>Ga0214923_10001022_pt1 | contig 40778 bp, 62 predicted proteins | sample LL1510_MetaG_FD_177993 | JGI IMG/M metagenome (GOLD analysis project Ga0214923, IMG submission 177993) | Freshwater microbial communities from Lake Lanier, Atlanta, Georgia, United States - LL-1510 | ecosystem: Environmental > Aquatic > Freshwater > Lake | place: USA: Georgia | collected... | reverse complement strand
TGACCTTGGATTAAAAAAAACAAGAGAGATGTTATTTCGTCATCCAGTATTATCCAGATATATGCCGCCTTTGATCACTGATCTAAGACTATTTCCACCTGAAGCGCTTACCTATGAAAGATGTTTAGCTGCGGTAACTCAAAATGGAGCAGCATTGGAATATGTACCACAGGAATTACGTACTGAGGAAATATGTTTAACTGCGGTAACTCAAAATGGTAAGGCATTGTATCATGTGCCACCAGAATTATGTACTGAAGAAATATGTTTAACTGCGGTGTCTCAAAATGGTAAGGCATTGTATCATGTGCCACGAAAATTACGTACTGAAAAGATGTGTTTAGCTGCGGTAACTGAAAATGGCTGGGCATTGAGTGAGGTACCACCAGAATTACGTACTGAAAAGATGTGTTTAGCTGCGGTGTCTCAAGATGGCCAGGCATTGTATGATGTACCACCAGTATTACGTACCGAAAAGGTTTGTTTAGCTGCGGTGACTCAAAATGGCATGGCATTGCTTCATATACCACGATACTCACGGACCGAAAAGATGTGCTTAGCTGCGGTGACTCAAAATGGTTTGGCATTGGGTGATGTGCCACCGGAATTACGTACTGAAGAAATTTGTTTGGCTGCGGTAACTGAAAGTGGCCGGGCATTGGAAAGTGTACCACCAAAATTACGCACTGAAAAGATCTGTTTAACCGCAGTACAAAATGATGGTCTGGCATTGCGGGATGTACCACCAAAATTACGTACTGAGAAAATTTGTTTGGCTGCGGTAACACAAGATATATGGGCATTTGGTGAGGTACCAGAAAAATTAAAACCAATAATCAAACAAAAGTTGAATATACAATGAGATCGCGTGAATTTATTACTTTCTTAGTTGAATATCGTCGAGATATTACTGCCAAAAATTACGGCAATAAATTACTACAAGCATTGAGTTATTCACCTGCTCACGCTTTACCTGATTCATTGTACAATATACATACATTACTAAGCATGTCTATGCATCCACAGCATTACCATAAGTCAACTGGGATTAAACTCGATATCCTGGGAAAATTTATAACCATTAGTCCGGACAATGCCGCCGAAGTACTCGCTCAATTAAAGCCTCAAATTATCGACACTATATTAGCAGAAATTGAAATATATCATGACCCAACACTAAACAAAGAATATTCTGAATGGTTGGCTCGTGTGTGGGCCAACGATAGAGGTAGAACCAAGTTTGAAGACCTCAACAGAAATGATTTGTTGTCTGCGTACAGTTTGGGTAAACGTCGTAGATTAATTAGGCCCGAGCATGCAAATATCAATAATTTTAAGACCTGGGGTGATTTTGAAAATACCATTCTTGATAACTACGATGTTGAATCATTTTATGGCGGTGAACAGGAAAATATTGCACGTGGTAATGCTAAGACAGTGTTTGAGGATAGCACAGTTAGAATAGTAGTTCCGCAGGATGAACAGGCTGCTTGTTATTATGGACAAGGTACTCAGTGGTGTACAGCAGCCACTAGAGGAACTAATTACTTTGACAGTTATAATCGTCAGGGACCACTTTATATACTGTTACCCAAGAACCCAACTTATGTTGGAGAAAAGTATCAACTACATTTTCCAAGTGATCAATTTATGGATGAGACCGATACTCCTGCGGGTTTGCCATTCATTCTAATAGATAAATTCCCGTCTACTTTGGAGTTTTTTAAACAAGCAGAACCTGAAATATTGAATTACATTGTGTTTGTGCCTGACGAAATATTAGCGCCATTGATTGAAAAAATACGTGAGTATGCACAAGACTATATATGGGAAACTATTAGTGAGTGGGAAGTAAATGACGATGAATATCGTAACTGGCAAAGTAAAGAAGCTAGAGAACGTGGATATATAGATAGTGACGGAGATATTGATTGGGATCGTGTGTATGAAGATACTGAGTTGGGTAATTATTTAGAGTTTAATGATTATGCCTACAAGTTTGAACGTGACGCTACCAGTGCTATCAATTTAACACCCAACGAGGTCAGACAGTTAGCCAAGGAAGAACAGGATACTGGTAATTATGATACTATGACTCTAGACGATTTAGACGAGGTTTTCAGGTATTCAGTAGAAAATACATTTGATAGACAAGGATCAAGCGGTCTAGCCCCATGGATACGCAAACATATTTTAGTGTATCGTGTTAATTCTAATTCTAAATGGAAAGTAGAAAGAACATGAGAGCCCAGGAATTTATCTCTGAGAACACCCAATATACTTCTGATCAAGTACAAAGCACTGCTCAGCGTATGATTGATCAGTATCAGGGGTTAAAGTATTCACCAAGAGAACGTGCCAATGATCATGCTCAGAGTTATGAAAGTAATACTCTAGAGTATCGGTATTGGTGTGCGGTAGCTGATGAGATAACACGCTTACAAAAAGCTCAAGAACAAGCGTTAAGTGAAGGTACAGCATCACAGTACGAAGAGATTGAGTTTGTGTGTGTGAATCCACAGTTTCCTGATGCTACTGATCCTGAGTTGCAGCAAAAAATGTATAGAGAGCTAAAGAAACTTCCCGGTGTTATTCCTTTATTGCAAGACTGGGGTGATTACAGTGAAGGTCAAATGAGCCTGTCTGCTATCTATAAAGACCCAAGCGTTAAAAAACTCATTCTTAAGTTAGCAAAAAGTCTAGGTGTTCAAGTTGACCTAATTCAACCAGTAACTGATGATTATGTTGACAGAGCAATTCGAGGTGATCATGAAGGTCAATCGTTAAGTGAAGAAGACCAACCAGTACTTAAATTAGGTGACACTGGTAGAGCAAAAGCCCTAGAATGGATTAAAAAGGTATATGCCAAGTATCCCTATGTATTTAATCGTAATCATGTCATGGCATGGGGAGAAGGTGACAATCAAGAGCTAGCCATGTTTGATCTAGAGCCAAGCTTTTCAAAACGTGGTGCAGTGGAAGTAAAATGGTTTCAAGCATACCCGCTACGTCAAGGTATTGGTAGTCGTGCTATGCAAGAATTACAAACATTGGCACGTGAAGATGGAATCACTCTTACTTTATTCCCATGGGATAAAGGTCAAGTTAGTCAAGCTAAGCTAATGAAGTTTTATCGTAGTGTTGGCTTCAATCCAATCACCAAGGGTGGTAAGAATATGTACTGGAGTCCTGAGCTAGATGAAGCAGTGCTTGACCCTCATGGATGGGGAGCAACACCCATGGGAGTTGATATTGATTATTTTGGTTTCAAAGTTAAAATGCGACCATCAATGTTTTTAAAATTAGCAGCACCATTAACAGCAAGTGGAGAAAATTCAGAAGTTGCCCATCATATGGAACGTGGTGGCAAGATAGCATATCCGATCTTAATCATTGAAGAACCACAGGAATGGGAAGAAGGTGACTTTAGTAAGGACGCAAAGATAGCATCACACGAAGGTCGTAACAGAATGAAGAAATGGTTACATATGCATGGTGATGAACCCATTCAAGTCAATATGTTCTTCCGCAATGCAAATCGTAGCAGATACATAACACCACAGATGATTAAACAATTGAGGCAAGGTGTTTTCAATGAAGTTGGCAATTATGTTGTTGGTCCATTATTTTAGGTTTAAAATATGAAATCACATGAATTTATAAACGAATCAAAAGAAAACTCCACCAAATATTATAATCTTGGTGAGTGGAAACGTGAAGCAAGAAAATTAAAGCTACAGATTACTGTCGGTGGTATGGCAGGTGCAATGAGTAAAGCTGCTAAAATATACTATGCCGACGGTGAACATGCTGGTGGTTATTTCTATCTATATTCCCCAAACAATGGAGAGGGGTCGATTACTGTAGACAATGCACCTGACATTAAAGCATCATTAAATGAATATGCAATAGTATCAGGTGACGGAGGTGGTGGCGATGATTCACTATTCGACTATGCAAAGATGTGGTACAATGGTGATTTGAAAACCCAGCGGCAAGTTGAGAAGGCATTACACAAAATTGGTCTTGACATTGGAGAAAATGAGGATGAAAACGGTGGTGCTTATATCTCTGACAGCACAGGTGATTATTACGAAAGTTGGACAGCGGCTGAGCTAGGGAAAGATTTATCGGAAGACATTGTTGATGAAATGGCACTCAAGCAGTATCAACCTGTTGGTAACTTTGACACGAACGGACCATTGAAGGGAGCAGATCGTCCATTGGCAACTCATTCCGCGCATATTCAGAAAGTAGAACAGTTCTTTGAGCGTACACCCTATGACTTTAGAATATTCGTCAGTAACTTGACTGGTTTAAATAAGTATAGAGAAAGTGGCGCAAAATCACCTGAGCAACTAGCACAGATGTTTGCTAAAGATAAAAACTACCAAGAAGTTGCAACTCAAGTATTAGCTGATACTAAGAACGCAATAACGATAATATACTTGGGAAATTACGGTGATGCAAAAGTATTATTGACTCCCTGGGTAATGGCACATAGATTAGGTCATGCTATTGCAGCAACTAACCGTGAAAGTATGGGTGGTAGTGGAAGAGGTAATGATTCATGGAGTCAAGTTGAACGATATTTCTTTAAGACTATAAACACCTTATTATCTCAGCATTATGGAAAATTAGCCAAAGACCTATATTCTGGTGCAAATGTTAAATGGGACCTTACACCAGAATATAATGCCCTATTCAATGCTATAGGCACACAGCGTAGTAGTCGTAAAGGATTGATCAAACGACCATACGAATTTATATATGAGTTATTCGCACAATATATTAAAAATGGTTCTATCAAATTGAACCCCTTGCCTATATATTTGGGTTATGGTCGCAAAGTTTTTGGTAATTATTCAAAGCATATGCGTATAAATACTGATTATGTAGATGATTTAACAAGACAGGAGGAAAGCGATAGATTAGCTGCCACACTGTCCCAAATGTTCAAAAATGTTCTGAGTACGTGTGTTGGTAAAATATTTGTAATGTGATTATGAGAGCCCAGGAATTCGAACCTAAAAAACAACTAGATGAAATAGCAATGAATCCTAGGTCATTACAGGTTGCCGCCGCGGCAATTCCTGCCCGCGTAGGCATGGAATTTGAGATGTATGTGCCAAACGTCGGCCTAGCTAACAACGATCCAGACGATCCAGAACCAGATTATAGCTATGACGAAAGTCCAGACAGTATAGATGATATTGTTAGGTTTTTTGATGATGGTATACATAATACCGGCTCAGAAATACGTAGAATGGAACGGGAACTTACTAGCGAGTTTGAGAGTTGGCAGGAAGAACAAATTGATGATTACATTAAAACTCATTTAGAAGAAATAATAGGGCGTTACCTCCTTGATAAACAAGAGGTAGATCCCAGCGAGATAGATGATCGAACTCAGGACGTTTTGAAAGATCCAGAATACGTTAAACGTATTACAGACTGGGCGAGCCGACATCCAGACGACTACATTGACCAGATTGAAGATTTCAGTGAAGAGGTTTGGGTGCATGATAACATTGAGTCGATGAGGTCGGTGGTAGACAATGGGATCGCCAATGTTTTGTGGCCACACTACGAGGAACCAGAAAGGGGAACCCTGGGTTTAGAAGAGGTGGCCAAAATGTTCATGGACTACATGGGGTACAGCACTGTAGCAGCATCAAATACATACCATGGATCTTATAATATTTGGGATGGGAAAAAATGGACGCACAAAGGTCGTAATAAACCCACTACTTGCTATTCTGTAGAACCTGATGGTAGTTTAGATGACCCAGAGGACAGTGATGACGGCGGAGTAGAATTTGTCAGTCCCCCACTATCATTGAAACAAATGATACAGGACTTGCATAAAGTTAGAGCCTGGGCTGGCAGAATTGGGGCATATACCAATAAAAGTACCGGGTTGCATATTAATATTTCAATTGGCAACATCGACACTGATAACGTAGATTTTATTAAATTGGCATTGTTATTGGGTGATGAGTACGTATTAGATCAATTTCAACGCAGCAGTAATATATATTGTAAATCTGCGTTATTAAAGATACAACAGGTCAAAGGCAATTTGAGCCTAGACATCTTAGACATTTATATGTCTAAAATAAGCCAGGGATTAGAAACCATGGCTAATCAAATTATAACAAAACACCTTGGTGACAAATATACCAGCATTCATCCACAGTTGGGTTATATTGAATTTCGTAGTCCTGGTGGTGACTGGCTTGATGATAATTTTAACATAATTGAAAATACTGTTCTAAGAATGGTGGTTGCCCTAGACGCAGCTTGTGATCCAAAAAAGTATCGTCAAGAATATTTAAAAAAGTTATATAAGATAATGGCTCCAGAGAGCCAGGGAGATCCTATTAGGTTTTTTGCAATGCATGCAGCTGGTGAAATGGATCGAGAAACACTGAAATTTGCTCTACTACATATGTTGAGACCTACGAAAAAACCTTTAGCCGCTGTTCCCACTGCGCCCGAACAAGTTACAAGCAATGAGCGCCAGCCACTCATTCGTTGGAAACTTTTAATGGGTGGTGAACAAGTTTATGAATTCAATGCTCCAAATCAAGCGGTAGCAAACACCTATGCCAGAAACTGGATCTTAGCTAGAAGTCCAGAATTTTTACGCGACCACGAAGGGCAAGAAATTGAAGTAGTTCCTAAAACGTCATAATATGAAAGCCAATGCACTGATTAATGAGTTCATAATTCCAAAAAATAAATGGGTCATGCTATTATCCACGGCTGATAAGTACGAGGCAGGGGACAATCTAATAGACCTAGTACAAACTGCATACAGCATTACAAAAAATGGAAGTTTTGTGAATTCTATTAAAGACGTCATCCCCAGTGACTGGAGAGTCTATAACTGGGATAAGGATCCCGATATTGACGCCACTGTCTTTTATCGACGTCCACGACCAGGTGAGAACTGGAGTGGCTTTAAAATACAGGGAATTGGTCACGACGGTCAAAAACTCAGCAAACAGCACGTAATCAATCAAGTTGCAAAGTTATTGCTTAAAAATGGTTGGTGGAGTGAAACCAGTGATGCAATGCGGCATATTCTATCACGTTTAGGTGCACATGCAGTTACAAATCAAAGAACACTACAACGCCTGTTTAATGATTCCGAGTTAACAATGATAACAGCTGACACTTATACTCGACGTCTCACCACAGACCACTACATCACTGAAACAGTATTTGGATATCCTGTAATCAAAGATTGGAAAAACCATGATGCTCAGTGATTTTATAGCAGAAGACTTAACTCAGATTTATTATTTTGCCTATGGGATGTTGACCGATCCTGAAACTATTGGTGATCGTGCAGAATTTATTGGTAAGGCTAGATTAGATAATTTTAGTTTAGAATTACTTTTACATGCTAATATAGTACCCAGTAGAACTCATATGTATGGGGCATTGTGGTTAATAAACCAGGATATGCTTGATGAATTAGATGAGGTTGAGGGTTACCCAACATACTATAGAAGAATATCAAGGTCAGTGGTTGCCAATGGAAGTCAATATAATGCTCAGATATATATTATGACCAATGACAGCCGTAGACAGTATTACAGTAGTTCACCAAGCCAATCTTATATTAATCAAATTGCTCAGGGTTATCGGCATGCTGGTATACCAGTAAGTCAGCTAAATACTGCTATAGTCCGTTGTAACACCAAACAAGCAAGATGAAATATTCAGAAATAATCTCAGAAATTCACACGCTGAAACACGACGATTTTAAAGGTGGTGTAAATTTTCTGACAATGGGCGACGAAAAAGTAAAGTATTTACTAGAACCCGGCAACAGTAAACCATTGCCTGGAGGCAGTGGATTTAGATACATCATTGAGACTAGTTATTATAGCAATGGGAAAATTATAAGAATAATTGATCCATTGTTTACGAAGAGAACCAAATCGGCAATTGCCAAGCTTGTTATAGTGCCATATCCTAATTTTCCCATTGCAAACGCATATAAAGTGGATGCGATAACCACACATGAAAAATATAGAGGCCAAAACTTGGCCAAGGCACTGTATGGATTGGTATTGCTGCCGCCACCCGTGGGGTTAGGCGGAGTATTATTAGCAGGCTTAGATCAAACTCCCGGTGGGCAACGAAACTGGCTTAGTCTTGCCAAGATTCCAGGTGTTGATGTAACTGGGTATTTATTGATTGATAACCGTAGTCTAGGCGAGAAAGCACTCGATGAGATATTAGGTAAAATGGGTGCAGTGTATTTTGGCCGAAGTGGGCAGTCCATAGGTGGAGCCTTTGAGAAATATTATTTTGAATTCCCCATAACGGTTGGCAATCAAAAATTGATAAATTTGATTAAAACTAAGAATTTTTCAGTATATGATCCTGTAAAGGCCATTACTGGATTAATGGCGAGGTATCTAGGATGAGATTGTATGATTTGCACGAGTGGCAAGATGATAACTTATATCATGTTACTTCTATTCCCAGTGCATTGTCAATTTGGCAATCAGACTCCATTGGTCATGGCAATAATGTAAGCACCACACGTAGTTATGATTATGCATTGGGGTATTTGAAAAATATGCGTCACAGTGGTGTGATTTTTTGTATAGATCAAAAATTATTACGTCAAGAAATTGGTCGTAGGCGTTTACCTCCCACTGACTGGTTCAAAGGTGAGCCCCCAGAAACATCTCGTGATGAATTTCAACGCCGAAGTGCTTGGCATGATACAGATAGATTTGAAACATTGATCAAAGGCGGAGTCAGCCCATTTAGAAAATATGTTAGAAAAATAGAAATTTGGTTACCAGTCAATCAAAATTTAGTAAGCCAATGGACCAACGACCACAATTTGGGTAAAGTTTGGCGAGCATTAATCTCAGACCCAAGAACAGAGATTAAAAATGAACTGGAATACCAAAGACGCCGCCATGGGCTAGTTATCCCAGTAAAACAGCAATATGATCAAGATCATCCACTGTACGATCCCGATCGAAGGCTTGACGAAACTGAAGAATCCAGTAATACTTTAAAAATATTTAGGAAACTCAGGGAACTGGGATATGAAAACATAGGGTCAGGTGGTGACTCAACAGTTTGGGCCAAGGACGAAGACAAGGTAATTAAAATCTTAATGCCGTCTAGAACAATTCCAAGTCGAGCACTAGATGCTGATCGTGGGTTCTTAACTTTTTACAACTTTTGCAAACATCATTCAGAATTGCCTAACTTGCCAAAATTTATAAACATTGGTGGAGAACACCACACGGTTTTTGTACTCAATGGTGTTTCCTATAGGCAAATTGCCATGGAAAGATTGAAACCCATTGACAGTAACAGCTTTGAACAATTAATGGTTTGGATATTAAGTGATGTAGCCAAGATTCGTGCAAGTTGGGCTAGTGTAGTTAAAGAACTAAAAATGAGTGAAACTTGGAAACTTGATCCCAGTATGTCTGACATGCCCAGATTAGTTACAGAAAAATTCTCAGATTCGGCAACTTACAAACAATATGGTATCTTATATCAGACAATGTGTAGACTATACCACATTGGATTAAAAAATGGATTAGGCTGGGATCTGCATACTGAAAATGTAATGCAGCGCAGGGATGGAACCCTGGTAATCATTGATCCATACTTTACTTAACTAAATAGATATATGAGAGCTCAAGAATTTATTTCAACCCCTGTTTTATTAGAAGGTGGCAACATTTGGAAAAATGAATTGGCTACCAGTAGAATTAACCGTGCAGATGTTATACCTACCGTCAGGTTTTTAGAAAAAATAACAGGATTACCATTGGTGGATCGCATGTTGGGCAGTACTGGACGCAAGGACACCAGTGGAGATTTAGACTTAGCTGTGGATGCAAATCTAGTAGATAAATCAGAAATTGTAGCCAAATTGTCTGCCTGGGCTAAAGCTCATGATTCCAGTGCCTTAGTTAAGAAAACTGGAGTTAGTGTTCATTTTAGAACTCCCATCAATGGCAATCCTGATCTAGGTTATGTACAAACCGATTTCATGTTTATGCCAGACGTAGAATTTGCTCTTTGGAGCATGGCTGCTTTCCCCAGTGCTTACCGCGGCGAGTACAAGCACATCGTATTGGCCAGCATAGCCAAATTTCTGGGCTTAAAATGGAGTTTTAGAGACGGTTTAATTGTCAGAGACAGCAATACCCCATTGACTCAGGGCAAAGATCCAGACTACGTTGCCAAAATATTATTGGGCCCCAACGCCACCGCCTCTGACATAACCACCGTGGAATCAATAATCAATGCACTGGCCAATGACCCAGATCGCGACGAAAAATTAGCTGATGCTAGAGAATTATTGTCCAGTCGAGGTATCACTATTTAATTTTCTGTGTGATTTTAACAACATTTACCTATTGACTGCTAATGCATTTTATACTATAATCAGCATCTAACCAGTTAATCAAAGGCCATTGCCATGAAGCAAGATTATAAAATGAAAATTTATAAAGCTGATCGACGTCGAAAAACTGGCGAACGCTTGGTTTACACTTATGTTCTGGAAAACCGGGACGACGCAGGTATGCGTCGAGAAGCAGCTAGCTTGTTTGATCTGTATCCTGCAAAGCAAGGTTATCGATTCGAATGGTTTCCCACCATGAAGACCGTTAAAAACCTTATGACAGGTACAGAAGTGCAGATCGAAACTGACACTCCCTACTGCTGCGACCCCAGCACCGAACGCTATTGGAGTATGTAATGAATCCAAACGATAACGAATACTTATTTGAACAGATCTCCCAAGCTCTTGAGGATATGGTGGCAAACCTCATTGAGATTGATCTAAACTCGATGGAAAGTTTTGAGGAGGCCAACTCAGAACTTGCCAAATATAGGCTTTGATCTCTGAGCAGTAATAATTCGTTAAAAATTGTAATGAATTTTGTATTTGATGTTGATGGAACTTTAACTGACAGTAGATGTCATATAGATCTACAATTTTCTAAATGGTTTAGCCAATGGATGGTTGATAAAACAGTTTATTTGGCCACTGGCAGCGACTATGCAAAAACCCTGGAACAACTGGGCCCAGATATTTGCAATAACGTAACTGCCATTTACAATTGCTCAGGTAATGCAGTCTTTGTCAAAGGAATATTGGTCAGAGAAAATAAATTCACATTGACATCAGAACAAATTCTATTTTTACAAAAACTTATTGACCACAGCCCATTCGAACTACGTACAGGAAATCACATAGAATCCAGGATCGGCATGTATAATTTTAGTGTGCTGGGTCGTTTAGCCAATCAAGAACAAAGGGCACAATATTACGCCTATGACCTTAGAACTGGAGAACGTAATAATTTTGCCAATCTAATTAATTTGACGTTTCCTGAAATTGAAGCCACTGTGGGTGGTGAAACTGGCATAGACCTTTATCTTCGTGGCAATGACAAATCCCAAATTGCAGACGAAGTCAAACCTTTTGTCTTTTTTGGTGATAAAATATTCCCTGGAGGCAATGATTTTACAATTGCAAAATTTTCCGAAAAAAGCTACAAGGTTGCCTCCTGGCAGGAAACCTGGGAAATTCTTAGATTAAATTATTAATTATGTAATCAAAAGCAACAAACTCAGAGTCCGTGATAATTTTGATTGACAAATAATCGTTTTGGACATATAATACTGTCATAGACAGTTAACTAACGGAGAAATAAATGTCCTTCTATCGCCGTTCTGCTAGTGATCGCAAAGCTGAAGCTGCTGCTTACAAAGCCCGTACTGAGGAAGCTCAGATTCCGACCGTGGATCTGAAGCTTTGCGAGTTTGACAAGAACCGTAAGGTCCTCAAGCTGGCAAGCGAGTACTTTGGTATGCCCGTTCAGTTTTTCGTTAAGTCCCATCACACGGGTAAGGAAGTGCGTTTTGTTGCTATTGGTCCCGAGGACAAACTCTACGATCAGGATGGTTGGGACGGGGAACAGCAAGTCTACCGCCCAGTAGGCAATGTGCCCAACGTTGATTACATGTATATCTATAATGCCTGGTAATGCAATGAACAGTCAACAAATCCAAGAACTGATTTTTACTTGGGCTAAAGGTAATAATTTTACTGCCCCATACGGTGTCTTGTCGGGTGAACATACCAACCAGAAAGGTCGCAAGTACCTCTCGGTTACATTTGGTCGCTCACGTACACTAGACGCTACTGTAGAAATCTACAACCGAAACTTCATGATTGTCCGTACCAATCGACATGGTTCCCAGGTGTTCAAGGATGTTGCAGAAATGCAACAATTCTTGGAAAACCTGTGATATTTTAATAATTTAGTGGAATCAAACATGAAAAACATGTCCAGGGATTTAACTTCTCGCTGTATTGAAGTCATTGCTGACCATACTAAGGTCCAGCTAACAGCGGATCAATTCAATGAGATGATGAAGGATGAGCACGATCTAATCGAGCAATTGATCGAGTATGATAGTCCCAATGACACAATGGATCGTGAGTGCATGATGGAAGTTTTGGCAAAGCATTTGACAGGTCGCTCTTGGCCTTGCTACGGAGACGGTAAAGCAGCCAGAGAATCATTCTTTCAAGAGTTTGAAGAGAACGTTAAAATAAAAGGTTACACGCTTCTAGATTGACAATAAATCATTTTGGGCATATAATACTCTTATTGATTGAAGGAGTACAAAATGACTAACGAAATCAAAGTAGATATTCGACCGGCTACCAAAGAGTATCCAAAGTTCATTGTCTTGATTCGTGAATTAAAGTTTGATACTATCCGTCAAGAAACTTACTGGGTTACTAACACAGTCCGTGAATATCGTCTTCGCAGTGATGCAGAAGCATATGCCCGTCGATTCGGTTGGGAAGGTTGACAATAAATCATTTTGGGCATATAATTATTTCATATCAACAAACAAAGGACAAACAAATGAAATACCAACTGACATTCCCGTCAAACTGGACTTTCAATTACCGTGCCGTAATGTTAGAGGTCACAAAAACCCTGCGGGACTTGTGCCCCGAGTTGGGCGTCGAAGAAGCCAACGACATGGTTGATCAGGGTGGTACGCATGTGGTGGAAGTCGGAGATCACCTGCTTGACACCCGGCTCCTCCTGGAGAGTCTAGAGACTCTCCGTCTCTATGGAGTGCATTATGAAGTGCGGCGCGCTCCTGGCCTAGTGTTGCCCTACCAAGCCGCCGAACCAGAACCTGACATCCAGCGGACTGTGAAAACTGACACCCTCGACAGTCTTCGCACTGCTGCCCATGATGCGCTGGATCGTGGAGATCACGACATTGCCATTGCTTTGATTGAGTTGATCAAGAAAAATAGTTGACAATAAATCATTTTTGTAATACAAAACTCTTATTGATTAATGGGCGTCAAATGTATTCAGTAGTTGTGAAAAAATTCATCGAAGTCGGTATCAAAAAGGTACGTTTTACCGGGACAAACGAGGAATGTCTGAGCTGGATGTCCAGACATCGCTGGGGGTATTACGATCTGCTTGACCCCAATGGACGTATGTGTTCGTATGTTCTCAGTGATCTGTAAATTCAAAATTTGACAATAAATCGGTTTCAGTATACAATTGATACTTAGACGGTTTAAACAAGGAGTGTTTATGTTTGCAACTCAAAATCGTAAAACGGTTCAACTGAATTCGGCACAACAAACTCAGGTAGAAGCACTGAAATCAGTGCTAGGCAAGTTGGGTAACAGCGATGTCAACTTTGCTTCCAGTTTGATTCAGAACTTTTACCGTTACGGCAACTTGTCCACCAAACAGTTGTCTTGGGTTGATACTTTGCATCAACGCGCCACTCAACCTGCCCCTGTTTCTCAGGTGCAAGTCAACTTTCAAAAGATTCAGGATTTGTTTGATCTGGCTGCTAAGAAACTGCGCTGCGTCAAAGTCAAATTGCAAACCGCACAAGGACAGCACTTGGTTTTCAGCCGCGCTGGTGCCAATAGCAAGTATGCAGGCCAGATTATCATTACCGACGGTGGGCCATTTGGTAATAACAAGTTTTTTGGCCGAGTAGATGTCACTGGCGAGTTCTTTGCTACCCGTAGTGCTACTCAAGAAGTATGTAATTTGGTAAAAGAGTTTGCAGATGATCCAGCTACCACTGCTGGCCGCTATGGTCGTCTCACTGGTGGTTGCAGCTTCTGCAATCACGGATTGAAAGACGATCGTTCTGTGAAAGTCGGGTATGGGCCAGTGTGCGCTCAAAACTTTGGGCTGGCTTGGGGTTGAAATTTTGACAATAAATGGCAGATCAGCTATAATAGCTACTTAGACAGTTAACTAACGGAGCAAACATATGAAGATCGTCATCACTACTCAAGTTCGCGAAAACTACGGTGCTCATGATTGGGACGGTCAGGGCACTTGCCCTCAGCGCTGGAAGTGCAAGGGCGGTCATACGTATGTTGTCCCCGACCTTTCGGTCGCTCAGGCCCTGAAGATCAAGGATCTGGGCATCAACACCTTGAAGGCACTGATCGAATCTCGTAATGAGAGTTTCGAGGAGTACGTGATCGACTGGTCTATCCTTGACAATGACGCTAAGGCTTGTGCTGAATGGGAGACCCCCTTCGAACTGCGCTGGATTGGTGGTCGTTGGGTCGCTAACCGTACCGTTGAGAACGGTGAGTATGGCTATATGAACTCCAAGGTCGAACGTAAGACCGAAGAGTATGATATGCTCATGGGCGGTGAGCGTGGTAACTATCGTGTTGTTTATACTATGCGTAACGGTGACATGGTCACTGGTGAGCAAGTTAATCAATATCTGTCTAAGGCGGCCTAATCATGAACGAATACTACATTGAATTGCAGGATGCAGATGGTACCTATTACGATTCCACGAACTTTGTTGGCGAGGTTGTCTACTTTGAAGAACTTGATGAAGCACGATTGTTTGCCAAAGGTCAACTAAAAGAACACTACATCCTGGCTAGAGTAATCAATGCTCAAACCCAGCGTGTTGTGGATTTCTTTCAGAGGTAAATTATGAACGAACGAATACTAGAACTTGCCAAACAGTCGGGTATGCGATCCCCAGACTTATTCAAACTTACGGTATCTCATATGACCACAGATACATTGGAAAAGTTCGCCGAGTTGATTGTGAGGGAATGTGCCGCAGTTGCATATTCATATGATCCCTTGGAACCAGTACCCAGTGCAATTGCGAAACTAATTCAAGAAAATTTCGGAGTTAAATGATGACACAGATTGTTTCTAGTAAAATGTCCAGACGCCACATTGAGCAGATTTCTCACTTACAACAAAGTATTTGGGATCTGGAAAAGGCGTGTACTAAAATTGACAGTGCAATTGGCAATTCGGAACTGGGTAAGATTTATATCAAAAACATCAAGGCATTGATTGAAGATATCCAAGATGACATTGACAATATCCACGACGAATACACCCAGTGAGAAGAACTCGTAAACGTGCCTTGCCAAACTCACTGAACGAGCCTGTAGAACAGATTGAACAACTATTTGGAATTAATCATAACGGAGTTGAAGAATGAGCAGTAGAAGACTAGCACGTCCGAGACACGCCCATACCCTTCCATGGGAAGAATTTAAGCCGTGGGCAGAGCGCGGCAGGACCACTCCACTTTCATACCAAGAAATGATAGACCAGCAAGAGGTCGATGAGTGGGATGCATTGGTAGAAGCAGCAAAAGAAGATGCTTACCGTGATGACATGTCGCAAGAGGAGGATGAAGAAAGATGAACGAACGAATTAAAGAACTTGCCGAACAATGCGAGACAACTTATATTGACCGCGATGGTAGGCGGTATGCTGAATTTGACAAGGAAAAGTTCGCCGAGTTGATTGTTCGGGAATGTGTCGAAACTCTGATGAAACCAGAGTATGCCATGACTCATCCTGACGAATTCGGTGACTATAATAGAGGGTGGGTCAACGGAAGACTGCTGGGAATAGAACACATCAAAGAACGCTTCGGATTCGAAAAATGACTACACTACCAGAAGCCTTGCGGCTGGCTGATGCGTTGGAGCAGGCTTACTACAAAAATGTTGCTGGTCCTGACCTACAAGCCGCCGCCGAACTGCGCCGGTTGCATGAAGCACACGACTGGCAATACAAGATGGCAGGAGACAGATTGCGCCGGATTGAGAAGCTGGAGTCGGTGAATCAGGAACTGCTGGAGGCGTTGAAAGCATTGCTGGAAGCAGATGCACCAGATTACATCAAGAGTAGCATTTGGAATAAAGCCCGCGCCGCCATCGCCAAAGCAGAAGGAGTAACTATGCAAAATTCACCAGACAGTGACACGTATCGTCGAGGCTTTTCAGAAGGTCATGCTTTGGCGAGTAGTCGATTAAAGCATGAGCCACTCACTCTAGAACAAGTGTCAAAATTAGTTCCACCTGATTTTGACATCGATTCAAAATTATTGCTATGGATAGTTCGAGCAACTGAACGCGCCCATAATATCGTAGAGAAATCAATATGAAATATGCAGTACAACACAATTTGATGAACGAAGATCAACTGCATAATGTAGCAGATGCAGTCAAGCCATACCCACATTTATTTGTGGGAGTAATACCGTTCGACCGTGAGATTACATCAGATGAGCCATTGAATGGGCTGGATTATATTCCCTATGGTTCTACATTGTTGACAAACTTAGCAGCAGAAAAGAAATGGACAGGGTTGCACTTTGATGTTACTAAGTTGAACTACCGAAACTTTATCAACAATCGCAGTGACATGTTAAATGATACTGTTATGTCAGTACAACAAGCTGTAGATTATCTTAGTTCTTGGGATCCCAAAACTGAACTTTTTACTAGGCCCAGCGAAGATTTAAAGCAATACTCTGGTGTGGTAATGGAAGTGGGAGAAATTATACCATGGTTCAAGTCTATGATGGCTGCTGTGGGCGGCGGGTCATATTATATGGCGCCCGAAACAGAAGTTGTTTTATCAAAACCAGTGAAAATTCAAGCAGAATGGCGATGGTTTATTGTTGGTGGAAAAATTATTTCAGGCTCAATGTATCGGGCGCATGGGCAATTGAGAAAACTACGCGAACTCGATGCCGCAGTAATCAATGAAGCTCAGATGCTAGCAGACATTTGGTTGCCAATGCCTTGTGTAGTTATGGACACGGCATTAGTAGACGATACAATGAAAGTTGTCGAGTTCAATACGATCAATAGCAGCGGTTTTTATGACAATGACATAGATGCAGTGTTCAGGGCATTATGGGAATACCATAATCCTCTATAGGAGATCGGTTGACAATAAATAGTTTTGGGTATATAATACATACTTAGACAGTTAACTAAAGGGCTAGAAAATGCGTACAAAAGCAGTGATTCAAGGTTTCAAGAATTCTCAAAAAATTCGTGTCATCATCGACGGTGTGGGTTTCTACATGACTGTCGGTGAAACTGCAAGTCGTTTTGCAACAGTTAGGCATCAACGGGCAGTTGAATCTACCTTGCAAATGATGGTTCGTGATAACTGCGGTGGCATTGTGCATCGGCTGTCGTTCTACGATCACAACATGAAAAAACACGATGTTGACGTTCAGGTTGACGTCCTCTAAAAACTAATTTTCATTAACTAGTAATTTCTTAAAGGCAGAACAGTATGTCTTTAGATTTAAATCTATACTTTTTGTCATGCGTTGACATTATCTCAAATCGATTGAAAATCGAACAGCAGCCTGAGGGCTGGGCAGTTATTATCGACAACGAAGTCTACAGTTGGACAGATACCGAGTCTTCTGCACAAGATGTTGCAATTCGACTTAGTGATCTGGGATTTTAACATGATTACCGCTGAAAAACTGAAAATACTGTGTTCCTTTGATGCAATAAATCTTACCCATCTCATACAAATATCCGGGTACAAAAAGGATAAATTCAGGAGTGCTAAGTTTTTGGGCCTCACCAATGGCAATCAATTTTGCTATGAAGTGGGATACATTGACACTCACGGCGATGGTAGTTTGGAAAAAACCAAGGTATTTTTGGATTACAATTTTGACTTGGATCAAGTTTCAGCCAGCTATTAATGTTATTTTTCTAAGACAAAAATAGTTGACGAACATTAGTCAAAGTGCTACAATACACGTATTGAAACTATTTAAGAAGGCAAAAGAATGGCGTACTTTTCACAGGAAATGAAAAAAGATCGTGCACTGCCGGTCAAAGCAGTTTTGAAAAAGTATAACATCAAGGGCAGTCTGGGAGTTCGAAATCACTCAACGTTTGTACTCAATATCAAAAGCGGGCCAATTGACTTTATTAAGAATTTCAATGAACTTGGCAGCACCAATCATCATCGACTAGCCAATGGTTTTACACCACGCACGTCTGGCTATATCAATGTCAACCCCTACCATTTTGGCAAACAATTCAGTGGTCGTGCATTGAAATTTCTTTCTGAGGTATTTGCTGCCATGAATTTGGGCAATCACGATAATAGTGATATCCAAACTGATTATTTTGATGTTGGCTTCTACGTGGATGTCAATATTGGTCAATGGGATCAACCCTATAATTTGGTTTCTTAAACGGGCGCTGAACCCTTTTCAGCAATTTTTGGAGTCTTTGTATGCGTTTTCTAGTTACCTACGATATTCTTGTCGAACCACGTACCTCTAGTTTTTTGGGTTCGACTCGAAGTGATATCATGAATCTCACCACCACAGTGGAAGCAATGAGTGCCACTCAAGCCAGTGCCATTGTGGAAGCCCAAAATGGTGGTTACACCAAATGTTTGGTCAAAAGTGCTTATCCACAGTACTGATTTGGTGACACTGAATTCAAAAAATAGTTGACTTTTATTTCGAAGACTGCTATAATTTGAATATGCCAGAAATGAGTCTGGCATGGTTTTTCAATTAACTTGTTTTTCTAGGATTTTTATATGTTTAAAGTTACAGGTGTATCTACTTTCAAGGGTGAGACCAAAGTTCGTTTTGCCAATGACATGACTCGTGTCAAAGCTTTGTCCAAAGCTGGCAATACCAATATTGAGCTCATTGAGCTTAAATCGGCCATGGACAAGCCTGCTTGTGTGACCTTTCTCAAGTCCAGCGCTCTCTACGCAAACCCCAAATTTCAAGCCGCAATTGACGAAGCAGACTTGAAATACAACGGCGAAAAAACCGTCAAGGTCAAGGTCAAGGCTGCGGCTAAGACCCCCAAGGCAACGACTAAAAAGTCGGAAAAAGCTACCCCCAGTCTGGACAAGATTCGAGTGCGCGGGCAACGGTCTGCTAGCCAAATTTTGGCTGAGACCCCAGACGCACTGGTCTGATACTTCACTCACTGAGTATTAAGGCAACTCCGGTTGCCTTTTTCATGACTTCCTATTCTGATACTTGCGCCAGGCCAAGGCCAATAACGGTGTCAAACATACTGTCCACAACCATTGCCAATAATTTTTTATAAATTCCTTTAAAATTTGTGTATTGGTTATTTCAACATTGATTATCTTCTCAAATGTTTTTAAATGTCGTTGACTTTTTTCACCATCCACTGACACCAGTGCAGTAATAGTGAGCTCTATATCTTGAATCCCTATTTTTTTGGGGGTTACTTCCCATAACCATTCAGTGGATTCTATATTTGATATAGCTTGAGATTCTGGTGTAATGGGAGTTATTGTAAAATCGCTGGACACCACCCTGGCTAAGACAATTTTAGAAATCGATATTTTATCAGAAGACTTTACCCCGGATTTGGTTAACCCCTGAGATAATTCAGATTCTGTCAAGCTGGGATTAATCATTAATTGAATAATAAACGGACTATCAATATTAACAGAGGCTGGCACAACAAAGGCCATGGAAGCCTGTTTAAGTTGATTCAATATGCTATCTGTTTTATTAACCACTATTTTAGTACTTTCGACATAATACCGAGTAACAGGCAATGCGTTAGAGTTTAAGCTTGCTGGTTTGCTAATGGTATTGTCACGATTGATATTTACAGTAACTGGCTCAGCTGTTGCGGCAACCGCAGTCATTTGAACTGGTTCGGCTAGTTGAACTGTTTCTCTAGTTACTATTGGCTTAGACTCTACCCTAACATCATTGATAGGCAGTTCTGGAGGTGTCAGAGATGAGCAGGCCGTTAGAAATAACAGGGTATACAAAATATTTTTCATAATGATATTTAGTGACTATGAAATAACCCAATCACACTAAATACATTAAATATTGGAAATATATGAAATTCTTTTTGAGTTTGCTTTTACTAGCTTCAATTTCTGCACTTGCAGAACCTATGAAAGCCAATAAAACCGTGTTATGTGACAAAGCTGAATCAGTAATTTCTGCATTGACAGATTCAGACTATCGTGAAAAACCAATTTGGATTGGAAAAAGCCCAAACAATAACTTTGGATTACTGATCAATGATAAGACTGGCACTTGGACTTTAATAGAATTTGATAACAAGATAGCATGTGTACTGGGTTCTGGTGAGACCTATCAAATTTTAGCAAAATGAATTGACTCTTTTTTCGTCGCAGATTGTAATATTTTTGTAATATTTGTTTGCTTAAATATCTGTATCACTATTTTATATAAGGAGATACAGTGAAAAAATTATTTGCGATATTACTAGCTTCAGTTGCTTTAACTTGTCACTCACAAGACATCGTGGGAGCGGGGGCAACATTTCCTGCTCCGTTATACTCTAAATGGGCAACTGAGTATAACAAAGCCACCGGGGTAAAAATCAATTATCAAAGTGTTGGATCGGGTGCGGGCATCAAACAAATAGAGTCTAAAACCGTTACTTTTGGTGCCACCGACATGCCTTTAACTGACGAAAAGCTAAAAGAATCTGGTTTGTTTCAATTTCCCACTGTTATCGGAGGGGTAGTGCCTGTGATCAATGTCAAGGGAATTGAGACAGGAAAAATGAGACTTACTGGTTACTTATTGGGTGAAATTTATCTAGGTAAAATATCAAAATGGAATGACCCTGCGATCAAAGCATTAAATCCTAGTTTAACATTGCCTGACGAAACAATCACCGTTATTCGACGTGCAGATGGAAGTGGTACCACTTTTATTTGGACCAATTATTTGAGCAAAGTAAATCAGGAGTTTAAGGCCAAAATTGGCGAAGGCACTGCGGTAAATTGGGTTATTGGCGCTGGTGGAAAAGGTAATGAAGGTGTGGCTGCATTTGTTGGCAAAATCAATAATAGTATTGGTTACGTTGAGTATGCTTATGTCAAGCAGAACAAAATGAATTATGTTCAAATACAAAACGCTGCTGGTAACTGGGTAAGCCCTACAGAAGATGCGTTTCGTGCAGCCGCAGCAGGAGTGGATTGGGATAAAAGTTATTTTCAAATATTGACCAATCAAGCTGGCAAGGAAACTTGGCCAGTAACTGGGGCAACATTTATCTTGATCTATGCAAAACCCGATGATATTTCATCTACTAAGTCTGCATTGAAGTTTTTTAATTGGGCATATACTCAAGGTAATCAGTTTGCCGATGACTTGGATTACGTGGTATTACCAGACTCCGTTAAAAATCACATTCGAAATAATTGGAAAAAGCTGTCATTATTTTAAAATCGTCCACAAAGATTGGGTGGATGCCGGAACCCGTGACCGGTACTAGGCAACCAATGTTGCCTTTTTATTTGACCTTGGCTCAATCAAGCTATATAATATAGCATGATCAATTAAGATCATCTTTTTAAAAGGAACTCAAAATGAAATCAATCGTTGCATCTATCGCCGCTGTATTTGCGGCAACCGCAATGGCCGCAGAAGCCCCAAAGGCCGCAGCCAGCGCTGCTAAACCAGCAGCCAGTGCACCAGCAGTTATGGCCAGTGCTGCCAAACCAGCTGCTAGCGCACCAGCTGCTCATGAAAAGAAGGCTGATCATAAAGCTGATAATAAAGCTTCGGCCAAGAAGACTGCTCCAGCAGCTGAAGCCAAGAAGTGATTTTTGGCATCAAAAACGGCTATTCATTTAGCCGTTTTTTCAAAATTAATTGACATTACGTTTAGTGTAATGTTATAATCTACTATGACATAAAGTCATTTTCAAAGGAAAAACAAATATGAAAAAAATCGCTATTGCAACAATGATCGCCCTTTCTGCAATTACTGCCAGTGCAGTTGAAGTTGGGGTAACTGCCGCTCGTGACTATGTGGGCGACGGCCGAACCAGCTATGGAGTCACTGTGGGGGAAAGTTTTGGTAAATTCAAAGCAACCGCAGGGTTTAGCCGAGCTGTAGCTGTGATCAATGAACAAGATCGTTGGAGTCTTGTTGGCAGCTATGATGTTACCAAGTTTGGGCCGGTAACTATGTCTACCAACGTGGGTGGTGCTTACCTGCAAAACAAGATTGGCGACACTGGCTATGCCCTCACAGTGGGTGTTGGTGCTAGTATGCCAATTGCAAACAAGGTTAATTTAACGGTTGATCTACGTCGACAATTTGGCCAAGACCGTGTTCAGGCATTTGATGGTAACACCATTACCGCTGGCTTGGTCTATAAGTTCTAAACTGTTTTAACCAGTATGAAATAACCCGCCTAGCGGGTTATTTCATATTTGACAATTAATCTGATATCTGCTATAATATGGGTTCAACATGAAGGATTAGTTAATGAAAAACGACCCAGGTTTTCGAGTAATCAGTGATTTGGAAAAACATGATAGCCGTATCAATAAAGAAAACATTATTGAGACTCAGGCTAAAAATGGCAATGATGAGTTTTTCGCCGGAGTACGCTTGGCTTATGATACCAGAATTACTTTTGGTGTCAAACAAATTCCAGAAAAATTGGTGCAGGGCGGTTCAGGACTAGCCTGGGCTGATTTCAATGCTGTGGCATCTAAATTGATTGATAGAACACTGAGTGGCAATGCTGCTCGAAATGCAGTAAATGATCTCATGGAACAGGCAACAACAGCTGAGTGGAACGGCTGGTATCGCCGAATTTTGCTCAAGGATATGAAAGCTGGATTCTCTGAGAGCACAATCAATCGAGTTTGTAAAAAGTTATTTCCTCAGTATACCATCAATGTTTTTGAATGTCAACTTGCCAAAGATTGTGTTGACGAAGACGGCAACGTTGATGAATCAGAACTGCACGGTAAAAAAATCATTGATACCAAATTGGACGGTATGCGGGTAATTACCATTGTTTTCCCCAATGGCTCAGTGCAGCAATTTACTCGCAATGGCCAGGAAATTTTTAACTTTACAGTTATCAGGGATCAGATTTCAAGGGCGGCACTGGCCAGCAACCTTGAAGAGGCTGTGGTTTTGGATGCTGAGGTAATGAGCAAAAGCTTTCAGGACCTCATGAAACAGGCTCGTCGAAAAACCGATGTTCAAGCAGATGACAGTATTCTCAATGTTTTTGATCTGATGACTTTAAAGGAATTTAAAGAGGGAAAGAGCAAGTTTAAACAAATTCAACGTTTGACGATGTTGCATAGGTGGCATGCCAAGCATGCTGAAACCATGCCCAATGTCAATGTTCTGGGCTATGAAATTGTAGACCTTGACACAATGTCGGGACGCGATCGTTTGATGGAAATCAATAAGTTGGCCCTGGCTTCTAAAGCAGAAGGTATTATGCTCAAAGATCCAGATGCTGTCTACGAATGTAAACGTAGCAAGAATTGGCTAAAAATGAAACCGTTTATTGAAGAATCATTGACTGTCATTGACGTTGAAGAAGGCAAACCTGACTCCAAATTTGTTGGTACCCTGGGTGCTTTGGTATGCCAAGGCGTTGTAGATGGTAAAATGGTAAGGGTACATGTGGGCGGCGGCTACAGTATCAAACTTCGTGCTCAACTCTGGGCTAAACATACTGGCAAACCGGTGATTTGGAAAAAGAAAGAATCAAGCCGCTGGGTAGAGTACACAGAGATGCCTGATGGTGCTCCCATTGTGGGTATGATTGCAGAAGTTCGTGCTGATGGTTTGACCAAACCGCAAACCGGTGAGATTTGGTCAATGAGGTTCCCACGTTTTAAAACTTTTCGTGGGTTTGTCCCCGGAGAAAAAATTTAATAGGATTAATTATGACTGTAGCTTCAATTCCAAATAAACTCTATGTAACGTTGCGACATCGAGCCGATGCAGGTAACGAGGACGGGTTACTGGGTTTTGCATCTCCATATACCCGTGACGCTGCCTTTTTAAAACGAAAACAAACACAGGATAACTGGGCGTATGGGTTTGGTACCAAGGTCGAAATCAGCGAAGATGACGAAATCACTATGACCACTGGACCAAATTCCAAATTTCAAATAACTGAAATCTTTATTGCTAATTGGTATCCACGAATTATTAACAATGAGCCACTAGAGGGTTTTGAGATAGCCAAGTCGGTGCGTAGGTACGGATGGAATGGTTCTGGTAATGTAAGCTGGCGTATTACTGACCCACGAGGCTTTGATTTAGAAATTAGCTCTGACAATTTTGCTTCTCTGGTCAGTAATTGCATTCTTGAAAAAGGACGTATTTTGGGCAAGTGTGTTTGGGGACGCTCGGGATCAAATAACATACTTTTACACGAAAATTCAGAACCATATCAATTGGCTTTGAAAAAGACATCCCAATTGAATTCTAAATTACCCATCAGTGCTGCCCAGCCCGGTGACATTGTAGAGCTGGTTAGATCTAAAACCAATGATCAACCCATGATGTATATGGGAAAGTATTATTTGTTGACCGCGAACCCTATGATTCGAGGTGGCCAATACACAACAACGGTTAGTTTAACTCTGTTCTCCAGTAAACAAACGATTGTTCACATATTTAAATCACTGGATTCTGACGATTATTTTTGTTTTGGTAATCCCAAAATTTCTCACCAGATACAAAGGGCAGATAAACCTCTGGACAGTGAAGAATTTGCCAAGAAAGCAATGATGTCTAGTAAAAATGAGCTAGCAAATATATTTGATAATAGAAATGACATACTCTTGGTTTCAAATTCCAAGATTGATGTAAACAAAATAACATCCAAACTTATTCCCACGCATCCTAAATTGTCATCGTGGCCAAAAATTGGATACTATAATAAGATGCTTTTAGCTCGAGATGCAAGTAACACGATGTATTTGGCTAAACCAACAGCACCTACTTATTATACTTTGAATAACAACGGAAGTGTTAAAAGTATCAGCACAATCAAAGTCAAGTTTGATCTAGAAACTAATTCATTGATTTTCACTAACCAAGAAAAGATCTACCCTCGCTATAGTAATTATATAAGCATTGGTCAAGATAAGAATTCAGTTGATATGCCAGTCAATGATATCGTGGTTGACGACAACCTTAAGGGATATGAATTCTTTGATATTGAAATGACACTGGGCAACACTAACTTTATTTGGGACAAAGAAAGCATATTGTAATATGACCACTAACACCGACAATTCCGTGTTTTGCAAAGATTGTAGACATAGCAAACACACCCTGACTTCCATATTTCTGGGTTCAGATTTTCTAAAATGTCGATCAAAAAATGCCAATAAAATTGACTTGGTGACAGGTAAATATGAATCAGAATATTGCCGTGTGGTTCGAGCATTAGATTGCCAAAAGAATGGTATATACTGGGAACCACGCGATTTGAACAAACATTTATTCACAGTAATTAAAAGGATATAAAATGATCAATGATGATTTTAAAAATAAAACACTGGAACAAAAAACTCAATGGTTAAAAGAAGTTCTCAGAGAAAATATCTGTGAGGTCAGTTTTACCAAAGTCAATGGTGAAATTCGTGTTATGCCTTGCACCTTAAAACAAGACTTACTTCCACCGCAACCTTCAACTGTTGAAGCCAAATCCAGAATCAAAAGCCCAGAGGTACTCAGTGTGTGGTCTACAGATAAAATTGGTTGGCGAAGCTTTCGAATCGACAGTGTAACTGACATAAAAGTAATTTAACCAGTTCTCTTGTTTTATTAATGTTCAATAGTTATAATAACAATATCTGTGCAAATAACACAGTTTTTAAAAAGGAAAAAAAATGATTAAAGCACCCACTACAAAACAAGGTAAACTATTGGCTGCACTACAAGCCGGAGAGTCACTGACTGAGGCGCAGATTCGTGCACGGTTTAGTCTTAAGAATCCACGAGCTACGGTCAGCGATATACGTCAGTCTGGTTATGCTATCTATGCTAATCAACACACTGACACCAAAGGTCGAACCAATACCAAGTATCGCTTGGGCAAACCAAGCCGTAAGCTAATTGCGGCAGGGTATCGTGCATTGAGCATTGGTCTATAATCGCCGATTCACTGTAAAAAATAAAGGGGCTTTATGCCCCTTTATCTTTAAATAAATTTGCATTTAAATCAAATTTATGTTATAATAGTGATACTTACTATTAACCAAACACTATGAAAATTAAACTTGTATCAGATTTGCATTTGGAATTTTCAGACGTCGACATCAAAAATAACGGATGTGATGTTCTGATATTGAGCGGCGACATAATGATCGCCAAGGATTTACACGACCATCCTGCGCCCGCTCACGGCACAATTTACAATATATTTAAATTGGGACGTCGTCAAGAAGCTGCTGCAAGGTTTCGAGATTTTCTAAAACGTTGCAGTGATTCTTTCAACAATGTTATTTACATTGCAGGAAATCACGAGTTTTATCATGGGGCTTGGAACTCCAGTTTGCAGTATTTGCGCGAGGAATGTGCAAAATTCCCTAATCTACATTTTTTAGAGCGTGACACTGTGAAAATCAATGATGTTACCTTTGTTGGGGCAACATTATGGACTGATTTAAACCAGGGTGACCCCTTGACTTTGTATTCAATTCGAAATATAATGAATGATTACAGTGTCGTAGTTGACGACAGTCTAGGCTACACCAAGCTCAAACCTATAACTACAGCTATTAGGCACAAAGAAACCGTATCTTATTTCAAAGATGTGATTGCTGGACTGCCCAATGAGAAAATTGTAGTTGTGGGTCATCACTGTCCCACAAAAAAGAGTATTCATACAAAATATGCCGATAAAACTATAATGAATAGTGCTTATGCATCAGACCTCAGTGATTTTATTTTGAATCATCCTCAGATTAAATTGTGGACTTGCGGGCATACACATCACGCACATTGGTATTATGTAGGTGATACTTTGGTTGCCTGTAACCCACGTGGTTATGAGGGTTGGGAGGGGAATACTGGTTGGAATCCAGAATTTGTATTAGACTTGGATGCTATGCCAACTGTTGACTATGTCAATAACAATTTTGGAAATTTAAAATAATGAGTTCAAAAGATACTTTTACAAATTTGCCATCATTGACAATTGGATGGGACAGACAGGACTATGTCAAAAGCAATTTATCTATTACACAATTATCAAATGACATTAATACTAAAATTCATGTATCAGACATTATGATTGGAAATCAAAGTCTTAAAGAATCTTTGGATAAAATATCCAATAGATTAGCAATTTTAAACATACGCCCAGACTTGGAAAGTGACTGGCATGAGTTAAAAGAGCTGGGTGATCAGTATCGAAAACTGGAATCTCAAATTTTGGAAACTATCAAAGTCTGGGATATATTATCAAAGAGTCATGAAAATCTCGACATCAAGTGAAAAAATAATAGTATATTGTCACACAGAATATAATCAAGCAATATCCGCAATTGAGTGGTGTTGGACTAGCTTTGGGTCTGGATGGGGAGAGGCAATATTGTCTGAACCAAACCGTATTGGACTAATAGATGCAGAATTTAAATTTCGACGAATGGAGCACGTTCAGTGGTTTTTACTTAAATGGGAAAATTTGATTCAATGACTTATAAGGTTTATGTTTCTTCTAAACAGGTTAGCATCAATGATGCAATTATTTGGTGTATGGATGAATTCACAACACATGATTTTACCATCAACACTATGTTTCCCGATGATAATTGGCTTTTTAACTTCCGTAAGGAACAACATGCAGTTTTATTTGCATTAAAATGGATGTAACCTCAATTAATTTATATAACCGACGTGCCACCGAAGCTATTGTTATGGTATATAGTCTCAGGGCTCTGGGATTAGAACGAGGTGTAGACTTTGACTGGTTTTACACCCATGATAATGAACATCCCTGTGTTAGGTTTGATTTTTATACAGAAAAGGCTAGAGATTATTCTAGCCTTTTCGAGTTAAAGTGGGGTTAAGCTTGTGCTTCAGTCCAACTTAACCTAGCTAATGCAGTTTGTGAAGTTGCCCCAATATTTTGCACAGTTATTGTTAAAACGTCGGGCCCATCTGGATACAAATTAGCGCTGGATGTTGGTACATTATTATTTGTCCCTCCTCCCAATATGCTGGTTCCAAGATCTCTAACTTGGGATAGGTCCAGTGTAGTCAAAGTTTGATTGGTACCATTGGAATCTGAATAAAATCCCGCCGCGTCCTCACCACCAGTTATTGTTTGTCCTGAGGTATGAATGGCAATCTGAGCCAATGATGATCCACCAGCAGACGTAAATGTTCCACCGCTGGCTTTACCATTTAATCTTGCTTTGACCAAAAATGGACCATTGGCCAACAAACCCATAGAGTCTAGTTTAAGTTGCATTCGATTGATAATTTCTCTGGCGCCCAAAACCCCAGTAAATCCACTATCAACACTGGGAGCCAACCTAATACTGATCAATGGTTGCGTAGCGCCAGGATTAACTGATACAGTTGTAGACATACCAGTATTGAAAATTAGGCTTTTATCATCATCAAATCTACCATCCATAATAACTGAACTTCCCCAGTGATTGATTGCAGCAGCGGCTGATGGTGATGCTAATTCTACTCCTATTGGCGCAGTGGCACTAAATGTAAAAGTCTGAGCTGAAGCTGAACCACCCGTTTGAGCTCTGGCCAATATGGTCAAACTGGTACTGGTTTTAGCTGAATAACTAATGTACTCTATAGAACCAGTTGCACCAGCATTGGTCACTCTCAATATACCAGAACTGGGGAATTTACTGGTGTCACTCACTGATATTAGCGCGCCAGTAGTGTCACTACTATTAATAGTTGCTGTAAGTTTGGTTATGGGCAATTCTGCAGAAGACTCATAATGGGCAGGTAAATTCCCTGATCGCATGTAAGCCTCGTACTGTTGGTTATTATGCACAAATGAGTTTACATAGGTCACTCCGCCGTCTGCACCTCTGAATCCAAATCTGGCTACCCCTGCACCGTACCAACTATAATCCATATAAATCATTTGCATTCTTGAAAGATTCAGATTATATTTACTTCGACCGGTCCCATCACAGGGGTCAGTCCAGGCGGATTGTGCAACCTTGGTGTCTACTGTTTTAGATATGATAACTCCAGAAGCTAGAGTTATACCCTTATATTCAGGTGTAATCAACATAGATGTTTGGCTGGTTATAGACAATACTTTGTAGCTGGATCCACGTATTACAATGTAGTCCCCGAGGGTAAGTTGATCTGCAAATTGTGTATTGGTTCCGGTTATTGTTTGAGAACCATTGGTAACAGCAACTGAACCAGAAATTTGATTTACGCTTGAACGACGAACTGTGTACAGTGTTTGTCCATCATACTCATAAAATAAGCCATTTTGTAGATCAAACATACCAACACGATTTGACGACCCATACCATGAATACGGTGTCACTCTAATTGGGAAACCTGTAGCTGGGCTTGAAGCTGGGGCAGTTAGTGCGGTATATGTAAAGATATTATCTGCAGGCACAGAAACAATAGAAAATAATCCGTTAAACGCAGAGGGGCTGGCATTTTCTACTAGCACCATGGTGCCCACAGATAGTTGATGTGCAGCATTGCAAGTTACGGTAACTGTGGTACCCGATGAAGTTAACTGGCTAAAAAAGATTGCGGGTTTTAATGAAGTACCAGTGGAGAATTGAATACCTTTACCACTTTGATATCTGAAATATCTACGTGTTTGCCTAATAAAGGCAGCGCCCGGAGATAACGAGCCTGCTGTGAAACTTACACCACCATCAAATGCACGATGAGTAACCGAACCATTGGGTCTTGCATAAAGTGTAGCGGTAGAACCCGCACTGGCAGTTACTGCACCCACAGGAGCATTGGCAACTACAAAAGTAAAGGTGTTGGCAGTTGGGGTTGTCAATACTGTCCAAGCACCATTGGGAGGATTAGATGAGGCAGTAGTACCAAATACATAAATTAGGTTACCAGGATATAAACCATGTGCCCCAGTTGTAGTGCATGTCACTGTTGTAGATCCAGTGGAAAAAGCTGCGCCCGAAGAGGCGCTTAGTGGTATTGCAGATTGACTGAACAAGCTTCCTGTAAATACATAAGTTCTAGTCGGATCAAATTTTGATCCAGCACTCACAACCGCGTCTGCTGTATAAGTGAAAGAAACTCCAGAGTTAACAGAATCAACATAAAACCAACCATTGGCATTATAATCCAAACTATCCTGAATTAACACTATAGAACCCACTGAAGGAGTAGTTGAGGTAGTAACAGTGACCACTCTAGTACCCCCACCACTGACGTTCGTTACTGTCAATGGGGATGTTGGATCATAAAACGCGGTGGGTCTGTTATTAGCCAGAGCTAATTGCTCCCATTTGGTTGGTTGCAATCCATACTCAAAGTCAGTATCAATCAATGCCTGTGGCGAACTGATACGTAGTTTATTAACTGGATCATGTGCCGCAGAATTCATCACAAAACTGGAATCAACTCTAACAGATGGATTTCCGTTGGCATCGTATTCCATGGCATGGTGTAGATTTTTTAAATTGGTATCATTGGGATGTGTATAAGCCATATGTCTCTCTTATTAAGATTAATACAATTATTTATGCCAGCTACGACTTGACCCATTAGAATTGACAAAATATCAAAATTCATTTAAAATTTAGAAAATTTTAACCAAAAAACTCAATGAATATCAAAAAATATTGGGAAGTACAGGAGCCATCCCCAGAGGATATTAACTGGCTAGCCAATACTAGTTGGGAGTTTAAGATTGTTCCTGCAAAAACAGAAAGAATAAGCTGGGCCGGTTTGAGTGTACATTATGTAACCGAGCCTATGAAATTGATAATCGCCACTGGCGATAAAAATGAGGAAAATGTATTGCAACTTAAATTTTATAACAAACTGGTTCAGACTGAGTTTGTTATTGAAGAACCTTATTTTTTTTAATTCTGAATAGCCTGTATTATTTCCTTAAAATATGTAGGGATTGGTTGACATTAAAAACTAAAATTGTTATAATAAGCAATGTCTAAAAAATTATCAAAAAGCCCTGATCGCGGTAGCTTTCAATTGAATTCAATGATCAAGAGTAATCCCAATAAATTGGTGGATATAATGCAAATTCAGGTTGATATTATGGAAAGAATTAAACAGCAAGAAGCCGATCCAGCCTGGTCTGAAAACAATTTAGAATATGACTTACTTACCACTGACTGGATCTTGACCAAAGCTAGAGAAAGTAGGGTATATGCTCAGAATTTATATGCTGCTATATGCAATAATGATTTCCAAAAATTGGATGTCTGGCAGATTCTCAAGGATCAAACTTGGGGTTGCTCTTGGCGGCATGCTGGTGGTATTATTGCAGATATGCGCGAACAGGGAGATTACATTGATTGGTATTGCAGTGGTATTCAGAGCGAAGAAGACCTCATATTTCAGGATAACATGACTCAAGAGCAAATAATTGCAATAGTAGAGAATCGTGGGTTCGTCGCGGAAGGTGTGGTAACTGATGAAATTAGCCAAGATTTAAAAAAATTGGGTTGGATTGTGGTAACAAAAGATTGATTTGGAGTTAAAAATGGAACAAAAATCAGAATGGGTATTAGTGGAATGTGTAAACACTTTTCGAAATCGTTATATGGTGGAAGTGCCACAAGGTAAAGAATTGTGGGCACTTGATACTGTAACCATGAACGAAGCCAAGGAATTTAGCCAAGAATATTTAGGCGAACTAATTGTGTCCCATCGAGTGTTGCCTGAAGCCGATGCATTAGCATTATGCCGCCAGGAAAACAGCTATGCAACTTGGGACGATGAAAAAATGAAGTCGGTATTTTTTACTTCAATTTCAGACTTAGAAAAAAAGGAATAATTATGGCTCAACATGCAAAATACTGGTCGTGTTCACCACTGGCTGACTGGATTCGTGGAACAAAAAAAATCAGTGCAGGCACATCAGAAGAATGGGATTCCTGGACAACAACCGCTCAAATGAAACACAATTTACGTTTTTGGATTGCTGAAGAAGGTCTGCAATATCTACAAGACTTTGTAACATGGCCTATTAGGAAAATTTATGATGTCAAGTATTATATCAATAACCGATTTGTTAGTCGCACTCACGCACTTACCGCTCATCCTCGAGATATTCCTCGTGGTGAGTGGCGCGATGTTGGTAGCCGCTTTCTTCCTTGTTTGTTTAACGAGCTTGTGGATTTTGTTGAAGTAGAACAAGCATGGCATCACTGCATGTGGAGCGATAAGGCTAAATCTAAATTTATTGTGCCTTGGTGGCGCAAGTCTTGGTTGAATTGGCGCGGTTGGCGATGCCCCGAAGCCGGACTTGAATATCTGAAATGGGCTTCTGAATTAGTGATGAATGAAGATATGGGTGTTTATCCAACAGATAAACATTACTGTAAACCAACCCAGCAAGCTATAGCCGCCAAGGAAATCATTGAATTGTATACTTGGTGGACTCAGGTTTATCAAAATCGGCTTGATCCCATGGATGCCAGTGGCTGGAGTGAATTCTGTGCTCGTATGCAAGCTCAACATCCCACTGGTTCTATTTTTGCAATTCTTGGACGAACAAAAAACAAAGAACAGAAAAAAGAAGAACAAAAAATAATCAAACTAATGAGCAAGATTGAAGCACAGTATGAAAAAGAAGATACAGAAATGCTTATGCGTTTAATTCGCATTAGGAATAGTCTGTGGACTTGATTGACAACTAATCACATTTTAAACCACACCCAAAGATAAATATTATGATGCAATTCTTGACAGAAGTTTTATATTTTATATTGGAGATATTTGCTGTAATGTTAGCAGTGAATATTGCTACGTTTATCTTTTTAGTGATTAAACATCGCAATGCTGAAAATAAATCCAGTCATAATGAGCCCAATCAAATAATTAAACAGGGTCATATAGTCAATCAAGAAAGTTACAATGGTATTTTTTACTGGTACGATGAAAATACCAAAGAATTTTTGGTGCAGGGGAAAAACCTGGAGGAAATTGTAGCCGGCTTAAAAGTCAGGTTTCCTGATCGAGTTTTTATTTTGCCCACTGGTCACACAATATTTGGTCCAGACTGGAAACTTATCAAACTTACTGATTAAAATGGCATTTCATCTAGCTCACCCCAGCCTTAGTCTAAATGGACGAAAAAAAGGCAAAGTTAAATTTAAAAGTGCAGAAGCTAAACGTGCATATGAGGAGCAAGCACAATCCTGGAAAATTTTAAAGGAAAAGCATGGAGTCAACGCAGAGAAGAAGAAAAGATCCTCTGCCTTGTCAGCTGCAACTCTATCAACATCTGATACACTGGGAATACCCGAAGGTCGAAATACTACCAAAAACATCAAAAGTCTAGGAAAAGACAATGGTGTAGCAGTATTGCAACCACGTAAAGTCTACACAGGCTCTGAAATACTGGGAATTTCAGTGATACATAAAAGTTGCTTGCAGCCAGTGTTTAACAAACAAGCAGCCAAAGACGCTGCAAGCATGCGTAGGTAAATTTTTAAGGAGTAATTTTTGAAAGAAGAAAGTATGAAGATGAATGGTGTTGTTACCGAAGTTTTGGGCAACGCTATGTTTAGAGTTAAATTGGAGAACAGCGAGCATACAATAACCGCTTATATTGGTGGAAAACTTAGAAAACATGATATCAGGATCATCATGGGCGACACAGTAGTCATGGAACTTAGCCCCTATGATCTGAGCCGTGGTAGAATCATGTACAGAAAATAAATCAACAACACTATGCATAAATATATGCATGAATGATGACCTACGTGAATTAATAGATTTATTGGAATCCAAGGCCAAACAAAAGCTGACTTTGGAAAAATTACCATGTAGCCGTGGTGGGTTTGTGCCAGTCTGGAGTCAGGCCTTAGTTGACTATCATTATGGGGAACTAGCTCGTGGCTATGTAGATAGATACAACAACGGTGAGGGCGATGCCAGCTTTAATGAAGCCGGTGCATTACTTCACAATATATTTTTTACCCAACTTCGTCCACCCAAAACAAATAATCAACCCTATGGCCGTAGTGCGGCATTGATTGATAAAAAGTTTGACAGCTTTAAGAAATTCAAAGAGGAGTTCAAAGAGCAAGCTTTAAAAATTCAAGGGTCTGGTTGGATTTACTTATCCAAAACTGGTAGTATTAAAATAATACGAAATCATGAAAAAAGATATGACATTGCATTAATCATTGATTTTTGGGAACATGCTTACAATCGTGACTATGGTGCTAATAAAAGCAAATATTTTGATAATTTTTGGCGCATAGTAAATTGGGATATTATTAATCAACGTCTTTAAAAGAAACCGCACATAATGTGCGGTTTATCACCTATGATTCTGGTTTATAGAAAGCATAAATAAGTTACTTACGACAAAATATGGCTGTATCATTATGGATTACCACTAGCAGCGATTTGGGAATAATCTCGGTGGGGGATTATTATACTCTAACACTTGCAGCTACCAATTTAAGTGGGGGCTCGATATCATATAGTTTGATATCCGGCGCATTACCTCTGGGACTTTCATTAAGCAGTGCTGGAGTTATCAGTGGCTATCCCTACAACGCTGCACAAACCGGATTAAAAGTTTCCTCTAATTATTTTACCGTTAGAGTCACTAGCACCACCGGCACAGTAGCAGATAGAACATTCAATCTTAGAGTTTCGGATTCAGTTGCACCTGTGATTTATCCTGCAACCAGCAATTTGGGATCTTACAATGATGGTAGCATCTATAGTTTACAATTAACTGCTGTGGCTCCTGATCCCAACGCCAGCCTTAGTTTTTCAATCATAACTGGCGCACTACCACCAGGGATAACTTTGTCCAGTAGCGGATTATTACAGGGTTATTTTGGATTAATCTCAGGATCGACGACTACTTATTCGTTTTCAGTGTCAGTTACTGATGGAATAAATTCAGGGGTGCAACCTTATACAGTAACAGTAAATCACGTAACAACTCATAGCCCCATTATCACCAACGACGCTGGAATTATTGCAGTTATTAGGCAAAATGTCAAATTTACATATAAATTTGATGCTATAGATTTGGATAATTCCAATTTATCATTTGCCATTACGTCGGGCGCATTGCCTACAGGTCTTTCATTGAATGCAACCACAGGATGGATAACTGGTTTAGTTGCGTCTGGCAGTCAAAGTAATATAAATCATACTTTTACAGTAAAAGTTTTTAAAACCTCAGCACCAACTTACTTTATGACTCGTGTTTTTACCATAACTGTTATTGGTGAAGTGGAAGACACAGTTAACTGGACCACTGACAGTGCCCTTGGTTCATTATACAATGGTGCTATAAGTAATTTATATATTGCTGCCACTACCCCCAGTGGTAGAACACTTACTTATAGCTTAGCCAACAACAACTCTGGAACTTTACCCTATGGGTTGATATTATTGTCCAATGGACTGATCAGTGGCAGAGTAAGTTTCCAATTAAACAACAACGTAAATCTACAGACTTTTACATTTACTGCCACAGCTACCGATGTTGATGGCTATGTCTATGACGAAAAAACATTTACCATTGATGTTGTTAAACGTACAGACGACCCCTATGAGAATCTCTATATTCAGTTACTGCCCAGTATAACTCAACGCTCATATTATGACGATATCATTAATAACACAGACATTATCAATCCTGATTATGTCTATAGACTAAGTGATCCCTGGTTTGGTAAAAACACTACTAGACAATGTTTATTTTTGACTGGATTAAGTCCTAAATCTTCTGATGTATATTTTAATTCTCTAGCTTTCAATCATTATTGGAAAACCCTGAGATTTGGTGGGGTAAAAACAGCCAAGGCAGTGGATTCGAATTTCAATACAGAATACGAAGTGGTTTATTTGGAAATAATAGATCAACAAGTAAACGACCAAAATCTAGGTCCAAATCTGTCAGTTAAACTGCCCAATAATTCATTGAACATATCTACCATTTACCCTAACAGTTTTCCAAACATGATTGAGAGAGTGACTTCTACAGTGGGCTATGAGTCACAAAGTATTTTGCCCTCTTGGATGACCAGTAGGCAAGATGATGGCAGAGTCTTAGGGTTTACAAGGGCTTTGGTTCTTTGCTATGCCTTGCCGGGTCGCAGTGCAGAAATCGCCTATAAAGTGTCTAAAGCAATATCAAATTTCAATCTAATAGATTTTACCATTGAGCGTTATGGTTGGGACAGTGTTTTAAGTAACAACTATGAGAAAAATCCTTTTTACGGCAATGGAGTTATAAAAACCTATTCCAATAGCAATGTGGTAGTTGGAACTGGTACTAATTTTGATACGCAATTTGGTTTCTTACCGGGAAAAACTATATTTGTCTCCAATGTTCCAATTGGGGTTATCAATACCGTGAGTAATGCAACTGTTTTTACTCTGACCGCAAACGCAACCACCACCTATGCATCTGCAATTTATAGATACAGCAGTAATATATTTTTAACTAATAATTATGTTACTGGAACTGGAACAATAAGTGCCAATACTCAGAGCCGAATTTTGTTGGGCAATGTCAACACCTTCACAGGCACAGGAACCATCAATGGCAACACCAGTAGTACAACTATAACTGGGGTCGGCACTGCATTTACCACCGAACTTTCTGCCGGAAAACAATTAAAGTTTGCTTCCAATGGTGTTGTGATTGGTAATGTTGCCAGTATTACAAATGCAACTAGTTTGACATTGACTGCTTTACCCACTTATAATTTATCCAATGTTCAGTACTCCTCTATATCCTCAACTACAACATTTATTAATGATTTACATGTTGGTGATACCATAATAGCTGGAAATGTTGTTCTTGGAATTGTGGCCAATATCGCTAGTAATACCTTTGCAAATTTAACAGCCAATTCATTGGGTAATGTCAGCAATATTTCATTTACCCATACCTATAGAGATCCTTATACAGTGCCGGGTCAGGGGGATAAATATCTGATATACCCCCATTATGGGATACTAGGATAACATGACCTCACAAATAAATTATAACAGCATTGATGGTTCGTACCCAATTGCGGGCCAAAATAACGATAGCAGCGGATTTAGAAACAATTTTGCAAACATCAAAACCAATTTCCAATATGCTTATCAGGAAATCACAGCATTACAAGCCAATATCGGTGTAAACGACTCCACATTGAGCAACGTCACACTCAAAGGTACTAGGGAAGTGCTTTTTGATTTTGGAACTGTCAGTGGTGCACAAATTGTTGACTTTAACAATGGCAGCTATCAAAAATTTACTCTGGGCGGCAGCACAAGTATTTCAGCTATTACAAATTGGCCAACCACTGGTAGTCAAGTTAGAATTAGAATAGAAATTGTTGTCACGTCGGTTGATTATACCTTTACTTGGCCAACAGCGGTTAGTTTAAATTACTCAACTATTGCCAATATCACTAGTAGAACCATAACATTTACTAGAACAGGAACTTATATATTTGAGTTAAGCAGTGTAGATGGTGGTTCCACTATTTCTATTCAGGACCTTAATAGAAATAACAATATTGTACAGGGCAATCTAAATTTAGAAACTGTGGTCAGTGGATCAACAGTCACTGGGATTTCAATGACCGTCAGTAATATTGGTGGTCAAGTTGTTGGCAATATCAGAGCCAATAATGTGATAGTAGATAGCTTGATCACCAGTGGTACTTCAGCTGCTTATTCTGGCAATCTAACCGCTGGGAATTTGATAGCAATCAATGGAATTTATGGAAATATCAATACCCCGATTCAAAGTAATATAACCCTTTTGGGAACATTGAGCAGTTTAAGTGTAAGTGGTAATGCAAACGTTGGCAATTTAACCGTAACCGGAATCAGTGACTTTTGCAGCGGCGACTCAGTGGGTACCCAATATTTGGCACCCACCACTGGTCAAAGTGTTACTATAAACAGCAATGTTGGTGCTATTATTTTAAATCCCAGTGGAACTATTGCTTCATTGTCATTGACCATGCCAGTTAGCCCTAGAAATGGACATTTGATTCGTATTGGTTTTGGTAACACCATTACCTCTTTAACTCATGTTGCCACTGGAGGGCAAACACTCAAAGGTGCGTTGACTTCAGGTTCAAGTAGCAGTGGTGCACAATACCTTTATAACACTTATTCCAGCACTTGGTACAGAATCTCTTGATATTAACACCAAATTAATTGCATTCACTGTTGACATATTTTATAATAGTGAATCATAGGAGATAGGTAAATGAAGGTTGACTTAACTAATTATCTTAATTTTGTTGATACTTTGACTTCTGACACAAGCAAAGATCACGATTTATATTTGAAAAGGTTAAATGAGTTAAAAAATCAGGGTTGTGATATAAGTCGTTTGGACACTGCTATTTCCGGTTTAATGGCTGAATCAGGTGAAGCCATGGAAATCTTGAAAAAGATGAAGTTTCAAGGTAAAGAATGGACAGAAGATGTCAGATATCACTTAAAAAGGGAAGCAGGGGATGCACTTTTTTATTGGATCAATTTTTGCATTGCACTTGGATACGAACCCAACGATGTAATTCAAGAAAACATTCACAAGTTGGAATCTAGATATCCCGGTGGCAAATTTGAAATAGTTCACAGTGAAAATAGGCGCCCTGGTGATTTGTAAGGATTAATATAATGCATCCACTAACACAGGATTTGTCAGTTCTCAAAGATGAAGAACTTCATAGTAAAGTAATTGACTTAAACAATCGATTGAATCAATCTTATAGATTTGGTAATTGGGAACTGATTAATCAAATTCAAATGTTATTGGGGGACTATCAATCTGAACTAGCAGCAAGACAGGCACGACAATTGGAAGATCTATTGGCTAAAAATAATAGCAAATTCAAAGACATAATTGACATAAAGTGAAATACGATAAGTTTGGACAAGCACATTGTGATACAGATGAATTATGTGGATTATTATACAAAAATCCAGATTTAGACATATCTAAATTTCTAATAGACGACGCAGAACAATATAATCTCAGCGTAGCATCTGTTTTTGCAGATATGCCATTGCTAGTGCAATATAAGCCATATTCCTCTATAACGACTCTTAAAGACTTTGATATCCATAATCAATCAAATTGGAAAATGCCTCAGGAATATAGAGATTTTGATATTGCTCAATGGGTACTGGGTAAATGCAAAAACGAAGTTGAGTTGCAGAGAGTGGCTGATGAATTGATACTTTATCAAGAACGCGACCTGTTTAACTTGCTGAGATTTTTAAAGTATTTCGTAGACACCATGCACAAAAATCAAATACTTTGGGGAGTTGGTAGAGGTAGCAGTGTAGCATCTTTTGTACTGTATTTAATTGGCGTTCACCGAATCAACAGCATAAGTTATGAATTGGATATCACTGAATTTTTAAAACCAGATACTGAAAATACAATAGAGGAAAAACATGTCTAAAAACGTTTATAAAACTGCTCAAGGGCAAATAATTAATATGGACAACCTGAGACTTTTCAATGAAGAAGTAGCAGCAGTTGGTAATATGGCAGTTAATGCCCGAGGTGATCACATCGCACCCAATGGATTAGTAACCAAACCCAAATCTGAAATAATGAAAGATAGATATCAACATCACAATCAACCTAATAGGAAAATATGAGTATAAAATTCGTTAATAAAATTAAAAAAATCACACCTTTGCGTGACTATGTATTAGTTACTGACATGAATTTTGGAAGTCGTACATTGAGCAGTGGGATTATTTTACTGGGCGATGATGCCAAAACAGATGGCATAAGACCTAGATGGGGAAAGGTCTATGCTGTAGGCCCAGAACAAAAGGAAATAACACCAGGTCAATGGGTATTAGTTGAACATGGACGCTGGACTCGTGGCTCAGAAATCGATATCGATGGAGTAACGATGACTATTCGACGAATTGATTGTGCTGGTATAATGATGGTCTCAGATGACGAACCACAGAATGATGACAATATATCCACTTCAGTTCATGCTGAGTTTAAAACTAGGGAATATTAATAATGTCTAATACACCGCTGTCCTGGACAGTAGAAATAATTGAAGACCCCGATAATACAGGGGATCTTATTTTGCCACTACCAGAAGAATTATTGTCTAAAATGAATTGGAAAACCGGTGATACCTTGTTATGGGTTGACAATAAAGATGGTTCTTGGAGTTTATCCAAGGAGGAAACACCATGAGCAGCAAGGACTGGGATCTAAATGCTATCACACATCAGATCTGGATCATGGGATCACATATCACAACACCTAGACCCGGCGGTCCCGATCGAGCAGAAGTAATACAAGACCTAAACCAAATTAAACTTCTATTAGACATGATATTTGAAAGATTGGGGAATAAAAATGATACAA
>Ga0214923_10001021_pt1 | contig 40805 bp, 38 predicted proteins | sample LL1510_MetaG_FD_177993 | JGI IMG/M metagenome (GOLD analysis project Ga0214923, IMG submission 177993) | Freshwater microbial communities from Lake Lanier, Atlanta, Georgia, United States - LL-1510 | ecosystem: Environmental > Aquatic > Freshwater > Lake | place: USA: Georgia | collected... | reverse complement strand
ACGCACCGTGAATCAGCCCATAAACGCGAAAAACCCCCGCTTTCGCGGGGGTTCCTCACTTGAGAAATCTGGCGGCAACCTACTCTCCCAGGAGGTCTACCTCCAAGTACCATTGGCGCGTTCGGGCTTAACTTCCGTGTTCGGAATGGGAACGGGTGTGACCCCGACGCTGTGGCCACCAGAAACTTTGTGTCCCACCGATCGCGCTCGAGGCGCGCTCGGGTGAAGACTTCAGAGTAAGCACGAGCACAATCCAAGCCCTCGGCCGATTAGTACCGGTCAGCTCCGCGCGTCGCCGCGCTTCCACTTCCGGCCTATCAACGTGGTGGTCTCGCCACGGGCCTTACTGCGTTAACCGCATGGGAACTCTTATCTTGGGACGGGTTTCACACTTAGATGCTTTCAGCGTTTATCCCTTCCGTAGGTGGCTAACCAGCCATGCACCTGGCGGTACAACTGGCACACCAGAGCTACGTCCGTCTCGGTCCTCTCGTACTAAAGACAGCATCCCTCAAAGTTCCTTCGGATGTAGAAGATAGGGACCGAACTGTCTCACGACGTTCTGAACCCAGCTCGCGTACCGCTTTAATGGGCGAACAGCCCAACCCTTGGGACCTGCTTCAGCCCCAGGATGCGATGAGCCGACATCGAGGTGCCAAACCTTTCCGTCGATATGGACTCTTGGGAAAGATTAGCCTGTTATCCCCGGCGTACCTTTTATCCGTTGAGCGACCACGCTTCCACAAGCAATGGCCGGGTCACTATGTCCTACTTTCGTACCTGCTTGACCTGTCAGTCTCGCAGTCAAGCTCCCTTGTGTCATTACACTCGCCGACTGATTACCAACCAGTCTGAGGGAACCTTTGAGCGCCTCCGTTACAATTTAGGAGGCGACCGCCCCAGTCAAACTACCCGCCTGGCACTGTTCCTGATCCAGATGATGGATCGAGGTTAGAGCTCCAAACTGAACAGGGTGGTATTTCACTGATGACTCCACGCGAACTAGCGCTCGCGCTTCAACGTCTCCCACCTAAGCTACACAGTTAAGGTCGAAGCCCAACACCAAGTTATAGTAAAGGTGCACGGGGTCTTTCCGTCTTTCTACATCTAACGAGCATCTTTACTCGTACTTCAATTTCGCCGGGTCGGTGGTTGAGACAGCGGAGCAGTCGTTACGCCATTCGTGCAGGTCGGAACTTACCCGACAAGGAATTTCGCTACCTTAGGACCGTTATAGTTACGGCCGCCATTCACTGGGGCTTAGATTCAAAGCTTCGCCTTGCGGCTAACTCATCCTCGTGACCTTCCAGCATTGGGCAGGCGTCACAGCGTATACATCGCCTTGCGGCTTGGCACGCTGCTGTGTTTTTGTTAAACAGTCGCTGCTCCCTAGTTTGTGACACCCACATACGCTTCGAGACGCGAAGTCTCTGACGTTCATGGGTCCTCCTTATCCCGAAGTTACGGAGGCAATTTGCCGAGTTCCTTAACCACAGTTCTCCCGATCGCCTTCGTATTCTCTACGCGCCCACCTGAGTCGGTTTGGGGTACGGGCGCCGTGTCAACTCACTACTGCGCTTTTCTCGACAGTGTGGAATCAGTGACTTCCCTCAAACGAGGTCGGTATTGCGTCTCAGTGTTACGGCCGCGACTCTCATCGCAACCCACCTTCTCGCTTACCCGGAAATCCATTAATCCGGATCACCTATCCTGCTGTGTCCCGCTTTAGTTACCCGCGTCCGACTACGCAGATTCGCCCGAAGGCAGCCTCTGCTTTATCGAATTTGGGCTTGTCGTGTACACGGCGGTACTGGAATATCAACCAGTTGTGCATCGGATACGCCTCGCGGCCTCTCCTTAGCTCCCGACTTACCCTGGGAGGATTAGCCTTCCCCAGGAAACCTTGGGCATTCGGCGGAGGGGTTTCTCACCCCTCTTTCGCTACTCATACCTACATTCTCACTTGATGGAACTCCACGCCGAGTTACCTCGTCGCTTCGGCACTCCATCAACGCTCCTCTACCACTGCAACGACGCGAACGTCGATGCAATCCATAGCTTCGGCTCAGGACTTGAGCCCCGTTACATTGTCCGCGCAAAATCACTCGACCAGTGAGCTGTTACGCACTCTTTCAAGGGTGGCTGCTTCTAAGCCAACCTCCTGGCTGTCTAAGCAATTTCACATCGTTTTACACTTAGTCCTGAATTTGGGGCCTTAGCTGATGATCTGGGCTGTTTCCCTTTCGACCAATGAAGCTCATCCCCCATGGTCTCACTGCTGCACTCTGGAATTCCGTAATTCGGAGTTTGGCTGGGGTCGATAATCTTGTTGGACCTCTAGCCCATCCAGTGCTCTACCTCCGGAATTGAACGTGCAACGCTGCACCTAAATGCATTTCGAGGAGAACCAGCTATCGCCAAGTTTGATTGGTCTTTCGCCCCTTACCACAGTTCATCAGAACCATTTTCAACTGGTACCTGTTCGGTCCTCCACGGGGTCTTACCCCCGCTTCAACCTGACCATGGCAAGATCACTTGGCTTCGGGTCTACAGCATGCGACTGAACGCCCTGTTCAGACTCGCTTTCGCTTCGGCTACCCCTCTCGGGTTAACCTCGCCACATACCGCAACTCGTAGGCTCATTCTTCAAAAGGCACGCCATCGAGGCTGCACCGCAAGCGGTACAACGACTCTCTGACTGCTTGTAAACCAACGGTTTCAGGTACTATTTCACTCCCCTCCCGGGGTTCTTTTCACCTTTCCCTCGCGGTACTGGTTCACTATCGGTCGCCTATTGATACTGAGGCTTATGGGGTGGTCCCCACGGATTCATGGCAGGTTGCTCGGCCCCGCCATTACTTGGGATCGATCGCGGAGCGTGCGTGCGTTTCGTGTACGGGACTATTACCCCCTGTGGTCCATATTTCCAGATGGTTCTACTACGCAGCACGTTGTTAACTCCGTCGTACGTCTGAAGCCGTACGTCGATATCCCACGACACCGCATCAACAACCCCTTCAGGGTGTCACGTTGCTGCGGTTTAGCCTGTTCCCTTTTCGCTCGCCACTACTAGGGGAGTCGCGTTTGCTTTTCTTTCCTCGGGGTACTGAGATGTTTCAATTCCCCCGGTTCCCTTTACCGGTGCTATGTATTCACACCGGAATAACACTCAATAACGAGTGTTGAGTTTCCTCATTCGGACATTTACGGGTCGAAGCCTGATAGACGGCTCACCGTAACTTTTCGCAGTCATCCACGTCCTTCTTCGGTCATAGGCGCCAAGGCATTCACCGTTGGCTCTTTGTAGCTTGGAAGAAATTTTGTTACAAATTTCTAGATGCTCGTGCTTACTCTGAAATTCTCAAGGGACGCACAGTGGCCGGGCGACAGATCGCGCGGCGTGTGTAGAGGGAAGATCCCTCAAAACGAAAGAGAAGACAAAACCAGCCGCACACCGCCGAAGAGAGACAAGCTCGATCTTCGACCGTGACACGACTGATCCGACAGTGCACCAATTAGTTGAATCCACCTCGCCTTTGACGAATGTCAAAGAGCGTGGCTTCATCTCCTTAGAAAGGAGGTGATCCAGCCGCACCTTCCGGTACGGCTACCTTGTTACAACTTCACCCCAATCACCGACCCCACCTTCGACGGATCCTTCCTTACGGTTAGGCCTCCGGCTTCGGGTGTTGCCGACTTTCGTGGTGTGATGGGCGGTGTGTACAAGGCCCGGGAACGTATTCACCCCGGCGTGCTGATCCGGGATTACTAGCAACTCCAGCTTCATGAAGTCGAGTTGCAGACTTCAATCCGAACTGAGACCGGCTTTATGAGATTGGCATGAACTCGCGTTCTAGCATCTCTTTGTACCGGCCATTGTAGCGTGTTTGCAGCCCTGGACATAAGGGGCATGAGGACTTGACGTCATCCCCACCTTCCTCCGAGTTGACCCCGGCGGTCTTCCATGAGTCCCCAGCTTTACCTGCTGGCAACATGGAACAAGGGTTGCGCTCGTTGCGGGACTTAACCCAACATCTCACGACACGAGCTGACGACAGCCATGCACCACCTGTGATTGGCCCTTGCGGACGCAACATCTCTGTTGCTTTTCCAAACATGTCAAGCCCAGGTAAGGTTCTTCGCGTAGCATCGAATTAAGCAACACGCTCCGCTGCTTGTGCGGGCCCCCGTCAATTCCTTTGAGTTTTAGTCTTGCGACCGTACTCCCCAGGCGGGTCACTTAATGCGTTAGCGACGGCGCGGATCTCATTGGTAGAGACCCACACCTAGTGACCACCGTTTACCGCGTGGACTACCAGGGTATCTAATCCTGTTTGCTACCCACGCTTTCGCTCCTCAGCGTCAGTTACGGCCCAGAGCGGCGCCTTCGCCACCGGTGTTCCTCCTCATATCTGCGCATTTCACCGCTACACAAGGAATTCCCCGCTCCCCTACCGAACTCAAGTCACAGCAGTATCGAGTGGCATCTCTGGGTTAAGCCCAGAGTTTTCACACCCGACTTACTCGACCGCCTACGAGCTCTTTACGCCCAATAAATCCGGACAACGCTTGGAGCCTATGTGTCACCGCGGCTGCTGGCACATAGTTGGCCGCTCCTTCTTCTGTAGGTACCGTCAGTTTCGTTCCTACTGAAAGCGGTTTACAGCCCGAAAGCCTTCTTCCCGCACGCGGCGTTGCTGCGTCAGGCTTTCGCCCATTGCGCAAGATTCCCCACTGCTGCCTCCCGTAGGAGTCTGGGCCGTGTCTCAGTCCCAGTGTGGCTGACCATCCTCTCAGACCAGCTACCCGTCGTTGCCTTGGTGGGCCGTTACCCCTCCAACTAGCTGATAGGTCCGCGAGACGCTCCCAAACCAGAATCCCTTTCGTCAGATGTCCATGCGGACTTCCGACGTCATCTGGTATTAGCAACCCTTTCGGATTGTTATCCCAGAGTCTGGGGCACGTTTCTCACGTGTTCCTCACCCGTTCGCCACTAGATCTTCCTGTGTATTGCTACACATTGGATCTCGTTCGACTTGCATGTGTTAAGCACGCCGCCAGCGTTCGTCCTGAGCCAGGATCAAACTCTCCGTCAAGAATTTCTCGCGTTACTCACTCTGCACTTTCGTGCTTCGCGCTGTAGGCGAGGTGTAATTCTTCGAAGGGCTCATGCCGACTTTTCAGATTTGCATCTGTCCGCATCGACATGTCCTGACCGATCAGATGCTCATCTGATCTGGTTATTACTTTTGTCAGTGTCACTGCTGAGGTGACACCAACGAATTGACAGACAGCATCTAGTGACACGAGGTCACCATTGCTGCCCGCACTGGCGTTCAGTCTTCTCTTCCGTTTTCAAGGAGCTTCACGCGGACACATGCCATCGGCAGAGGTCTCCGCTCTTTCCGCCTTCGGACTCTGACCTTGTCGGGGTCCTGAAACGCGGACTCGCCAGACTAGCGGAAGGATGTGGGACCCCACAACCTGCCGGGTGTGGGACTTGCCTCGCGGGCCTGCTCGCCCGGGTGGCCCCGCTCGCCCATCGCCTCGCCCAGGTGGGCCCACGTCGACCGTCGCCTCGCCCGGGTGGGCCTTCCTTGCCGTTAGCGACCGAAATCCACCAGATGGAAGGTGGTTTTGCCCTTGCGCACGAGCAGCCACCGCTCGTGCAAGAGCGAAATGGCGTGCAGATCTGCGTCTTCTGTCAGCACGACACCATTGATGCGCACGCTCTTTTGCGACAGCAATCGGCGAGCTTCGCTCTTGCTCGCAGCCACCCCAGGCAGCGCCGCCAGCATGCCGGCGGGGTCTGCCAACACCGCCGTGCCCATCTTGGTGGCGGGCACTTCAGCGGCGATGAAATCCATGGTGGCCTGCGTCGCGGTCATCGGATCACCGCCAAAGAGAATGTCGGCAGCGGCATCGGCCGCATCGGCGGCGGCAGTGCCGTGCACGAGTGCCGTCATTTCGCGAGCCAGCGCCCGTTGCGCCGGTCGAGCCGCAGGGTTGGCCCGCTGGGCGTCAAGCAGCACGGTGACCTCATCGAGCGTCTGCAGCGAGAAGCGCGGCAAGAGTTGCTCGATGTCGTCGTCAGAGACCTGCACCCAGAACTGTCGAAACTGATACGGCGACGTCTTCTTGGGGTCGAGCCAGACCGCACCATCGGCGGTCTTGCCGAACTTGCTTCCGTCGCTCTTGGTCAAGAGCGGCCACGTGAGGCCAAAGGCGCTGCGGCCGAGACGCTTGCGAATCAGATCGATGCCGGCGGTGATGTTGCCCCACTGGTCGCTGCCGCCCATTTGCATCTCACAGTCGTGGTGTTCACACAGGTGACGGAAGTCGTTGGCTTGCAGCAACATGTAACTGAACTCGGTGTACGACAGACCGTTTTCGTCAGCAAGACGCGACTTCACGCTGTCTTTGGCCATCATCTGGTTGACGGTGATGTGCTTGCCAACGTCGCGCAGAAACTCAAGGACTGGCACGTCGCGGGTCCAATCGGCATTGTCGACGAGCGTCGCGGCATTCGATGCGCGGTCAAAGTCGAGCAGCCGTTCAAGTTGTCGTTTGATGTTGGCGACGTTTGCCGCGAGCGTTTCAGCGTCGAGCAGGTTGCGCTCTTCGCTGCGGCCCGATGGGTCGCCGACCATGCCAGTGGCACCCCCGGCGAGCACGATCGGGCGATGGCCGAGTAGTTGCAAGCGACGCAACGAGATTTGCCCGAGCAGATTGCCGATGTGCAGCGAGTCAGAGGTGGGGTCAAAGCCGACATACGCGGCAAGTTGTGCGGTCGTTGAGCGCTGCGAGAGCTCGCCGCGGTCAGTCGAGTCGTGAATCAGACCTCGGCTGGCGAATTCGGTGACGACATCACCGAACTGTGGCATGCTTCCAGAGTAGAGCGCGCGGTGTGGCGCACTGCGGCGCCGAGTGGCGCACTGCGGCGCTGAGTGGCACAGCGTGGCGCACCACGCTGCCCTACGCCGTGGCGAGTTGCTCGTCTTGTCGCAGTGCCGAACGCACCCAGTCGGGCACTGGCACGACCTGTGGCGCCCCGGGCGTGGTCGACACATAGACGATGGTCGTATCGAACGACGGCTCGCCAGCCACGTGGCCGCTAATCACCACATCGAATGACGAGTTGCCCCAGCGCGTGACCGTGCAGTCGAGTTGTGCGGTATCGCCAAGGCGCAGTGGGCGATGCCAGACAATCTTGACGGTCTTCAGCATGCAATCGAACTCATGCATACGGTCGCCCAGTCGCGTCGAAAACCAACACATCACCGCGTCGTCGGAGTATGCGAGGTAGTGGGCGTTGAAGACCACCTTCTGCATGTCGCAATCGCCGTAGCGCACCCGCACTTCGTGGCGATACATGCCCGAGATGCTAAGGCGCCGTTGTCTCCCGCAATGCATGGCGCATCTTGGGCACGTCCATTGCGGAATAGACGAAGATGAAAACAGGGTTGATGGTGCGGAAGTGATGCGCCAAACGGTTGCGCAACTTTCGCAATTCTGGCCACGCAACGGTCGGGTACTGACCTCGTGCTTCTGATGCGAGCTGGCACGTTCCCTCCGCAATGCGATAGAGCCGCCAAGCGACCACGTCTTGATCGGCCTGATTGGCGATAAAGGCTTCCACCCCACCCGAGATTGCGGTGGTCATCAGTTCATCGCCCTGTGCCAGCTCGGCTCGAAGTTCGCTGATCGTCCAGCTCATAGTGGCAACGCATCCTTTCGCGCGATTCGGCTTTCTTCACATTCGACAGAAAGTTCGTGAATAAACGTGTCGAACCCGAGCAATTGGTCAAGTGCTACTTCTGCAGTAAGGATGTTGCCGAGCCCACGCTCAATCGGGAATTCGGCCACGAACTCCGCGCCGTGAAGATCAACTCTTCGCAAGGTTGATTCATCACTCAAAACGCCGATCAGCGTTGCGCCAAGGGCGGCGAAGATTTGGAAGATGTCGTCGCGGTGGCGATGCACGACGGCGAGTCGTGCCGCATCGTCGAGCGGTGGATGCGTGGTGCTGGTCATGGGGCGGCAAGATAGCCCCGTGGCGAGGTTTGTCAAGTCACCGGCTGGCGCGCTGCACCATGCGTGCCACGGTCATCACTGCATCGGCATGCACGCGGGCTTCCCCAGCCGACAACGTCGGGCCGAGCTCGACGACGAACGCCATGGCCGCCTCGCCGACATTCCGTTGCCAGGTGGCAGCCACCCCGGTGTAGCGACCGCCGGTGATTCGCACCAGAGGCAGACCCGTGAGCGCTGCGTATCGCGCGCGTACGCGACCTTCGAACCCGGTGCCAGGCGAGATCATGTTGAGGTCTTGGTGATACCAAATGCCAAGCGTCGGCCGAATCTCACGCACGAACTTCACCATCGCTTGGGTCTCTGGTTCTGATGCTCGCGAGGGTCCGGCATATTGCCAATAACCAGGCTCGCCCATCTTTGCCCAGCCGAGCGGAAAGTTTCGGTTGAGATCGACACGATTGGCGTTACCACGCTGCTGCAGCGCCGTGCCATCAGGATTCATCGAAGGCACGATCCACAGATCGACCTGCGCTGGTGCAGAAAGTGTGCGCAACGCCGAAGTAACCAGCAGCCCCGCGTCTTCATCGCCGTGAATCACACCAACGACCATCACCACTACCCCACCTGGCGTGCCGTAGCGATAGGCAACGAGTGGGCGGCCTTGAACTGAGGTTCCAAAGACACGCTCTTCGAGCAGTCGGGGTTCATCAACGGCATGCGCGGGCATCACACGCGTTCCAATGAAGCCGATTGCACTAACGAGAGCCGCCACGACGAGCGCGAGTGCGCGTTTGGTCATGCGAGTCGTGCGGTGAGCGCAGCCACGGTGCGACGCAGTTCGTCGCGTTGCGCAGCGGTGGCGGCGGGCCCGGCTGCCCCGTGGCTGATGCGACGCTGCACGGCAACCCCGGGTGCAAACAATGCGGCGGCATCGGGGCCGAGTGCAGCATCGGCACGCACGAGATCGACGAGCGGCGTGCCACTCGCGAGCGATCGCGACACAAGTTCGCCGACCTTGGCGTGGGCTTGGCGAAACGGCATGCCACGGGCGACGAGCCACTCGGCGATATCAGTGGCAACTGCTGCGGGTGCATCGGCTGCGGCGCGCATCGCAGCAACGTTGAAGACTGCGGCCAACACCATGTCGGCCATCGCCTCAAGACCTCGGTTCACTTGGTCGAGTGAGTCGAAGAACGGCTCTTTGTCTTCTTGCAGGTCTCGGTTGTAGGCGAGCGGAAGCCCCTTCAGCGTCGTGAGCAGACCAGTGAGATTGCCCACCAGTCGACCGGCCTTGCCGCGGGCCAATTCAGCGATGTCGGCATTTTTCTTCTGCGGCAACATCGACGAGCCCGTGGCGTGACGGTCGCTCAAAGTCGCGAACCCGAACTCTTCGGTGGTCCACAGCACCCACTCTTCGCCGAGGCGCGAGAGGTGCAGGCCAACCATCGCCAACGTGAAGAGCGCCTCAGCCACGAAGTCGCGGTCGCTCACGGCATCGAGTGAATTGGCAAAGACGCGCGCAAAGCCCAATCGACGTTGCGTATCGGTCGGATCAATGGGCAACGACGTGCCTGCCAATGCCCCAGCGCCGAGGGGCGAAACATCGAGTCGTGCGACGGCATCAAGCAAACGCTCGACATCACGGGCAAGAGCCCACGCGTGTGCGCGAAGGTGATGCGACAAGAGAACCGGCTGTGCGCGCTGCAGATGGGTGTAACCCGGCAGGTAGGCGTCACCAGCGTCGTCGGCGCGGCGGTCGAGCACATCGATGAGCGCGAGCGTGCGGTGTGCGGTGGCAGTAATCTCACGCTTTGCGAAGAGTCGTAGCGCGGTGGCAACTTGATCGTTGCGGCTGCGGGCTGTGTGCAGCTTCGCCCCCGCTGTTCCGGCGAGTTCAGTGACTCGCCGCTCGATTGCAGTATGAATGTCTTCGTCGCTCGCGACAAACCTGAAGGTGCCACCGTCGAATTCGGCGTGCACCTGACGCAGCGCAGCGACGATGGCATCGGCATCGGCGCGCGGCAAGACCCCAGTGGCACCGAGCATCTCAGCGTGCGCGATCGACCCGATGATGTCGTCGCGCCAGAGGCGAACGTCAAAACCAATGCTCGCGGTGAATGCCATCAGTGAGTCGGCGGGTGCTTCGTTGAAGCGACCGTGCCACAGATGCTTTGCGGCGTCGATGTTCTCGTGGTCGGGTGTGGCAGGCATGTGGCTTACTTCCCCAGCCCGGCGAGTGCTCGCAGATCTGCAGCCAAGCGCTTTGCGCCGTATGCCGACTCAGCGATGCAGAACAACGTGTCGTCACCCGCCACGGTGCCAAGTAAACCTTTCAGTCGCGATCGATCAAGCGCCGAAGCCACGACATGTGCACAACCCGGCGGCGTGCGCACCACCACCATTGGGTCGCTGTGCTCTACCTCGGCAACCCACTCTGACATCACGCGGCGCAGTTGCTCGCGTGGCGCGATGCGATCGGGTTCAAAGTCGGGAATCGCATAGGCGCTCTTGCCTTTGCCCACGCGCACGCGCACGGCCCCCAAGTCTTCGAGGTCGCGCGACACCGTGGCTTGCGTCGCCTCGATACCTTCTTTCTTCAGCAACTTCGTGAGCGCCGCTTGGCTGGTCACCTCACGTTGCGAAATCAGCCGCACGATGATTTGCTGCCGTTCGACCTTGCTCGTCATGGTACCTTCCCTTCACTCATTGCGCATCGCCTTTGGTGATGTCGTTGACTTCACACAAAAATGCCAGCAGCCCGCGGGCAGCGTGCATGCGGTTGTGGGCTTGGCGCACCACCCTGCTCGCCGGGCCATCGATGACCTCGGCCGTTACCTCTACCCCACGGTGCGCAGGCAGACAGTGCATGAAGATGACTTCTGGGTCGGCAACTGCCATCATCGACTCGTCAACTTGAAAACCAGCGAAGTCACGCATGCGACGCTCGGTCTCGGCCTCTTGACCCATGCTCACGAACACATCGGTGTGCACCGCGTGGGCACCGCGAACGGCATCTTGCGGCGAAGTGGTCTGTTCGAGGGATGCCGCGCCGAGTGAGCGAAGACGCGCCAGCTCATCGTCTGATGCGCCGTAGCCCGCCGGACAGCCGAATCGCACGTGAGCACCTTCGAGAGCGCAGGCTTCGGCCAACGATCGCGCGACGTTGTTGTAGTCGCCGACCCAGGCAATGGTACGGCCCTTCAATGAACTGAACTCTTCGCGCATCGTGAGCACGTCGGCGAGACTCTGCAACGGGTGTGAGTAGTCGCTCAACATGTTGACTACCGGCACCGCATCGGTCGACGCCATTCGTTCGAGCACGCCGTGGTCGAACACCCGTGCGGCAAGAATCGCGTGATAGCCAGCGAGGATTCGCGTGATGTCTTCCACCGATTCACGCACGTCAAAACCCACTTCTTCACCGCGGGTGAAGATCGGGTGCCCGCCGAGTTGCACGACCGCCATCTCCATCGATTGCCGAGTGCGATTCGACGGCTTTTCAAAGATGAGCGCCACGCCGTAGTCAGCCAACGGCCAGCCAAGCGCCTCGGGTCGCTGTTTGGCGAGCGCGAGCACCGTGCCGATCTCGATGCGGGTGAGGTCGCTGGTGTTCAGAAAGTGCCTCATGACAGCACCCCGCGCAACAGACTGAGCGCTTCGTTCATCTCATCGATCGTCACCGTGATTGGTGGTGCAAGTCGCAAAGCTGTAGCAGTCACCGCGTTGGTAACCAACCCGCGCGACAACAGGTCAAGCTGCGCCGCCTTGGCGTCGGCACCTGCGCCGAGTTCGACACCGAGCAAGAGCCCGCGACCACGCACGTCGTGCACCTTGGCCATGGTGCGCAACTGAGTGGTGAGATACTCGCCCTTTTCGCGCGCCAAGCGGGGGGCATCGATCTCGCGCATTACCTCAATGACTGCGCACACGGCCGCTGTGGCGAGCGCCGTGCCGCTGTAGGTGCTGCCGTGGTCGCCCGGTTGAAAGACCGCGGCAATCTCGCGCCGCGCCCACAACGCACCGACCGGCATGCCATTCCCCATCGCCTTTGCCAGCATCACCACATCGGGTTGCACGCCGGCGTGTTGAAACGCAAACCAATCACCCGTGCGCGCAAAGCCAGTCTGCACTTCGTCGATCATCATCAAGGCGCCGCGCTCGGTGCACAGCTCACGCACAGCCCGCAACCATTCGTCGCTGGCAGGCATGACACCGCCCTCGCCTTGCACGCATTCCACCAAGACCGCGGCGACTGAACCGTCGACGGCGGCCGTCAAGGCCGAGAAATCGCCGAAGGGCACGTGCATGAAGCCCTCAGGCATCGGCTGAAACGGTTCGTGCTTGGCGGGTTGCCCGGTCGCGGCGAGTGCCGCCAGGGTGCGGCCGTGAAAGCTGCCGAGCATGCTGACCACCTTGTGGCGACCGCGACCGCCGAATTTGCGGGCCAGTTTGATGCCCGCTTCATTCGCCTCGGCCCCTGAGTTGCAAAAGAACACCTGGCCGCCGCCACCGAGCAGCTCGTCGACCAACACCGCAGCGCGCGTGGCGATGGGGTTCGCAAAGAAGTTGCTTACGTGCAGCAACGTGTGTGCCTGTTCGGCAATCGCATCGGCCACGATGGGGTGGGCGTGACCGAGAGATGTCACGGAGATACCCGAGAGAAAGTCGAGATAGCGCTTGCCGTCGGAATCCCACAGTTGTGTACCCTCACCGCGCACGAACATGACTTGTGGTGCACCGAACACCGGCATAAACGGGCAATGGCTACCGGCCATCGAGGCAACGTTCGATGATGAATGAAACGCGTGACTCGTGGTCATGAAGCCACCTCGTTGGCAACCACCATCGTGCCGACACCGGTGTCGGTGAGTAGCTCGAGCAACGTCACGTGTGCCAGCCGGCCATCGAGAATGTGCGCGGCCGCGACTCCACCGCTGACCGCATGCAGACAACTCTCAAGTTTCGGAATCATGCCACCACTGATCACGCCATCGCTCGTGAGTTGCGCGACCGTCGCCGGAGAAAGTGTTGGGATCAGCGACTCTGGGTCGGCCGGGTTGCGCAAGACGCCAGCGATATCGGTGAGAAACAGAATCTTTTCGGCCTTGAGCGCCACTGCGAGTGCACTGGCCGCAGTATCAGCGTTGATGTTATAGCTCTGGCCTGCCGCATCGGTGCCGAGCGTTGCCACCACGGGCACCACGCCGTCGTCGAGCAGACCCTGCACGGCCATCGGGTTCACCGACACGATGTCGCCGACGAAACCGAGCGCTGGGTCACGCTGCACGCACTGAAAGAGACCCACATCGTTGCCTGATACGCCTGCAGCATTCGCGCCCGATTGGTTGATGAGCGACACGAACATCGGGTTGACTGACCCGAGCAGCACCATGCTGACGATTTCCATTGTCTCAGTGTCGGTGACACGCAGACCATTGTGGAATCTCGCTTCTTTGCCGAGACGGTCCATCATCGCGGTGATCTGTGGCCCGCCACCGTGCACCACGACGGGCTTCATTCCAACGGCATGCAAAAGGGCGATGTCGCGGGCAAAGACTTCCATCGAGTCTTCGGTCGAGTCGGCAAGCGCGTTGCCACCGTATTTGACGACGATGACCTTGCCGGCAAACCGTTGCAGGTGCGGCAACGCCTCGCTCAACACCGCGGCACGAGTCTTGGGTGCAATCTTCACGGATACACCCCTACCGCCGACAACCCCGTTGTCTCGGTGATGCCGAGTGCCACGTTGGCTGCCTGCACTGCCCCACCCGCAGCACCCTTCGTGAGGTTGTCAAGAGCACACAGCGCCATCACGGTGCCGGTGCGTTCATCAAATCGTGCCGTGAGATGTGCCGCATTCGAGCCAAGCGTGGCTTTCGTCGATGGCGATGCGGGCCGCACGACGACGAATGGCTCGCTGTTGTAGAACTTCGCAAGCACCGCCAACACCGACTGTGACGTGGGTTTCGTGCCGGCGGCCGGCTTGGCGTAACACGTGGCGAGAATGCCGCGATTCATCGGCGCAAGATGCGGAGTGAAGAGCACCTTAGCGCCGGTGACTTGCTCGATCTCGGGCGTATGGCGGTGATCAAGCAGGCCGTAGGCGGTGAAGTCTTCATCGACGGTGTTGAAATGAGTGTTGAGTTTTGGCGTGCGGCCGGCGCCAGAGACGCCCGACGCTGCGTCGACGATCACCGATGAGGGGTCGATGACGCCGGCACGCACCAACGGTGCGAGCGCCAACGATGCCGCGGTCACATAACAACCTGGCGTTGCGATCAGAGATGCACCCGCGAGTGCGCTGCGATACAACTCGGGCAAGCCATACACCGCCCGCTTCAACACCTCAGGCTGATCGTGGGTGAAGCCGTACCACTGCGGATACTGCGACGAGTCGACCAAGCGATACGCGGCAGAGAGATCGACGATGAGGCGAACCTTGTCGATGAGTTGCGGCACCAGCGCCATCGACGCCTCGTGCGGCAGCCCCAAGAAGAGCACATCGCACTTGGCGGCCTGCACAGGGTCGTACTCGGCAAAGACAAGAGACGGGTAGGCAGCCGCCAACGACGGATACAACGATGACGCGAGCGTGCCAGCCTGCGTGTCACCGGTGGCGTACACCACATCGAGCACGGGGTGACTGGCTAGGAGGCGCAACAATTCGACGCCGGTGTACCCCGAGGCGCCGATGATGCCCGTGCGCAAGGTTCCCGAATTTCCCACTTGTATGACGATACAGGCTATTGCATAACTATGCAGTCGTGCCTGTCGCGCTCAAGCGAGACGATTGGCGAGCTCGGCATACAGCGGTATGCCGATGATCAGGTTGAACGGAAAGGTGACTCCTAGAGCAGCACCCAGCACAAGCCCCTGATCGGCATCTGGCAACCCGACTCTCACCGCGGCGGGGGCGGCGATGTAGCTGGCGCTGGCAGACATCGTTGCCAAGACGGTGACACCACCTACCGAGAGACCCACCATCGTGCCCGCGACGGCCCCGAGAGCGCCAAAGAGCACGGGCAGACCAATCGCATAAACCACCAGGCGCCAACCCGCCTCGCGAATGCGCTCAAGACGCTCGCCGGCCAGCACCCCGAGATCGAGCAAGAACAACACCAACACACCTGGAAACAACCCGACGAAGAGCGGCTCGACGACTGCAGCGGATTCACCGTTGACGATGAGGCCGATCACAACACCACCAATTAAGAGCACGATGCTGCGACCGGTGACCACCTCGTGCACAGCCGACTTCATCGACTTGCCGCCGAGTGCGCGGCTCGCAATAACGAGAGCAACAACAATGCCCGGCACTTCGAGCAGGGCGACGAGGGCAGCAAGATACTCCTCGCCGAGTGTGCCCGCAGAACGGGCAAACGTTTCCGCGGCAGTGAACGTGACCGCAGAGACTGATCCGTAGTGGGCGGCGATTGCAGCGCCGTCACTCGTGTTGAATCGCAGAAACCTACGTGCGACCAGATATGCCACCGCCGGAGTGATGACTCCGAGTGCCACGGTCGCAAGTATTGGCAAGACAAGGTCGTCAAAGGCTGCGTCACGCAGTCTCAGTCCACCCTTGAGCCCGATGGCGAGCAGCAGATAGGTCGACAACAGTGAGGTGATTGACTCGGGGAACCTCAAGTCGCTTTTCAAGCGAACGGCCACGGCACCAAGCACGAAGGCCAACACGGCAGGTGATGCCAGATTTTGACCCACGAGGTCTCCGAGCGTCACGGCACTTCAGTCTTGCCGATTGTCTAGCCCTGTGGTGAACTTGGCTCAATGAGCACAGCGGGGCGGCTGCTGGTGGCAACGCCACCGATGAACGACCCGAACTTCGAGCGTGCCGTGGTACTGATGCTCACCCATGACGAGACCGGCGCCTTCGGGCTGGTGCTCACGCGCACCACCGAGCTCGCCTCGCTCGATGACGAGGGCACGCTCAGCGACTGGATTGCGGCAACATCAACACCCAGTGTGCTCTTTGAAGGGGGTCCGGTGCAGCGCGACTCGGTGATTGGCCTTGCGCGCCTGCCAGACGACGATGACCGATCGTGGGCCACGCAAGTGGGCACGAGCGGTGTGTATTCCGTTGATCTCAACACCGACTCGATAAACGCCTCAGAGTGCAGCAGCCTGCGGCTCTTCGTTGGCTACTCAGGCTGGGGGCCAGCGCAACTCGACGGCGAGATCGCCAGTGAGCACTGGTTTGTGCTCGATGCCGCACCGGGTGACGCCTTCGACGCCGAGCCGCACAGCCTGTGGCGTCGAGTGCTCGAACGATCGTCGGAGCATCGCGAGTGGGTGCAGCGTTTCCCCGACGACCCGGGGGCGAACTAGCCAGCTCGGGGCAGCACGCAGACGGGTCGCCTTGACGGGCGTCCCCGCGGATGTTGGCGCACCTGCCCAGCGGGGCGTGCCTGCGCAAGGTGACGTGCCCGCCTCGCGAGACGCCCTCGCCTATCGTTGGCTCATGGAACAACGCATCGCCAAACTTCGCACGCTCAACGTGTTTGCCGGGTTGCTGCACCTCGCATCGTTCATCACCATCTTGGCGCTCGCCACCAAAGTCACGTTGCCCGTTCGCGCGACATATCTCTCTGACGCACCGGGCACCGGAAACTTTGGGGATCCTGTCGAGCTGTTTTCGCTGAACATTTCGTGGATGGTCGCCGCATTCATGGGGCTATCGGCGTTCTTCCACTTTCTCGTGGCGTCGCCGGTCGGCTTCCCCCGTTACTCGGCTGGGCTCAGCAATCACATCAACATCTTTCGATGGGTGGAGTACTCAATCTCGTCGTCGATCATGATCGTGCTGATTTTGCAGTTGAACGGTGTTGCCGACTTCGTGGCACTGTTGGCAGTGTTCGGGGTTAACGCCAGCATGATCTTGTTCGGGTGGTTGCAAGAGCGCTACACGACGCCAGGAGACGGCCAGCTCTTGCCGTTCTGGTTTGGCTGCATCGCTGGCATCGTGCCCTGGATCGCGGTAGTGATCAACCTCTTTTCACCGAAGGGTCCCCCAAACACCGAGGTGCCGGGCTTCGTGTTCGGCATCGTCGTGTCGCTGTTTCTCTTCTTCAACTGCTTCGCCATCGTGCAGTGGTTGCAGTATCGCGCCAAGGGCCGTTTCGCCGACTATCTCGTGGGCGAGCGCACCTACATCGTGCTGAGTTTCGTCGCCAAGTCGGCACTCGCCTGGCAGGTGTTCACGGGCGCGTTGATTCCACCCGCCTGACGCGTGGGTTCACCCACCAAAACCTCGAAGCTTCTATTCGACAACGTCAACGAGGGGCGCACGCAGCGGAGAGTTCGCCTGCACCCGTTGCAGGATTTCAGCATCAAGCCCGAGCGCGACCGCCTGCGCAACGCTGCGTCGCCCCGTGAGACAACGCAACAGATCGAAATCACTGAGACCAGCCGCAAAGAGCGCCGAGTGGCCACCGGGCACTCGCCCTTCAACCCACACCCCCAACCAACCCAGTGCCGCGCGCACTGCTGACGAGTCGCGCGCGCCCGGCACCCCCACGGCATGGCGCAAGTCGTGCTCGTGAGTCACTGCATCCATCGTCATCTGCGAACGCGCCATCGGTGGAATATGCGGAAGCATCGGGTCGAATCGCGCAGCAACCGACTCGAGTGCGTCGGCGATTTCACCCACGGTGCGACTGCGACTGCGCTCTACCTGAGCTTGTGTCCACGCATCGCTCGCCACACCTTCCATGCGACCGCTCACGATGTCATCGGGCACGCCAAACATGTGGGCGGCGAGGTTGTGAACGGTCCACTGCGGACAATGCGGCACCGTGATGTCGCCAGCATCAGCAGGCAGCGACCGCAAGAGGCTTACGACACGCGCACGCAACTCGATATACGCCGATGCGACCTGCTCGTCGGGCAAGAGCGCAGGCGATTGCATTAGCCGCGCAGTGTGCAGCCGAGTTTTTCGGCAGAAGATATACACGACGTGCGCACAGCAGCAACCTCAGCGTCAGTGAGTGTGCGATCGGTGGCGCGCACTCGCACCCGAAACGCAAGGCCGCGCGAACTATCAGTGGGCGTCTTGCGAAACACGTCGAAGAGCGACACATCTTCACCCAAGGCGCCTGCGGCCTGACGCAATGCGCGCTGCACGGCGGCGGCGGTGACGCTCGCGGGCACGGCAAAAGCGAGATCGAAGTCGCTCGCCGGAAACCGACTGACAGGTTTGGCGGCCGGCACCTTGGGCGACTCGGTGAGCAACAACGACGCGTTGACTTCGAGGCATGCGACTCGCTCATTGATGCCGTGTGCGGCAAGCATCAACCGGTCGAGTTCGCCGACGTAACCAACCACGTGCTTGCCACGCGTCAGCGAAGCGCCACGGGTGACGTGATAACCATCGGGCACGCGCGACTGATCGAGTTGTGCTCCGACACCGAACACCGAAACGATCTGCGACCACCAGTCGACGGCAACACTTGCGTCTACACCCACCGCCATGATGCACAGTTGCTCATGTTCGTCGGGCAGCTCGCTGCTGCTGGGCGGGTACACATGACCGAGCTCGAAGAGCGAAATGTGGTCGGCGCGGTGCGCCAGATTGAAGGCGACGGCCTTCAACATGCCCGGTCGAAGCGAAGTGCGAAGCACACTCTCTTCGGCCACGAGCGGGTTTTCCAACTCGAGAGCTAGACCTGCTCGACCGTCGGAGCCTGCGACCACTACACCGGCCTTCTCGTGGTCACCTGGCGCCAAGAACGGGTTCGGCATCACCTCACAGGCGCCGAACGACAGCATGAGGTCGCGCAGCGACCGGCGACGCTGTTGCACCTGCGAGAGCCCGCCGGATTGCGTCGACTGCGGCACGCGCTTGCCGAGCGCGTCGTATCCGACGTGTCGTGCGACTTCTTCGACAAGATCGATTTCGTCGGTGCAGTCAGGTCGCCACGACGGCACCTTGACACTGAAGCCGGGCCCTGCAGCGACAGCCGAGCCCTTCTTGGCGGCGATCTTTTTCGAGGTGCAGGCGAAACCGATACGTGTGAGCAGGCTCGACACGTCGCGGGCGCCGAGCGATGTGCCGAGCACTCGATTCACCTGCGCCACACGCAACGTGACGACCGCAGGCTTTGGCAGGTGCTTGGTCTGCGGGTCGCTTGCCCCGCTGTGCACCACGAGTTTGGGGCACGACTGGCGCAAGATTGCAGCGAAACGAGCGATGGAATACTCGGTGCCCTGCGGATCAACCCCACGTTCGAAACGTGCCGACGCTTCGGTGCGCAGCGCCAGTCGCTGACTCGTCAACCGCACAGTGGTGGGGTCGAACCACGCGGTCTCGAGCGCAATCTCGGTGGTTTCGGTGGAGATTTCCGTGTTTGCGCCACCCATGACGCCAGCGATGCCGATGGCGCGGTCGTCACCATCACAAATCAGCAGATCATCAGCCGTGAACGTGCGGTCTGTGCCGTCGAGGGTGACGAGCCGCTCTCCTGACTTGGCGAAGCGAATGCGAAAACCTGAGGCCACCTTTGATGCGTCGTACGCATGGTTTGGTTGATTGGTCTCGAGCATCACCAGGTTTGACGCATCAACCACGTTGTTGATCGGCCGCATGCCTGCGGCGAGCACGCGTCGCGCGAGATGATCGGGCGACGGCCCGACCACGATGCCACTCATCACGGTGACGTTGAATCGAGCGCAGGCCTTGTCGTCGACAATCTTGACCGACACCTTGCGCGCGGCGCCCTTCTTCGCGCCATCACCTTTGGGCGGGGTGAGTTTCTTGCCGAGCTTGGCTGCGACGTCACGCGCCACGCCGAGGTGACCTGTGCAGTCGGGGCGATTGCGTGTCACGTCGAGATCGAACACGACGTCACGGGCGATGCCGAGTGCGTCGAACACGTTGCGGCCAAGTTTGGCCGTGGGCGGAAGAATCAGGATTCCTGACGCATCACTCGCCACGCCGAGTTCGGCGGCCGAGCACAGCATGCCTTCAGAGTCAACGTTGAACATGCCTCGTCGCAATATGTCACGACCGTCGGGCATTTTGGTGCCAATCGTGGCGAGCGGCACGAGATCGCCAGCCTTCATGTTGAACGCGCCGCACCACACGTGACGCTCGCCGCCATCACCAGTGTCAACCCACACACGGTGCACTTTGTTGGCCTCAGGGTGGCGCTCGGTGCGCAACACCTTGGCGACAACGACACCTGCGATTGGCGTGCCCACCACCTCGGTGGTTTCGACCGAGAGACCAAGGGCAGTGATGACATCGGCCAGCTGCTCGTCGCTCAACTTGCGCACGTCGACGAAGTCCTCCAACCACGAACGAACGATGCGCACGGCTAGAACTGCCTCACGAACCGCAGATCGTTGGCGTACATGTCGCGCAGGTCGGCGACCGCGTGACGTTCTTTGGCCATGCGGTCGATGCCGAAGCCGAAGGCGAACCCGGTGTACACCTCGGGGTCAATGCCACCGGACCGCAAGACGTTGGGGTGCACCATGCCGCAGCCGCCGAGTTCCACCCATTTGCCGCTGGCGCTGCGCACATCGAACTCAGCGCTCGGCTCGGTGAAGGGGAAGAAACTCGGTCGCAGTCGACTGGTGAAGTCGCTACCGAAGAACGCCTTGGTGAACGCCTCGATGGTGCCCGCCAGATGCGCAAACGTGATGCCCTTGTCGATGACGAGGCCTTCGATTTGATGGAACACCGGCATGTGCGTGGCGTCGGGCGTATCACGACGAAACACGCGGCCAGGCATCACCGCGTAGATCGGCAGTGGCCACTCTTGCATCACGCGAATTTGCACGGGTGACGTGTGCGTGCGCAGCAAGGTAGAACCTGCCGCGCCGTGTTTCACGAACAACGTGTCGAACCCGCTGCGCGCCGGGTGATTCGGCGGCATGTTGAGTGCGGTGAAATTGTGGAAGTCGGTCTCGACTTCGGGGCCTTCGGCCACTTTGAACCCCATGCCAACAAAGACGTCTTCCAAGCGCTCCCATGCCTGGGTCACGATGTGCGAATGCCCGCGCGTGCGGCGACCGAGATGTTCGGTGAGATCCATCGCCTCGCCTGCGGCTGCTCTGCTGGCTGCATCACGCTCGAGTTCGCTGAGACGCTGTGCCACGAGAGCGTCGATGGCCTGAGTCGCTTCGTTGATGGCGCGGCCCGCAGCCTTGCGGGCCTCGACGTCGGTGATCGACCCCAGCGACGACTTGAGCCCGACGAGCACGCTGCCCTTGCCGGTGTGCTCGTTCGCCACCCGCCGCAACGTGTCGACGTCGGGGGCCGCCCCGAGAGCGTCTTGGGCGACTTTCAGCACCGCAGCGACTTGGGCTGCCGGCGAACTTGCTTCAGACACTTCCGAGAGTTTACGGCAAGCTACGGCCTAGGTAGCCGATACGGTCTTGCGAATCTCGATACAGGCGGCGTCTGCGCCGTTGAGCACGAATGATTGGTCTGACCGCACGAGCACGAAGTTGAGCTCGAAGTTGCGATAACTCTCCACGTCTGAGGACTTACCGACGAAGATTCCGACTGACTTTCTTGCAATTTTCACGCCACGAGCGACGGCGCTGATCGCAGCCTGCACTGTCACGTCGGATACGTCTGTCTTGCCGAGGGAGATACACAAGTCGACGGGCCCAATAAAGACACCATCGATGCCGGCAGTGCCGGCAATGCCTTCGGAATGTTCGACGGCTTCGGCATCCTCAATTTGGGCCACTACGACCACTGATGACGCCGTCGCATCGAGGTGCGCACGAATATCGCGGCGTGTGTAGTCGGCTGCTCGAGTGGAACCCGCAAAGCCTCGTCCGCCCGACCCGAAGTGCGAGATGCGCGCCACATGCTGTGCTTCTTGCGGCGTTCTCACATGAGGAACGACGACACCCGCCGCACCCTGATCGAGCGCCTGCTGGATACTGACGGGGTCGGAGTGAGTCACACGTACGAGAGCTGGCAAGTTCCCCTCCCTCGCCGCGAGCAGGCAGAGGTCGAGGTCTCGACGAGAGAACGGCGCATGCTCTGCGTCAAGAACAACGAAATCGATCGCAGATCGTGCCAACACCTCAACAATTGCGGGGTCCGGCGTCTTTACGAAGGTGCCAATTATGAAGTCGCCTGAGCGAAATCGTGTGGCGAAATTAGCGATAGTTCTCATCGCGCTCCAATTGGCTGCACATCTCGCTCGCTCTCGCGATCACGTCGACACCGAGTTGTTGCCAAACGTGCAGCATGTCGACCAGAACCCAATTCTCGCGTATTAGTCCGTGCTCTACTCGCCAAAAGTCGAGACTGCGCATGGTGATGTGCTGACCCGTTGGATTGATGCCCAACCAGCCATCACCAGAAACCGACATTTTCATTCCTGGCCATGCAGTGAACGCCACATATGGGCCTTGCCCGAAGTAGTAGCCGCCGCCGACGTTTCCACTCCTGTCTGGCAGTGCCCGCAAGAATGGGATCTGGTGACCGTTACGGAAGCCCTCAATGCCTCTGCACGTTCCGATGGCTGCTGGGCCGTACCAAGACATGCGGGGGTGCCAGAAGTCTTCGAGCCTCATCACGCTGGCGGGTTCCTGCGGGTGACGACCCATCGCCGTCAACATCTCTGCGACTATTCGAAGCGACTCAGCTGAAGCTTCAGACGTCGCGGCTGGTCGGTGCATTCCATCCTGAGGTATCGGCGCGGGAACGTTCCAGGCTCGTCGCAACGCCGGCGCCATCGGCCATGCTCCAGCTTGCATGAGAAGTTCAGGGATGTCCCAGACCGCCTGGACCTCTTGAACACCGTCTGCACCAAGCCTGAAGAATTCGTGAAAGCGCATCGTCACCTGTTGGCCCGTAGGTCGAATGCCGAGGTAGGGCTTGCGGAATGCCCCCGTGTAGTAGCCGCACACTCCGACCATCTCGTCACCAGCGGCTGCTCGACCCTGCACTTTGATGGTCATCCGCCGTTCCAAATCGGGAATCGCAGTTGCGAGTGGCCGGTAGACCTCGTCGACGAGTTGATCGACATCGGACAGCGTCTCGTATGGATGCGTGAAATGGAGTTTGGCTCCGCTCACAAGAGCCTCTTTAAAAAGGTGCGTTGCGTCTTCAATCTCAAAGTCACGGAAAGCTTCAAACAGGGCATCAAGACGTGCCCGGGAGGCCTCAAATGCTCTCACCATAAAATCTCAGAGGCCAGCTCGGCGCCTACTTTCATTGCTGCAAACTTTGCGAAGACAATTTCCGTGTCAATTCCTGGATAGCCGGCAAATGTCGAGAATCCACAATCAGTTCCGGCGATGACTCGTTCACGCCCGACCACGCGCGCAACGTTGATGATTCGCTGAGCGATGAGCCTCGGATGTTCGACGAAATTCGTCGTTGTATCGAGTACACCCGGGATGAGCACCTTGTCGTCAGGAATCTGAATCGACGAGAGGTCTTCCCACTCGTGGGCGTGGCGCGGGTTTGCAGTCTCAAACAACAAGCCCTGCGGTTTGGCGCGCAGTGCTATCGGCAGCACAGTCGTCAATGGCGCATCGTGGGTATGAGGGCCCTCGTAGTTTCCCCAACACACGTGCATACGCACACGATCGCTCGGAATGTTGCGCAGAGCATGGTTGAGAGCCTCGACGTTTTCGTTGACACGGGCAAGATAATCGGCTTCTGACAGCTTCTTAAACATCATGTGCCGTCCGAGACCGAGATCAGGCGAATCGATTTGGAGAATGAAGCCCGCTGCGACGATCGCTTCATATTCGACTCGCATCGCCTCGGCGACGGCCCCGAGGTACGAGGCGTGGTCAGGGTAATAGGCGTTCGGCTGAAACATCGCGATGACTCCCGGCGATGCGGAATTAAGAAATGCTTCCATCGGCTGGTGTTTGTCGACTGCACGCCTGAACGTGGCGCATTCTTGTGCAACTGGCTGGCGGTCGACATGGCGAATCTCGGCGACGCATTGGGGTCGCTTGTAAGTCGGAGTCCCGCCTGATTTCGCCTGCTGCTGCAGGAAGGTTGGGAAGTCCTCTAGGTCGGCGGGTGGAGTGCGCGGACTGTCGCCATCGAAGCCTGAGATGCGGTACTTGATGTACGTCGCGTACGAGATCTTGTCCATTTCGCCATCGCTCACTACATCGATACCCGAGTCAACCTGCCGCTTCACGACGTCGCTGACTGCGCGATCAATGATTGCGATGTGTTGCGTGACATCGAGAGTTTCGCCGTGCTCGCGCCTAAAGATCAAATCTGTAACGTCTGCCGGTCGCGGGAGACTGCCGACATGCGTCGTCAGGATTCGATCACTGCTCACCTTCATAGAAGTGATTCCTCAGTTTCAGCATCGAACACGTGCAGCCGGCTGGGCTCCATGGCTAGGCGAACCGTCTCGCCCTCCTGCGCACGCGAAGCCGGATCAACGCACGCGATCAATCGTGTCTCATTAGCGAGAGTCACTTCCTCAGACTCGGAGGAAGTCTTGCCCCCAAACCTCTCGGCGTCGACTGCAATGTGAAGCACGGTTTCCGTGCCCAATGACTCTCGCAAACGAACAACCCCTTGAATCACTTCCCCATTCGGAACCGGAGTGACAATGGGGTCCTTCAAGTAGTGCGGACGTATACCAACGACCACCCGCCGACCCGCGTGGGAACGAAGACGCCCAGATTGGTTCCCGGGCTGGGTTATGAGCTTGATGGACTGCGAGCCGATGCGCAGCGAGTTTTCTTCCCCACTCTGTTCAAGTTGGCCATAGACGAGGTTCATCGACGGTGAACCAATGAACCGTGCGACGAAAAGATTCTTAGGTCTTCCGAATACCTCTTCGGGAGAGCCCATCTGCTGTAGACGGCCATCCCTCAGAACTGCAACGCGATCACCCATCGTCATGGCTTCGGTCTGGTCGTGGGTGACGTAGACAGTCGTGGTTCTAAATTCTCGCTGTAGCGCGCGAATATCGCCACGCATCTGAACTCGCAATTGCGCATCAAGATTTGATAGCGGCTCATCCATTAATGAGAGTTGCGGTTGGCGAATGAGTGCGCGACCCATGGCTACTCGCTGACGCTGACCACCTGAGAGCTGCGCAGGTTTTTTCTCGAGCTGAGTCATTAACTGGAGAAGCTCAGCGACTCGGTGCACTTCCGCAACTCGCTTGTCTTTCGGCATCTTGCGCAGTTTCAACGGAAACTCGATGTTCTGAAAAACTGTCATCTGCGGGTACAACGCATAGTTCTGGAACACCATTGACATATCGCGATCGCGCGGTGCAACGCCGGTCAGTGGCTTCCCAGCCAACCTAACTTCCCCACTTGAAGCCGTCTCTAGACCTGCGACAAGGCGCAACGCCGTCGACTTGCCGCAACCCGATGGTCCGACAAGCGCGAGGAACTCGCCCGAGGCGAGGGAAAGACTCAGCGAGTCGAGCGCGACGAATCCGTCTCCAAAGCTCTTGGTAAGTCGATCGAGTTCAAGCGTTGCCATCATCGGCTCCCTTCGGGCCGAGGAGCGACTCGTTCACCCAGGTCGTAAGCCTCCCAGCCCTCACCTGAGAAGACGTCCACGCCAAGTTGTTTCATCACCCATGCAAAGTCGACACTGACGTAGTTGTCAACGATTCTGCCGTCGACGACCTTCCAAAAATCCATGTAACGAATCTCGACTCGCCTCCCAGTCGCGGCGATGCCCATGAATTCTCCGGAATGAACCGCTTCTTGGCGTCCAAACGCTGCCGCCCACTCACCCATGAAGATGCGAGCCTCGTCGATGCATACCTTGTCGCTGAACGCGGCCTGAAACGGTCGCTGCCAGTTGTCCTGAAACTCCCGTAACCCATGCTTTGTGCCGCAACCGAAATTGCCCATCCAGCGAAAGCCTTCCGAGAAGAACTCTCCGATGTCGTCAATTCGGTGGTCGTTTAGACCGTCAACCATCTCCTCGATCACCCGCCGCGTTTCGTCTGTTTTAGCTATGTCCGTGTTCTTCGTGAGGGCGGCCTGCTCGGGACGTGAACCCTTCATGTGGTGTGACCTTTCGTAGTCGTGGAATATCCGTGAATATGCGCCGGCAGTGCACCGATCGAAGTCAAGAAGTCGACGATGTCGATGAACACCCAATTCGTCGTGATCTTGTAGTTCGTCACCTCGTAGAAATCAAAGACTCGAAGCGTCACCGGCTTGTTGCTCGCGGGAAGTCCGAGCCATCCGTTGCCCGTGTGAGTCGCCTTGACACTCGGCCAGCCACCAGTCACCGCCCAAGCCCCCTGTGCAAATTTCACGAAATGCCCCGTGCTCCCTGAGTTGTCGCCCGGTGGTAGCGCACCACCCCCAACACGATCAGGAAAGGCTCGACGGAAAGGAAGCTGATGGTGATCGACGAATCCTTGACTCGCTTCAGTGACGCCAATGCCGCCTGGACCGGCCCAGATGAAGTCAGATTCCCAATGACGAAGGTGCGCTGCAGTCAGCATTTGCTCGCGAGTAGACGCGTCATCGTGTAGGTCAGACTGCATTGCTCGAACCACTTCGAGCGTCTCGGCAGACTTGCCAGCGCTCGGGTCAACCTTCGGAAGCGGCCATCGCTCAGCGACACCGAGGGGTGCAGCGGTGAGCAGCTGACCAGTTTGGACAGCAAGATCAAGTAGATCAACCATTACCGTGCAGCGATCGAGCCTCTCGTCGACCACGTCAGCCACTAGCCCGATCCGCAATTCAACCGTCGAGTGGCTGGGTCGCAGTCCGCACAACGGGGCCGCGAAGTTTCCTTTGAGTGTGCCCCATGAAGCAGACTGCCATCTGCCTTCGATCACTTCTGAGTCAAGTCGCATTGCAGTAGTGAACACAGAGTCGGAGATGGCGCTCGTGATTGGTCCGGCGATTCCGCCTTGCCATGCACGCACACCGCGCGAGGCCTCAAACGGCGCAGAGACGCGGAACAAAGTGGATGCGTCGGCCAGCGAAACACATTCTCCGTTCGAAGCAAACAACGATGAGTCGTCGAAGTCGGCTCTGTCGCTCTTTCGGTTGGTGGTGAAACTGACCCGCGTCATCCTTTCACCGCCCCAGAGCCGAGCCCTTTGACTAGATGTTTTTGAAACATGATGATGACGATGACGATCGGAAGCGTGATTGATATTGCGGCAGCCGCTGCTTCAGTGATGCCTTTTGAACTCTCCCCTCCTGCGAGTGCGACGATGCCGACAGGAAGCGTCCAATTCGTTGGCGCCAGCACCCGCACAAATAAGAACTCGTTGTAGGCCAGAAGCAAGGTGAAGAGGCTTGTTGCAATGATTCCGGGCTTCATCGTCGGAATCACGACTCGCACAAATGCTTGCAATCTCGTGGCGCCGTCCATCATCGCCGCTTCTTCGAGTTCTTTGGGAACTTCGAGGAAGAATGTTCGCAGCATCCAGATGGTGAATGGTTGATTCACTGCGACGAGCGCGAGCACAATGATGGCACGCGAGTCGAGTAAGCCTAAAGATTTTGCGATGATGAAAAAAGGCAGTACGAAGGCAAAACGTGGAAGCGCGCGGAACGCCAACGCAGAGATGAGAATGACCGCGCCAGACTTTCCGGAGTACCTGGCCAAGCCGTATCCGCCCAGAAGACCGATGCTGATCGACACACAGATTGTGGCGGCGGTGACAATAATGCTGTTGATAAAGAATTCGAACTGATCGCTCGTCTCCCAGCGCATATCCACGTAGACGAGTGTGGCGACGATGGCAGCAATCGCGAGCGTGTTGAGATACGCAGGTCGCCTCATGCGTCGCGCGACCATGAGCAACCCACCAACAATCAATGTCGACAGTACGACGACCATCAGCACCTGCCACATGTTGGTGGATTGGTCGTCGAACCAATACGCCCTGTAAGCGGCTGCCGTCGTGTCATAACCCCAGAGCACCGGTTCGCGCGCCGCCACATCACGTGTGAACTTGATGGACGTCTGAAACGTCCATAACAGTGGCAGAACGCTCCACACCACCACAATCGCGAGAGCGCTATGCAGCGTCACCCGGCCGGCAACCATCTTCACCCGCGTCACGTGCGATCTGCAATCTGTTCTTTGTAGCTGCGCACCAAGAATGGGATGAGCGCAGCAAAGATTCCCACAATCGTGAGAATTGCGATTGCGTGCCCTTTGCCCAGACGGCCGATTTTGGCGTCAAGGGCCTCTACGGAGTTGTACACCGACAGGGTGTGGCTGTTGTCGAATCGATTGCCGGCAAAGACAAACACACTGTCAAACACTCGGTAGCTGTCCATAATCGAGATGATTGCGACGAAGAACAGCACACTCTTCAAATGCGGCAACGTCACGTGCAAAAACGTGTCGAAGAACCTGGCGCCATCCATAGATGCTGCCTCGATCCGCTCCTGCGGGAGCGTCTGCAGACCGGCGAATATTGCGACGAACGCAAAAGGGGTGACGTGCCACACGGCGTGGAGCATTATTAGAAAACGAACATTTGAAGCATCAACGACAAAAAGGTTCCCAGTGACGAGTTCAATCAACCAACTGACTAGACCACCGCGTGAGAAGAGGTTTCGAAACAATAAGGTGCCGACGACCGGGGTCACGATGAACGGCAGCAGCATTGCTGCCAGGTAAACCGATCGAAATCGGCCCACTCGGTCAAGTAGCAAGGCGAAGATCAGGCCCAAGACCATTTCGAGCGGTACTGTCACGCCAACAAAGAAGAGGGTGAATCTCGTTGCCGACCAGAAGTTTGGGTCAGACAAGACTTCGCGGTAGTTCTTTAGCCCAACGAATGGCGCGGAACTGAGGTCGCGCAAGAACAAATCGGTCGTACTGAGCCAAACTGTGGTGACAAGCGGGATCACCATGAGGAACGTCATCACCGACACACTTGGCAAGACGAACCCAGTAAAAGCCCGCCGATTCATCGCGCCCCCTCACTCACAGATTACGAATTGCGGCGGGGCGGGAGCCCGAAGACCCCACCCCGCCGCTCTCATTCGGCTTGGCTGAAACTGTCAGCTCAGCAGATTCTGAGCCTTGGCTTCTTTCAAGTACGCGGCTTCTGCCTCAGCGATTACATCGGCCGGCTTGGCGCCGTCAAGAATCTTTACCAGAGCCTTACCGATCTCTGCGCGGTAAATGCCGGCAGCCGGGTGAGTCTGGTCAGCGCCACGACCTTGCGAGGTCGAGACGTTGAGGGCTTCGCCGTTACGTGGACCCTCAGGGTTCGAGACGCCACTTCGCGTCACACCGCCGAACTTCGCGGCCGCGGTCTGCGACTCTTCGTCAGAAGCACCGAGCATCGCCAAGAAGACCTTCTCTGGGTCGACCGTTCCGTTTGCAGGAATGGCGTAGCCGTCGACATAGGCCGGCGCTCCAAGCACCGTGCCCGCAGTCAGTGCAGGCGCAAATTTAATCTTGCCTAACACTTCGGCGGTCGTTGCCTCGGCGTCATCCATTGACGCAGCACGTGATGCCCAGAGGTGACCGATCACGTACTCGCCGGTCTGGAATGCGTTCTGCACGTCATCGGTGCTGTAGGTACCAATGGTCTTACCACCGCACGTGTTGACGATGTCGGCAAGTATCTGAGCGGCCTTGACTCCCTCAGCCGAGTTGAAGTTCGGCTGACCGGTCGTATTGTCAATTGGCTTCACACCAAGCGAGCCGAGCACGTTGTCGTACTCGATCTGCCACGCCCAGTCGGCCGACAACATCATCTGAAAGCCGGCGTAGCCACCATCGATAAGTGCGGGGCACATTGCGATGGCTTCTTCGTATGTCTTCGGCACTGACAACCCGAGCTTGCTGAGCACCTCTTCGTTGTAGAAGAGGTGCTGGGTGTTGGCCACCATCGGAATCGAGTAAATGTTGCCGTCAACACTGACGAGATCCCACATGCCTTGCGGGATGCTGTCGAGGTTGAATTGGTCTCGATACTTCTCAATCAAGTCGTTGAGGGGCAAGAGCAATCCCTTATTGGCAAGTTCAACGATGAATTGGTTTGAGCCCTGGACCATTTCGAACGAAGGAGTGCCCGTCTCGAGGTCAAGGTTGATCTGGTTTTGAGCTTCCGCTGAGTCAAGGAACTGAATGTTGAAGGTGTAATTCGCCGCTTCACACTCTCGAAGTTCTGCCGCGTACTGCGTGATAATCGGGAATTCCCAACCCATGAGGTCAATGTTGACGGCCTCATCGGCAACCGGAATCGCGCATTCTTCGGAAGCCAGAACGACCTCAGGCGTTGCTTCTTCGACTGGGGCCTCGGTGGCCTCCGTTGCCTCTTCGGTGCTGTCATCTGAGCCACAGGCTCCAACGAACATCACCGAGACAGCAACTGCGGCGAGCGTTCGCCGCATTGCGGATTGCTTTTTCATGTATTCCCCCTTGAAGTTGACGGATAAGTTTCTGCAACCGGGTGTGTGACCGAATGCATACCGACGGAGCCTATGACTACGTAGTCACCATGTCAAGCCCAGAATTTCGGGCTTAGGTGCCTCACTGGGTTCTCTCGACACCCAGGTTCTTGGTACATGCCCCACGCTCCTAGGGCGATATCTCTTACCCCGAGGGACAACGCCTCTGGCGTTAGCCCCAGGTTGCGACGACCAATAGCGATGGATTCGATGCGTCAGCCGAAGTGGCGTTCAACGAGTTCTCTCGGGGCCACACAACCGCTGGCATCCAGCACATAACCAAGGTCGCGAGCAGCCTTGACAAGAGTCGGAGACCATTCGATCGGGCATCGACCGTCGCCATTCGACGCAATGACGAACTCAGCCGGTCCCCCTTTGGGATTCCGCACGTCGCGCCACTCACCAGCGGGCAGAGATACCACCGATCCGGCCGGAACCTCACAGCTCACCACAGCTGCGTCGCCGAGTTCAACAACAAGATCAGCATCCATCGCCAATAACGCCACCGGCGATGCCACTCTGTGCCGTCCGAGCGATGATCCCGCGTCGAGTCGCAGCCAGTTGACCGAAAATCCGTGTGGGTAGGTGATTGCGATGTGATGGCGCCGGTGCTGATTGAATCCGACACCAATCACCGGGGCGACACATGAGTGATGCTGCGGAATCACCGAGGCGAGGAGTGCGTGCTCCTGCCACCGGCGAGCGTCGTTGCGCACCACACGAGCTTCAATCTCCTCAGGCGAATAGCGATCTATTTTCGCGAGTGCCTCGGGCGAGACTGGCTTCAGTGTCAATGCACCGCGAACAACGTCTTCAACTTTGGTGACTTTTTCCGTCTCGTCAAGCACCAAGCCCGACTCCCGAGCCAGCTCCAAGACGCGAGGAGACCAGAGAATTCCACCGGGATCGTCACCTCCGAGAAACGTATACAAGAATCCGTCAGATGTTCCGACGTTCTCGAAGCTCCGGAATACCCACGTCGGCACTGCGAAGATGTCGCCAGGCCCGATTGTGAGCGCCAGCTGATCATCGAGACCGATTGCCATCTTCCACATACCACTTCGACAGACAAAAACCTCTGCCGTGTAGTGCAGATGCGCATTGTTGATCATCCCTGGTTGCAGGCCGGCTGCTCCTACGCAGAACCCGTGCGGTTCAACGATGTTGGTCTTTGCGTCTTCGTTCTGGGTGACCCCTGCACCGATGAAACTGAAACTCGTCTTTCCCGCCGAGCGCGGCAAATGTACGTCAACGAACGCAGAAGTGTCAGCGACAAAGTCGGCAGGCGTCACGACGCGTCGACGAAGTTCAGATTCCAACGACATGGAACCCATCAAGAACCCGCTCCGACCCCCGAGTATCGACGCACACGTATGTCGGCCTGTTCTTTGTGTCCCCAGAAGCGTTCGATAGCGCACAACCTAGAGCAGTACTCGCCGACCATCGCCGAGGACTGCGGATTCGTGACTCGCTGGTACGTCACCGTCTTGATGAACTTTCCGACCCAGAGGCCGCCGGTATAGCGCGCAGCCGATTGCGTTGGCAGGGTGTGATTGGTGCCGATGACTTTGTCGCCGTATGAGACGTTCGTCATTGGCCCAAGGAACAGCGCCCCATAGTTCTGCATGTTCTCAAGGAAGTAGTCGTCATTGCTCGTCATCACTTGGACATGCTCAAAGGCGAGATCATCAGCGACCTCGAGCATCTCGGCATGATCTTTGCAGAGAATGACCTGACCGTAGTCAGCCCACGACTTTGATGCGATATCGGCAGTCGGCAAGGTCTTCAGTTGCAACTCGACTTGACGAATGGTCTCGTCGGCGAGTCGACGGGAGTTCGTCACGAGGATCGCCGGCGAGGTTGGTCCGTGTTCCGCTTGACCGAGCAGGTCGACTGCACAGATTTCGCCATCGACCGTTTCATCGGCGACCACCAGCGTTTCGGTCGGACCAGCCATCAGGTCGATTCCTACACGTCCGTAAAGCTGCCGTTTGGCTTCGGCAACTAGCGCGTTACCGGGGCCAACAATCATGTCAACCCGGTCAACGAATTCAGTACCAATCGCCAGCGACGCAACGGCTTGCACACCGCCAAGCACGTAAATTTCATCTGCTCCTGCCAAAGCCATGGCGGTGATGGTTTCGGCTGGCAGTTCACCATTGATTGGCGGGGTGCAGGCTGCCACCCGCTTCACGCCAGCGACCTTTGCCGTGAGAACGCTCATGTGCGCGGAGGCGACCATCGGGTAGCGCCCGCCTGGCACGTATGCGCCGACCGAGCCAACTGGTATCAGTTTGTGACCCAATGTCACGCCAGGAAGGGTTTCCACTTCCACCGGATTAAGGCTGGCCAATTGGGCTTTTGCGAAGTTACGAATCTGCTTCTGAGCGAACTCGATGTCGTGGATCGTCTGCTTGCTCACGCCCGCGATGACCTTTTCGACCTGCGCGTCAGAGAGACGGAACTGTGCTGGTTCCCATTTGTCAAACTCGGCTGACATCCGTCGCACCGCATTTTCGCCGTCGACTTCCACCTCTCTGAGTAGGTTGCTCACTCGTGAAGTGAGCTCGGCATCCGCGCCGTGGGCAGCCTTTCGTGTCGCCTTCTTGATGTACTCAGCCATGACTAGTTTCTCCTCTCGTGGTATTTGCGATACGTAGCTCTCCCTCGATTGTCACAATTTGATCAACCGCGCTGAGAGAGAGCAGTTGGAGCACGCTCGCGACCATCTGCTCGATCGGCTGCACGAGCGTGGTCAGACCATAGCCCTCCCAAGCCGATTGCGGGACACCGTCGAAACCCGTCACGCGCACGTCACCTGGCACACTGACACCGTGCCTGCGCAGGCCGTCGATTACACCGAAGGCAATCTCATCGGCCGCAACGACCAGTGCATCAGGAATTCTGCCAACTTCGGCGAGGTTTGCTCCGATCTTGTAGCCGGCGTCGTAGGTAAACGAGCCAGCTTCGATGTAGGGAAGGGAGATCTCTCTCGCTCCGAATTGTTCGACGGCCCCTCGATATCGAAGCTGATCAGTAGACGCCGAGGAAACTCCACCCACGAATGCGGCACTCTTTACTCCAAGTTCAATCAGGTGACGCGCCAGAGCAGCTGCACCGCCCTGGTTGTCTACGGTGACGAGCGGTGCAATGCCGGCTGCTGCAGGCTGGTTAAACGCCACGACCGCATGGTTAGGCTGCGTCAACCTCGAGATTTGTCCGACACCGATCGTCGACGAAGCAAGCACCAGCCCGTCGAGCCGGTACCTCGAAATAGATTGAATCGCTCCTTCGACCGCCTGGACGTCGCGAAATGTGGTCACGAGCAACTGCCGCGAGCCCTCGCCCACTTGTCGTGCGAATGCAGAGATGACACTCTGCCAGTATTCGCCTTGAGCAGGTACCACTACTCCGACAAGCCCCGACCGCTGGTTCCGCATGCCACCGGCGATTGCACTCGGCACATAACCCAGCTCTCTAGCGGCGCGGCTCACTCGGTTGCGCGTGGCCTCGGCGACGAGAGCGGGACGGGCGAAGACTCGTGCAACCGTTGATTGAGAAACTCCAGCACGTTTCGCAACGTCGAAGGAAGTCACGTCGCCTCGGGCGTTGTGATGAACGCCCGGATGGCGGACTCTCGAAGTCGAACGATGTGAAGAGCCCACGCCGCTCAATCTTATGAATACGTAGTCACGATTTCCAAAGCCTGCTCAGGTAGAAAGAATCTGGCGCCAAACTGCAACCTCGTCGAGCAACAAGTACAGCCGGCCAATGTTGGGTCCCACGAAATCAGCGTGCCAGATCGACATGACCCGCACCTCCTCACCTGAAGGCTGACCGAAACCACCCGCACCTTCGTGTACGAACGTGGTGGTACAACGAACCGCTGCGCGCACTCCACGCGACGGGTCGGCGTGACCGATCGCGTGGTCTACCTGCGTCTCAATGCATCGCAGCGGGGCCAAGAGAACCCGTATGCTGCTTACGCCCGAGTCGCGCCAATGTGCAACCTCGCCGCCCGGCAACTCAAAGTGGCAGGCACGATCGATGTCTTCTCGGGCCTCGTCAAACCGACCGGTGAGGAGTCGCTCGGCGAGACGCGCCAACGTGCGCCCTGCGACATGGTCGTTGCCACGCGAGCGATAGACCGGCGCCGCATGGGCGAACATCACATCTGTCATGCGGGTCGATCCACCAGCCTCTGCAACAATCTTGCGGGCGACTTCTTCGGGCGTGCTTCCCATTTGGCGCACGATCGCCCCAAAGTCACGCACGAGCCACTCATCGAAAATGATGTTGTCGCGCACTGCACAGTCTGCAATCACTCGATAGTGAAGTGAGCGACCTGTCGGGTCACCGAAGTAGCCGCGACCGAGATGTGTGGCGGTCGAAAAAATACGATGCGAAGACAGCCATTCATCCGAGCTGCCTGTGTGAATGACGTCTTCCCCAATGAGCTGACGGTCGGGAAACTCGACAAGCGTGGCTTTCGTGGAATCGATGACCGATTGAGAACCTGTGGTCATCCCACTCGGCGACTTGACAGGCACCGCATCTGCGTAATAGGTACGAATCGCTTCAATGTCTCGCTCTTCCCAAATCTGGTGCGTGAGGCGCAGGATGAAGTCGGCGTACGGGTCACCCGTTGTAAACACCTCGCTCACAGATTTAGCCCTGCACGATGGCGACGCCCGTTTGGGCTGAGGCGTTTTCGAGCGACCCGAGGTCAGTTATGTCGGTGATGCCGACCTCCCGCATTCGCTCGGCGGCCTGCGCTGAGCGGTTGCCCGAACGGCAGTAGACGATGTACGACGCAGTGGTGTCGAGCTTGGCGATTTCGGCGTCAAACGACGGATTCTTAAAGTCGATGAGCACCGCACCATCAAGATAACCGGCAGCGAACTCTTCGGGGGTGCGTACGTCGATAATCATCGGGCAACGCCGACGGGGCACGACACGCCGGTGCCGCCCAGACCGCAGTAGCCGTTCGGGTTCTTGCCGAGATACTGCTGGTGGTAGTCCTCCGCGTAGAAGTAGTCGCGTAGCGGTGCAATCTCCGTAGTGATCTCGCCGTATCCGGCTTTAGTGAGTTCTGCCTGGAATGCGTCGCGTGACTTCTCTGCGGCCGTTCGTTGTGCATCGTTGGCGTAGTAGATCGCGCTGCGGTATTGCGTGCCGACATCGTTGCCTTGGCGCATCCCCTGGGTCGGGTCGTGATTCTCCCAGAACACGCGCAGCATCGCCTCGAGCGACGTCTGCGTGCGGTCGAAGACTGCCATCAGCACTTCGGTGTGGCCCGTCAGGCCGCTACACACTTCTTCATACGACGGGTTCGGAGTGAAGCCGCCCGCGTAGCCGACCGAGGTGGAATACACGCCGGGTGCCTGCCAGAACTTGCGCTCTGCACCCCAGAAGCAACCCATGCCGACGACGAGCGTCTCGCAGTGCTCTGGCCACGGGCCAACGAGCGGCGCACCGTTCACGAAGTGTGATTGATTCGCTTGACCCATCATGATCGTCTGTTCTCGGTGACTACATCATCACGATCGAGCAACTTTCCATCAACTGGTACCCGCACCACGGAATCCAACCCTCCTCCTGGCGCCTGTTTTAACCCCACCGCAAAGGATGCCGCGCGAGACAACTGGGCCACGATTGCCAGCCCCAAACCGGCGCTCTCCGAGGACGGCTCAGTTTGTGCTCGCCAAAATCGCTCAAAAGCCATCCTGCGCTGGGTCTCGTTCAATCCCGGTCCCTCATCTCGCACGATGACTTCTACTTCGTCCATACGACGAGTCGCAATTATTGACACGGTCGAGCGCGGTGGAGCGTGATTCAGAGCGTTATCTAGGTAATTTGCGACAATCTCGTGCAACGCGAACCTGCTCGCGTCGACACGCAAGCCTCCATTGGTTTCGGCGACAACACTCACTTGAGACTCACCGGCAAGTGCGCTCCACTCCTCCACAATTTCACGACAGAGTATTCCTACATCGAAATTTTCCGTCACGAGAACTTGACCCTCGGAACGCGCCAACTGAAGCATTCGTTCAGTAAGCATCGAGAGTCTGTCAGTCTCTTTCAATGCGGCCTCGAGATTACTCCCCGCTGCGGCCGTGTCCACGCGTAGATTTTGATGAGCTTGCTCAAGACGCAATCGGAGTGCAGTCAGCGGCGTTCGCAATTGGTGTGCAGCGTCACCCGCAAATCGCTTCTGTTGACTGAGCATTTGCGACACTCGATCTGACATTGAGTTGAATTGTCGCGCCAAGGCACGAAGTTCCTTGGGTCCGTCAGGCTTCACCACCGCATTTCTGCCCTGCGCCAAGTCTTCAGCAGCATCCTGTAGCCGCCGCAGTGGTGCCGAGACGACTCCGGCAAGCGCAACGCCAGCAATGATGGCGATCAGAACGGCGACTCCAGCGGCAAGTACGAGTTGTCGAACTTGTGAATTCACTTCACGATCTATCACTGTTTGTGGCCTGGAAAGACGAACAACTCCCGCAACAGAATCTCTGAAAAATATCGGAATTGCTGCATATACCAGAGTGTCCGAAACCGTTACCGATTGTCGGCCTCCGAGAGCGAAATTTCCCAAAAGTGCTGACGCGATTTCTGGACGATTTTTGAAGTCCTCACCGACACGATTGGCCGAGACACTTGACGCGATCAATATGCCGTTCTTGTCAGTTACAACGACGTCAATTGCACTGTTGGCAGAGAATTCGTCGACGAGTGAGACCGCTTCACTTGCGCCGAGGTTTCCATTCACATCCACTAGTTCACGCGCTTGCCCCGCAAGGACATATGCGTCGCGCTCAAGTCTTGTGATCTGACGCTCACGTTCCACTCGCGCCACATGCGCGATAAACGGGACATCTCGCACAATCACCACGAGCGCCACTATTCCAACAATGACCAGAATGAAATTGCGTTTCATCTGGGCTCGGTAAATCGAAATCCAATTCCGCGCACTGCCTCAATCCAACGCGGATCTCCGAGCTTCTTGCGAATCGTCGCGATATGCACGTCTAACGTTTTGGTCGAACCGAACCAGTTTGAATCCCATACGGATTCCATGATTTCCTGACGGCGATGGACTCGTCCGGGCTCTCTCGCCAATAACTCAAGCAAGTCAAACTCCTTTGCGGTCAGGGGAATCTCGGTGTTCCGCAACAATGCGCGACGCGCGACCGGATCAACTACGAGTCCACCGACGACGACCGTGTCACTCTCCGGCTGGCCAACGGAACGGCGCGAAACAGCGCGAATGCGTGCAGTGAGTTCACGCAACGAGAATGGTTTCGCGAGATAGTCATCGGCTCCGGATTCGAGCCCGAGCACTCGATCAATCTCCTCGTTCCGTGCAGTCAGCATGATGATCGGGACATTTGACTTCTTGCGCACACTTCTACATACATCGAGACCGTCAATGTCTGGAAGGCCAATATCAAGGATCATCAATTCATAATTCATCGCATCAATCGCCGCCTTACCTGTTGACACGTGCTGGACAGTGTGCCCGACTGCGCTCAATCCCTCCCGCAATGACTCCGCGATTGCAACGTCATCTTCAACTAGCAGCACTCGCACTCTTACAGTCTCGCCGAAAACCGACTCCCCAACGGGCTAGGTGACCCTCTTCACCGCAGAACTTACCGAAACTTGGATGTTGATTGGATTTCCTTTGTAGTAGCCCGCTCTACGTTCGAAGTCATGAAAACTCGGTCTGCAACCCTCATCTCGGTTTTCGCCGTCGCCTCGGCAGCAGCTGTTGCTCTGGCTGTGAACACGAACCTCTTCGCGAGGACTACCGCCCTGGCCGAAACGCAATCGACTATTCCAGAAGTCAATGCAATAGAAGTTCTCGATCCATCAGGCGAGACGAACACCGTTACTTCCAATACCGAATTCAGTGCTGCAATTAGCTCACCATCAAACGGGACTCAGACGTCTTACGATCTTCCCGGGGTCGGGAGCGTAACTCTTACTAGAAAACTTGACGAACTCACCATCGACTCGACGTCGATTGAAGACGGATACAACGCAGAAGTTCAGATCGCCAAAGGAACGCTGGTAAAAGTTGAGTTCAGAGGCGGCGAGAATCACTACGAGTTCAGAGCAATGGTCGTAGCCGGCGAGGTAGTCACCGACGTCTCAGTGCACGGCTTCCCGCAACCAGGAGGTCGCGTATTTCCAGGCCACCATGACCGTGATTCTGACGACGATGGCTCACGTGGGATGAATTGCGACCGAGATCATGAGGAGGAAGATCATGAATCCGACGACTGAATCTCGACTCGCATCGTTACGCGCACGCACGCGCCGAGACAAACATCCGGCTCGTTCTGCGCGAATTCTGACTGCTGGGCTCTCGGTAGCTTCAGTGCTCGGAATAGCCTCGCTCTTGCGGCTCGGTACTGTCGCGACTGCTTCACAGTCGGGTTCGGACACGGCGAATCAGCCACATTCCGATTCGCCTGCTCGTCAGCCATCCCCGGTGATTTCTGGCCCGCCCGAGAACCTCACATCTTCGATTTCACCAATTTGGCCGGCGGTGCCCTCGAGTAAAGCTCGCACTAGCGGCAGCATCATCTTGGAAGTTCCGCAATCCGCAGCGCCTTCTGCAAGGACGAGCGGCTCGAAGTGACAACGACAATCACTCGAAAATCATTTCCAGCGATGGGCGCAACAGTTTTCATCACTTTGGTAAGTGAACTCGGCGAGCGCAATGAGAGTGAGCTTCTACGGTCCGCTCAAAATCTCATCGAACGACTTGAAACTCTCTGGAGTAGGTTTCAGGAAACTAGCGAGATTTCCCAGCTCAATCGGGGCCGATCGACGGAAGACCTCAGTGAGGAAACTCGGATGCTTCTGATGCACGCCGAGATTGCCTCAATCGCAACTGATGGCATGTTTGATCATCGCGTTGGAAACGAAATGATCCGAGTTGGGTACGCGAGATCTCTCGTCAGTCATTGTTCGCCGATTGAGACAGACGCAATTAAACGCTCGGCGACAACATTCATCCCGCCGTCAACATCAATTGATGTTGGTGGAATTGGCAAGGGGTTTGCTGCTGACCTCACGGCGAAGTTTCTCCTCGAGTCCGGGGCCAATGGTGCGCTCGTCAGCATTGGCGGAGATCTGCGTTGTATTGGTTCACCTGACCAGGAGCAGGGTTGGACAATCGAGGTCGAACACCCATCCGGACACGGCGCCATAACTCATCTGACACTTGAAAACGGAGGTGTTGCAACGTCCAACCTTCTCGCACGTAGATGGAACGGAGCTTCTTTGCAGACAAGCCACCTCATTGACCCCAGAACTGGCTTCTCAATAGATCCCACAAGAGCTGAGATCGTCCAAGCAACAGTCGTCGCCGGGAGCGCCGCATGGGCCGAAGCCTTCGCCACTGCATGTCTCGTAGCCGAGGCTTCGGCCGCGATTGCCTTACTCGATCGCAACGGAATTGCAGGCTTGCTTGTCAGGGCAGATGGATCATCTGTCCACAACTCCAACTGGAGCAGCTTTTCACCGTCTGCTAGCAGTCGTCGATGAATCCTGGCTCTTTTTTGTGATCACAAATACCCAATTCTGGTGGCATCTTGCTCGCGCGTCCGGTGTTGTTGCATGGGTGCTACTGGGTCTCAGCGTGATGTGGGGCATCCTTCTAAGTTCTCGCGTCTTGCGCACCATTGACCGACCGGCGTGGTTGCTGGACCTTCATCGCTGGCTAGGGACATTGACATGGGCGACAGTCGGCGTGCATCTCCTCTGCCTCATTTTTGACAGCTACGTACAGTTTTCAATCGGCGATCTGCTCGTCCCGTGGCTATCTAATTGGAAGCCAGCCCCGCTGGCGTGGGGGATTTTCGGCCTTTACCTAATCGTTGTAGTTCAAGTGTCTTCGCGATTCATGAAGCGACTTCCACACAAGGTCTGGCACACCGTTCATCTTTTGAGTTACCCGTCGTTTGCAGTTGTCTCGATGCACTCATTCATGGCAGGGACTGATTCACACCGTGCGTGGTTCACAACATGTGGTGCGCTGCTGATTACTGGACTAGCTGTGCTGACTCTTGTGCGAATCATCCTCATTCGCCAAACGAGACTGACGAGTCAGGGGCGGGCGCGAGCCATTTCGTAACTGATGATGGTGGCGGCCATTGCCACATTCAGGCTCTCTGCTCGCCCAGCGTGATCGATGCGTATCCATCCGTCGACGTTCGTTGCGAGTTCGGCAGACACACCATGTGCCTCGCTGCCGAGCACCACGCACACTGCCCCGCTGAGATCGGCACCATCGAGCGCCGCAGAACCGGCTTGTTCGTGCGACGACGTTGCGAGCACTCGATAGCCAAGTGCCTTCACATCAGAGAGTGCCG
>Ga0214923_10001020_pt1 | contig 40825 bp, 33 predicted proteins | sample LL1510_MetaG_FD_177993 | JGI IMG/M metagenome (GOLD analysis project Ga0214923, IMG submission 177993) | Freshwater microbial communities from Lake Lanier, Atlanta, Georgia, United States - LL-1510 | ecosystem: Environmental > Aquatic > Freshwater > Lake | place: USA: Georgia | collected... | reverse complement strand
AATCTACAGATAATTCTTCTAAACTGATTGAGTTAGATTTAGACTTTGAATTAGACTTTAATTCTTGTTCTTCAGAATCTACAGATAATTCTTCTAAACTGATTGAGTTAGATTTTGATTTTGATTTTGATTCTTCTGATAATTCTTCAGAAAATTCTTCTAAGCTGGGTGATTTAGACTTTGAATTAGATAATTCTTCTAAGCTTGGTGATTTAGACCTTGATTTAGATTTTAACTTTTCTTTATTTTCAGATTCTTCTTCAGATGCTTCTTCAGATAATTCTTCTAAGCTTGGTGATTTAGACCTTGATTTAGATTTTAACTTTTCTTTATTTTCAGATTCTTCTTCAGATGCTTCATATTCAGCTAATTTTTTTAATAAATCTTCTTCAGATTCTTCAAATTCGTTCTTGGGTGATATAAAATTAGTATTAAATAAATCACTTGTAAATTCAATTGGTTTTTCAGTTTCTTCATATATAACATCTACCACTTTTATATCACTCACATTACATAAACGTTTAATATCATCATCTTTTAAAATATTTTGTGAAAATAAAATAAGGTTATTAATAAAAATATCTAATGAATTTATATATAATACATTATTTATATTTGAAATTTCTATTTCTACAGTTCTTTCTTTTTTATAAATTTCAACTGGAAATCCAGGATTATTTTTTATTCTAAAAATACGATTTTGTTTCATTTCTGTTTGTGCTCTATATAAAGCCATAATGTCATTTAATTTTTGAGTAGCCTCTTCAATGCTAACGTTATATGCATGAGAAAAAGAATTTATTATTGAATCTCTATTAGTTTGTTGATTTATTAAATCAATTAAATATGAATCCATACTTTCTAATTCATTAAAGTTAGATACACGTTTATAACGCAATCTTATTTTTTCTTTTTCTTCAATAAAATTAAATATACTTGAAAAACATTTTATATATTTTGTCAGTTCTAGTTTTGGTTGTTTTTTATATATATATTTATATTTCAAATCAATTATTTCTACATTATCATCTAATAATGAGACAAAATAATTAAATATTTTTTCAGATGGGTCAAAAAATGTTATTAATTTTTGAATAATAATATTTGTTGTTTTTTTAATAATATTTTCTATATCACTAAATGGTAATAAATCTAAATCAGATAATGTAAAATACATATGTCCTTGTTTATTTAGTTCAATAATAACGTTAAATATTTTATCATTATAAACCTGGTCAATAACATAATATAATGTACTTGTATTTTTACATGTATTTATAATTTTACTTATTTTATTTTTTTTAAATAATGGTACTTTATTACCTGTCTCACTTGTTTTTGGTGAATATATTCTATAAATATTTTCTTGTTTTTTTCCTGGATTTAATTTAATAAATGGAAATTCTACATTTGATTGAACTAATTTAAAAAATATATCTGTTGGAAATAAAAAACTTTGTTTTGGATATATTACAAAAAAAATAGAAATTACACCTTTTTGTATATATTTTAATTCATTATATTTATGATGAAAATGAATCATTTCATTATATTTATCATATTTATCATTGTCTATATCTTCTACTAATTCTTCTAATTTAAATTTTTTTTCAGAAAATAAAAAAGGGTAATATACATTTATATTATGTTCTATTTCTAATCCTTTTTTATTTATATATTCATATACATCATTTGCAATGCAAATATAGATTTTAGTTATATTATTATAATTCATAATAAGATTTGTAGATATACTTTGATTATTTTCAAAATAATTAAATATATTATCAAATGGATTTACAATATAAGAATTATTTTCTATTCCAATTGGTTCATTTACCAATACAGGTTTATCTAATTTTAATTCAAGAAAATCATCAATATCATAATATTCTTTATCATCATTTATTTTTAAATTATGATTTATACAAAAGGAGACAAATTTGTCCTTATTTATTGGTTGACTATTGTTAAAAGATAATTGTTTATATGCATCATATGCATTTACATTTTTTTCTTTTTTATAAAATAAATAATATTGATTTACATTTTTATTATCTAATTGTTTAGATAACTTATATTTCAAATTATCTATAGTATCATCCAAATATATAGGTTCTTTTATAATAATAGGAATTTCTTTTTTTCCTTGTAATAATATAAATTCTAAATCCATTATATTATTACAACTATAAAATAAGTTGTAAATTACTTAAATTACTAAAATAGTAATACTATTGCTAAATATATTAATTATAATAAGGACTACTTGTTATATTCATTCCACAATATTCTTGATTTTCTTTACTATAATCAATTGGTTTATATAACTGAGCTTCTATTGCTTCCGAAATTAAAAATTTAAAATTATCCCAAAATTCAGTATTATGTCCAATACTTTTTGATGCTACATGAGCCATTTCATGTAATGCTACAAACATTAACGTATTTTCATCAATTAAATTATTATTATTTTCTTTTTTTTTATTTAGACAAAATGCAATTTTTTGTCCTTTATTTTCACTATATGCAGTATATTCACTTGTAGGTAAAGTTTCAACAATTTTTTTTGGATTAAATTTTTTAACAAGTCTATTTACATTATCTTTTTCTGGATATTTTTCATTTACATATATAACTAATTTTTTCATTTTATCTGTTGTCGTTGCTAATAAATTTGATGCATGTTGTATATTTTTTCTTTCTCTAACACAGTATTTGTCTCCATCTACATCTGATACTACACATTTTAATTGAAATATATCTGAATCAATATATATTTTATACGAAATAAATAAAACTAATATAATAATAATATATCCTAAAATGTCTTCTTTATCCATATAACTTATATTATTATTTTAATCATTTATTATATTAAAGTGTTTAAAAATTTAAAGTTCTGAACCTCCAATTTCTAAAGGTCTTCTAAGATTATCAGATTCAATAGTTGAATTATTCCATGGACCTATATTTGTTTTTGGAATTACGGGTTCAGAACGTTCTTGTAAATTTGGATTTCTTAAAGAACTTCCTACAGTATTAATACCAATTAATTGGCCAGCAGATAATAAATTAATATTTTTTAAATCAGCATTTGCTGGATTAATATTAGACCAATCGCTATTCATATCTTTAGGTAATAAATCAGATGGATTTGTTATTTGTTGATTGTTGCAACTACCTTGACTACATGAAGTATTTAAACCAGATACAGGTAAATAATTAGAATCTGATACAGATGCTCCAACTATATCAGAACTTGAATCACTTTTATTTACGGGACCCATAACATTCGAATTATAAGATGAATCCATTGATAAATTATTATCATACATATTATCTTTTATGCTTGATTTATTATTGTTATAATTAAATAATACTACAATAACAACAACTAACCCAAGTCCTAAAACAACATTAAATAGATTGTTTGATTTATTCATTCTAAACTTCATTATATAAAGTTAAAATATAAAATAATTTGTGTAAAACATTAATTATTCTTCTTCGTCATCATCAAATATATCCGAAAGATCTATATTTATTTTAATTTTTTTTTTAATGAATGCTTTTTGAAGATTTTGTATAATATTATCTTTAATTTTTTCATCAATTAATTCATAAATTTTATAAAATCCATTACTTTCTATATTCATAGACATTTCTTCTAAATTTTCTGTTAATAAAGTTACTTCATTTAATTCATCTGGTTTTTCTATTTTTTCTACATTTAAGTTTTTATTATTACTATTAACATTATTACTATTTACATTATTACTATTTACATTATTCGTATTTACAATATTCGTATTTACATTATTACTATTTACATTATTCACATTAACATTAGTATTATTATCATTATTTTCTAAATTAGTTGAATTATTTTCATTTTCATCTAAAATAATATATATATTATTTACCTCAATTTCTAAACTGAAATGTTTATTATTAAATTTTACTCCTTTAATATGAAATGTCGGAATAATATTACAATCTTGTAAAAGAGATAATTCACATACATTATCTTTTGTATCTACTATATGTAATATATCTTCATTTGTAATACAATGAATATCAAAGCAATTATCTTTAATATTACTTTTTAATGGATTAATAAATGAAAATTCTATATCCGAAATAGTAAGGGGGTCTTCAAACCAATCTTCACTTCTTTCAAAAAATAATTGTATACATGACCTATAAAATGCATCAAACCATATTAAATATTCTTTACTTGTAATTGATATATTCACATAATTATCCTTATTTTTTTTAATTTGTTTAAACATACATATTTTATTTGTTTTTACCATAAATGGCATATTATTATAGCTAAATTTACAAAAATATAATTCGTCTTCTATTTCTATTGGATCTCCTAAATTTAAATTATCTGGATTATAATTATCTAATACATTCATTTATAATTTTTATTTAAATAAATATAAGTAGGATTAACGCATAAAAAATATTGTTCTATATTAATGATTCAACTAATATTTCCACTTGGTATAAAAACAAGGTGTTTTATAAATAAAAGAATATTTATAAAATATAATGAAAATAGTACTGAACATAATATTGAAAATGAATTAAAACAATTTAATAAAAAACACAATATAAGTTTAAATCATACTAAACATAAATTTAAAAAATTAAAAATTAAAAATACTAGAAAAAAACAATAAAATAATTATATTATAAATTAATTTTTATAATTCCATTTATCCTTATTAAAAGGAGCAACTAATATATCTTGAATTTTTTTATTTAGATTTTCTTGTTCTTCTGGACTTATTGTAGGTGTATATGTATATTTTTTCATAAAATCTTTATCCTTATCTGTCATATATGGTTTTTGTCCATAACAATTTACACCAAATTTGGTTGACTTATCCTCAATAAAACCGCCATTTACACCTTGTCTTCCACAATCATTTTCATGACCTGGTATTGTTTTTAATTCATTATATAATGATTTTTGTATAGGAAATAAAGCTAATTGGTCATCGGACCATCCATAACTACACCAATTTGCTCCATTTTGATATGCCTTTTCTACTTCATCATAGGTTGCTAATCTAGAATTAAATAAACTACAAACTCCTTTTGCTTCATCATATGAGTATATATTACTTTCTATATGAAATACCTCGCCATCATCTTGAGGTAATGCACAGTTTGATATATCCTTTTTATCTTCTTTTTGTTCCTTTTTATCTTCCTTATTTTCTGACTCTTTATTCTCATGTTGGTCCATTGCAAATATATTTAATTCTGCCATTTTTTCATCAAATAAATGATTTAATTCTACATTAAAATTAAAATGCTTATCATTAAGCCATTTAATATTTACTACAATAATAATAATTAAGGTTATCCATAAAACAATTTCAACTATAAGAATCCATCCAGAAGATGATTCATTATTTTTATGTAAAATGCTAAACATAATAATATACACAAAAATAACAAAAACTAATAATAATATAATTGATATTTTACTACCAAATATATTTAAATTGTCTGACATGTATAATGTGTAATTATTTTATTTTTCTATAAAATAGACAATAATTTTTTTCATTTATTATATTTGAATATGTAATTGACTTAATGCTTGTATCATCAAAAATATACCATTTATTATTTTTTTTAATGTAACTAAAATAATGACCACCAAATATATTTCCTTCATGATTTATGATACCAAATAATTCATAATGTGTATTATATATATTTAATACTTCATCAAAATAAATAATTTGTTTATTTTTATTTAAATTGTTCCATCGTTTTAAATTTATTACTAATATTGTTGAAAAATAACCAATATTTGTTTTTTTAATTAATTTCTTTTTTTCTCCTGTTTTTTCATCATACCACATTGTTTCTAATGATTCATCATCAAATGTAAAGTTTATACAATCATTTAATGTTATTTTATCATTTTTATTTACTAAAGGAATTGATACTTCAATCATAAAATGTGGTTCAGTTTTAGTAAACTCTACTATATTTGTCTCTTTATTAATATATGTATATATGATAAATGAACAAAACAATGAATGTATAATAGAATAATCTTTGCTTTCATATAAATCAATTTGTTTATTTATATTTTCATTATTTGTTTTAATTAATTTTATAGAAGAATCTAATTTATTTAATGAATTATGCATACAATCAATCATAAAATAAAAATATTCATTTGCATCATTTTGTTCAAAATTACAAAATGTTTCATTTTCTTTTTCTTTTGATAAAGTTTTAATTTTTGTAACAAATCTATTTGGAGATATTATACAATTTTTACTCCAAATTAGTTTATATAATAATATCCATTCAACTGTTAATGTAGAATCTTTAATATTATTTAATTGTGTTATGTTTCTTAAATATGTATTTAATTCATAAATATGAGACAAAATTTGCAATGATGCATTTAAATAACATGTATTACCTAAATTCATTAATCCTGAAAATCCAAAATCATTTAATTCATTCATTTATATCTAATTAATTCTTATTTTTAATTTAATATTACTTATAATATTACTTTTATTGAATTATTTATCAAAATTATGTATTAATACCTGAGCATTTTCATTAGATATTCCTCCACATAATTCAGATGTTTCATACATTTCTCTTAATAATTTACTTGGTGCAGTTGAACCAAACCTTATTAAGTTTTTCTCCTTTAAATAATTTTTAATTGTTGTTAAATTTTTTTTTTTATATTCGATTTTTGAATCTTCTATCTTTTTACGAGTTTTATTATTTTTTATTAAAATAGAAATTGTTTTATTTTTTTCATTTTTTCCTAATTTAAAAATTTTTTTCACTTCTTTCTCTTCTATATATGGGTTTATTATTAATTCTTTTTCATTAATTTCATTATTTACATTTAAAACTGGATTTGAATTTGGATTTGAATTTGGATTTGAATTTGGATTTGAATTTTGATTTGGATTTGACCATGTTTTAAAAGTTGGTTTAGTACCATTTTTTAAATTTCCATATGGTTTATCTTTTATATCAACTAAAGTAGTAATTTCTTCTTGAACTTTTTTATTTTTTTCAGATTCAGAATCTGTTTCTTTAATAATTTCAGGTTCTTTATCTACTTTAATATCCTTTTTAATTTCAGATTCAATAGCTTCTTTTTCAATATCTTTACAATTTTCATCAAATGAATTTTGTTGTATTAATGGTATTTTAGTTGTTTCTATTTTTTTAGTTTTTTTATGTTCTCTTAATTTATCTAATAATAATTGACGAATATTAGAAGAGTTTATATTTACTTCAGATGGTTTTACTTTTTGTGTTTTACCCTTTTTTTTTTGAATATTAAAAAATTGTGGATTAATAGTAATTGTTCTTTTACTCATATATGTTATATTTTATTTGTCTTTTTTCAACATAAACGAAACATAAAATATTAAAATAAAATGATTAATATTTAATATTAATATTAAAATTATGAACTTTATTATCAACTATTAAACATAATAAAATTGAATTAAAAACAAATCATAATTTTATAGTAACTATACTATGGCTCGTCCTATTGATGAAGATTACCAAAAAAATGATTGCTGGTCAATTATTGAATCATATTTTGATAATAAACATCTTCTTCAACTTGTGAGGCATCAGGTTGATTCTTATAATGATTTTATTCAAGTACAAATGAAAAAAACCATTCAAATGTTTAATCCTTTACATATTCGTTCAATACAAGATTATATAAAAGAATTTAAAAAACATCGTTTAGAAGTTATTATTGAATTTGAAAATTTATGTATTTATCGACCAGAAATTCATGAAAATAATGGTGCAACTAAATTAATGTTTCCAAATGATGCCCGTTTAAGAAATTTTACGTATACTTCTAATATTACGCTTGATTTAAATATTCAATATATTATTCGTTCTGGAGAAAATTTAGAAATAGAAGAAATTAAAAATGTAAAATTATCTAAAATTCAATTTGGTAAAGTTCCTATTATGTTAAAATCATGTATTTGTATATTAAACCAATATAATCACATACACCCAGATAAAATAGAAGAATGTAAAATGGATCCAGGAGGATATTTTATTATCAATGGTTCAGAAAAGACCTGTTTAGGTCAAGAAAAACCTGCAGATAATAAAATATTTTGTTTTAAACAAAAACCAGGACACAAATGGCTTTGGTCTGCAGAAATGAGGTCGGTTCCTGATTGGAAATGTATATCACCAAAACAAATTTATATGATGATATCATCTAAATTAATTGCAAGTGGTTCTGAGATTGTAGTACAATTACCTCGTTTAAAACGTCCAATTCCATTATTTGTATTATTTCGTGCATTAGAATTAAAAAGTGATAAAGAAATATGTAAAGTAATTTGTTTAAATATTGATGTACCAGAAAATGAAGCAGTTTTAAATTATTTAAAAGCATCTATTTCACAATCAAGTGAATATTCAAATTATGAAGAAAGTATAAAATATATTATTGCATCTGTTATTTATACTCCAATAAATATGGATAAAGATGAAGGACAAAAAAAAAAGAAAGAATTTGCATTAGATGTATTGACGAATGATTTATTCCCTCATTGTAAATCTAAAATAGAAAAAATTTATTTACTTGGTTATATGACTAATAAATTAATTCGTTCAGCATTAGGAGAATTTATTAGCGATGATAGAGATTCATATTCAAATAAAAGAATTGAACTTACCGGAACATTATTAAATAATTTATTTCGTAATTATTTTAACAAAGTTGTAAAAGATATTCAAAAACAAGTTATACGAGAAATTAATACTGGTTCATGGAAATCAAGCGAAGACCATGCAGGAATTATTACATTAACTAATATTTATAAAATGGTTAAAGGTTCTACAATTGAAAATGGATTAAAAAGAGCATTATCTACAGGAGATTTTGGAATTAAACATTTAAATTCAAATAAAGTTGGTGTTGCTCAAGTATTAAATAGACTTACTTATTTATCTACATTAAGCCATTTACGTAGAGTAAATTTACCTATTGATAAAAGTGGAAAATCTGTTGAACCACGTAAATTAACAGGTACTACATGGGGATTCTTATGTCCAGCTGAAACGCCAGAAGGTCAATCAGTTGGTGTAGTAAAAAATTTAAGTTATTTAACAATTGTTTCTGGTTATTCTGATAGTGCTCCAATTTATGATTATGTATCAGATAAAGTAACTCTATTTAAAGAAGAAAATGATTTGAATAAATTTGATAGTTCATTTTATTACAATAAAGTAAAGGTATTTATTAATGGTAGATGGATTGGTGTTACAGATAATCCTATTGAATTATATAATAATTTAAAACAAAAAAAATATAAGGGTATTTTAAATATTTATACTTCTATTATATTTAATTATAAACAACGAGAAATTTACATTAGTAATGAATGTGGACGTTTATTAAGACCATTACTTAAAGTAAAAAATAATCGTATTATGGTTACAAAACAAATTATTCATTCATTAGAAAATAAAGAATTAAAATGGGATGATTTACTATTAAATTTAAAATTAGATGAATCTGTTATTGAATATATTGACCCTGAAGAACAAGCTGTATCAATGATTGCAACAAAACCAAGTGATATGATAAAAGATTATAATTATACTCATTGTGAAATTCATCCTAGTACGATTTTCGGGGTTCTTGCATCATGTATTCCATTTCCAGAACATAATCAGTCTCCTCGTAATACATACAAATGCGCAATGGGAAAACAAGCAATTGGTATTTATGTATCAAATTTTCATACAAGAGTAGATAAAACTGCATATGTATTAAATTATGGTATGAGACCATTAGTAGAAACAAGAGTTATGAATATGATTAAATTAAATGAATTACCTTCTGGTAATCAAGTAATTGTAGCTATTATGACTCATAGTGGTTATAATCAGGAAGATAGTATTCTATTTAATAAAGGAAGTATTGACAGAGGTCTTTTCCATGCAACAATATATCATACAGAAAAAGATGATGATAAAAAAATAAATGGTGAAGAAGAGATTCATATTAAACCAAATAAATTAACAACAAAAAATATGAAATTTGGAAATTATGATAAAATAAATAAAAATGGAGTAATGGATGTAAATACATTAATTGAAGATAAAGATATTATTATTGCAAAAGTTGTTGTTATTAAAGATAATAAAAATGATAATACAAAATTAATTAAATATGAAGACCAAAGTCGTTGTTATAGAACTGAAGAAGAATGTTATGTAGATAAAGTATGGATGAATCGTAATGGAGAAGGATACAACTCATGTAAAGTAAAAATTCGTTCTACAAGAAAACCAAATATTGGAGATAAATTTAGTAGTCGACATGGACAAAAAGGAACTATTGGAAATATTATTAATGAAGAAGATATGCCATTTACAAAAGATGGATTAAGACCAGATATTATTATCAATCCTCATGCGATTCCATCTCGTATGACTATTGCCCAATTAAAAGAAACATTAATTGGTAAATTATTATTAAAATTAGGATTATTTGGTGATGGAACTAGTTTTGGCGAGTTAAGTATGAATAAGTTATTTACTGAATTACAGAAATATAATTATGAATCAAAAGGAAATGAATTATTATATGATGGAAAAACAGGAGAACAAATTGAAACATCTATCTTTATTGGTCCAGTTTATTATCAACGATTAAAACATATGGTATATGATAAACAACATAGTCGATGTATTGGTCCAATGGTAAATTTAACAAGACAACCAGCTGAAGGACGTAGTAGAGATGGAGGATTACGATTTGGAGAAATGGAACGAGATTGTATGATTTCACATGGAGCATCCAGATTTACTAAAGAAAGAATTTATGATGTATCTGATAAATATTCAGTAAATGTTTGTAAAAAATGTGGTCTTATTGCAGTATATAATGATAAAGAACATATTCATACATGTAATGTATGTGATAATAAAACAGACTTCTCTTATGTAGAAATACCATTTAGTTGTAAATTATTATTTCAAGAGTTAATCTCAATGAATGTAGTCCCTCGTATTATGACATAATATATTCATACTTATACTTATACTTAATATTAATTAATATATTTATAATAATTAATATATTTTTTATTTATATTTATATATAAATGAGTCAACTTTCATTAGCAGGTTATCAAAATACTATGGTTGGAGGAGAAATTGCTTTAAAAAGAAAAATTTTACGTAAATCATTTCCATCAAGTAATAAAACAATTAATGGTACTGTTTATAAATCAACTTGTGGACCATTTAGAACATCATTTAATTTAGGTGATTTTTTATCAAGAAAAAATCAAACATGTGGTGGATGTAATCAAGTAAATGATGTAAATTCACGAATTTTACGTAGTAAAATGGGAGGACATATAAAAAATGATTCATGTAATGTTTTAACAAATGGAGTTACTCCTTTAGATATTCCATTATATTCTGGAAATTCAAAATTTGTTGCAGATAGTTCACTTTATACTCGTTTTAAAAATTTAGATAGTACAAATAAAAATTATAATGATACCAGTTTTGGTGGAGACAAATCAAATGGTTCATATACTTTCATAATGGCAGTTCGTAGACATTAAGTATATATATTAATATATTTATACTTTATATGACAAGGAAATATATTACAAAAAAATATAAAATAAAAAAAAATAAAAAATTAAATTTTACTAAAAATATAAAAGGTGGTGCTACAACTAGTACTGCAACTAGTGCTGTAAAGAGTGCTGCAACTTATTTACTTAATAAAAGTCCAACATATAAAACATTTATGGATTCTGCAACTGGTTTTATATATTTTTTTTTAACTGCACTTAGTTTACCTCTTAAAACAATAGACCAAATAATACCTATAAATTTATGTAAAAATTTAACTGCAAAAAATAAAGGAAATAAATTCTGCACTAATAAACTATCAGAATATTTTATTACGGGGTCAAAACAAAAACAAGATTTATCTAAAAATATTATAAATGATTCATGTATAAAATTAAATGAGTTTGGTCAATATGTAAAATGTAAACCAAATATAACTGGTGGTACATTAAAAATAACTGGTGGTACATCAACATTAAGTGGCAGTGGCAGTAGTGCCCCTACTAAAAAATTTTATGGTAAAAAATTTATGAATAAGGCTGAACCTTATTTAGAAAGAGCATCTAATTTCGGGCTTGATACAGTAGTTGGAATAGCTGATACACCAGGTCGTATATCAAATGTTGCTTCTCCTTATATAAAAACTTTTAAACAAAAAGCATCTAATTTCGGAAAGGGGGCATTAACTAAAGCAAAAGCTGGAGTAGCTATAGCACGAGCTGGAGTAGATTTAGCACATAATTACGTGTATAACCCATTAAAAAGTGGTGTATCTGTAGCATCTAGCGGTATAAAAAGAGGTGTATCTGTAGCATCTTCAGGTATATCTGCAGGTATATCTAGTACGAGAGATAAATTAAATGATTATAATTTAGCTAAATATAATAATAATAGACTTAAAATAATAAAGGAAAAATTAAAAAAATTAATTAATTTTTTAAGACAATATAAAAACCCCGAAGAAAAAATGAAGTCCATTATTGATAGTATAAATGATATTGAAATATTAAAAAAAGTAAAAATTATTTATGAAGCATATATAACAATTACTACAAATGAAGGTATAAAAGATTATGGAATTGGTAAATATAGACCAAATCCAAATATATCAGATAGTAGAGTTAGAGGTAACGCGTGTGACAAATTATTTTATGATACGACTACTCCATTACAAAACCCAGATATAGAATATTATAATTTTACATCATTAATTGATTCTACTGAAACCCCAGTATGTACAGATTGTAATGTACCAAATTCTGCATTATCAGTTCTTAAAAACTATTATAAACAAATTCAATATTTATTTGAAGGAAATAAAAAATATAATATTAATTATATTATTATAAATATATTACATGAAATTATTATTTTAAATACAAAAGGAGTTTTAATTAATCCTGGTAATATCAATAGTCAGGTTCGTACTATAAATACTCCTCAAAGTAAAGGTACTTTAAATGATATTATGCCATTAGGTACTTCTGAATATACTGATAGTATAAATAAAATAAATAATGAAATAATAATAATGTTAAAAAATATAAATTGTAGATGTAATATTATTGATTTACTTGATAAAAAAATTAATGAACTTGATAATTTAAAAGCCAAATAATTAAAGACGATTAATTGATGCACTAAATAATAATCCAATAATAATAAATGAACATAATCCTAAATAAATTTTATCGGATACATCCATATTTATATTTGTATTTGTATATACATTTGGATATTTATTCATATTTGAATCCATTAATATAATATTATATAATTATTATATTAATAATATATAATGATTTATACTTATAAACCTAGTAAAGGACCTGCAACAACTATTGCTTATCGTTCTAATCAACCACATTTTACTAAACATGATACATGTGTGAATGTTCCTGGTAAACCAAATCCAATTAAGCAATGGAGAAAACAACTTGCACCATATGTAAATAATTATACTGTACAATCACACCCTACTATACAAGATATTGATGATGCAGTAAAAATACAAAACCCGATTTTACAAAATTCAACTTTATTAAATTCGGTATCTAAAGGAGCAATAGACATTTTACATACAAATAAATGCTCTGGTATACCAAATAGTAATCCATGTGTAACTGGTTCAAATGCAATAAGAAGAAGTGCAAATACAATTATAAATAAAAATTTTTGTTGGAATTCTAAACAATATTTACAAAGTCGTTGTAAAACATATGACCAAAATCAACAAATTGGACAAAATATTTCAGGTAATAAATATTTAAGCGGCTCTTGTGTAAATAAGTGTAATTTAGACAATGTTAATGTAGGTGTAATATATAAACCAAATAATAAACCATTTCAACAGCAAGGTGGTGTTACATCTGGTTCTAGAATTGCTAAATTAAAATATGATACTATAAGAAATAGTACAAATAAATATGATAGTCTTTTAGCAAATTTAGATAGTTCAACTCATATATTAAATAGAAAACCTGTTAATTGTACGCAATGGAAAATAAGAGGTAATAGACCATATACAGCTGATTGTAAACATATAATTACAACAGGGGCTTAATATTAAATTTAATTTAATTATAAAATTTATTGATTATAATGTTCATATAATGGTAAATTGTATTTTTTGCACCATTTAATACATTTATTTAGATGTGCTTTTTTATTATATTCCATTTTTTCAGATTTATTATTATCCATCATATAATTTAATATATTTACTATATTTTCAATTTGACATTGTCCAAATATAGAATTAATTTCATTCATTTTTTCTAAAAAAATATTTGATAAAGGAACATTTATATTTAATATATTACTTATTTTATAATTATCATAATTTTCTATAAAATTATTTAATATATTATTTAAATTATGTACCATTTTAAATTTCATACAAATAATATATTTTTCAGAATTGGCTGGTCGACTAGATAATGGTTTTGTAATAATTACATCTTCATATAAATAATTTAACAAATATATTATTTGTATAGATGCACTAGTATATAAATCAAATACTTTTAATACAAATGACCCTCCTTTTTTTTGTAACATTAATGCAAAACAAACTTCACAAAAAATTAATTTTAATGAATTTTCTTCTTGTTTATTAAAGTCTATACTAAAATCAAACCCTCCATCTGCTGTAATAAAATCTATACTATTTTTATATTTAGCCATATATAATAAATTTTCTTTATTATATAAGTTACCTGTATTATCTGCACCATTTTCAATTATAATATTTGGATTTTTACTTAAAAAATAATCTGATTTTGACCATTTTGGAATACTATTTTCATTATCCATTAATGTTATTCCATAATAAACATCATTTTTATTTTTACGAAAATAAGATAATGCTTCAATAAAACCACCTGGTCCTTCTGCTAAATGAAAACTTTTTATATTTTTTTGAAAACCAAAATTAAAATTATATAAAATTTCAATCATTTTAAAAAATGCTCTAGAAATTGGTTTATATGAACATATACATGTGTTTAACTCATCATAGTTTGTATTTATAAATTCATATGGATTTAAATATTTTTTATTTTTTTCCCATAAATCAATATTTTTATCTATTTCTGATTTAATAGAATGTAAATAACCTTTTAAAGTATCATTAATATAATAAATATTATCATTTAAAAAAATATCATTATCATTAATATTAATAATTGTTTCATTAATGTTATAACTATTCATTAAGTATACATATATTATGGTTTAGTTTTTAATACAATTTTTTTATTTAATCGTATAGGTCTAGTTATTACATATTCTTCTTTTGGTTTATCTGCAGTATAAAACTGATGAACTTGGGTCGTATCTACATTTCGTATTTTTTTAAATATAAAATAATTATTTAGAAAAGATATTTGTGATTCTTCATCAGTCATTTTTATTCTTTTATCAATATCTCTCATTCTTTTATATAAATGACTAAAATCAGCAAATGGTTCTAATTTTGTAGGTGAATGTAATGTGAATCCATATTGTTCTAATAATTCAATTAAATATTTAAAATTAACTAAATATTCATCAAACACTTTATTAATTGTTTCTTGATATACTCCAATTTTTAATCCTAAACATGATTCATTATTAAATTCTACATTATCATATTTTTTTATTACAGACCATATTTTTTTATCATCTATGAAAATATCTTTTGATTCATTTTCATCAACATCTTCTAACATTTTAAATATTCTTGTTCCATCATAACATGTTCCAATAAAATGTCCCCCAACTTTTATTAAATCACTACAATTTTTTAGAAAATTATGAAGTGTAAATTTATTTTCAAACATATAGTGTATTGCAAATTGTATAGACCCAATATCAAATAATTTTGATGCAACCCCATATTGGTCATGTACATATTTTCCATATTTTATATCTTTTGGTCCTACTCCCAATACTTGTTTCAATACAAATTTACTTTTATTTTCATCATCTATTTCAGCTGGGTCATCTATTAAAGCAAATTCCTCTGTAATAATTAATTTGGAAGTATCCCCTCTAATAAATAATGCATCAGGAATATCTCTCTTATTTTGTTTCATTGAAATATATCTTGCACATGCACCATCTTTTTTATTATGAATATTATCTTTTGATATATCAATTCCTAATACAAATTTTATTTTAGATTTAATCCATTTTTGTAAATCTCCTCCTTTTCCTACAGCAAAATCAATTAAGGTACTTCCAGGAGTTGATACAGTTTCAATTAATAATTGTTTTACATATAAATTATGGAAATCTCTTAATCCAACTGTTTTAGATGGTCCAGTACCTTTATTATAATATATATCTTTATCTTCAATGTCATCCATTGTTAAAGCCAATTCTTTATTAATTAACATTTCTTTTGTAATCGGGTTATGTATTGTTTGCCAATTACTATTGGCTACATGATATGCATTACCAAATATGGCATTTGTATTTTTATATTCAGCAGTTTTATCATATCTAATCCTTAATGGTTTCCATCGCATAACTTGATTATCATTAAATTCATATTTAAATTCAATAATAGTATCTGTTTCAATAACTTCATTTTCTTCAGTAAACATATTTAATACTCCACTTGTATCATTTTTTAATTCAATATATGTTATATATGCCGAGTTATCATATGGCGATGTAGGCATAAATATGGATGGTTTTAATCCTTTTCTTTCAGAATGTTGTGCAGGAAGTTCTCCTCTAAATATCATTTCTTGAGGATTCATATAACCATGCGTTGATTCATCCCAACCTACATATAAATGTAAAATTTTATATTGTTCAACCGTTTGAGTTTCAGTTGAAAATACATTTTTTATTTCATCCTTATTTCCAAATGTTTTTTTTATTTTTACTAAGAAATCAATTGTATTAAACTCTGGTGGTTTCCATTTAAAACTATTCTTCCATGTATATTTATAATTTTTTGGTTTTTTATCATCTAATGTTTCTAATCCTACTCCTAATATATTTGAAGTAAATATAAGACCATCTGTATTATAAGGAAATGAATCCATAGAACTAAATAAATGTGCGCAACATTCTTGTATAGAAGTTTCTTCTGTAGATATTGCAAACTTTTTTGCTTCTATTCTTACCTGTTCTTTTGTTTCATATTCAATTGTTTGTCCTAATTTAATGATTTTATCTTTTAATAAAGAATATCTTGTTAATTTACCAACACTAAATGGTAATAATCTAATTGATTTTGAATTAATAAAATATATATCAAATGCAGCATATAAATTTATATATTTTTTCTTTTTATCATATAAAATATGTTCTCCATCAATTAAAGTTGCATACAACTCTGGTACTTTACAAAATGCGCCAGTATATTGAATACTCAATGCAGAATTGATAAAATATATCTTACCATTTCCTGCAATATATAACATTTTTCTTTCTCCATCTGCTTTGTCTGTTACACAAAAATCTTTTAATATACATGGTGTTGTATTTGTTGGGTCATTTACTAAATTTATTTTTTGTAATGTATAAGATGATGGTCCTATAAACATATTTGACATAGGCACAAATTGCTCAATTGATTCTTTAGATTGAGAAAATAATCGGGAATATTCATAACATATTTGGTGTTGTTCATTATTAGATATAGGAAAATTAGATGATTGAAACCCAGTGCAAACATATTTAACTGTTTTTTTTAAATCAGATAATAATTGTTTCAATGATTCAGTATTAATACTTGTAGTATTTGCATTTATAGGATTTAATTCTATTTCTATTTCGTAATCTTCACCAGAATCAAACAATTTACTTAAAGAAAACTCTTTTTCTTTTAATAATTTTTCATCTTTTTTTGCAGATTTAACTACACTTAAATCAACTATTATACCAGGCATATTTGGATGAACTAAACTAATACGATTCATATATCTATAGGATTTATCAATGCTTGACCATCCTTTTATGAGTTGTTTTATATTTGGGTCAACTTCATTTAAAGATATTTCTTTTTGTATTGAAACTCTAAAATTAAAATCATTATTATTATAAAACTCTGGATATTCTTTAAAACGTTCCTTTATTATATATTTAGTTGAATCTGGTAAAATATTATTTTTACAAAACTCTTTTATATTTGTTATATCATTTATTTCACAACGGACTGCATTTAAATAATTTATAATTTTTAAATAATAATCTTCATTTTCTATTATAAATCCATGCATTAATAATGCTTTATGGATTTCTTCAAATTTTATTTTATTAAGATTTCGAAAACGAACCTCATATTCTATATTTGTATTTTTACTTCTAATATCATATTGCTCTAAATTTACCTGTGTTTTTGCATATTTTTTTTGTAATAAATCAGTATAAATAGTAAATGTTTTATTCATATCCATTTTTTTTGCCATTTGTTGTATATATTAATATAAAATTATATTAATCAATTTTAATTTATATTTTAATTTATATTTTAATTTATAAATTTAATTTATTTATAATGTTTACTATAGAATCATAAAGTTGTTGTTTTTTAAAGTTTTCATACGGTAAATGTAATTGTTTTGATATTTCTTTTAATTCATTTAGTTTATAATAAGATATACATTTTATTGGTTTATCTAAATTAATTTCATATTTATTAGTAATATCAATATTATTATTAGTATCATTAGTTGTATCTAAAAAATAATAGTTTTCATTCATGGTAAGAATAGAACTATCTGAATAAAACATTTTTACAAATGTATTATCTTTTATAAATAATACATTTATTTTATAAAACATGCATAATATATTAAAAGTTTTCATATTAATGTTATTATCATACATCAAATTTTCTATTATTTTTTCTTTATTTTTAGGTTTTATATCTAATTTTTCAATATTTTCAGCCATTTTTATTTTTTCTTGTCTTTCATTTATTTTATTATATTCTATATGCGTTACATCATAACTATTCATTTTATTAAAAATTGCATAAAATAATTTATCACATTCTATATCTATTTTCATAGTCCTTTTTTTATTTTTTTTATTATTTGAATCATTCTTTATATCTAATTTTACTTCTGGTAAATTAAATATTCTTTTAATAAAAAACTGATTATAATCAGATATACAAAACATTATAATAAATTATTTTTTATATTTATATTATTTTTTATCTTATCTTTTGTATCTTCAATAGTATTAATATCTCCTTCTTTTAATATTACATAATTAATATAATGCTCTATAGTTGTTATAATTTCATCTGATAAATCTTCCATATTAATAAAACACCCATTATTATTTTCACTAATTACTGATTTATTATGTTTATATATTATTTCTAAAATTTTTATATGGTCTTCTTTTGAAAAACTATCAATTTGAGAAACAATTTTTTCAAGGCTCATTATTTATTTATTTTTATAATGTTTATATTAATTCTCCAATTACACTAATATATTCATCATTTAATTCAAATCTTTGTCCAATTACCTTTACTTTAATAATTTGATTTTCTTTATAATTATCAAATTCTTTATCTGGATTATGTTCTCTACTTATAAATAATATAATTGGATTATTTGTTTCACTAATTACTGCTCTAATTCCAATTTTTGTAATATTTTTAATTTTACAGTCAATTTCCATATTTTCATAAGGATAACACACTTCAACTGAATAAACAACATCATATATTACTTTATCACTAAATAATAATCCTGTTGAATAACTAATTACATTTGAAGATTTTAAACGAATATATCCTTCATTTCTACATTTTCCTTCAATTCTTTTTTCTGCATATGATTCAAAATATCGTGTCATATTATTAGACATTTTATTAAATGGTATAGTTATTTTTTCATTAATAATAGATGGAATAAATAACTTATCAATATCTATATTTTTTACTTCAGTTTCATATTTAGTTTCTTCAGGTTCAGGTTCAGTTTCAGTTTCAGTTTTATATTTAGTTTCAGTTCCTTCTAATTGTGTTTGTTTTGATTTAAGCATTTTTTCTCTTACCGTTATACATGTATAATTCCATTTTTCTTTTAATTTATGAATCATCATTTCTTCTTCTCTATCTATATCATCTAATCTTGTTTTTTTTTGTTCATATGTATATGGTTTTCCATTTGGAGCAATATTTTTCCATACTTCTTCTCTCTGTGCAGTTTTTTCATCTATTACTCTTTTTATATTTTCTTGACTTATTAGATATAATTCATCAATTTCATCCTGTACTATTTGTTGTTCTTCTTTACTTAATCGTTGTATATCTCGCGTTAAATCATCACCCATTCTGATTCGTCTTTCAAGTGGGTCTTTTTGTTGATATGCATATTTTTTAACTATACCTGCTATACCTGTTGTTGATACTGGTTCAAATATAGAAAGGTCAGTCTCTTTATGTTTAATATATTTTAATCTAATTTGAATAATTTTGTCTTTAAATTCTGATTGTAACCGTTTAATCATTCCTTTTAATTCTTCTATTTTAGCACTATATGGCCCATTAATTATTTCTTTATTATCTTCATAAAATTTTAATATTGCTTTACGAAATGTATTTATTTCTACATTTTCCTCTATATTTAATTTATATTGAGTATCTTCATCTAATTCTTCTATTTCTTTATGAAAATCTTTAATATATATCTCATCCAAAATATTTTGGATTGGAGGGAAATTTTCTGCCATTTTAATATATTATAATAATTTATTTCTATCTCAATTTTTTATTAAAATTATATACTTCTAATTTATTTAAAAAATAGCGTGTTTCTCCTTCATATATTTCATCATAATAACGCAAATATATTTCTTCAATAATACATAAATGAACTTTTTTAAGACTCTCTGTATTTGATTTATTATATGTATTTTTTTCTTCTATTGTTTCATTTATAATTTTTAACATTTCTGTTCGTCCTTTATTTTCAAATATAGACCCACTAATTTTATCAATTGTTGTATTAATTACTTTAAAATCAAAAATATTTTTATAATATCCCATATATCCAATCCATTTAAAATTTGAATAATCATCATTCATCATTTTAGTTATTTCTTTAGATAATATAGAACGTTCTTCATAAGTAGCAATTGCAAATTTATTCTCATTTAATACATATATTTGTATTATATCTTTTATTTTATTATTCATTAATATTATTCCAGTAACATCATCATTATTGACAATAAACTGATTATAATATTTTTTTATACGTTTTTCTATTTTATCCAATTTATCTGATTCATCTTTATCTTTTGACCAAATATAATTAATTAATTCTAAATCTTCTTCAAATGTAAGTGATTCACAAATATGATATATTAAGTATTTTTCTTTTTGTTTTGAAGATATATCAACTTTTAATAATTCAATTGCAGAATAATAACAATCATACCAATCTTCTGTATTTGCACTTGCTTTTGCTCTTTCATAATACTCTTTTATTTTTGTTATAATGGGGTATGTTTCATTTCCTTCTGTTTCTGTTTCATTTTCATTTTCATTTTCATTTTTTCTTTCTCTTTCATTTTCATTTTCTTTTTTTTTTTTTTTTTCTATTTCAACCATTTTTGGTTTATATGTTATTGGATTTATACGTTCATGCATTGTAACTCGTACATCTTTTATTTCAATTGGTTGAAATAAATATAACCCGTTTATATTTATTAATGTCCCTTTTCTAGAAAATTTATCTATTAATACATTTTGACTATCATTTAACATTTCATATATTGCTCTTTGAATTTCAATTGGTGTACTTGTTTTATCTTTTAATAAATTTAAAAATTCTTTTTCATGATATACATGTTTTATTGTAAATAATAATTTTATTTTATCTATAATTTTTGAATTTTGTGTAAATCCATATGAATAGGTTGATTTATCTATTTGTTCTATATCTTTTAATTTATTTATACATTCATATTCACATGTATCCATATAATCACATAATGATGTGAACGGTTCATCTTTTACATGATAATCTATTTGTTTAGAATTACTTAAATTTATATTTATTACTTCTTTCATTTTTGCAAAATTTTGTTGTTCTTTATTTAAAAGACAATCTACTGCAACTGATTTTAATACTCTAGATACATGTCCTATTTTAATTGATTTTTTTTCTGAATTTCTATATAAATACATATCAATAGCTTCAATATCATTATCTAATAAAGTTGCATGTAAAAATACTTGAACATTTCTTTCTTTTAATGGTAAATCTTTATGACTACAATTTCGCCTTGCTCTTCCAATAATTTGTTCTATACGATTCATATTATACCATGGTTCTAATATATGAACTTGTCTCAAATAATTTAAATCTATTCCTTCTGACCCAGCTTGAGATATTAATACTACTTTTACTCTTTCCCCATTCATGTTATAATGTGTAAGTGCTTCAACTTCTTCTTTATTATTTGGACTTATTCTTTTATCTCCACATATAATTGCATATGTAGCTTGTTTAAAATCTTCCCCATTTAATTTTGGGTCTCTTTTTAAATTATATACATTTAATGGGTCGTTACGTTTTTCTTTAAATAAATTTTTTCCAGGCATATAACGTTTCATACCTAATTCTTCTAATGCTAAAGCCATTGGTATTAATCCCCCATCTATATATTGGGAATAAACCAATATGATTCCATTAGAATTTATAATATGGTCTAATACTGATTTTATTTTAATACTATATTCTCCTATTTTATCATAACTAAACATTCCCATATTTTCTTCTTTTTTATATTCAAAATTATTTTTACTTGGTGGATTTGCACTTTCTTTAAATTTCATAATATTTTTTAATCCATCTTTTCCTACTAAAAATTTATCTTTATCTTTATAAACAATATTTAATGATAATATCGGTTTCATTACCATAGTATAACGTACTGAATCCATTTCTTCAAATTTTTCAAGTTCTTCTTGTGAATAACCTTCTGTAATTTGATTAATAAAGTATTCATATCCTTCTTCTTGAGATTTACTTATTTTATGTAAATATAAATCTAAATGACTAATTCCTTGCTTTATTCTATTATTATTAAATTGTAAAGATGGATATTTTTTTATTTTTTTAATAGACAATGGGTCATTATACATATGTGGTGTAACTAAAAATGGAAATGAATATGGATTTTCTCCTCTTACATAAGATATATAACCATTTGCTTTAATCATTAATCTTTTTTTACCAATTTCTTCTTTTGTAACTGGGTCTATTTTAAAATTTCCATTTGCATCAAATACATCTTTAATTGATAATGTTGACCTATTATCATTCATATTTAAAATATTTAATATAAATAATATTTCTCTTGGGTCATTATACATTGGAGTTCCAGTTAAAAAAATAAATCTAATATATTTTACATATTCTACTAAAACTTTTAACATATTTGCAACTTTTTTTTTATCTTTATCCATATCACTTGTTAAACGAATATTATGAATTTCATCAATTACAACAACTCTTCCTTCAAATAATGATTTTAAATTTTTTTGTATTACATGTTTATTTTTACTTTTTAAAAATTTTTCTATATAATTTGCAAACTCAATGTATCCTGTAAATATATAATGATTACTAATAATTTTATTTATTTTTTGAATCAATACATCTTTTTCTAATTCATTTATTTGAAAAATATTTAATTCATGAATAAAACTATTACCAACACAACCTGTAATATTCCATATATTATTTTCTTTTACAAGATTATTTGGATTAAATAATTGTAATTTAAAATTTTCTTGTACATTTGGTGAAGCAACAATCATTATTTTTTTAAAATTTTGGATATATTTTGAGTATGTTCTTAATGTTTCTGTTATACCTATTGCAGAACATGTTTTTCCTGAACCTAACCCATGATATAATAATATACCATTATAAGGTGTATCATACGATATATATCTTTTTATAAATTCTTGATGGGGAAATAATTCATGCTTTTTAGTTTTTTTACATACAATTTTTGATTTTTCTTCAACATTAGATATCTCTCCATCATATTTATAACGAAATTCTTGTTTTAATGTAATTTTTTTTTGTAATGCCATATCATCTAAATGAGGATATGGTAAACTATAATCTGGATTTTCTTTAAAATATTTTCTATTTTGTTCTTCCATTTATAATGTATTTACATATTTTATTATCGATGATAACGATTACGAATATAATTTATTTATGTATTATTTATTCATTTATAGATATATTTATAGACCTCATTGCACTTTGCCTCATAGTTTGCCAAGATAACCATAAATTATATTTATCATTATGAATATCTTAATGTCTAACTTATTGTATTAAATATAATTAATGCAAGTTCAGAATTGTATTGAATTGTATTAAATTTAAACGCAGTTGTTTTATTTTATAACATTCTTGATAATTTCTTTTGGAATTAATATAATAAATTATTTTTTAATAATTTATTTAAAGAATGTATTAATTCTTTTTTTTCTATATTATAATCTCTAATATGTTCAATTGCTTGTTCATATGTAAACCATTTCATATCTCCTATTTCACTTTTTTGATAATTTATTGTAGGTGAATTATCAAAATCCATAGTTGCAATAAAATATTTATGTTTATATGATTTTAAATTAGACCCTGTAAATATTTCTTCGTATGGATTTAAATTTTTTATTAATATTAAATTTTTTTTAGGATATCCTGTTTCTTCTTCAAATTCTCTTAAGGCGCACTCTAAATCTTTTTCTTTATAATTTCTACGACCTTTTGGAAATCCCCATTCTGGTTCAATCCAATGAATATCTTTAAATAAATCAATATGATTTTTTTTTATATAATTATATTTATCCTCATTTTTTGTATCATACTTATCATTTATTTTATTCCATAATTTATCCCATAATTCAGAATAAGAATGATTTATAATATTTTTTTTCTCTGTTAAAGTCATTTCCTTAATAATATTTTTTAATTGATATACATTATTTTCATTATATTTTCCTCTTAAAAAATCTACATATCCTAGACTATCTTTTCTTTGAACCATTAAATATTCTATTTCCGTTTCGTTATATCTATAACAAACTATACCAAAACTAGTAATAGGTTTTCTACAATTATAATATAAATGGCCAAAATTTCCACAATTATTACATAAATATTTTTGTTGTTCCATGATATAAATATATATTCATTGTGTTTAATATATTTAATTTTCTAATATTTTTTTTTTGTTATACATCATTAATTTAATTTCTTCATTTATCATATCAATTGTAGATGTATCTTTTTTATTGTTTAAATATTTTTTAAAGAATTTTTCCATTTCTGGGTCTTTATTTTCTTCAACCCATTGTTCTATCATTGTCTCTTTATCATCATATAATTTATCCATTTCATATTTTTTATTTTTTAAATTCCAATTTCCATTTTCATAAATCATTAAGTATTTATCTTTCATATTTGAAATATAAATATTCATATTTTCTGGTTTTTCTGGATTAAAATGTATTTTTTCTATTAATCCCATTACACAAAAACATACCTTTTTTATACATTTTTTATAATCATTGTCAGTCAAATGGGAGACATCTGTATCATTATAAGATAATAATGTAATATTATTTTTAATGTTATTTTGTATATTAGTTGTATTAATATTAATTTCTAATTTACCCATTAATTTTTCAATTTGTTTTGATTGTGTTTGTAATTGATTATGTTGACTTTGCAATTGTGTTTGAAAATCTGTTTTTTGTTGTTCTAACTGATTATTTAATAAACGAACTAATTCTTTTAAATCTTCATCTTTATTTTTTGTACATGAATATTTTATGTGTCTATTCATTGATTGTCTAAATGAGAATTTTTGGCAACAATATTTACACAAAAATTTTTCTTTTATTACTGATTTAGTTTGTTTATTTTCATTTTCTTCTTTTTCCTTTTCCTTTTTTTTAAATGCTACATAATGTTTTTGAGTATCTAAATGTTTTAAATAATTTGATTTTATTTTTGTATTATAATTACAACAATCACAATTATATTCCATATTAATATATAAAAATACTTTTTATACAATTTATAATAATGTTGTTATAGGGTTCGGTAAATGTTGTCGGTTGGTTTACTACATGTGCCAACATAATTAATTGTTTAATAAATTATTAGCATAAACAATAATAAATAATTATTATAAATAAATAATTAAAAAAACAACCCTAAAAAGTATAATAAAGTATAAAGTATAAATTATATATAACAATGTATATAAATATTAATAAATAAAATATATTTCCTTACTGAAAATAAAAGTATAAGGTTTATACAAAGTATAAAAGTTGGCGGAGAGAAAATTATAAAAATTATTTTATAAAAATTTTAATTTTCAATTTATAAATTTTTTATTAAAATTATTTTGATTTTATTAATTTTATAATTTTTATAATTTTTATAAATTTTTTATTAAATTAATTATTATAAGGTTGTTATAGGGTTCGGTAAAGGTTGTCTTTCGGATTACTACGTGTTATAATTTTATTTAAATTTTTAATAAATTATTAGCATAAACAATAATAAATAATTATTATAAATAAATAATTAAAAAAAACAACCCTAAAAAGTATAATAAAGTATAAAGTATAAATTATATATAACAATGTATATAAATTTTAATAAATAAAATATATTTCCTTACTGAAAATAAAAGTATAAGGTTTATAAAAAATATAAAAGTTGGCGGAGAGAAAATGAAATTAAAAAATTTATAAAAATTTTAAATTTTAAAATTATAAATTTTAAAATTTTTATAAATTATTATTAAATTTTTATTTTTATAAGGTTGTTATAGGGTTCGGTAAATGTTGTCAGTCGGATTACTACGTGTGATAAATGAATGAATTAATTAATAATTTATTAGCATAATAAATAACAAATAATTAATATAAAATAATTAATTAAAAAAACAACCCTAAAAAGTATAATAAAGTATAAAGTATAAGTTGTATATAACAATGTATATAAATTTTAATAAATAAAATATATTTCCTTACTGAAAATAAAAGTATAAGGTTTATAAAAAGTATAAAATTTGGCGGAGAGAGAAAATGAAATTAAAAAATTATTAAAAATTTAATTTTCCATTTATAAATTTTTATATTTTATAAATTTTTTATAAATATATAAAATTTTATAAAATATTATATATCATTTATATTATGTCAGGTGGTATATTTCCAAATTATCCATTTACATTAAATGTAAAATGCATTATTTTTTCTTTAATTATTATGGGAATTTATACATTTAGACCACCCATTCTTTCTGTTTTACCCTCATTAATTATTTATTTTCTTATTTTTGTAATAAGTTATGTAGCATTAGCATGGTATGATTATTATTATGCATGCTCCCAATTACCATTGCAACGTTCTAATATAGGTATTACAACTCCATTTAAACCACCAATGCATGAAACAGAAAAACAAAAAGAACATTTATTTTCACAAATAGAAATAGATAAAAATAATAAAACAATATATGCATTACATTTATTAATTATTGTTCCATTATTATTATTTATAGGAATAAAAAATAAAAAAACACCAAAACAAGCATTTATAATATTATTAGTTCTTGCCGCATTTACAGCAGCATATCATGGGTTTAGATTATTAGGTGTATCTCATAAATAAGTTATATGATTATATATTTATAAAAGTATAAAAGTAATAATTAGTATGATTTTCTTTTTATTTTGTATTATATAATGGATAAAGTACAAGAAAAATTTAAAGAGATTGATTTACAAGTTCTTATTAAAAAAAAGAAATTGTATTAAAAGAACTTGCGTTAAGTATAGATATTACATCAAAATTACAAGAATTATTAGATAGAATAAATAGACAATTTTTAGAATTAACTAATACTACTTATGATTCAGATTAATTATATAATTGTATTATAATATGAAAAATTATATTATAATATTAGCATCGGTTATTTTTATATTTATCTCTTTAAAATTAAATAAATCAAATTTTGAAACTTACGTAGACCAATCTTTTAATGAGTATGATTATGAACGTAACTATAGAAGAACACATACAAATGTAAACAATGATTATAGTCCAGATTCTTTAGGAAATATAGTATATAAAACAACTAAATGGCCAACTAATACAGATACAGGTTCAACCAAAAGTTTAACAGATAAAAATTTTATAAGTTCAACAAATACAGGTTCAACAAATACAGTTTCAAATATAGGTTCAACAAATGCACGTTCAACAAATAGAGTTTCAAATATAGGTTCAATCAAAGATTCAACAAATATAAATAATTTAAATGTTTCAAATACAGTTCCCAAAAAATCAACCAATTTATTACCATATTTATTAATAATTATATTAATAATAATAATAGGTATATTTTTTTATAAACAATATATGAATATATAAATACTAATTTAGTAATGCAATAAATTAATGCAATAAATTAATGCAGTAAATTAATAAAATATTTATAATATATTTTATATATGTTTAATAAATTAATAATTTTATTTAATTATATTATATTATCTTTGTTTGCATTTATATATAAATATTGTAAAATAGATACAGCTGAAGATAAATTTCATAAACATAAAAAAGATAATAAACAAATGAATAAAATAAAATTTGACTTTGAAAAAGAGTGTGAATTTGAAATAGTAAAAAAGAATACATTAAATATAATAGAAAATAAGGATTTTTTAAAAAAGTATGGTATAACTACTGAAAGTATTTTAAATAATGATAATAATAAATTAACAGTATCATTTAAAGATAAATGTATTTATGTATATTTTAATCATTATTATTTTTCTGGGTCAAAATTATTTATTTTAATGAATCAAATGGTAAATAGTAAATGTCCTCCTTTTTTAAAAACAAATCCATTTATTGGATTAACACAAATGCCATTTTATATACGTGATTTATATTTATTAAAAAAAAAAGAGTATTTAAAAAATGAAACACAAGTTCAAAATTTAATTATAGAAAAAAATATTAATACACCAAATAAAAGATATTATTTATATTTGAGTGTATTAAATAAAGTATATAATAGCCTTCAATTAGATAGACCAATGGTTGTAGCATTATCTCTTGCATTTGATGAAATAGATTATATTAATAATAATATTGGAATAATTATAATAAATTATGAATTAAAAGATACAATTGAAACATTAGAAGCAAAAATAAATAAATCAAAATATCAAGCATATTGTAGTAATTTTATTCTTAATTGTCCTTTACCTAATATTAATATTTTTGGAAATTTTGAATTACGTGATTATGTAGATTGTATTGTGTCAGCATTATATATTAAAAGTGATTATGATTTTAAAATTGCATGGAATTGTAGTAAAATGCCTGTAGAACAAATGTATGTAGGTTCTGTATCAATATTGCGTAGTGATAATACAATGGATATAAATATGTGTTTTAATACATGTTCAAAAAATTATAATAATTTGCATAAATCTATAATTAATTATTTTGAATAAAATAAAATTAATTTATAATGAAAAAACTAGCAGTTATATTTTATGGAATATCTTATTTAAAAAATTATAAGCATAGAGATAGATTTAGATATAATATAGATTATAATGATTCTTATTTAAATTATCAAACATATATTTTTAATTATTTTAAAATGAAAGGATATACATGTAATATATATTATGTTACAAATAATATAGAAGATAAAGAAAAATTAGAAGAATGTTATAAACCAATAAAATGCAATTATATTGATATAGATGATACAAATTATCATTATTGTAAAAATATTAAATTAGTTAATGCAATTGATTTATGTTTAAAAGAAAATATAATTTATGACCATTGTTTAATTACACGGTTTGATTTATTATTTAATGATACTTTTGATAATTTAAATTATGAAAAAATAAATTTGATTTCAATACTTGAAAAGCCCACGTATATTTGTGATAATTTTTATTTTATGCCTTATTCATTATTATCAAAATTTTATGATGTATGTTTAAAAAATATTAAAATAAGTCATCATCATATACAAAGTGATATAGAAAATGTTTCATCAATTCATTATTTAAAAAATGAATATGTTATTATACAACATTTATCTTTTTATAAAATTTTTCATTATACAAAATAATTTTATTATAAATAGTTATCTAATGAAATAGACAATGAATCATTTAATTTTTTTATAAAATCATTATGTATATCATGTATATCATTTATATTATATATTAAATCATCAATATATTTTACATTTGTTTTAATTATACCATATTCTTTATAATAATTAAATACTTCTTTATTTTTTAATGAGAAATAATTAAATAATGCCTCCTTTAATATATGTTTTAATTTTAAAAAATTATATTCAATATCATATTCAATATATGATAATTCGTTTAGAGATAAAATACTTACAATAATCTTTTTTTTATCATATTTAATATTGCCTGATTTAGATATGATATATGAATCAATCATTGATTTAATTTTTATTTCATTATAATTTAAATTATTTATACAAGGTACAATATAACATAAAATAACTGTATCTTTATTATAACCAATTAAATCAATATTTGTTTTAAGTGTAAATAATTTATTATATTCAACAGAACAATTTGGATTCCAACTAGTATTAGGAAATTTTTTTATTAATTTTTTAACAATAATATCTGCATCATTCATTTTATCATCATGTTCTAATAAATAATCATTAAATACATCTGTTTCATTCAATACATGAATTATTTTATATAATTCTATTATAGTCATATTTGTATACATCCCTTTAGATGTAATTTGAGTCATATAATAAAATATAATCATTTGTAATGGAGATAAATTATTCATATTTGTATTCATATTATTTTTTATTAATTCAATATTATGAATAATAATATCAATATTATTTTTTATTTTTAATAATGGAATACACATCATTTTATCTTTATATTCATTTTCTTCTGTACCATTAATCATTTTAAGACGAATATTATATTCTTTCCAAGAGTTACATATTACAATAGGACTATTTAATGCAATTTCATTTATTACTTTAATATGAGACATTCTGTCAAATTGTTGTTCTTTTAATCCAAATAAAATTTGTTGCATAAAAATAAATTGTCTAACATTATAATTACCATTTACAGTATCTGGAGTAAAAGTTTTATTTTCTTTAAATAATAAACTGATTTTCTCTCCACACATTGGCAAAATATTTTTTATTTTTATAGTAGTACTAATATTTAACACAGAACTAGAACAAGGTAAATCATTTTGTAATAAAAAATTTTTAATTCGAGAACCAATCTCATCATTTTCGGAACATAATATATATAATTTTTTTTTCATTCGTGTAATTGCTACATGTAATAAAGAATCATAAATAAGTGAATCTTTTAATCCTGAAAATGTTTTTAAAGATTGTTCATATAATCCAATAACAAATACACAATTACGACCATCACCTTTTGATGAATGAATAGAAACAATGCGTGTAGATTTTATGGATTCATCTAAATTAATAGATGAACCAATTTCTGATTTATGAATAACAGAATAATTATAATTTGGTCCTAATTTATCAATCCAAAATTCATTAATAGACATATTTAATGCATTAATTAATGGGTTTGATGTAATAAAAGGTGTAATAATTAAAAAATCTTCAGGTAAATAATTATTTTGTTCAACCTCAAATGAATAATATGCCATTATTTCTTCTATTTGTTCATTCATATTTTTTTGAAATAATATAGTTAAAGCATTATCTGTTAATTTATTGTCATCATACGCAGTAATAGGTAATAAATTATATTTTTTATAAGGAGTCATATAATTAACAAAATTAAGTAATTGTTTATGACTAAATCTTCTACATATATTAATTGGAGTTTCAATATATTTTTTAATATTCATATTCATATTTGTATTTACATCTACATTTTCTTTCAATAAATATGTAAATGCATTTTGTTCATTAGATATACTTTGTAAATGGTCTCCTACAATATATGCAGACATATTTGTATCATTCATAATTTTTATTAATGCTTTTGCATATAATTCTTTAAGGTCTTGTGTTTCATCAATTATATATAATGTTTCTGATAAATTAGCATCCATATTTGCAAAACGTATTGTTTCATCTATTTTTATATTATCTATAATTGATTGAACAATACCTTCAAATAAATCATATGTTTGTACTGTTTTGTCTCCTATTGCATACATAAATGCATCAATTGTTGAAATAATAATTGAACAAGATATTTGATTACTATTTGTGTATTCTATGATATATTTTTTACCCAAATCTTTAAAATTAAAATTAGTTATATTTAATAATCCTGCATTATATTGAGACATAAATTCATCTTTAATAATAGAACGAGCTGAATGTTGTTTACTTACATAAATAAATTTTGTATAATGTAGGAATTCTGGTCTTTGTATCATATTAATAATATTCCAGGTTTTACCACTTCCTGGTCCTCTTTGATGTATAAATAAATTATATAAATTTAAATTATCAGTGTCATTGTTTAATATAACTTTTTTCATTTTATCTTTTTTTGTATATAACGGATTACATAAATTACAAGGCGTAATATGTCTAAAATGCCATTTGTTTTTTAATCCCTGAACTGCAACTAATTTATTATTATATTTACAACATGGTACATTAATATTACTATTAATATCAGTTTTCATATATTTAAAAATATTTGTTTTGTTGCCATTTATAAAAGCAACCTGACTCATAAAGAGGATATATAATATAAAATATTATATTTATATTATATTGTTACGTGTATTGAGTATTAAAATTATTATAAGAAGTTATAATTATAATAAATTCAATCTAATTTATTTTTTAATTTCAAAATACTTTCCTTCTCTTCCACACATTTTTTCAGAAAATCTTGCAGTGGAACAATAATAGTAACCTGTTTGTAATGATGATATACCATCTACTAAATAATTATTTGTTGGTTCTGTTGGAAATTTGGAACAATGACCAAATTTGGGTTCTGCTAAAAAATGTTTTATAAAAAATTTACAATCTTTACAGATTTTTTCATTTTCAATTACATTTATATTTTTATTTTGGCTATATAAAGATGAAGAAGATGATATTTTCAAAAGTTTATGCATATTTATATTCATGGAATTATAAAATCCAAAACTTTTGTGCAATAATAACATATACAATATAAACTTCATATTACACTCACTACATATTAAAAATATATTTAAATTGAAATCATTGAACACTAATTAGTAAATAGTAATTAGTAATTACTAATAAATAAGAATAAAGAATAAATAATAAAATAACATACAAATGAAAATGAAGATATTATATTTACTTCATTTAACATTAATAAATGCTTTTGTTAATCTAAATAAAAATTCATATATACATTCTAGAAGTAATATTAATAATAAATTATATAATAAAAATTTAAAAAGAATAGATGATGAAATAAATAAAATAAAATTAAGAACCAATATATTATTAAAATATAAACAAAGACTTTTAAAAGATATTACAGGAATTGATTTTCATAATGATACTGTAATAGATTCATATATGAATAATACATTTTTAAATGATGTACAAAAACAAGAAGATGACCAAGATGAAAATGACCAAAATCATGATAATTATGAACCTGATAATGAATATGGTTATGAGAATAAATATAATGATTATGATTTAGAATCAATTCCTATAAAAAGTAATAATCCAAATATTAAATTTATTTTTTATAACCCGCCAAGTAGAAGTAATAAAAATGAAAATCAAAATAAAAAAAATCAAAATCAAAATGAAAAAAATAAAAATGCAAAAAGTGAAAATTTTGAAGTAATAAAAAATAATGATTTTAAGTTTAAAGATATAGGTGGTTATGACCTAATTAAAGAAGAACTATTACAATGTTCTGATATGTTAATAAATTATGATAAATATTCAAAATATAATGTAAGAACACCAAAAGGTTTAATTTTAGAAGGTCCACCAGGAAATGGAAAAACTTTATTAGCAAAAGGATTTAGTGGAGAGATAGATGTTGGATTTATACCAGTATCAGGCTCTCAATTTCAAGAAAAATATGTTGGGGTTGGTTCAGCACGTATAAGAGAATTATTTAATTTAGCAAGAGAAAATGTTCCTTGTATTATTTTTATGGATGAAATTGATGCAATTGGACGTAAACGTTCTGGAGATGAAAATGCAGGTAATGAGCATGATTCAACATTAAATGAATTATTAGTTAGTTTAGATGGCTTTAAATCAACAAATGGAATTTTTGTTATGGGCGGAACCAATAGGATTGATTTATTAGATAATGCTCTATTAAGACCAGGCAGAATAGATAAAAAAATATATGTAGGAAATCCAGATGTAAACACAAGAGAAAAAATTATTGAAATACATATTAAAGGTAAACCATGCGCAAATATAAATATTAAACAAATTGTAGAAATAACAAATGGTTATTCTGGGGCTCAAATTGAAAATTTATTAAATGAAGCAATGTTATATGTTATTAGACAAAATCGTGAAATAATGACATTAGAAGATATAGAAATAACATCAAATAAAATTTTAGTTGGATTTCAATCAACTCAACATATATTAAGTGATGATGTACTTTTACAAGTAGCAACTCATGAAATGGGTCATGCTTTAGTTGGTATTTTAACAAAATCTAAAAAATTAATAAAAGTTACAATTAATTTATGGAGTCCAAATACATTGGGATTTACTTTATTTGAATCAAACACTTCTCAATTAATAACAAAAGACAATATGATTTGTGAAATCATGACCTTATTAGGTGGCAGGGTGGCTGAAGAAATAATGTTTAATTCATTATCAACAGGCGCTTCCCACGATTTTATTCAGGCAAAAAAAATTTCAGAAAAAATGGTAATAGATTATGGAATGAGTACAAAAATGATTATACCAGAAGGGTCTGATAGATATAGAGAGATTATTGATAATGAAATAGATTCGATTATAACATTATGTTATCAAAATACAAAAATATTACTAATGAAAGAAAAACAATTATTAAAAGAATGCTCTGATAAATTATTCAAAGACCATATTTTAAGAGAAGAAGATATTCAACAAATTAAAAATAAAATATAATTTAATTTATAATTTTATCTTATAATTATAATTTTCTTAAAGATAAAATTATAATATTTCTAATAACATAATCTTTACCAATATGTTGCTTAATATTTTTATTGATAATTTCATATTTGCCATACCATATATATTGTGTTTTTTTAATATTTTTTCTAACTCTATAAAGATAAATATGTTGTGTTTTATTTATATTTAACAATGGTTCATTAAATTTTTTTTCATTTTCATTTTGGTCTCCATTATGTCCAAATAAGGTATATTGTATAATATTATTACTAAAGTCATCATCATAATAATAAGTATTATCAACTGATTTTAGTATAGTAGTTTTTTTTTCTATTCTTGGATTTATTCCTGCACCGCTATAAGGTTTACATCCTGTTTGGTTTATAATAAATTGTTCGATTCCATCTGGGCCAGACCATTTTGAAAAAATAATTTCATTCATATTTTCTGATTTATATTATTATTTATTGTGAAAAAGAAATCAATTTTAAAATGTTATAATCTATATTTAAATATGAAATATAAAATGTATTTAAAATATTATAAATGAAACAAATAAAAGTACCAAATATAAATATTACCCTTTTTTTTGATTATATTTCCTTTGCAACAAATTTTTACACCCCAACAAAATATAATAAAAAAAAAATTAAAACATTATTTGAATCGTTACCATTTTTTTTACCATTAAGTGAACAAAATTTAATATATAAAATAATATTAAAATATCCAATTGAGACATTTTATGAAAGCACTGAACGAATAAAAGAATATGGTTATTTAATTTATTTAGAATATCATAAAGAAAAAAAAATGAAAATTTTAGATTATCCATCTTATTTGTCTCAATTACAAACAAAATTATACAAAGATGATATGACGTATACTAAACGTAGAATTCATACAATTTTATTTAGTATGATTAGTATTGTTATAATCATATTAATTTATTATCTATATAAACTAAAATGAATATTAATTTGATTATATTATTGATTACAGGAGGATTATTATATAATACTTATTATGATAATTTTTTAATAAAATCATTTGAAAATTATAAAAAATATTATAAAATGGGATTAATTATAGTTGGTGCTTTAGGATTTTTTTTATTAATAAGTAAAAATCCATTAAAAGGATATAATACAATAAAAGCTGCACAACAATATGTAAATGTTTTACCAATTGATAAAAATAGTAAGGATTTTTTAAAACCATTTATGACATTAAGTCCAGAAGAAAAAGCAGTTCAACGTATATTAACACCTGGTAAAAGTACAAAAAGAAGTGTAAGTGAGACAAAAAAAAAATATGTTGCTTCAAATCAAAATTGGAAGTGTGGCGAATGTAAAGAACAATTAAAAGCATGGTTTGAAGTAGATCATATACATAGATTAGACCAAGGAGGTTCAAATGATGTAGATAATTTAGTTGCATTATGTAGAAATTGTCATGGGAAGAAAACTTCCATGGAAAATATATAATAGTAATGTATGTTTAATGAATTTTTTTTATTAGCCTGTTATATTATTTTATTCATTGGAGGTTATTATTTATTATATTTTCCTTCTACTTATTTTGGTTTTTATATTAAATTCCCTTTTATAATATTATTTATATTATTATTTTCATACATTACATATGTAGTTAGTATTTATTGGAAATCAAATGATTCAAAAGGAAATGCAAATCCAAATTCAGATTTATTTTTAATTTTTAAAAGATTTTTCTTTCTTTATGGAAAAATTATATTTATTTTAATTGTAATATGTATAATAAGTGTAATATTATATAAAATATTATTTGGAACATTTATATATTTTTTATCAAAATCATTATGGTTTACAACAGGACTAATTATTTTAATTTTAGCATTAATTAAAGAATTTTCTTATAAAAGAAATGAAGGTAATCAAGATGATATAATATCATTAATTAAAGATATTATATTTTATATACCTTGTCTTATAACAGATGGTATTGATTATTTAAAACAAGATATTGCAAATACACCATCAACTACATTTATAGTACTTATTTTTATTATAATATATTTTTTAATATTTTTAATTGTTCCATATATGAATAAAAAAGATGGAAATTTAATAATTAAACAACCACAAACTTTAGATAAAGTAGTCGCATCTTTATCTATTGATGAAATTGTCTCAAATAATAATCCAACACGTAAAGATTGGTCACGTAAAGAAAATGATATTTATTCAGATATATCATATGATATACCAGTAAAACACTCACATTATCCATATGATAAAACATCATCTAATTTTATACATGATAATTCTGAACCATTTACAGATATGAAAATAAAATCAACAATTCTAGATATTGACATTGAACCATTCATTAGTATACAAGAAAGTGATGCAAATTATAATTTATTTAAACCTAAACAAAAGGATAAAAAAAATAAAGATAAAAAAAATAAGGATATAAGTGATAATGATATAAATAATTATGAATTTGATTATAAAGATATAGAAAATAGTAAAATAGTTCATAAAATTCAAAATAATATTAATAAAGTATCTGCTGCATATAAAGCTGCAAGAGATACAATAAATGAAATGCATAAATATGATAAATATAAAGGTCCATATATTTCAAATTATGCATTATCATTTTGGGTTTATTTTAATACACTTAAACCATTATATGGTAAAGATATTATTATGACATTTGATTCAAGACCATCATTATATTTTGACCATAATCAAAAAGAATTAATCATTGAAGTTATAACAAAAGATGGAACAGAAGAAATATATAAAACAAAAGAAATATTATATCAAAGATGGAATCATATAGTAATCAATTTTAATGATAGTAAATTAGGTTTATTTATAAATAACAATTTAGTAGGATTTTATGAAGCACAGCCATTATTAACTAGACAAGACCTATTAATTATTGGGTCAAATGATAACAATAATTTTGGTAGTATATGTAATTTTAGATATTATAATAAACCATTACAAATTAATACAATTTCTAATATTTATAAACAATATAATAAAAAAGACCCCCCAATATAAAAATATATATTTAAAATATAATGAATACAGGAACATTTAGTATGATATTATTTATTTTAATTGTAATAGTAGGTGCATATTTAATTTTTACTGAAACTGTACAAGGACGAGCAAAAATGATACTTATTGTATTTATTGCCTTTATTACAATTATTCTTATAATGAATTTAGAATTATTTTCAAATAGTAAAAAAATTATAGATTCTCCAAAAGATGCAACAAAGGGTAATATACCAGCTTTAACTAAATATAAATATTCAAATGCATTTTCTTTATCTACATGGATATATGTAAATGATTGGAATTTATATAATGGGTCAGATAAAAATATTATAAAAAGAACACTTGGAGGTTTTAATCATCCAAGAATATATTTAGATAGTTATGAAAATCAATTAAATATAGATGTAGCAATAAAAGATACACGAGGAAATTATAATAATACTATAATTAATATTCCAAATATTAATACACAAAAATGGGTAAATATAACATGTTGTTTTAGTGATACAAATATAGACACATATATTAATGGAAAATTAGTAAATACATATATTCCAACAAATTCATTATATTTTGACACAAAACTTAAAAAAGATGATGCTTCATTAGCATTTAATATTTTACCAAATGGACAAGGATTTTCAGGATTTATATCAAATACAAATTATTATGACCATTTTTTAACACCACAAGATTCATGGAATATATATAAAAAGGGGTATTCATCTAATATGTTAGGTAATTATTTGAATAAATTTAATGCATCATTTACATTTTATAAGGATCAAACACAAGTTGGGCAATTTTATATAATGTAATTATATAATGAACCCAATTGTAAATACAAGAAAAAATGGACAAAATGGACAAAATATAAAACCAAATGCAAATACAAAAAATGCGATTGTAAAAAATGCAATTTTAAAAAATGTAGTAAATGCATCACCTTCATTAACAACAAAAATCACAGAAATAGCAAAAGGTGCTGTTAATAAAGCAACCAATTTAGGACAAAAAGTTACAGATGTTGCAACAAATATAAAACAAAAAGTAACAAATAAAGTTGCAAATGCTACAACTAAGGTAAAAGCAGCACCAATAACAGAACAAGTATCTAAAATGACTGCAATGACTAAAGAATTTATGGCAGCAAATTCAGCCATTAGTAAATTTGTTGCAATTGTATTATCATTATTATTATTTTATATATTATTTAATATAGGTGCATCATTCATAACTTCATTTTATACTACAAAAAATACTCCAGCAGTATTAAAAGGTTTAATTAATAGTACTTCCCAAAAAATAATTTCTTCAGACCCAAATGTTGTAAATGCTGTTCCAATATTAAGGTCTGTTAATAAAAATCAAGGATTAGAATTTACATGGGATTTATGGTTTTTTATAAAAAATATAAAACCAATGCAAAATTCAAATAAATATTCACTTTTATTTTCTAAAGGAACTGCAGGAACACCAACTCCTCTTGTAGGCGCGCCTATGATGTCAGTATGTCCTGGAGCATATATTACCTATACAGGAAATTCTGCACAATTAGTTATTGTATTAAATACATTTATGGATGACCCAAAAAATTCAACTGCTACATCTATAACTGGGAATGAAATGATTACAATTCCAAATATACCTATTTCAAAATGGGTTCATTGTGCAATTCGTGTACAAAATAAATCAGTAGACGTATATATTAATGGAGTTATGACACAACGTAAAAATTTATTAACACTACCTAAACAAAATTATTATGATACATATGTTGGTGATGCTAATGGATTTATTGGATATATATCATCTTTAAATTATTATGACCGCGCTTTAAATTATGATGAAATACAACGTGATTATATTAAAGGTCCAAATATGAAAATGTCAGATGATAATACTTCAATTAATTATAAAGATTATTTATCAATGAATTGGTATTATAATTAAAATATAATTAAAAATTATTAAATAATTTAATATAAAATATTTTATAATTTATATTAAATTCTTTAATAATGAATATTAATTAATGAATATTAATATTATTTAAAGAATGAAGTAATCATTTTATTATTATTTTTTTTATTTCGTTCTATAATAAGGTAAGGTTCAAATAATATTTTTTCTACTTCAGCATCCTTTAAATCTTGTTCCTTTTTTTTATATTTAGATTCTTCCATATTATCTTTTAATGTGTCTAATTCTTGTATGAAAGAGTTTTTTCTTCTTTTAAATTCTTTCATATCAAATAAAACTAATGAATATATTTGTAATATTGGATTCATAATTTGGTTTGTAATATAATATCCGTAATCTATTTTTAATTTTTTTTCTTTAATAAAAGAT
>Ga0214923_10001019_pt1 | contig 40916 bp, 40 predicted proteins | sample LL1510_MetaG_FD_177993 | JGI IMG/M metagenome (GOLD analysis project Ga0214923, IMG submission 177993) | Freshwater microbial communities from Lake Lanier, Atlanta, Georgia, United States - LL-1510 | ecosystem: Environmental > Aquatic > Freshwater > Lake | place: USA: Georgia | collected... | reverse complement strand
AGCTCAAGGAGCTCAAGGAGCCCAAGGAGCTCAGGGATACACAGGAGCAACAGGAGCTCAAGGTGCACAGGGCGCTCAGGGATACACAGGAGCAACTGGTGCCCAGGGAGCTCAAGGCTACACAGGAGTAACTGGTGCCCAAGGAGCCCAAGGAGCTCAAGGCTACACAGGAGCAACAGGAGCCCAAGGAGCCCAAGGTGCACAAGGAGCTCAGGGATACACAGGAGCAACAGGAGCCCAAGGAGCCCAGGGATACACAGGAGCAACAGGTGCTCAAGGAGCCCAAGGTGCACAGGGATACACAGGAGCAACAGGAGCTCAAGGAGCCCAAGGTACACAGGGATACACAGGAGCAACAGGAGCTCAAGGAGCCCAAGGTGCACAGGGATACACAGGAGCAACAGGAGCTCAAGGAGCCCAGGGCGCTCAGGGATACACAGGAGCAACAGGAGCCCAAGGGCGTACAGGAGCAACAGGAGCAACAGGAGCAACAGGAGCCCAAGGAGCCCAAGGAGCCCAAGGTGCACAGGGATACACAGGAGCAACTGGAGCTCAAGGAGCTCAAGGAGCAACAGGAGCAACTGGAGCTCAAGGAGCCCAAGGTGCACAGGGATACACAGGAGCAACAGGAGCTCAAGGAGCCCAAGGAGCAACTGGAGCAACTGGAGCTCAAGGAGCCCAAGGAGCCCAAGGAGCCCAAGGAGCCCAAGGTGCTCAGGGATACACAGGAGCAACAGGAGCCCAAGGAGCCCAAGGTGCCCAGGGATACACAGGAGCAACTGGTGCCCAAGGAGCTCAGGGATACACAGGAGTAACAGGACCAACTGGTGCACAAGGAGCAACTGGGACATTTCAACCCAACGGTATAAACTGGGCAGATTACCCATATTGGAATAATACAACTAATTCATGGGCCATATCAACGAATGCTGTCCGATTGTTGAAAAATGCGGGTCAAATCTCTCAACAAGCGGGCGGAGTAGCAATTGGGTCATCGGCAGGAAATTATAGCCAAGGCTCAGATGCAATTGCGATTGGAACAAATGCAGGTAATAGTTTACAAGGCCAAACATCTATTGCAATCGGTGGAGGAGCAGGACAAAATAATCAAGATATATCTTCAATGGCAATTGGGTTTCAAGCAGGACAATCTATACAATCTAGTAATTCGACTGCAATTGGCTTTCAAGCAGGTCAATTTAGTCAAGGACGTAATCCAGTCTTTTTCGGTAGTGCACCAGTAGGATTTTCAACTGCTATAGGACCATATGCAGGTCAATATACACAGGGAGGTTACTCTACTGCAATAGGCCCTTATGCTGGACAAAGTAATCAAACAGGTTATTCTATAGCAATAGGCCCATATTCTGCACAAAATAATCAATCAAATAATTGTGTAGCTATTGGACCAAATTCAGGTCAATTCTCACAGGGATGGAATTATGAAAGTAATATTCCTGTTGGCAACTCAATTGCAATAGGTACACAAGCTGGTCAAAGTAATCAAGCACAGTATTCTATTGCAATAGGTTATCTCGCAGGAATGTTTTCACAAGGAGTAGGAAAAAATGGTGCCGTAGCAATTGGCCCTATTTCTGGATACAATAATCAGGGACAACAATCACTTGCTATAGGTAGTGGTTGTGCATTTCAAACACAAGGAAATAATAGTGTAGCTATTGGTTTTCAAGCTGGAGCGTATATACAGGGTTATAATTCTTTATCAATAGGTTCTTATGATATAGACTTTTTAGGCTTTCGGCCTTTTGGTCAATTAAATCAAGGAAATAACTGTATATCCATTGGGTATCATTCAGGATATTTTAATCAAAATAATAGCGCTATAGCAATCGGAAGTAATGCAGGGTTTACTGGACAAGGACCGAATGCACTAGCAATAGGTTCCAATGCAGGAAATTTTAGTCAAGGTGCAAATACAGTAGCAATCGGAAGTAATGCAGGGTTTACTGGACAAGGATCGAATGCACTAGCAATAGGTTCCAATGCAGGAGCTCTTAGTCAAGGTGCCAACGCAGTAGCAATAGGGGCAAATGCAGGTATAAATAACCAGTATTCTGGTTCAATAATAATTAATGCTTCTGGAACTACCCTCGATTCTGCACAATCTGGATTTTTTGTAAATCCTCTAAGGGTAAATACTACACAACCATCACCACCAAATGTAATGTATTATGATACAGCAACATCCGAAATTAGATATAGCTCTACTAAATCCTTCATTATTGACCACCCAACAGACAAAGAACGATATCTAGTTCATGCCTGTCTTGAAGGCCCAGAAGCAGGTGTATATTACCGAGGAAAAGCCGAAATACTCCAAAATACAGAAGAAATAACAGTGATATTACCTCATTACATAGACACATTAGCAACTGACTTCACAGTCCAAATAACTCCAGTCTTTTCAGGTAAAAGACGCACCCAAAACACATATGAAGTATCAGATGTCATTGCGGGTAAATTTACGGTCTATGGTGAACCAGGTAGATTCTTCTGGCATGTATATGGTAAACGCACAGAGATCGATGTCGAGCCGAAAAAATCCGATGTAGAAGTCAAAGGTCAAGGCCCATACAAATGGATATAGTCAGATCGGAATCACACTACACTTTCCGTATAAATGTCCTATAACTATCCGAAATAACCTCAAACTGGCCAGAAAATTTAGTAAAAAAATGCTCCTTTGCCCTAAGAGGATAGGATAGGACATCTGTCGAATTTTTAGCATTCACTTTATCATGATGATATAGGACATCATCAATTGCTAGAACTCCGCCAACGCATACCAAATTCCACGCTAAAACCAAATCCGCATAGCAATCCAGGCATTTGTGGCTACCATCGACGTATACAAAATCAAATATCTCTCGCTGAGCAATGAGTTTGGCTAAAACCACTGCGGAATCGCCCTTTATTGGAGTTATTCGTTTATTCATTCCCGCAGATTGAATATTCTTGTAGAAAATAGCCTCTATCTCGTTCTTCTCAATAGTTCTCAGCATATCTGCACCCTCCTCTTCATAGGACTTCCAGGCATCAACTGCTACTCCTATTGCCTCAGGATATAACTCAAGTATTTTAATCAATGATGTACCGACAAATGTACCGACTTCAAGCACTCTCTTGGGATTGACGAGAGCAAGTGCATCTAAAAATAGTTGTCGATGTCCTCCATTTATCGGTAAATCATGTGTCCAGTTTAGCATATTTGCGTAGTCGAGATTGGAAGCAGTGGAAGCAGTGGAAGCAGTCGAACCAGTCAATGCAGACCCAAGATACTGTAATTGAAATTCATTCCCCCGTTTCTTCCAACTCGAATCGCACGCCCACGCATAATTACTTTCAATAAGTGCATCCTTTCGAGCCCTATCATTCACAACAAGAAATAGCTCCTTCAAAGCCCGGTCCTGCCAAGACAAATCCATAGGATTTCCAGGTATCAATACACCCCGCACACCAATAGTTTCACCAAGTGCCGCAAGAGGTGGAGCAATTGCTAGAACCTTAGATGCCGCAGCCTCCAGTGCCGTCAAGCAAAATGTCTCCTCAAATATACAAGGATAGAACCACACTTCCGCCCGACTCCACGCTGCCGCTAATTCATCCTTCGAAACCCATCCATGCACATTCACTCCATTTACACTACCCTCCAAACGCAGGAGAAGTCGTCGAATCTCATTCATTTGCTCCCCCGCAACAGAATTCACCCATTTCCCCTCAATATCCGAATAGATATCGAGTCGGGCATCAGGTATTCTTTCCCGAATTCTAGGCCACATTTGCAAAAGAGGCAATAGGCCTCGATTCGGAAATGACGAATATATGAACGAGTTTGCCACTTTTTGCCTTGGCCGAAACCGTTCTACATCAACACCATAATACAGTGAATCCGTTCTATCAGAAAACTGCGGGAATACTGAAAGGAATTGCGCTTTGTGCCACTCGGTCAAACACACTACCCGTTTCAACTTAGGATGTACAGGTATAATCGCACCAGGTTGAGCCAAGTCATGTAGTACTAAGTACACGTTCTCGACAAACCCATAAATACTTAGTGGAATGTACTGGGTATAGCGACTGATAATCGCACTATGAATTTGGTTGCGCATAATAAATTCAGGATACATACTCAAGTGCATGTATCGAACTCCTTCAAATCGTTCTGGCTGAGAACAATTGCAGAATACAATGCAATCAAACTGTCCATTTGCCTGAATCCACCGAGCCATTTCAATAATCCAGGTTTCTGAACCACCCACACCCTTTGTCAGTATATCACTGCCTTTCCAAGGTTCCCAGCCACCATCTGCAACAAATGCTACAAGGGGCTTACTAGTTCGGGATGGCATGGAATAAGTGCCAACTGGAATAGATAGTAGCTGAGTGAAGATATTGTGCCAGCTAATCATAACCGTATACGAATCGGCATCTGGTTTGTTATTCTGAAGAAATCGCTGACTGGCCTCGAGGCCGAGTTTCCAATCATTAAAATCATACGAGAGCTCCGCAAGGAATTTGGGGAGAAAGTGAAATGATAGTGTAGGTTTCAGGCTGAATTGAGCATGAATGGGATATCCTAGGATAAATGCCCGTCGAAAATAGTCAAATGCAACTGCTCTATCCCCCTTCAAGTAATGATGAATTCCTATAAAGTATAGGGCATCTGGACGGCTCGGATCCATTTTATATGCCTCCTCGTAGCACAATTTACATTCGTCCCACGGCTTATTAAGTTTAAAATTGTAAATTCGTCCAAGTTCAAACCAGGAATCCACGGCCTCCTGTTTGTGGCCTTCAAGCTCCGAGGTTGCACGGTTTTTGAACCAGAGTGCAGCGTTCTCATAATCCTCCAATAAATTGTATGTTTGTGCCAGGTAGTACATATGTCGTGGATTTGTCGGATCTTCACGGTACATATCATAGAGTCGATCTAAATCATATCGCTTTCTATCCATTGTGCGCTTCTCCATATACGGTGCCCGATGGTCATGGATATATGCTGTCGTTTTTGGAATTATGACATTTTGCTTATTGTTCTCGTGCTGAATAACCTCATGTATTGTATATATATATCGCATTCCCCGTTCCGCAAATGTTACACGATTCGAGCAATACTCCACATCATCACTTAGAATAAGTAGAGAATAAGAAGATGCAAATTGGTCGCCACGAACAGTTGTCAAAAACTTGCGTATATCACCCCGCATTCCATACGTATCATCCAGCATGAGAAGGTATTTACAGTGTTTTCCTGCTAGGTCAAGGCATCGATTGCGACTTTCACGGAAATTTATGAAGGGTTCCTCATACATATGTCCCTTCTTATTTGCTAAAACACTGCGAACAATATCCTGTGTTCCATCCGTCGAACCCGTATCTAGAACAGTCCAGCGGTCAATGAAGGGTAAATTCTCAGTTAGAACGGTTTCAAATAGCGGTCCTGCGTTTTTTACCATTATACAGAGATGTATAAGGTTGTCATATACGAAATTGCCGTTGGTATCAAAGTAGTACCAAAATGCGTTATTGAATTCAGGAATCAAATCCTTTGGAACATATAGGGCAAAATCGGAATTTGAAAGAGGGAATTTAGTATGTTCTACTAGGCCGAGTTCAATTGTCTGATTGCATAGGACATAGGAATTTGTTGTATTTTGGGGTATAGTTGTGTCATCTGCGATAAATACACAATCGGTTTTGCCGAGAACATTGAATACTATTGTATCATAATTACCTTCAGGCCTATTCTCTGTTAGAACATGAACCTCTTTAAATACCTTGGAGCAATTAATAGGTACAAATCCACCGTAATTCCATCCATAGACTGTTAGGGTTGGCTCGACTTTGTCTTCAACTAAATCATTGAGTAGACCAACTAAACGTTCCAATTCGCCGACTTTGGGATATATTTTGAGATTGTTGTATTCGGGGTGTGATTGTAGGATAAACTCATCCTTTTTGACATTATATGTAGCTTGATTGAGAGTAATTGTTTCGTGTTCAGTCACTGCATTGACTGAACTGACCGTTTCCATTTTATTTTTATTATTACTTCAAGAATGCTATTTAAACCCCCTAATTCACACGAGTAAGTTTGCTCGTCTTACATCGTCGAAACCATTTTTTCGCTTTTGCTGATTGAGAGCGGGCAAGCCGAACCTGATCCGAATCAGAGCCATAATGCGTTTTGCCACATAGTAAAAAGGAGCTTACACGGGGATATGACCAAGACTGGGGAGTCTGTCCTGGCCTGTGTCCTGTGCGCCAGGCTGCCATTCCACGATTATAGACCGTCTTTATAATTCCAAGAGGGACTCCTGTCACCGCAGAGCGTTCTTCAAGGGATTTTGCCTCAGGAAACAATTTGTTCCATTGATCCGTATAGGATGAACTACGTTTTGTTTTCGCAAAGCGATTTGTTTTGAATCCGACATATGCTTTGGGATTTCTCCAATCCATTTTTCCAAATTTCCGAATCTCAGCTTTTCGTGCCAATGCTTGCGTATGAGTTAAACCGCTATAATATCTGTGCGGCCATAATTTATCTTTTTTAAGGGTCACTTTTCCCATATTTAATTACTCTAAAGAAAATATTTATTTGTATTAGGAAATGTCACATAATGACCCACCAAACCCAAAAAGACCAAGGCTAATGGTAAATTTTCCCAATAACAATACACCAAGAAGCACATCAAACACTCTAAAAACTCCTTCCGCTGGAAATACAAATGAAAAGCCATTACTCTCTCTAGAATATATTGATCCCGAATTTTTAAAAGGGTTCCCTGGTGGGTTTGATGTATTAAAAGAAACCGCAAAAAAAAATGAAGTTGTCGAACTAGGAAGAGGAGCAATCAGTTTTGCACAGTTATACAAATTTTCAAACGATAAACAATATATTGTAAGGATTATGAGACATGGTAAAGAAAATAGTCATATCAGAGCCGAGAAAGAAATAGAAATATATAAAAAATTAAAGGAAGCTTCAGATTATACAGAATATATTAGTGATTTAGTATTTGCCAAAGATGTGATTGATGACTATGGATTAGCCACCTATTTTATTTTTGTGTACGATCGAGGAAATACACTTGATAAATATATTAAGTCGAATAATAAAACAAAATCATTTGATGAAATACGAAGTATATATAATCGTCTAAAAGAATGCCTTGCATTCATTCATAGAAATGGAGTTGTCCATAGAGACATATCACCAGACAATATATTCATGACAAAAGAAAAACTCTTATTATTTGATTTTGATGCAAGTTGCCTCGAAGGAATAGATTGTGATTCACATGATTTCAAAGGAAAAGTACATTATGCAACAAAGAATGCATTGAATAAACGGGGACTGGGAGAAACTAGTTTTGGAATATATTATTATTATACTCCAAGTACTGACAACTATGCTCTAGCAGTAATTTTAAAGAACGATCTCATACAATTGGCAAAGACAGATGATGATGAGAAAAAAGTAACCGATTTTGCAGAAAAAGAATTTTCTTTGATATCAAAAGAAATGAATAAAAAAACGCATACACGGACGAGTAAGGGGGGAATGAGAAAAGGAAGAAGAACAAGAAAAACAAAAAAGGGTGGGTACAACAGAACCGCAATGGGATTCCCAAAATTCGGCGGTACTGCAACGACTGCATGCAGTAGTTGCACACACCAGCAAACAAAATTCCCAGCATCTGAGCTATTGAGAGGTGGGGCTTGTCCTTGTGCTATGGCTCCACAATTACAAGGAGGATATAAAGCAACAAAGAGAAACCTCAAATACCTAAAACTATGGAAGCAGGGTAAATCTATTGGATTTACAATGCGTTCCTCACTGAAAGCAAAAGGGCTCATTCCGAGAGCGAATGGGACATATCGTGTTTCACCGAAATATCGCTAAAACATCATATGATTGATTCGTTGGCCGTTGCCCATATATACATAAGATTATATAAGTATTATCTCCGTCTTGTCCGTCGTATCCGTCGTGTCCGTCTTGTCCTCTTTGTTTTTTTCATACGCATGCTTCCTCCATATCTTGAGAGATATTCTCTTTCTACATTTTCTGGTAGATATTTTGAGTTTGAAAGCTTCCCAAGTACAATTGATTTGCCTGATTTATGAAAAGTCCATTCATTTGTACAAAAAAAACGATCCTTAGGATGATGGCGTGGTGGCTCAGCCAGATGTAGAAAATACGCACATTTGGGGTCAATACTACGAATACAACTAAAGATACCTGTTTTTGGTGGCCAATAACCATGATGATGTTCGATTCGGTATTGATGTCCTCTTTTGAGTTTTTCTATTGGAATTGGTGGGTTCGAAGCCATTTCTATATTCTCTCCAGAAAATAAGTACAACTGACTCTATCCATATATCTTTTTTGCCAAAGTATTATCTCCGTCGTGTCCGTCGTGTCCGTCGTGTCCTCTTTGTTTTTTTCATACGCATGCGTCTTGTAATCCTACTTCTTCCTCCTGCGCTAGGTATTTTTATACCGTATTCTACCATTCGATCCAACAGCTTCTTGCGAGCTTCGATAAATTCATTCCGAAGTCTGATGTAAACTGTGCCTACCGGCTCGTGAGTATCCTCGTGTCCTAGGTAAGATAGTACTAGGTATCCTGTATGCGTATAGTTCTTATATAGGTCACCCAACTTCAGCTGTTGTTCGTCACTTAATATATCCCGTGCTTTCTCCGCAGCTGTAGTGATAATAGTATTCTCTTTTTCTCGACCATCAAAGAAGCCATTTTTAGTTTCTCCTTTTTAATTATAAATGTCTTTGTAAATCCAGCTACTGTTCATTTCTATATTCTTGACAAACAAAATAAGTAGCTCTTGGCCTTATTAAAAATATTGATTTTCATCTGTTGCGTATATTGTGTCTATCCGTACATCTTTTTTTGCCAAAGTATTCTCTATCTCCGATATCGGTAAAACACACACACTATAATGCGAATTAATTACAGAAAATAATTGATTCACATTTAATAAGTAATAATGGAACTTGAAGACTACAAGACAGAAGGAGAACAACAAATAAAATCCCGTAGAGGATATCTCCTAAAAGATTTAGCAAATTCTTTTTTACAGTGTCTAGGGGAAGCAGGGTCTATCGCATCAGGAAAACTCCTACATTTTACAGCGGATATGGTCACATCAGGTGGTCTCCAGCTATGGCAGAAACTATGCTGGGAATATGCCTACGAGCATATTGGCGTAGCGAGTCCTCGTATTTTCTATTTTCTCAACAAAAAGTTCCGTGAATTAAACGAACTATCCGCTAAGATGCCATTTGAACAATTCTGCCGAAAGAAGGAAATACAAGAAGAACTCGGTGAAATTGTACTTATCTTACAGGGTTGTCCGAAGAAGACAAAAACAAAGATTCCTTCGATTCCGCCCGATACGCATGAGAATGACAACTGGTTGCGTGCCAATCTTAGAACCACGGACAAGATGGCCGTTAGAAAAGTATGGCAAAGAAATGTGGATTTAGAGCAATTATTACACGCAGGAAATGAAATGGTCTATGCAATAACGGAGGGCGCATCTGAGCGAGCCATTTTCTGGGCAAAATGGCTACTTGAAGAGGATGCAATTGTCAAGAAAAAATTCGGATCAGGCCTAACAACATTGGAACGGGGTCCAGCATTCCTAAAGCCCACGCAAAAAACCTCCGTTGGATATTTCCTTGTAGCTGTCCTGGCAGAAGTCTACAAGGAGTTCGCTCAGAAGGGAATGCTACGAATGCATGAAGAGTTTCAAGCACTATTAGATATATATCGCTCAAATGACAGTAAAATAACACAGAGAAAGAAACTAGATACGATTGCGATAATGATACAGATTCTAACAGAAGTTCCAAAGTGGCGTGTTCCCGCAGCACCGAGTCTTGTTCCAGACCAGACCAAACTTACACGGGCTACTTCTCAGGTCGAAGCGTTTTTCCGTGAAGTCCTTCAATTGCCATTACCATCTAAGTTGCTCCCTGAAACACTTACAGGCTTGAAACCAAAAAAAATAAAGGAGCCATCCAAACAAGATAAATTGGAACGACAACTTGCACTCATTGACCAAGCGGCCTTGAATTTTTATAAGATGTAAAGGTATTACTCATAATATTTTTGTATGTATTTATATGTTTCCCAGTGATATCCCCAACGACCCAAGATAACTCTATTTGATTTTCTATTCGTGAATAGCATGTCAGATAGTAAACGGTATAGCATTTTCGTTTCCTGTTTCAGATATATATGACAAATAGAATCAATTTTTTTGGATTGCCTGATGTAAATTAGCGACGACGGATAGTTTGAGTTAGACTCGATAAAGGGTTTAGTTGACTGTCATTACTTAGTGCTGAATTCATAATGGGATCTAGACAATTGGAATCTGCATCTGCATTTACAATGCCAGGTACAACCGATGATTGGAGTTGACTACTAATGTTGCGTTGCACGGAGTTTGAGAAGAGATACGTAGCTGGACTAGAAGTCTCATCATCTTCTTCCGAAAGATTTGCAGGGATTCCTCGCATCATACCGAGATACGCACTATGTTGTGTCATCAACTGTGTCTGGTCGTGCCGAACATAATCCCGATTTTCGAGCATCGTTTTACAGTTTGTTAGTTCATCTAGGAGTATATTCCATAGACTATGCTCATGTTGAACACGGTACTCAGTAATCACAGCCAAGCACTTGTCAATCTTCTCAATCTGGCTCTGAATAATATCGGCACTGACCCGACTGACAAGGAATTCCCGTGATTTCTCCAGAATATCGAGAACCTCAAAGCGAATATAATGTGCCTGACCATTTGTATCATTGTCGCATCCCGCTACAACACCCGTTCTAAGTTCAAAGGACGTGTGGTGCTGAATGTCATATCCTTTTAGAAGAACGGATGAACCCACAGGAATCTTTGCGAGGACAACGCTCTCCATTCCAGCGGGGAGATCTCCAATGATGATTTCTCTGGACATTGAAGAAGTTGCACCGATATCGGCAATTGGGTAGCGTGTCTTCACTTCTGTTCCTGCGGGAACAATAATGCGCACCTGCTGGGCAACACAGCTCATAAGACCACCGAGTATATCACCGAATACACTGGCAACATCTTCTAATTTGTTTACGACATAGTAAGAACCACCGCCGACTGCACTGATTTTTTGCAGTAATTCAACAGCATGTTCAGTTCCGTATCCGACAGAGGAAATTGATGTTCCGCTGTACTTGCTAGTTATCACTCGGATTATATCAAGAATTTCGGAACTATTAAGGAGCCCCATATTTGCGATACCGTCTGTTAGGAGAAGAATGCCCTGCTTAACGTCAGTGCCCTGCTTAACGTCCATGCCCAGCCCGATACCAGTATTGCTATCTAATGAATTATATGCCTCAATGAGTCCCGCCGAGAGATTTGTATTGTTCTCAGATGCAATTAGTGAAATCCGTGCACGAATATTCTCCTTTTCAATGGCTGAAACCGCAACACGGTTTACAACAGTACGAGCTACATTGCTAAATGTTATGATAGATATGGAATCTTTGGGGCCAAGGAAATCGAGTAGGAAATGAAGCGACTTTTTTACATTTTCAAGTTTGGATTCGCATACCATCGAACCCGACGTATCGATGACGCAACTGAGATGAACTGGTACACGGTCCGCCAGGTCTGGTGATTTCACATTGATATATGCCCATTCAGGATGACTGGATAGTGTGGATGCTTGGAAATTCATTTTCTGCCTAAACAACCAAATTGAAACCAAATAATTCAATTTTTATAGTCTAATATACATATATCTATAGAATACAATGAAAGACAGTATATATTTTTTCATAATTGTATTTATGGTCATAATCATATTTGCATCAGGTTGGTTATTGACTACACAATCACAATCACAATATAATCTGGTTCCGAGAAAAATATGGACATACTGGAATACCGAAAAAATCCCTAAAACCGCACAAATGTGTATAGCCTCTTGGCAGAAGTATAATCCAGACTACGAAATTGTACTTATGACAAAGAAGAATTATATGGGGTATGTTACAATACCGAACGAAGTCCTTGAGCACCCCAATTTTAATGATTCGCATGCCAGATTTTCGGATTTAGTCAGGCTATATGCCCTAGTCGAGCACGGCGGTGTCTGGATTGATTCTAGTATTTTGCTAAAGGCTCCATTGGATACTTGGTTATTTCCTCGCTCTGCCGAGTTTTCAGGATTTTATCCCGATGGGTTTACAAAAAAGGGTTCACCGCCCGTGATTGAGAGCTGGTTTTTTGCTTGTAATAAACATAGTGAATTTGTGAGGCTATGGAGGGACGAATTTGTCAAAATGGTATATTTTCCGAATGTGGAGAAATATATTGAATCAAAAAAACAGGAGGGCGTTGATTTCCAAAAAATAGATGACCCTATTTATCGTGCAATTTATATCGCAGCCCAAAAAGTTTTACAAATTGATAAGTATCCTATGGATAGTCTTATTCTAAGAAAAGCTGAGGATGGGCCATACCGCTATTTGGTGGATAGTCATTGGGATTCAGAAAAAGCCTTAAAGCTTGCCTGTTCAAATAATACATATCAGACACCTATTATGAAATTGCGTGGAGCTGAGCGAAATTTCATTGAAGCGAGAATTGATGATGATTTATCTGCGAATGTATGTGGTTGGCTAGATTAGTTACTACTAGTACTACTACTAGTTTTTTCAGTCTTTGATTTCTTCCATTTCCTATACATATGCGACCACTGTGGAAAGTACGAGGACGCCAGCTTCTCAATAGCTAATAGGTGTAGTTCTTTCTCCTGTTTAGAAAGCGACTCGTAAAACTCATCAAAATCATCGGGAAGGGGAGCGGGTTTGGGGGGTGTATAGACTTGCATCGTATATTACATTCGGGTGAAATATACGAATCAATTTTTACATAGTGAGAATTAGAGAAAAATGCGTTTTAAGGATAAAAGAGTACTAACGATTAAAACCACAGAGGATATGTTAAAAATCCTTCATTCGAAAGGTAATTCGTTAAAGGATTATAAGAAAGGAATAAAAATTACGGTATATAACAAAATGGAAAAGGGATATTCCTATGTTTTACAGGAGAATCCGGGTGAAAATATGGGATCCGATTTTAAACCCTATTTTACACCAGCGAAGATGTTAGAATTGGGTATATTTGAGGGAAAATATATGAATGATTGTCTTCTTGAATTTCCTAAGGAGTGGTTCCTGAAAGCAATTGAAAAAGGTAAATTATCACCCGAAGCCCCAAATCCCGAAATCAATCAGTTCAAGGTAAAATCCCGACTCAATATATCAAGCTGGGAAGACTATGGATGGATTCCAAATCCAGAGGGACATACTGCAAAGCAGTATCCACTTTTGTCGGATGAGGAAAAGAATATGGATATCCGAGGATGGTTTCAGTGGTATGTACGTTTCTGGCTCGGTAGAAGATGCCCTGAAATTGATGAAATCCAGATAAAGCGATGGCGAGCTTTTACACGGCATGCAGGTCAAATCAAAGCAAACTGTAAGCCAGGTGATCTAGAATGCCGTATAATACAACGACAAGCATTACTACAATGGTCTCATAATCCTTTTATTTAGTTATAGTAGAATGCGCTTGGTTGGTGGAACAACAGCAAAGATGACGATGATGACAAAAAGGGGCAAGAAAGGCAGTAAAAGCAGTAAAGGCAGTAAATCTATCAAGAAATTATTTACACTCAAGAATTTACGAAGTAGATCCACATACTTAGTAATAAATGGTTCACCCGCAGAATTAGCAGCAAACTTTGACGATGTAACCGAATTTCTCGTATATCTCAACAAAAAATATGAGACAGTCCGTACGGGGAATAATGAAGATAAAAAAGTAAATTACGACCAAATTTTACTGGCTTTAGCTGAGAAACTACGAAGTGTAAGTATCCATAATCTAAACATTGTAACAAATCCTAAATTATGGAACGATAAAATCGCTCAAAATAATCCTAGCAGGTATATAACCCTATTTACAAATTTTATTAGAAGAGAAAAAATCGCAATAAAATTTTTAGAAATATCAAAGGATGAAAGAATTCACATTGAAGGATCAAAACAATCCAAGAAATATAAGGATTATTCCTTTTTCATATATGATGTAAATAAGGGTGTTACAGACACAATTGTAAAGCATTACAATCAAAAACTCAAAGAAAAACATAATGCAAATAATGAAAATAATGCAAAAAATGACATAGGTGACATAGGTGACCTTGCGAATATTATGGGTCATATGAATCTAAGGGGAAATAATGTAAATGTAGTAGGGGAGTTATTTGGAAGAATGGGACTCTAAGACCAAAGGGTATTTATAGACCAGCGAATATTTCAAATTGGCATTAAAAGTAATTGTGTTTATCGGCGTCTACAGGTTTTTGATGAGCGTTTGAGCTTTCTACGTCTTGTGCCACCGCCATGGTATGGGGAGCCAGTATTGGGGTTGTGTGGGGGTTTGTTGCGTGATGCTTTATCCTTTAACGTTTGTTCTACCGCATTTTTAATCTTTTTAATATCTTCTTCTCTTGCCGCATCACTTTTCTGCTCTATGGTTCCTGTTTTCAATATGATATCATAATACGGAGTACTTTTTAGTGGACCTTTTTTCGTGTTATAATTTGGCTTGTAGTTTTCACCCTTAAAAACTACTCTTAATACTGGATCATGAACTACTGGATTCATTCCAACTTCAATTTCGGTCCCTGAATTAAACTTCAGGGACCGAAGGGCGCCTTCCATTTTTTTCAATGCGTTTTTAGAGTTATTGTAGTAGGCCATAGTAACTTATTATAATTCGTACAAAGATTTTAAAATATTTAGACATGTGTTGATTTTAGACCGTCGGGCATTTTATTCTGGGATATCCTGCCGACAAACATTGGTCTAATTTTCACGGATTTTAAAAAGTAGAAATAACCTGAATCCGGACGTTGATTCTTACGATCATTCTTTGCTGCCTTACAGTAGTCTGATATTTCAAACCAGCATCAGTCGCTAAGGGATCATATAAAATCACGGCACATTTTCTGAGCCAAATGCGAAGAAAATGCCAGTCTAAAACCATTCCACTTATTCAATCATAACTACCTTTTCCGCTGTTTTTACAATATATTGAAAGTACTTTACCATCTGTTCCCGTGTCAAATCCTTAATCGTATAGCATCGAGCCCTATCCATTCCATTGTCGTCCAAAATGCTACAGAGTTTCTCAATGTCGCCACAATCATCAATGAGAAATAGATTATTTGCTTTATCTTCATAGAGCACCTTCAATTTCTCAAGATTCTCCTCGAATGCTTTGAGGCCGAGAATACATACCTGGCACTGAAACTCGGGCTGATACATATAGTTAGCATAGCGTGGAGAGAAATCATCCCGCAACCAAACCTGTTTTCGATTGTAAAAATAATTCTCATCATCATATGCACCTATTTCTTTCATATGTTGGTGAACACGATATTTACTGTAATACTGTGGTACGAGGAAGTTTGGCCCAATACGATTAATCTCGGAATTGCGAATGAGACTGAAATTATTATTCGACTCATTCATATATTGTACATAACCCATAATAGGAATCTTCACCATTTTCGTATCCATTGCTGTTCGCATAAGAATCTCCTGGTCATCATTGATGGGTAAAAACTCAGAATAGCTTCCAAGCTCCATAAGTACAGAACGCTTCCAAATTCGTGCATGGTTTGGCATAGATACAAGATGACTGAGTGTTATATTATTTACTTGGGGCGTAGTATATACATATACCCATTTTCCATTATATTTCATCATATAATACCCAGCATAGCCAAGGCCAAAGAAGTCGCCATACCGATAATTAGCACCGCTTTCATAAATATTAATGAAATCGGTATAAGCGAATCCAGCATCAGGATACTTTTGGAATGCATCTACTGCAGTTTTCAGGAGTGAAGGAATAATGTCATCGTCGTGGTCTAATTCCAGAATATAGGTGCCCCTGCATAGTGCAATAGCCTCATTCTTAACATTTCCAATATTGCCACTGTTTTCTGCTCGTTTGTACAAGCGAATCTTTCTATTATTGCGAAATAGCTTCTTCAAATACTTGAAATGTTCATCATCTGGCGAGTCATCAAGAACAATCCATTCCCAATCGAGAAGTGACTGATTCATAAGACTAGTAAGGGGTCGTTGAATCTTCTCGTAGGATTTATAGCATGTTGTAAAAATGGAGAATATAGGGCGAGTTGTGGTGCGATCACTAATAACATTGTTAATGAAACAGTAATTTACACCCCTCGAGAATTCGCCAAAATCAGGAATATCCTTGTAATGTAGCCAGCGTTTAGCCATTCGTGGTGCAATAACACTAAAGACATCTGCATGGTATTCCTTTTCATCGGATCCGAATGTTGCGAGTATTGCATAGTTTACATCAAATAGTTTGAGAAGATCTTCTTTACTATCTACAATTTGTACAGTACAATTGAGTTTGTCCTTATTATTCTCGAGTTGGATATCAATATCTTTGTATTTTGGATAGCGAAAGAGGAGAACGGTGGGATATTTTGACATTCTTATAGGATAAGTTTAATCATGGCTTTATACTATTTTTACAGGCCTAATAATAATAATACGTGGGCTGGTAAGACCAAGGCCAATATGGCCAATATGGCCAATAAGACCAATCGCCCCAGTTGCTACTCCCTCCACCCGAGTAGCCCCAGTGTGTACCAGGATATCCTCTTCTTCCATAACCGCCACCTCCGTGACCTCCGTGACCGCCTCCTCCGTGACCGCCACCGCCTCCGCCGCCTCCACCTCCACCACGAAATCCTTCTCGAAAATATATTCCAGTTCCAAAGAGAATAACAAGGAAAATGAATCCACTTACTACAAAGTAAATTGTGGATTGTTTCATTTACTACTATTCGAATAGGTTTTATACGCAAATCCGGATAGGCACTGAACTGTGTGTTTTCTATAGAAACTAAAAATCAAACTCTCAATTAAATGTTAATAAAATACGGTGTCACTGATAATAATATAGATGTTACAGATATATGCAGTAAAAAGTTAAAATATGATAACTATATAATAATACCCGCAGGTGATAACGAAAGGGCAAAAATATTTAAAGATCCTGTATATGGTAAGATAAAATCGATATTTATATATGACAATGATAATAATGTAACCGAATATGATCTCTCACACCGAATATATATTGACATTACGTCAAATAAGGTATATTCCGATAATGTCCCGCATGATGTTCGTGTAGTAAATCCAGATGAACGAATCAGAGTACTACATGATAGACTTAAACTAGACTATGGCTCCTTCAATGATGAATTCCCTGAGCAAAAGATGGCACTCCGCTATATAACTCCCGAATCAAAAGTATTAGAAATAGGAGGAAATATTGGGCGCAATTCTCTAATTATTGGAAGTATCCTTGCACCTAAATCTGAAAATCTGGTTGTATGCGAAAGCCATCCAATTATTGCCAGGCAATTGGAGAGCAATCGAAATCTCAACAATATGCAATTTAAGATAGAAAATTCGGCAATATCCAAACGTATGCTAATTCAAAGGGGATGGGATACAATCCAAAGTGATGAAGTTCTGGAGGGATATCAACCAATAAATATTATACCCTATCAGGATCTAAAAGCAAAATATAATATTGATTTCAATACGTTAGTTCTAGATTGTGAAGGGGCATTTTATTTTATTCTACAAGATATGCCTGAGATTCTGGATAACATTCAATTGATTATTATGGAGAATGACTATAGGGACATTAATCATAAGAATTATATTGACGATGTTCTAAGAAGTAAGGGATTCCAAGTGGATTACCAAGAAGCAGGTGGATGGGAGCCGTGTTATAATAGGTTTTTTGAGGTATGGGTTAATAAATCCTAATTAGAACTTAAAACTCCGAATACGATAATTATATCAGGATAATGTCATACACAAATATTATGGATGATCGACTTGAGTATATTTTAAATCAGATTGAAAAAGAACATAACTTGCGACTACGATTAGTAAAACAGAATACTAATAATGCAGAGAGTGTAGTGAGTGCAGAGACTACTAAGAATGCAGTGAGTGCAGAGAGTGCAGAGACTACTAAGAATGCAGAGAGTGCGGAGAGTGCAGAGACTACTAAGAATGCAGAGAGTGCGGATAATGCAGAGAATGCAGTGAGTGCAGTCGCTGACCTATCGAATGTAAATAACCAAGAAGATGACCAGGAAGACCAAGAAGACCAAGAAGAGTCGGATGCTGATTCTGAGCTATCCGCAACAGACAATGCAGACGATGCAGAGAATGCAGACAATGCAGACGAAGCGCACGAGCAACGGCTCAAGAATATCGACGATTTTCCTGCGCATATTGCATGTGCAATAATGCTCGTATTTATCCTATATTTGGTTCAAATTATTCTATATGTATCCACCCTAAATTTTAATCGTTTTTAAGCAGTATCTAGCAAGAACGAAGAGAACACCACCCCATAGAGAGTCTGCAATAGCAAATTTCCAGTCATAGTTTTCGAATACTGCATGATTGGTAAAATCATAGACTGCGTAGATACTTACACCATAGAGGAATGCCTGGTACGACGATGTAGTTTGTAGTAGCATATATGCGAGGAATAAATATACGATAATCGCACTTACAAATCGAAAGTGGATGGGTCGTCCTTGAATACGCTCTGACATATTACGAGCATATATACCACCCGTTGCTAACCATATTAAATCAACAAGAAAGATAATAACAGCGGTTTTTAGAAGATTATAGATATATGAGGAGGCCATCTAATTATACTCCCGTGTTTAGATTCAATGAAATGATATTTTCTATTGAATTAGACACCGAATGGAATCAACCATTCAAATAGACGCTTTCAGCACAAACCTACACGGTAGCCGAATCCTGTGTCAGGGTCCCTTTCAAAAAAGCAAATATCCTCCGATTATGGATTCTATTCAAAAGCTACGAGATCCATTCAAAAAGAAGATACTTCTAACACGGAATACATTTTCTCTCAGTAAGTATCAACCGCTACAATATGATGCAACCTTTCAGGTAAAGGATAATCAGGATTGGACAATGATTCTGACATATATAACATATGCACCAAAACCCCTGTTGGTTATTGCGGAGGATATTCAAATACCAGATGCGCTCTGGCAGAAGATAAACCGTACTACAACATTTGTAAATTTTTCATCAGGCTTTGTTACAAATATTCGACCGTACGATGCCATCTTTTTTGCCCCCGTAGAAGAAATTGGTACACAGTATACTGAATTCGTTTTCAAGATACTTCAAAGTGTATATAAGGCAACACATTCACAAAAGGAACACAAGGAGGTTTTACAAGAGCTCCGTGTGGCGGGTGCGGGAATTGCATGGACAAAATACGAGGAGGATACGCCAGGAGGAAGTATTTATTGGTATGATCCCGTGACAAATAATCAAAGCGATGGTTTATCAAGCAAACAAATGTCTGAATTATTTAGTTGGCTATCGGATCAATTCAATAGGGACTAAGGTATAAAATAAAGTATATTGTAAGTAGAAAAGTGTATTAAATGGCAGTTAGTCCGGATGATATTGAAACCCGCTTTGGTGTAGAATTAGAGTGTTGTATAAGAAATACAGATAAGTGTATTCGACCCCGATTGGAAAATATAATTGAAGTCGAAAATGATCTACTCAATATTTCATCCGAAGATGCATTTGAGCTCACTAGTGATTTCAAGAGGCATTTTGAGCAGTATTTAAGAAATATAATGATGAAATCTGCATCAATCGATTATATTCGGAAGAAATATAGATATATAGGATTGTATGAGGAAGCATCAGAGGATTCACGAAAATATATTTATGATTTGACGAGTAAAGAACCAATTTCAATTAGACTATTGGATGGTATGCCCCGTTTAAAGTTATTAAAGGATTATGCGATTCCATTTGTAATTCCTGATTATTCTGTTAATTGTTATTCAGACACACCAGGTGAACTGGATCCTATTAGTTTTGAATGCGTGACACCTATATTATCATTCCATGGTGCTCCAACCTTTAAGAAAGTATGCGATACCCTAAAACCACTCTTAGTCTTTTTCGGCCTAGGACAACCAGATTGTTTTGTTCTAAATTACACTATGGGGTTTCATGTAAATACATCCCTTTTTAACCGCAAAACCAATAAATATATTGATATCGCTGAGAATCCCTTTCTGAATTATTTATTAAAGAATTATGTTAAAAAAGAGCGGGATATTTATCAACTTGTTCGAAGTAGAGAACGGCCTTTGAATACAGTAAATTATGCTCCACCTATTTATAGGCTAGTGGATAAGCATAGGGATAGTTTGTCAATATTAAGGGCATCGAATCGGAAATCCATTAAAAAACTCATTAAAAACAGTGTTCTCGATGAGAAATATAGTGCATTGCATAAAAAGAAACCATATCTTCTTGAATTTAGACTTTTTCAAAGTGAATCCAATTTAGCTAAATTATGTAAATATACGCATATATCGCTGGATTTACTTCATACTACATTATATCAAGTATATCCACTAAAAGGTGAAAAAAAAGTGGCACATCGTGTAAAACATTTAGAACGAACTATGAAACATGTTAAATTACTTAGTAATAAAGGGCGAAAAACTATTAAACACAGTATAAAGGCACAATCAAAGAAAAATCGATTAGAACGCAGTAAACGAAGAGTTATTTATAATTCTGAAGAGGAGAACGTATCAATATAACTATTATTGATAAGTGGGCTAATTCGCTTCTTCTTTCGCATAGACAATTGTTTGCGGAATATCTTTTCAAGAGATGCGTTGTGATTTCTTCGAGTGCTTCGAGTACCTTTACTCCTATTCTTTTTCGTCTCAAATGAATTGATGTTGGGAAAGTAGAACTTGCTTTTTTTGCTTTTTCTGCTTCCTTTGCTTTTTAAAGTACTAGATATCCGAATACGGGTTGGTGTAATATCCCGTGTTGTCAGTTTCTCTGCGGTGATTGACCGCATAATTATTGGAATTCCATCATGAACATACTCTTTCAGCACATGTTGGTGAGAGAATACAATATTATAAGGTAAAAGCACTTCAAATTCGTTCTCAACCTTAGAAACATCATTTACATACAAACATGGTGTCCCTTTTTTAATATTTATTTTGTACAAGCAACATATATATTTCGTATGTAACTCCATAAATTTAAATACAGAACGAATATTTAGAGATGTTGAAATAAAACTTTTTTCTTTAAAGCGAACAATACCAGGAGGTAATGACTGCTCACTCTTCCGCCCTCGATAGACTGTAATATCATAGGGTATTCGTGGTGCATTCACAATAATATTATATAATTCTTTCGAGTAATCTGCCATGAGTTTATTGAGTATGTGGGGTTGTACAAAAAATTTAAAATTGTCATTAAATAATTTTATAATAACAAGTGGTTCAATATTTATTTTATCACTACTTATAAGAGTATCCTTCTCGGGCATTATAAGTCCAGCCTTTTTCAAGAAGTCATAATTATCGTAAATAATGTAGGAAAAAGGTATTTCTTTTCCACTAATCCGAATGTTCTGCAAAATCATCCTATAGTTTTTTGTAGATTTGCGAAGATATGCATTTACGATTTCATCACCTCGATATGTATATGAACGAAGCGTGAATAAAGAGCGTATATTGTTATATATATATCGAGTGCATTTATCCATCCAATTTTTGAGTCGGACATCCGTTTCTAAATCTGAAAAATCAGGAATAGTTCTCAGTTATTTCATGAGATTTAAATTTACTATCTAATCGGCCATATAGTGGCTTATTACCAGGCGTATACCCTAGAGATAGAGCTGCCATACTAATACTATATTGATTATAAGACATAGTATTAGTATGTTCTAAAAATATTAGATATTCAGGATTTATTTAGCGCCAGCCAGCATTTTGCCGAGGCCGTATGAGGTTATTGCCAACGCTTTAGTGGATACCATACCCCCAGTCGAATCAGTCGAGGTAGGAGAAGTAGTCGAGGCACTCGAAGAAGCAGGAGAAGCAGTCGAAGCAGTCGTTGCACCACCTCTGCGAGTCTTTCTGCGTCGGCCATCTACCATTGATTTACGCATCAGTCGGAAGGTGCCCTTCTTGGCAATATAGCCAAGTGCTTTCAGGTGTTTAATCGCTTTCTTTCCCGCAGCGTGTTTCTTGCGGCTGATGATGCGACCTTTGTGTTTCATAAGATCCTTTTTGGTGAGGCCACCAGAAGTATGGCGGGCAGTCCCGTGAAATACTTGTGCTTTTGAACCAACGGCAGGTATCTTTTCAGTCATCTCTATATTAATTGCATAGATTTTTGATTGAGTATAAACCGATCCAAGACCCGTAGACTTCAAAAATCCTATAAATTAGGGAGGGATGAATCACACACGAACCAGAAGGCATAAGCAAAGAAGAACCCGAAAGAATGATAAAGTCCAACACCACCACTTATTACTGCGTATGGAAACACAAAAGTGCCCAAATGAAACCGACAAACAGACCGCAAAGCAACTCATCAAAAAGATAATTCGTGATGTTGATATGAATCTATTGGGTGAACCCCGTGCATTCTATGTATCAACTCCTCTAGATAAACAAGGACTTACGGCCATGGCACCAATTCAGACAAGCCACATTGCATTTCATTTCTGGTCGCATCCCGATAAGCCTATTCTATTTAACAAATCCAGCAAATGCCTATTAGAGTTTGATTTGTACACATGTGGTTCGCTTAGACTGAAAGACATACAGCATATTTTGCATCACTTATCTTGCTTTGAGCCAACACATATTGACCTCACTGTTCTAAACCGTAACCGTAGCCTGAAAATTGAAAGAACAATTAAGTGGAATTTAACTGCACAATCTCCCTCCTGGCAGGACTTTATAAAAAAATTGAAACATTAGATTACAATGAGTAATACTACTAGCACTGCACAACAGAGTCGAAGCAATATGGAAGTTGAAAATGCAATCCAGGATACACCACGTTATAATTCGGATCAAATGGATGCCGACAATGAATCCACAATTAGTATGAATGATGCAGACTGCATCTACGAAAGTACAGATGATACGAGTATGGAGGATACAGAGATGGCATTGAGTGAAGTATCCCATCACGACAACTGGACTCAGCTTCAGTTGTTCAAAAAGGAAATCAATCACATTGTAATTCATGGAGTGAAAGTACATGAAGGCTGGTATGATGAGCGCTTTCCCTATATTCGGTCGTATTCACTATTGAACTGGAAGGAACTTGCAGAATCCTTTAAGGATAAGGATGAATATGTACATGCCACTGCATCAAAGATTTCGAATATGTGCGATGACCTTCTGGAGGAAATGAGCACACGGCCAAATTTCAACTTGAACACTTATTACAGGCTCATTCACGAAATCAGCAATATCTGGATTTACTACAAATCGAACTATATGGGCGATGAAGAAGATAATGATATTATTGACTTAATTAGCGGAATAGCATTTATGTAATCGAATAGTCGTCAGATAAAAATTGAATATTTTTTATCTGTATGTGTAAATACACAGATAAAAAATGTCTATTGTTCCTATTACACGGGATGAATTGAAGCAACTGAAAATCCAAGCTGATGAGGAAAAGCGAAAGGCTGATGAAGAGAAGCGAAAGGCTGATGAGGAAAAGCGAAAGGCAGATATTAAATCGACAATAGAATATGTGTATAATAAGGTAATTAGCACCGTAAAAACTGAAGGATTCACAAAATGCTTTCTAGCAATTTATGATAATGCTATCAACCATTCCCAGTTTAGCAAACACGATTTTGGAAATTTATTTCGCAATGAGGGTGATGGATGTTTTAATAGACCAATGTTTTCTAAGCCTATAGGATATCATATATTGAATATAAAATATGATATCTTTCAAGATATATTGAAAGATATTATGGATGGTCTTCGAGAACTATTTCCTGATAGCAAGGTTACATTTATGGCATGGACTCCAAATGGCAATTTCGGTGATGTTCCAGACTCGGCAATTCCATTTATTAATTCAAATAGAGCAAAGGGTATTCTTATAGATTGGTCTTAAAACTGTTATTATATCACATATTGAAGAAGTTAGATGAACACTTCGATTCTATTAAATCCATATGAGCCTAAAATGTACACATTCTAATAGGATAGAATGGGAATCTATGATAATGGTACTATTTTTGGAATAAAAATATATAAATTAAATGATGATTCTACAAATATATTATTTGAACAATCATACAATGAAATAATGACCGATGAACAAAAGAGAAAAGCATATTTATTCTATACGCAATTGAATAACAAAGATGACATATATTTTTCATACTATACTCAGTGTAGTAGCACATATGATAAAGGGTTTTTTTTAATCTGGTATCCAATGCCATTGAATCTATTTCTAGAAAAATTCGGCATTGGAGAATGAGAAAAGGTCTAAAATTAGAGAGCTTAAATTAAATATATCTCTAATTTAGTATATAGTAATGAAATTAGTAATATTTTATCTAACTGATGTGCGTCGCCATTTTACATTTGAACATTATGTAAATCTATTAAATGAATCTAAATCTAAATCATTATGGGAGTTAATAGTACTTTCTACGAGTAATGATTTAGAGTTTTATAGAGAAATTCTTAATAAAACAGGCATAAAACATTCAGAGTATTTATTTTCTGAACATAATAACTATTTAAATAAGGTTAATTTTGCTATTAGTTATGCTAAGGAGCATAATATACCATATATGATGAAGTGTGACAATGATATATTTATTAGAGGAAGAACATTAGATTATATGATTGATAATCTAGAATTACTTGATACTACATCAAATCTAACATTGGGACCAGTTTTATCAAATGGAATACCGTGTGTAGAGTATTTTAGAGAACAATTTTTAAATAAAGAACAAAATGATGAATTGTGTAAATTGTTTTTGGGAACCCATATGTATGATATATGGGGTGCTACATATAGTCATCATAATGCATTTACATTACAAGCGACAACTTGGGATGGTCGCTCATTTTTAAATGATGTAAAACAAAATAGTCATCACTATAAAGGGATTCATCCTATTCGAATTAATATCAGTGCTCAGCAATATTTAAATAACTGTATTATTGAAAACAAGGGAGCATTTTATGAAGATAAGACGTTGTCTATTATTGAAGATAATGTTTCACCTTACTTATGTAATAGCATATTTTGTATTAAATCAGATACATATGAAAAACTTGTAAATGATAGAACACTATATGTAGATGAGTTTGATGAAGTTCCATTAAATAAGTATGCGTGGAATAATTCAATGACACATTTATTTGTTAAAAATGGATATGGAATCCATATGTGTTATAATACTATACCAAATAATATAACATATGAGACTGATTTTTGTAGTAAGTTTTTCTAGAGCTAAATATAATTTATAGGCAAATATCTGTGTAGATGCCGTTCATAGCAATTAATATTGCTTTCCCATAAACTAGTATGTTTAGCAGTATCTTTATCATAGCATATCCAAAATTCTTGATTGTGTCTTGGGGAGTTTATGGGATTAGGGTATTTTTCAATATGTGAAAAATCATATGGTTCTGGTAATGAAATAATATGATTTGAAGTTGCCCACCAAAAATTTCCAGAATAGTGTAGAGTTGGAAAATCTCTTAAATCAACACCAACTGATACATAATTTTTTAATTTTTCAATACAATCTTTCCATTTATTTACACAAAAGTGTGTCATATATGATACCCAGTCTTCAATACAATTATTAATTTCACCAGTAATGCCTTTTGTATGTAAGTAGAGTATATTATAGTTATGGTGTGTTAAGCAAAAATTATACATATATTGTTGAGTAGGTAATTCAAAATCTTCTAGATTATTTGAGACTTTTATAGTTTTAATTTTATTGTTTGTATCAAACCTTTCAAGATTTAAACTAATAGAATCAGTACCGTTATAACAAATATATATATATTCAATACTATCATATAGGTTAGATGACTGAATTGAATGTAAATATTGAAGTAATCTTTCCTGATATCTACCAATTACGGCTGTATGAATAAAAATAACTGATTTCATATATAATATTATTATTAATAGTCTTTAACTTGTTTAATGCGTCTACTATTTAATAATAATATTATATGAATTATAATAATATGAATAATAATGTATGTTTTTTAATTCCTGTTTATCCAAGAGATTATCATTTTTTAGATTTTTTAAATAGTATTCCATCTGATATTAATTTTGATATTATTTTTATACTTTCTTATAGGGATGATTATAACTTATTAGAATCTCTAAATTATAATAAAATATATAAGGTGATAATTTTAGAGGATTATTTATCAAAAGATTATATAACTACACTAATAAATAATAGAATAATAATAACATTTAAAAAATATTTTGGGTTAAATAAATATAAAAATACATATAAATACTTAGCAACTATTGATAGTGAAATTAGATTTATTAATACTAATAATATATATGAACGTTTTAATGATTTTTTTAATAATAAGAAAGTATATGGTGGTATTGTAACCGATCCAAATTATGGTAGGAAAGAAGTTGTAAATAATACTAATTTTAATTCATGTTTATTGTTTAAACAGGAAGAGCGTGATATATTACAAACTAGATTATATAATTTTTCATTATATTTATGGTTTTCAGATATTGCTATTTATGAATCAGATACATTACAAACGTTTTTAGATTATATTTCATATAAAGATGATGAAATATTTACATCTAAACTTAATTGGTATATTTTTGATTATATTCCTTATTTATTTTATTTAAATTTATATTATGATTTTAAATTCATTAATATTAATGAATATGGCATATCACGAAATTGGAGCTTAGAAAGTATGCCTATTACAACATATATTAAAATTAGAGATATGATTGGATATAAACCTATGTGGTTAATAGAAAATACATATAATGAAAATAAAGAAATATTAAAAGATATAATACTTGTTTATCACAGAAATGATGGAAGATATATACACGTTGGAGATTAATATATTTTCGTATACTCTATTATAATATGTCGATTTCTATCTTAATTTATACTCACGATGAATATAGTTTTTTATGGAAGGCAATGTTTCCACTATGTAAAAAATATATAACTAGTATTCCAGTACATGTATTATATAATAATAATGCTAATATTGAAGAGGTAAAACGATATATTCCAGAAGATTATATACATCATACATATGATACGACACAAATTTGGACAAAGAGAGTACTTAAAGCGCTTCAAGAAATAGAGGATGATTATGTATTATTTTTACACGAAGACTGGCTACCAATTGATGATGTTAAACTACCAGTACTTGAAAGTATGACACAATTTATGAAAGAAAATAACTGTGGCTTTCTATTAAGTTATTCGCATATTAGCAGAACTTCAGTTCAGTCTGGTATCTTTACTGGTTATGATAAGTATTACTATTATAAAGAAGAAAATCATATATTTCAGCCTGCTATATGGAACAAAAAAGTATTAGAGGAATTTTGTACGGTACTTAATAAAAATAAAAATCAGAATAATATAGAAATTATCACATCTTTTTAAATAAAATCAAAATATCATCAAATCTATTTTTGATATGCCGTAAATCAATTAATTCTACTGTAAAACCATTTTGAGAAGCGTGATGCGATGTTTCATTCAAAACACTATTCAATGCATTTTCATTTACATCTTCAATTATATATATACCACCTGGTTTTACAAATTGAGAATAATCTTTAAAGTGATGTATTTGATCAGCAGGAATATGGGATGCATCTTCAATTATAATATCATATAAGTATGGAAATGTATTAATAATTAAATTATCTTTGGCATCTCCAAAACAAATATGAATATTGCTATTATTTTTAATATCTGCAACAATTATATCTTCGATATCTATTCCATAAATATCGGCATTTGTAAAATATTCAGAATAAGCCTTTAATCCAAATCCACCAGAAATACCTATCTCCAATATTTTTGTACAACTATCTTTACGCTCCAAAAATAAATTATTATATGCATCACCATAAGAATGTGAAGTTATTTTATCTGTGCCAAAACGAGTGTCAACTGAACTATATTTACTTAATACTGTACTAAACATTATACATATAAAGTTATATGTATAACTTTAAGTTCTAAATTACATTTTGAATGAAGTATATAAATTTTTGTATAAATTCTAATGGAAAAGATACATCTATTAATTCATCTGTTGGTGTAGTTCCAAACCATACTGCTACAAAAAACGGAAAATAGCAAACAGCATTTTTAAAATCATTGTAATATTCCTCCTTTGAATAATTGATAATTCCATTTTCTTTCAATTTAATATAATAATACTGTTTGAATAATTCAACATATTCTTTAATATTTTCAATACTAAAACTTTCAATTATAAAGAAAACAATATCTTGAACTCCTTTTCCATTTGCGATATATTGCCAATCAATAAAATAAGGCTCAAATATATCAGTCGAAATCTTTTTATAGAATATATTGCCAGATTTAACATCACCATGACATAATGTCAAATTGTTTGTGCTTAGTTCTTCTTGTAGTTGACTAAAATTATTTACAATTTTCTTTAGTTTATCTAGAGTATCATCATTGATTAAATATTTCCATTTATCTACAAATAGTGGCCATCTTTCTTTAATAAAATCACCCCATACAGGATTAAACATTTGATTATTATGCTTTTTAAGGTTACTAAATGATAATAGTAATTCCTTATTCCAGAATAATGCGTGAAATTTAGCACAATGATCTATAACAGTCAAGGCAGTATTTATATTTTGCTTATTTAAATCTAGACCTAAGTAAAAATCATTCTTATTAATATTTTCAAGTAGAATACCCTTTGAAATAAAATTTGCATCTTTTATAGTACCAATATATTTTGGAATATTTATATTAACATAGCTACTTATATTCTCGTAAAAATAGTATTCTCTATCAAACAATCCAAGTTTGTACGCCATTTGTCTTAACGACGATGTATAATCATTTTCATATTTTAGAACACAATCTAGTTTTTCACCAGATTCCAGATCTATTGTAACTTTTATTACATCTGAAATATATCCTCCTTTTAATTTATTAATATCAATATTAATATTTTTTATACTATATTGTTTCTGTAGAGAATTAGATATCATCTGTTTTATATTGATAACCAAATCATTACTTTCTTTAATAATATCATTAAAATTAATATTGTAGTTGTTAATTATAGTTTTAATATTGAGTTCCTTTAATATGAACTCATTTGTTCCATTATTTACACCAACAATATTTTTAGGTAAAACAGCTAATGCACTTAGTAATCCTGGTTTTGAATCTTCAAAAATAATACATTTATTCTCATTTGTTCCAAGTAATTTAATAGCATATAAGTATGGATCAGGATAGGGTTTAGGTTTTGTACATTCATTTCCAATAATTATATGATCAATATACTTATATATTTTTATATGATTTAAAATTAATTCACAAGTTGTTCTATTACAGTTAGTCACGACACATATTGAATGTCCAATTCTTTTAAGATTTTTAATGAAACTTTTAGCTCCATCGATAATAATAATTTCATTTATATACTTTTTAAATATATCATCTTTTAATTTTGGAATATTATTTAGTTTATCAAAAGATACATCTGATAATAATTGTTCTATAACATATTGATCACTGTTCCCATATATATATTTATTATAATTATCAAGTGTTAAATGTATATTATATTTTTCTAATATTTCGTACCATACCTTAAAATATATGTCATCTGTTTTAACTAAGGTACCATCTAAATCAAATAAAAAATTAAGATGATTGTTTTCAAAATGTTCTAGTTCTTGAGGTGTTCCAACTGAAATATAATGGTCACGTGATATTTTAATACCAATAAATGATGATATTTTTAACATTTGTTTTATAACACATGACATATAAAATTCGTTTTTAAATTTTATATTATTAGTAATTACATATTTACACATATCAGCAAGTTCATCAATATTACTAAAATAATATGCACCTGTATTGGCATTATTACTTATTTTTTCCTTTTCAATTATATTTGTAATTATATTCTTATTATCCAGCTGTATATAAGAATATAGTGGGTTACATCCAAGGTCTTCAAAGTATATAACTGCATTGGTATCAATATTTCTTAATTTTTTAAGAATATTCACATTATACATTGTATCACAATCAATTATAAGAGTATTTTTTAACGTTGATAAATTATTATATAATATATATTCGATTCCAAATAGAACAGTTTCAGCCGCACCATTTGTTCTATGTGAAATTGGAATAAGATGATATCGAGGATATAATTCCTTAATTATATGGCTAAAATTAAATTCCTCAAGAGAAGAATGAAATATTATAAAAAGTTTATCATCCGTATTTAATTGCAATTTATCTAAAATATGTACTATCATTTTTTTATTAAATATATTAATTAGTGGTTTTGGTTGATCGTAGCCTGCATCTACAAATCGTTTTCCTAATCCGCATATTGGTATAATTATGTTCATTTATATATGTGTATATAAAGTTTTCTTTAAAAATACACACCTATTATATTAATAAACAAACATTTAGACCTTTGTCATTATGATGAAGTAGCTATATCGTGATGAGCCAACATCATATAGTCATTACAAAACAAGAAAATGTGCTCGTAAACAGTTCATGACAATCTAGACACTATATAAATGTATCATTTACATTTATATAGTGTCCTTTCTGTTGTCTATTCTTCATTACAACGAATAAGGGTAGATTTGTGCGTAAAACAGCGTTTGTAATGAAACAAAGCTCCATTTTAAATCTGGAAGGTTTGCCCATTTTGTTTTCTATCCCATATTTATATTTCCAGAAAAGGAACAATGTTTTGTCATATATAAATTAATACCAATTATGTTAAGTCGGATGTTACGCTCATTAAATACACGTGTATGGATCGTTTCATTTTCTGGTTCTATAAATGTTGGGATTGTTTCAAATGCGTTATTTTGAACTATATTTTTATGAAAAATATAAATCGCATCGTCAATTCTAATACTATGTTCATTATCTGCATAATGACAATCTCCTATATTTTTCCAAAATCCTTCACCATTTACACTCATACCATACTGAATCTTTCTAGGTCCATTATAATCTCTAGCTCTGGCATTTATCGCATTATCAGGAAGTATACTAAAATCAATATTATCAAGTAATTTTATTTCTGGTCTAATCTTCATGTACCAATCATAGTCTAATTCTGATTTATATTCTGTAATGAAATCGCATATTTTGCTAAGTTGTCTTTTTGTATTTATTATCTTATATTTAAATTGTATAATGGTTTCATAAATATAGAAATCATTCCTACTAGATATACCACAATAGTCATATTCCATTCCATTATTTTTCATGTAATCGTCTAGACATTTTATATTATCGGAACACTTTTCATCAAACGTATCACTTAATAATATAATCAACAACTTCATATATATATATGTATATATATGAATATATATGAATATTTTTTATCCCACCGGTCTGTTTATTACGGCCAGGGTCTGAATATATATGTCTATCGTCCGTAAGGGATAAACAGGTAGACAATCAGTTGATAAGGGATTTTAAATATTATCTAACTTTTTACTATATAAATCTAACTTTTTCTATAATATAAGAGTGCATACCTCGTTTTTGAATAAAGAATCCATTATGATATGTAAATCCATATACATTTAGATGTTTTTCTTCAATTATATTAGAATACATTGTATCTATGGATAATGTTGTATTATTATTGTAGTATTCATCATATGTTTTAATTAAATATTGCATAAATGTTTTATTCAATATAACTGCATGAGTACAATCGAATCGGCTAATTTTTGAAAAATAATTGGATATATTTGAATATACTAGAGGACTCCATCCTAAAAGAAATAGATCCCAATCTAAATTAAGATTAATAAAGTCATCAATATAAGAATTTAATTTAGGAATATCAGATATAAACTCACAATCATCTTCAAAAATGACTATATAATCATATCCTTTTGATAGAGCATCTTTACAAATATTGATATGTGATACAGTACAGCCAATATCACCAGCCGATCTTTCAAAAGGAGAGCCTCTCTGTTGGCACGTAGTAGGATGACCATCTTGTACTAATTTATATCCATTTGCACCAGGAAATATATTTAATTTTGTTTTTAGATTATTTTCTAGTGTTGAAATCAAAGGGATGCGTTCAGTGGCTCGTTCTAAGTGAATCATATATAGTTCAATATTATTAGTTTTAGTTAATTTTTCTATACATTGTCTAAAATTATTATTATGACTATCCATTGTTAAATAGCTACTATATTTTAGTAAAAATAATTATCGTTTAGGTTCTTCAATATAGTAAAGTGATATAAAGTATATTTTTTATATACTTTATATAAATGAGTTCAATCCGCATACACTTTAATAAATTTTGGCCAGGATTTTTGGAGGGAACAAATCCAAATACGGTATTATTTTTTATAGAATTATTTAGAAGAGTGTTTAATACAAATATTATAATAGAATATAATTATAATAATGCGGATATATTATGTGAGGGAGCACCTACTAGTATAAATGATTCATTAATTTATATGAAACAATGGAAATATTCCATTTTAGTTACAGGTGAAAGTGTAGTTAGTTTTGGCGCTTTCTCGGATCATTATAATAGTTTTACATGCTTTTTGAGTGGAGCAAACCCCTTAACAGGATTGAAGTGGGTTAAATTTCCACTGTTTAGTTCATATTTATTTTGTAATAATAATAAATTTATGGAAGCGGTTACTACAGTTCCAAAGAAGATGGTCTGTGCAGTTATTACTAATCCTAAAGGAAGTATTAGAAATAAATTTTTGGATAGACTTGAATCTAAAATGAGTGTAGAATATGGAGGGAACTATAGAAATAACATTGGTTATTGTGTTGGAGGCGATCATAATTCAAATGAGTTAATAGACTTTATGAGACAATATAAATTTGTTATAACAATGGAAAACAATGAAGAAGATTATTATATAACAGAAAAGATATGTAATGGGTTATTTGCAGGAATAATCCCTGTATATTGGGGTTCACCTAATATCGGTAAGTATATTAATAATGATAGATTTATACATTTGAAAAATAGTTCGGATGATGAAATTGATAGAGTTATTAATAAAATGCTAAATATAGATGATGATACATATTTAAGAATGGTTAATTCAAATATATTGGTAAATACCCTTACAAATATTATTGAAGAAATTGCAACAGATATTAAATTAGTATTAAATAGTGATTAGTGATGAAGAGAAATTACATTATTTTTATTCACCAGTAGTATAATATTGATACTACTGTCCTGAAATGTATATTAATCTATACAAGTTTAATTAGTGATTCAACCCTACTATACTTTATAACTACTTTTAGTAAGAACTGCTAAGTGATTAGATATATTATGATGCAAATATAATCCATTGCAGAACTGCACTTTCAGCATTTGAAAATAAGAAAAGGTCTAAAATTGATGAACAAGTATGTGGGTAAGATACTCGCAAAATGACCACAACCATATATCAATTCAGCGTTTCTTTTAAGGAATATCTATTCCTATCAGGTGAAGGTCACAAAGAACTGTCAGAACTTCCCAATAACACTCGTGTCTTACACTGTGGTGATAATGACCTGAGTTCCTTACCTCCTCTTCCTAACACACTCATAGAACTACATTGTATGCGTAATCAATTGACCGCTCTACCTCCTCTTCCAGAGGGTCTGAAGGAGTTGCGGTGTGGACAGAATCCTCTAGGAGTACTGCCCACACTTCCAAAGAGTCTTTTGCGGTTGTATTGTGAAGATGCGAAACTCACATCCTTACCAAGTTTGCCACCGAATCTTATCCAACTTGTATGTGGTGGAAATAATCTTACTACACTTCCACCATTACCTAAGAGTCTCCAAATACTTTCCTGTGCGAGAAATCAATTGTCGTCGTTGCCGATGCTTCCGTCGAATCTGCTCAGTTTATCCATAAGTGAAAATCGATTCCAGCGTCTTCCCCAAAACCTGCCAGAGTATCTGGAGTCGCTTCAGTGTGCGTACAATAAATTAGTATCTCTGCCCCAAATCATTCCTTCAAGTCTTGAATATCTAGACTGTGCACATAACCAGTTGCATACGTTGCCTGAGACTCTCCCCAATAATGTTTGGTCTCTAGACTGCAATGGAAATCCGCATCTTCCGAAACGAAAATACAAGCAATCTCCTGCGAAGTACATGGAACGTGTAAAATTCGTGGAGCAATGCCAGTCAAAAGCACGGATTAGGATGCGATGCCGTGCGATAAGGGAAGAATTGATGATGGTTGTGTGGCATCCTAAGCGGGTGGAGCGTCTTATGCTAGATGGGGTGGATATGGAGGATATGTAAATGTATAGATACATATACACATACATTGTCTATTAAAAATATTTATAATGACTGCCATCATTATTAGCGCACTCTGCGATGTCTTCGGGTTCTATTTTTTTATGAAAACGTTTTCTATGCATTGTTCTCCTTTTTCGCTTACCACCCTGGGCAACAATCGGCCAGGGGTAATCTTCAATTATGGCAGCGATATAACGGCCGAACTGAATCAGAATTGCATCTTTTCGCTCATTGATACATCCCGTAAAATCAAAATACGCATCAGGATTCTCATTTTTAAGTGTTCTACTGGCAAAACTACAGGAATCCACGATATCTTTACACATAAGAGTAATTTGTGTACGAAGGGGCTTATCAGCGTAAGCAGGGACGGTAGGAAAGTCATGAGGCGCAGCCATTCTCTATACTATATGCTTCGATTTTATTTTAATTAATCCCCTTATAGCCCTGGATTACAGACTTCTGCATTCTCCACACCATCCGCTTAATATCGGATGGTGTGGATATGGAAAATATATAAGTCAGCCCTGACTTTATTTTTTGTATCAGTGCCTGAAAATTTGATGTCCACAGAGCCACCAAGATGACTCCCATGGAAAAAGCAAAAGAACGCATCCGAAACTGGAAGTCAGGTTTTCTAGATTTAGTGAATCTTGGACTCACAGAACTGCCTGAACTTCCTGCGGGTCTCGAACAGTTATATTGTTACAACAATCGGCTGACCAGGCTACCCGAAACTCTTCCTGCGGGTCTCCAATTGCTCTCTTGTTCTGGCAATACATTGACCAGGCTACCCGATACTCTTCCTGCAGGTCTTACACTTTTAAATTGTGCTCGTAATCGACTGACCAGGCTACCCGAAACTCTCCCTGCGGGTCTTCAATATTTAGAGTGTGACATTAATCAGCTGTTATTGCTACCCGATCTTCCTACGACTCTTACAACCTTATATTGTTCTAACAATAAACTGACGACTCTACCCGATCTTCCTGCGGGTCTTGAATATTTATATTGCGATAATAATCAACTGATGACTCTTCCCGAAACTCTTCCTGCGGGTCTTATACAATTATATTCTGAGGGCAATAAATTCCCAGACGGTGAAGAGAATGAATCTATCCCCGATTATGTAGCCCGTGTGAAAGCCAACGCAGAAGCAGAAAGTAAAGAACGCATCGTCACACGATGTGCTCTCTACTTTGAAGAACTAGCCAAGAAGGTATGGCATCCGCAACGGGTAGAACGCTTAATGCTGGCGGGAGTGGATATGGAGGATATGTAGAACTCTACTTTATTTTTTGTATCAGTGCCTAAAAATTTGACGGGTGCAATGCAATGCGAAGTGACCAGAAAGCCAGCAACCAAGAGAGAATACCATGACTCCCATGGAAAAAGCAAAAGAACGCATCCAAAACTGGAAGTCAGGTATTCTAAGTTTATCGCATCTTGGGCTCACAGAACTCCCTGAACTTCCTGAGGGTGTTACATCGTTACATTGTTACCACAATAAGCTGACTAGCCTGCCTGATACTCTTCCAGCGAGTCTTAGACAATTATATTGTTACTGCAATCTGCTGACTAGCCTGCCTGATACTCTTCCTGCGGGTCTTATAGAGTTATATTGTTACTGCAATAAGCTCACTAGCCTGCCTGATACTCTTCCTGCGGGTCTTACATACTTACTTTGTTCTGACAATTGTCTGACCATGCTCCCTAGCAGTCTTCCTGCTAGTCTTGAATATTTACATTGTTACAACAATCAACTCACTGCACTTCCCGATATTCTTCCTGCGGGTCTTATACAGTTATATTGTGAGAACAATCGGCTGACCAGGTTACCCGATATTCTTCCTGCGGGTCTTATAATATTATCTTGTAAGAACAATAAACTTCCAATCCGTGAAGATGATGAGACTATGCGCAACTATCTAGCCCGTATAAGAGCCACCGCAGAGGCAGAAAGTAAAGAACGCATCGTTACACGATGTGCTCTCTACTTTGAAGAACTGGTCAAGAAGGTATGGCATCCGCAACGGGTGGAACGACGGATGTTGGCGGGTGTGGATATGGAGGATATGTAGATTAGCCCCGACTTTATTTTTGTACAGTGAGTGAAAATTTGACGGGTTAAGCCACCGGCATCGAGGGATTCCAATGGACACCATGATTCCTATGAAAAAAGCCAAATATCGTGTCCGCAACTGGAAGTCAGGTTTTCTAAATTTAGGGCATCTTGGACTCACTGAACTGCCTGAACTTCCTGAGGGTCTTCAACAGTTACATTGTCCAAACAATCATCTGACTAGCCTACCAGATACACTTCCTGCGGGTCTCACAGAGATACATTGTTCCAACAATCATCTGACTAGCCTACCAGATACGCTTCCAGCGGGTCTTACACATTTATATTGTTCCAACAATCGGCTGTTATCGCTTCCTGATACTCTTCCTGCGGGTCTTACAAAGTTAGATTGTCCCTGCAATCAGCTGACCACGCTACCCGATACTCTGCCTTTATCTCTTACAGCGTTATTGTGCGACAATAATCAACTAACGAGTCTTCCCGAAACTCTCCCTGCTGGTATTACATATTTAGCGTGTCATTTCAATAATCTCACTAGGCTACCTACTCTTCCTGCTGGTCTTACAACGTTATATTGCTTCAACAATCGGCTGACCAGGCTACCCGAAACTCTCCCTGCGGGTCTTACAACGTTATGTTGCTTCAACAATCCACTGACCAGGCTACCAGAAATTCTCCCTGCGGGTCTTACAACATTATATTGCTTCGGAAATCGGCTGACCAGGCTACCCGAAATTCTCCCTTCTGGTCTTATACGGTTATATTGTTGCGGCAATAACCTCCCATACCATGAAGATAATGAATCTATCCCCGATTATGTAGCCCGTGCGAACGCAATCGCTGAGGCAGCCAGTAAAGAGCGTATCGTTGCACGATGTGCTCTCTACTTTGAAGAACTTGCTCAGAAGGTATGGCATCCGCAACGGGTAGAGAGGCGGATGTTGTTAGGTGTGGATATGGAGGATATGTAGATTAGCCCTGACTTTATTTTTGTACAGTGGGTGAAAAATTGACGGGCGCAAATCTCATAACAAAGAGGCATCCAAGAATACCATGACTCCTATGGAACAAGCAAAAGAACGTGTCCGCAACTGGACTTCAGGTCTGCTGGATCTATCGTGGCTTGGACTGACAGACCTGCCTGAACTTCCTGCAGATCTTATAAAGTTATGGTGTCATAACAATCTGCTGACCAAGCTACCCGACACTCTTCCTGCGGGTCTTCAGGAGTTGCATTGTTACAAAAATCATCTGACCACGCTACCCGATACTCTTCCTGCCGGTCTTACAGAGTTATATTGTTACCATAATCGGTTATCGTCACTACCTGATACTCTTCCAGCAGGTCTTACAGACTTATGTTGTGATCATAATCAATTGACTACGCTACCTGATACTCTTCCTGTATGTCTTAGACAGTTATATTGTTTCCACAATTTGCTGACCAGGCTACCCGATACTCTTCCTGCGGGTCTTACACAGTTATATTGTTCTGAAAATCAGCTGTTGTCGCTTCCTGAACATCTTCCTGCGGGTCTTACAGAGTTATATTGTTATGAAAATCATCTGACCAGGCTACCCGTTACTCTTCCTGCGAGTCTTAGAGAACTACAATGTTCGAACAATCGTCTGACTACGCTCCCTGAACATCTTCCTGCGACTCTGGAACGGTTACTTTGTGGTGAGAATCAATTGACTACGCTGCCTGATACGCTTCCACCGGGTCTGAAAGTGTTATATTGTTTCGATAATCGGCTGACCAGGCTACCAGAGACTCTTCCTGCAGGTCTGACAATTTTAAATTGTGATGGCAATCAGCTGTCTAGGCTACCAGAGACTCTTCCTGCATCTCTTACACAGATAAATTGTGATGGTAATCTGCTGTCTAGGCTACCAGAGACTCTTCCTGCGGGTCTTACAAGATTAAGTTGTTCCAATAATCAGCTGTTATTGCTTCCCGAAACTCTTCCTGCGGGTCTTCTATCGCTACATTGTTATGAAAATCAGATTACCAGGCTACCCGAAACTCTTCCTGCGGATCTTCATCTGCTCAATTGTATGAGCAATCAACTGACGACTCTTCCCAAAACTCTTCCAATCGGTCTTACAATATTCACTTGTTCCAACAATAACTTCCCAGATATTGAAGACGATGAAACTATTCCTGATTATGTAGCCCGTGTCAATACGATCGCAGAGGCAGCCAGTCAAGACCGCATCGTTGCACGATGTGCTCTCTACTTTGAGGAGTTGGCGAAGACCGTCTGGCATCCGCAACGGGTAGAGAGGCGGATGTTGTTAGGCGTGGATATGGAGGATATGTAGGCAGCCTCGCATTTATTTTTGTATCAGTACCTGAAAATTGACGGGTGCAAATCTCATAACAAAGAGGCATCCAGAAATACTATGACTCCTATGGAACAAGCAAAAGAACACATCCGAAACTGGACTTCGGATCGGCTAATTCTAGTATCTTTTGGACTCACGGAACTTCCTGAACTTCCAGCGGGTCTTGTATATTTGGATTGTTGCGACAATCAACTGACTACGCTGCCTGATACTCTTCCTGTTGGCCTTCGATATTTGTATTGTTCCAACAATTCGCTGACAAGGCTACCCGAAACTCTTCCTGTAGGTCTTCGAACGTTATATTGTTACAATAATCATCTGACTAGGCTACCCGATACTCTTCCTGTAGGTCTTCAAACGTTAAATTGTTCTCACAATCAGCTGTTGTCTCTTTCCGACACTCTTCCTGTAGGTCTTCAAATGTTAGTATGTTCGAGCAATTGTCTGACCATGCTACCCGAAACTCTTCCTGTAGGTCTTCGAACGTTATATTGTTGTGAAAATCAATTGACTACGCTGCCCGATACTCTTCCTGTGGGTCTTACAGAATTAGATTGTTCTCACAATCAGCTGTTGTCTCTTCCCAACACTCTTCCCGCACGTCTTCACACGCTATGTTGTACCAACAATCAACTGACCGTGCTTCCCGATACGCTTCCGACGGGTCTTCAAACGTTACATTGTGCTTACAATCAGTTGTTGTCTCTTTCCGATACTCTTCCTGCGGGTCTTCTATCGCTACATTGTTATGAAAATCAGATTACCAGGCTACCTGAAACTCTTCCTGCGGATCTTCAACTGCTCAATTGTATGAGCAATCAACTGACGACTCTTCCCAAAACTCTTCCATCGGATCTTCGAACGTTTCATTGTTACAGCAATCACTTTCCAGATATTGAAGACGATGAATCTATCCCTGATTATGTAGCCCGTGTGAATGCATTCGCAGAGGCAGCTAGTCGAGAGCGTATCACACAACGATGTGCTCTTGTCTTTGAGGAGTTGGCGCAGAAGGTGTGGCATCCGCAACGGGTAGAGAGGCGGATGTTGTTAGGTGTGGATATGGAGGATATGTAGTCGAATGCGACAAACGGGTATTTTTAGACCAACGGGCATTTAAAAATGCCCGTTTGCCGCCGGCCGCTGCGTATTTCTAAACAAGATTCAAGCCTATTTTGCCTTTGGCGAAATTTGCTTATTGCCGGTTTGAAATGCCCAGCGGCCTAAATACCCGTTGGTCTAAAAAATTGACACACTGAATCACTCGATTCAAATGTCATATCATGTTCCGTAAGATTGCTCGTATCGGTCATCTGCTCACCTTTGAATATTATGCGTGGCACTCTACCTACAATACGATGTGTGTTCCAGTATCTCTGGTGACCCTACGAATGGGGAGTCGGTCGGTGTTAGTCAGTACTCCAGAGTATGGGTGGCGTTCTGACTACGATACAGATCTGGAGGCTACTAAGGTATTTCATAAGTTTCTTTCCTGCATTCATACGCCCTCCCCCACGCCCGATTTCGACGCTATATCTGTCGACTCTGCAAGATACTCTGCCGCTAGACCCTCGTCGTCCTTCTCGTAGAAGAAGATCATATACGGGAACAGGAGTACTAGCAGGCCGAATATGATGCAGCAGTCACTAATGTTAGCGGGTGTGGATATGTAGAACTCTATTTTTTAATCGTGTTTGAAAAAAAAATTGACGGGTGCAAAGTCACCCCAGGTCGGCAT
>Ga0214923_10001018_pt1 | contig 40928 bp, 28 predicted proteins | sample LL1510_MetaG_FD_177993 | JGI IMG/M metagenome (GOLD analysis project Ga0214923, IMG submission 177993) | Freshwater microbial communities from Lake Lanier, Atlanta, Georgia, United States - LL-1510 | ecosystem: Environmental > Aquatic > Freshwater > Lake | place: USA: Georgia | collected... | reverse complement strand
CGTATTTGTTGATCCTCTCCAAAGCAAATTAACTCTTGGAGTATATGTCGGAGTTGTACCAGAACTTACATTCCAGAATATTTTATTAATTGTCAATCGTTGTGATGAACCATCTCCGTCTGAAGCAACCAATGTATTTGCACTCACTTTTACAACATTTGTTTCGCCAGTTCCATCAGAAATATTCGTAAATTTATACGCCCACGCTGTTGCATGATCCTTTAATTTTTGTGATGTTACTGTATCAGCCATTTGTGTCTTCCAATGAATTAATGAAATCAATCAGTGCTTCTGGATTCTCTTCCAATTGCAACATGAAGATTTCTTGATTTTCTTCAGTTAACTCGTTATAAAGATTGAAAAGCGCCTCAACTTCAGATTGTTCTTTCATTTTGCCTTTAATTGTCTTGTATGCCTTTGCTGCTGCTTCAGGTTTATCACGCACCATCGCTGATGCAACTGCATATGGACCACCTTTATATTTGTCACCAACACCTTTTTTCTCAAATTCTTTACCAATGGTGTGAGCCATTTTTGTTTGTTGTTTAGTGAAATCTGCTTCATCAACTTGCTGATCTTCTTTCAAACGGCCTTCTTTCTTTGCTCTAGTTAACATAGCATGTCTTGACGCATAGTCGCTGGTGCCAGGTTTTATTTTTGCAGCGTCAGCTTTGTCGCCACGATTCTGTCTAATTGTGCCTGGTTTGATATGCTTCAGAGTTGTTTTTGCTTGATGACTTTGTGAACCCGGTTCTTCATCAACTTGTTCAATCTCTGAAATATAAGATTTAAAGGTTTTCATCGACATTTTCCTCGGTGTCTATTTGATTTGATGATTCTGAATCTTCAATTTCAGATTCTTCTGGTTCTGAAAGTATTTTTGATCCTATTTCCATTTTTTTTAATAACAATGCATCTTGTATTTTATCAGCAAGCGCACTGTAAATAGAATCTTTAAAATCAATTGCTTTTGATTGTGCTGCGAATTCTATAGCATTTTTTATATGATCCATTATGTTTTTTACCTATATTTATAATTGTATTACGCTTGAGCCTCAGTCCAGTTCATACGAGCAAGAACTGTCGCAGTGCCACCAATTGGAGTAACGGTAATTGTTAATGTATCTGGGCCGTCTGGATATTTGTTTGTATCCGCGGTTGGATAGTTAAATGAATTGCCACCTCCAAGTATAGAATTGCCAATGTCACGAACTTTAGTTAAATCAAATGAGTTAAAACTGCCCGCTGGAGCAAAAAATGTTAAAATACTTTCGCCACCAGAAACTGTATGGGCGTTCGTATGATCGCATCGCTGTGATAAACTTGAACCGCCAACAGGAACAAAAGTACCTCCGCTAATTCGTGCATTTAATAATAATTCTACACGAACAGGAAAACTTGTGGCGATAACACCCATACTATGCGGCTGTAACTGCATACGATTAATAACTTCTCTTTGACCTATTGTACCAGTTAAACCACTATCGACTGAAGGCGATAATCGAATACTGAAAACTGCATATCTTGTTCCTGATGTGGTTGCAGAGTATGATGCTAATGTTCCGTAATTAAATAGAAATGATTTATCATCATCAAATCTACCGTCCATTATAACAGATGATCCCCAGTGACTAATGGTATCTGCACACTGCGGCCCCCAAAATTCTACAGAAATTGGTGCTGTTGCCGAATATGTAAATGTTTGTGCTGTTGATGCGCCGCCCATGCCTGTCTGACTACCTGGACCAGTTAAATTTGTTACTGCTCTTGTTACACCCGTAAATGATGCTGAAGTTTTGCCTGAATATGTTACTACTTCCATAGCACCAGATGTGCCTGGCGCTTTTAATATTAGGGCGCCAGATGACGGAAAACCATCAGTTGTTGTAACACCAATTGACGTATCTCCTGTATTAACTGTCGCAGTTGTTTTTGTGTAAGGATGCATTGTATCTACTTCATATCGAGCAGGTAAGTTGCCTGAACGCATGTATGCTTCTACTTGATTATTGCCGTGTACAAATCGATGACAATAAGTAATATCACCTTTTTGGTCTCTTACGCCAAAACGTGCTACACCAGCACCGTACCAAGAGTAGTCAATAAACCACATTTGCATTTTAGTAATATCTAAGACGTTTCCTGATGGTCCTGTACCATCCATTCGGTCCATGTTCCATTGACTTTGTGGAATTCTTGTATCAACGGTTTTCGTTACCATCGCTCTGTTTGCGCCAGTTAACGATGTTCCTTTATAGTCAGGATAAATTGTCATAGAAGTATTGCTTTCAATACTTAATACTTTATACGACATACCTCTTAGAACGATATATTCGCCAGGACTTAAATATTGCGACCAAGTCGTTCCTATTCCAGTAACTGTTTGACTGCCTTGTGCAATCGTGGATACATATCCAGGAAGCTGAAATATGCTTGAACGTCTTACTGCATACAATTGTTGGCCGTCATATTCAAAAAATAGACCATTTTGACTATCAAACATACCAGTTTTGACTTTAGCACCGTACCATTGATACGGTTGTGCCACTAGACCGGTTGTTGTTGTTGCAGGGCTTACTGAAGGCGCTGATAAAGCGGTATAAGTTAAAGTTGTATCGCTAGGAATTGATGTTACTGTGAAATTTCCGTTGTATTCTGTTTGCGTTGCACCTGAAATTTTAACTACTGCTCCAATTCCTACATTATGAATATATTTTGTTGTAACAGTAACGGTAGTTCCAGAAGCAGTTATACTTTCTACTTGCCATGGCGCACATATGTTTGAACCTGTAGAAAACTGAATACCTTTACCTGACTGATATCTAAAATATCTTCGTGTTTGGCGAATCATTTGATTTCCATGATATGGATAACCCGCTGTAAATGCAACACCACCATCAAACGCTCTATGGATACTTGAACCCCAAGTTCTAGCATAAACACTTGCATTTAAAACTGAGGTAATTGTTCCTGTAATTGAACCAGGTAATCCTCCAGTTACAGTAAAGATAAATTGATTTGATGCAGGAACTCTTTGGACATACCATGCTCCGTTAGGTGGATTTGTCGTTGCTGTCGTCCCTATAATATAAATTGCTTGACCTGGAGTCAAACCGTGAGCTTCTGTTGTTGTAACTGTAACAGTATCACCCACATAAGTAATAGCATTAGTTGCTGCTGGTATTGGTGCGCCCGTATAAAAAGCACCCACAAAAACATAAGTTTTTGTCGTGTCAAAAATTGAAGCGTTTGTTACGTTTGCTCTTGCATAATATGTAAAACTTGTATTGGTTGTAACGGTATAAGGAAGATACCAACCATTAGCAGTCTGATCTGTAGCATCTTGAATGTAAACGGGTGTGCTTGTCGTTATACCAGTCGTGTTATTGATAGAAACAGTAACTAATCTTGTACCATTTCCTACAATGTTTGTGATTTGGTACGTTCCTGGCACAGAATTCGGAAGTGACAATGTTGTACTATTTCCGCTGATACCCTGCGTCGGATCATAAAATGCTGATGGTCTATTATTTGTAAGTGCTATGGTTTCCCATTTTGTTGATTGATTGCCGTATTCAAAGTCGGTATCAATGAGTGATTGCGGTGTGCTTATTCTCATCTTTTCAACTGGATCTCTGTACGGATCAGCAGGAAACATAATATTATTTACTTCATCGACAATGATACTTAAGGGATCAGTTGAACTCATTCCAGCAGTTTGCGTATCATAAGTGAGAACAATCGTCGTAGATTCAGCTTCAGGAGTTGATGAAATGGTGTACGTTGATGCTCCTAATGAAGGATCAGTAAAATTATAAATTACCGTATTAGTTCTAGCATTAATGATGAGAATAAGTTTTTCTCTTTTAATTCCTTTATTTCTTATAATTACTGTCCTTGTGCTAGGAGTAAAAGTATAAGATTCATTTATGATACGTTTTGACATAATTTTACTCTTATTCTGAGATTTCTTCTGGTGATGGACCGCCTATCAAATTAAGCCAACTGTTATCATTTCCTATTTCATTGACGGATGCAAAAATAATTTTGTTTTGGAAGTTAATTACATGGGCCTGATCACCCGTCATCCTAGCACACCGATCCATAGCCTCGTTGATATTTAATCCGACAACTTCATAGAACCACCATTGATTTGGAAATATTTTGTTTAACTCTTCATACATAAAAAATCCTTTCATAAAACGTTATTATCTATTTATATAATTTAACTCCAAAATTGAATAGGCGCCTTTTTAGTTGCAGCCATATCTTGCATTTTATTTGAACCTTTTTTAAAATCTCCGACTATAAATTTATCTATTTTACCGTAAAACACGCTTCCCACTGAAAAATAAACATTAGGATTTGTTCTTTTCCCTAATATACTTGCGACATTATAGTTATATATCAAACTTGAATAACCGGCATTCAAAATATATTTTGCTTTGTATCCTGGCGTCATTGTAGCATAGTACAATCTTTCTCTTGGATTCGTGGGCGCCAAATTTGTTCTAACAGTTGATTGTGGAATTAAAGAAGATCCAGATTCAACAAAAGTTCTTGAAATTTCTGGTAATAAATTTGAACTTGTATAAGACACTGAATTGAAAGTGCAGTTAGTGACTATCACATCAGTTGTATAGCCGGAATTAATATTTCTGATTCTTATAACTTCACCCACACTAAACTTTAAGGAGTTTTGATTGCTAAAATAAAGAGTTTTTATAGATGAATTTGATGCTACAGTTCCTGTCCAAATGTAACCTTCATCTGAACTATTTTCAATATAAAGCGTTTCAACATTTTCAGTTTTTATTGAACTATCTAAACTTTGGCCTGTAATTTCAAGTCTCACATCATATCTACCATCTGGAGAGAATCTAGATAAATGATACAGATTAGAAGAATGAGGAATAGATTTAAGAACTGCTATTCTATTCAGTAAATGATAACTTTTAAAAATTTCAGACGGGCTTGCTGCTGAATTCAATCCATAGCCAAATGATTTAGTTGACCTTTTTCCTGGTGTGGAAAATGCTGTATACAAATTTTTTATTGCATTTGGCGCCGTTGCTAAACCGCCTAACGTAATATTGTAGAATTCTGATCCAGGATCAATATATGTTCCTGAAATTTCTGGTATTAAGTTATTACTTGTATAAGATACAGAATTTGAAGTCACTCCTGTTAAATTAATTAACTCAGAGTAACCAGAATTTCTATTATAAACTCTAATTGTATCACCAATTTTAAATCTTGTGGCCGTTTGGTTTGCAAAATATAGTGTTTTTGTTCCACTTGATGTCGGTGATAATTTATTCCATATGTAATTTTCGTTTGTACTCGATTCAAAATATAATGAATCCAGAGAGTATCTACTTATACTTGAATCTAAACTTTGACCAGTAATTAAAATAGAAAAATTATAATTATTTAAATTATCTGTTGTAGCATAATAAGACGGTACTATAAGAGAAGTGTTTAGTGATATACTTCTAACTTGAGTATAATTTGCCACTCTTCCCACATTCACATTGAAATCAACATGTGCATAATCTATTGAAGCGGGATATAAAAGGCTTGATCTTATTCCTGGAGCTAAACTAGCATAATATAAATTTTCTCTTGCATTAGTCGGTGCTACGTTTGTTGAAACTAAACTTTGAGAATAAAAATTCTCAATTATATTTGAATTGAAATTGGCATTTTGAAAATCATATGATGATGAATGAATATAAGTTGCTTTGTTCCTTAAACCTCTAGCTAGATTTACATAATATAACACTTCTCTAGGGCTAACAGGTGCTACATTTGTGGATACTAGACTTTGATTATAGAAATTCTCAATTATATTTGAATTGAAATTGGCATTTTGAAAATCATATGATGATGAATGAATATAAGTTGCTTTGTTCCTTAGACCTCTAGCCAAGTTTACATAATATAACACTTCTCTAGGGCTAACAGGTGCTACATTTGTGGATACTAGACTTTGATCATAGAAATTTTCAATTCTATTTGAACTTATATTTGTATTATATGATGCATAATTTGATGAATGAATATAAGTTGCTTTGTTCCTTAAACCTGGAGCAAGTGTGGCATAGTACAAATTTTCTCTTGCATTGATTGGTGCTACATTTGTTGATACTTGACTCTTTAGATACAAAGCATCTACACGATATGGTGTTCCGTATGTGCTTAGAACTGCTTTTAAAGGTAAAATAATTTTATTTACAGACCGTCTATCTGAAACTTGAATGACTTTAAGTCCTTTATTGATAAAATTAATGTTTTCAATTTTATCTCTGATAGAATTTAACGTAAAAAGTTTTCTCTGTAAAAAATTTGATTGAGGTGTTTCTGATGTAGATTTAAGTGTCGATATAGATTTGGTCAGTGTAGTTACGGTATTTGCAAAAGAAAAATCTACAGACTTATATGTGAAAGCTAATATTCCTCTACTATTTTTTTCATAATCTAAAATTTGATTGTTATAAAATTTTATATTTGATACTTTTTCTGTTATGAGATATAAGGGCACATCTCTTATTTTTAATAATTTTTTAGATAAAAGTGTTACTGTTGTATCATGTAATAATGATGCTGCTGCAAAAGGTATTTTAAAATTATATACTTTTCTATTATCTTTTAATTCAAATATGGCTGAAACCTTCAAAGGTTTAATCTGTGCAACACTATGCACCTCATTTATGCCTTTATATTGTGTTATATTTTTAATTTTTCCAACTTTAATACTTTCAGGAATGTTATCAGCAATATTATTAACATATTTTTTTAAATACAATCCCGGTATCATTAAGGAATAAAAATATTTTTGAAAACTATCAGACGCATTATTGGCATTAAAATATAACCGCCCGTATAGAGTAGAGCCAGAATCTATAAATGTTCCTGAAGTTTCTGGAATAAGATTTGAACTAGTGTATGTGACAGAATTGAAAGTTGAATTCGTAACTGTTACTATTTCAGAATATGAATTATTAACGTTTCTAATTCTTATTGATTCACCAGGATAAAATCTAATTGATGGTTGTTTTGCAAAATATAAAGTTATTGTTGATGGAATCGTCTGAGAAAGTTTATTCCATAAGTATCCTTCATTTGGACTTAATTCTGTATATAAAGCATCAATTGGATATTGATTTGTGTTTGAATCTACACTTTGACCAGTAACTTGGAGTGTAAAATCGGAAGGATTGCTGGTAGGATTGAATCTTGATAAACGATAGGGTACAGCCCTATTGTCAGTTACATCTTTTAGAGTGTTTCTACCCTCTCTTGATATTTTTGAAATTGATCTAGAATCAGGAACACTTCTCAATGCGCTCTGAGATGATATTTTTGAAATTGATCTAGAATCAGGAACACTTCTCAATGCGCTCTGAGATGATATTTTTGAAATTGATCTAGAATCAGAAACACTTCTCAATTCGCTCCGAAATGATATTTTTGAAATTGATCTAGAATCAGAAACACTTCTCAATGCGCTCTGAGATGATATTTTTGAAATTGATCTAGAATCAGGAACACTCCGCAACGTATTATGAGCAGACATCTTCCCTTGCGTAGTGAGTTCAAAACTACTAAAAGAATCGCTTAATATTGCCACTGGATATACCTATAAAAAATGGCCATCATGCTAATGACAGCCATTTTTATTCAAATTAACATTTAGGCAGGCAATGCGTATCTAAAGCTGTTGTTGTATGTAGCAGCAGCTAAGTTTGCAGCCTGTGTTGATGTATCTTCCAAACTTCTCCATGATTGTTGAATTTGAGATGTTGATGCTCTGAGTGTGAATCTGAATGTTCCCACTTGTGCGCCTAAAACCCAATGATCGTTTGCAGATTGTGTAGCGTCATAAAAGAAATTACTATCTGTAGTAATGCTTACAGTGTCCATGAGAGTACCTAAACCACTAGGTATAACTTTGAATCCGTAAAGTCTACCACGAACATCAGGATCATAAGCTGGCCCTAAAACAACAACGGGGCTAAACATAAATCGTTTACTGTTATAAACGTTAGTAAACACAGGAACAATTTGACCCATATGTATCTGAGGAATTGTATCTGCTAGAACACCTGTTTGCGCTGGTATGCCATTTGATGCAATTGTACCAGGTGAGAGATATGCGCCAGTACCGCCTAACTCTACAGTATGACCCCAACGACCTGTCGTAATTGTCATAGCACTATAGATATGTGAATTGACGCCCACTAGGTCGCCTGCTGAATTTCTAACTCTAGGTATAGAAATGACATTTCCATGAACTGGTGCATTTCCTGGATTTGGCAATGAAGGATATTGTGATCCACCGACGGGCAATCTTTGACCATTGATATAACCAAAACAAGGCCATGGACTAATTGCGGGTGTGCCTAATACTGCTGAAGCTCCCATACCCTGAACTGTTTGTGAACCACCAACACCAGTTGTCAAACTAAACGTACTATAAGTTACACCAAGTGTTGTTCCTAGTCCTGTGCCAGAATCTTCAGGCTGCGCTCTTTCAAATTCAACGCAACCAATTAGATTATTAGGTACGTTCGCAAAACTCTTTCCTTGAATTACAAAGTATCTTGGTGTAGCGAAAAGATATATGAATCCGCCAGTGGTTTGTGTTCCAACTTGTGTATCAAAAACGCCGCTGATAGCACCTAGTACAACGCTACTTGCTCCTATAGTGTTGCTTGGTGCGGTATAAGTTGATGATGCTGCATTGAATGTGCCACTCGCTAGTGCAGTAGGACTGTTTGCTGTGATTCCTAAAGTAAATGGCGCATATTGCGTCGATGATGTTGGAATTGTAATTGTTCCTGCGATCAAGTTATTCAATGTGAATGTTGTTGTGGTTTGTGTGCCGATCATCACTGTACCGCCAGAACAATCTGCGAGATTAATACCTACACCACCAGTTTGCCCATATGCTGCAACCCAACGCTCATACACTGGTGTGTTCCATCCACTCAATGCAGTTGAAATTGTAGATGTTGCATTTGGTGTATAGCCGTTAATGATTTGAGTGCCAGAGACATATGTCGCAGCATTTTGCATCAATGGATAAAAACGGAAACCAAAATATTTTCTATCTAAACTTGTATTGAAGAGTAATGTTGATGCTTCTGCTGATTTGTTTGGTGCCGAATAAACATACTCAATGAAATCTGCGCCTGTATTTGGCGTATAGATGATACATGGATTTGCTGCTGTCGCATAAATTGGATGACGTAGTGTGTGGCCCAAAGTAATAGTCGTGCTAGCAATAGATGCAATGTAAGTGTAAAGTGGAATAGTTCTATAAAATGGAACTGGTCCTGTAACTGTACAGTTTGCACTCACAGTCATTGAAGTATCTGATGCAATTGCTGTAACGACAAAGTATTGGCCTGCAATTGAAATTTCAGCGCCCACATGAAGCTGCGTAGTGAATAATGTACTTGTTCCTGTAACTGTTGTAGAAGCTGATACAGTATTAATTGTTCCTGTTAATACTGTGGGAGTTCCGCCTGCACCATGAATTTTAATAAAGTTATATTGTCCTACTGTTGGTGCAGATGCTACAACGATAGTATTTGTGCCGATTGGATAAACAGTATTTGTTGTAGCAAGAATCGTATTCGCTTGCGATAATTTATTACCGGCGGTTGTACCGCCTTCTCTCGTACCTTCTAGAACAAATCCATGTATTTTCTTTTTCTTGTAGATAGTCGAAGTTGAAAGTGTGTGAGTAAAATCTTGACGAACTCTCATTTGCGTGTTGCTCAAAATTTGAGTAACATTAACTTCAGTGCCATCAATAATCAATTCATCACCGACACGCAACTCAGTTGTAAATGATGTTCCTGAACCGTTGATGTAGGATTCATCTCTACGAAAAGATTGGCCCTGATAAAGTTGCCGCACAACATTAATTGCGCTGCCTGCATATCCTGTATAATCTGTAGTATAACCATAAACAATGGGATTTCCTGTTGTAGCGGATGCAATCGCCGTACCATCAGTAGCAAAATTGAATGTCCTTAATTCATCTCCGATCCAAACTTGATCGCCTGTTTGTAAGTCCCAAGCAAAATTTGCACCAGTTCCTATAACACTACTGAATTGAACTGTTGCGGCTGAAAGATTCACAGTTGCAGCCGAACTTAGTGTGTAACCGCCTAAACCGCCAGGCAGATAAAAATAAACAGTTGTACCTGATAAGTTGCCTGTCAAATTTTTACTTAGAGTGATTGTTGTACCTGAGATAGCAGTAACATATGTACTAGGATCAATACCAGAAACTACAGCGCCGTTACCTGAAATTAATTGACCAACTAGAATGCCTGTTGCAGATCCTACAGTGATTGTGTTTCCTCCACTTGAACCCGTCGCTGTTGTTGTTGCAGCAGCGGCGCCAGTTGCACCATAAAGCTGATTCGCAATTGTCGTGCCTGTGACAAGTGTTCCTGTACCAGATGTCAAGTTTAATCCTGCACCAACAACGATGACGCCTGTAAGTGTTGCTGCTACTGTTAATGTCGTGCCTGAAGATGAACATCCTGTTGACTGAATTAAAGTGCCACCCACAGCATTAGCAATTGTCCCTCGTGGATATGCTCTATATCTTAAATTAGAATCTGTAAAGTCCATTGGTAGATTTACAGTCATCGTGCCGTTTGTCGATATTGCTGCGACTGTACGAATACGACCATTAATATTAATAACTCTACCAGAAACACCATTTTGCGCTTTAGTTAGTGTAGCACCAGCAGAAATTGCAGATGCTGGTCCTGTTATGACTGTTGCTTCAGTATCGCTTGTAACCGTAGCAACTTCAAAGTAATATGTTGTTCCTGTTGAAACTACCGTAATAGAATCTCCTGGATATAATCCATTCGCACCACCTTGAGATGTTACAAAAGAAGTGCTTGTACCAGTAATTAAACCGTTAGCCGCAACCGCAACTGTACCGCTTACAGATACAGGCGTTACAGAGTTTGTAGCCTCTGTTAAAAAATATGTATTAGAACCAGTAATTGTAGTGGATCCATTTGTTACTGAAACTGTACCAAATGTATTGCCTCTAACAGTTGTCGTAGTTGTATTTCCTGTTAGAGTTGTATTAATAACTTTAATAGCACTTGCAACGGATACTGCTGGACTGAAAGCGGAAGTTACAGTAAAGACGGTATCGCTAGTTACTGAAGCGACGGTTCTCATTTGACCCGCAATCATAATAACATCGCCAGCCCGAACTTGTGTAACAAACACAGTGCCAGTTCCAGTTACGGTAGTGCTACTTGCAGTAGCAGTTCCTTGAAGTGTATCGTTCGTCAACCACTGGTCTACAAGAGCTAAAGTAGGCCATAGATCAGAACCCGTCGCAGTGCCACCGTATGTAATAGATGCACTATTTCTACCAAGTTCGTTAAGTGTTGCCATGTAAATATTCTCCTAGTATTTGATAAGATTTTCAAAATTCATGCTATATTTATAATAATCAATTCAATAAATTGTTGAGTTTTGTTATTTATAATTTTATACATCAAACATCGCCATCATTAAATTTTTTCCTGCTCCAGCAACGACATTGACTGTAATGTAATCATTGTTTCTAATTTCCAAATTTAATCCTGTCACTGTAGTTGTAGTATATCCTGAGGGTAAAGTCAAGAAAGTTAAAAGGTCGTTGTTTCTATAAAGACCTAACATAATATCAACTCCTGCGGTTTCACCATTTGTAATTTGCACCTTTTTAATAAACGTTGTTGTTATTGGAACAAAAATTTGTGTTCCGATAAGAGGTGCTGAGAATTCATTCAATATATTATATGTTTTAATTATGCCATTTCCACCGCCACCGCCACCTGTGTTTGCTGCGTTATATGCATTTTGTGCTAATGTATAAGCTGAATTTGCTTTGTCAAATGAACTGTTAGCTTGACTTGATGCGAAATATGCCGTATTACTTAGTGAATTATAAGAAACTGAAGTTATAACTGTATCGCCGAGATATATTGACGATCCACTCAAATACAAATCTTTATATCTATAACTCGGAGATCCTAAATTATATAGATTGCTTATAGACGGTATTACATTTTGAGTATTCGTATTTCCTGTGACAGTAAGTTCAGCAAATGATACAGAGTTTGACGTATTTAAATCTTGATCATATAATACAACATTGTTTGCTGCATCATATGCAGCATGTGCTAATGCTGTGGCGGTGTTTGCTTGATCGTATGCTGCGTTAGCAATAGATGTTGAAGTATTAGCTTCATTAAATGCGCTATTAGCTTTATCCCAAGCGTTATTGGCCGTACTCTGTGCTGCACCAATTGAATTGGTAACTGTTACAGAAAAATTCTCGTTGTTACCTAATGCATTCGCCAATTCACTTAAAGTATCTAAAACGGCTGGCGCAGAATTTACTAGATTTGATATCGATGTATTAACATAACTTTCGGTTGCATAACCCGAAAGATTTGCTGATGTCAAGTAAACACTTAAATCTGGTTTATTTGTTAGATCATCATAAGACCCAGAAAAAGTTGATTTGGTATTAGCAGCATCATATGCAGCTTGTGCTAAAGAATTTGCTGAGTTTGCTTGATTATATGATGCATTTGCAGTTGACCATACAATATCAACCGTTGTATTAACTGCATAACCTACCAAATTTGCTGATCCACCACCTGCGTTAGCTTGTGCGTATGCTGCGTTTGCGGTTGACCATACAATTTCTAATGTAGCGTTTGTAGCATAGCCACTTAGACTTGGTATAATTAATGTGTTAGCGTAGTCATATGATGCTTGCGCTAAAGTCGCAGCAGAATTCGCTGTATTAAATGCCGAGTTTGCTTGATTATATACAACATTCAAGGATGTTGTTGTTGCGTATGCAGTTAAATTCGGTTTATTAGTTAAATCGTCATAAGATCCAGAAAAAGTTGATTTGGTATTAGCAGCATCATATGCAGCTTGTGCTAAAGAATTTGCTGAGTTTGCTTGATTATATACAACATTCAAGGATGTTGTTGTTGCGTATGCAGTTAAATTCGGTTTATTAGTTAAATCGTCATAAGACCCAGAAAAAGTTGATTTAGTGTTAGCTGTGTCATATGCTGCTTGCGCTAAAGAATTTGTTGTATTGGCTTGATTGTATGCATTTTGTGCAGTGACATTAGCTGTATTTGCAGTATTCCATATAATTTGTGTTGATGTGTTGACTGCATATCCTGTCAAGTCAACATCAATTCTTAAAGAGTCTGCTATAGGATCTGATGTGAAAACAACATTATCACCAGAAATTACTCTAAAAGTTCCATTTGTACTATTTGCAGTAATAAGTTGATTATCATTTATACGAATATTTCTAAATGCTGGTCCACCGCCACCGCCACCGCCAGTTTGTTCTACAAATGTGAATTTTCGAGTAGATTCGTCGTATGATAATACATATCCATCTTGAATACTACTCCGATCTACATCATCTAACCAGCGAAGATTGACTTCACCACCACCAGTTGCTTTCCATGCGTCTGTTGCTAATGCTTTAGAAATTGAAACATTAACACGATTTCTATACTCACCAAATTCTTTTTCAATTTTGTCAGTGAATTTTTTGAATTTATCTTCTATAGGCTTTACGTCTGCGTCTTGCCCAGGATCACCTTTGTCTCCCTTTTCACCTTTCTCGCCTTGAAGACCATGTAAACCCTGAGGTCCAGAATCACCTTTGTCACCTTTCTTTCCGTCTTTGCCCTTTGCGCCATCTTTACCGTCTTTTCCATCTCTGCCAGGAAAACCTTGATCGCCTTTTTCGCCGCGAGGACCTTGTGGTCCAGGATCACCCCTTTCTCCACGATCACCTTTCTCGCCTTTTGGACCAATTTCTCCTTGAAGCCCACGTTCACCAGTGTCGCCCTTCTCTCCTCGCTCACCGATGTCACCCTTTTCGCCTTGAGGACCAATGTCGCCTTTTTCACCAGTGTCGCCCTTCTCTCCTCGCTCACCCTTTTCACCGACAATTCCGGGTAAACCACGAGGACCCTCAGGCCCTTTTGGTCCAGTGATTTCTACAATTTGTTTACCGTTTTCTTCGAGAGAGTTTATTCTCTCATTTAATTTGCTAACTTCTCTTTTTGTGTACGCTATAGAAGTTGCAACGGATAACGCATTATTAATTAAAGAGGATTTACTTTTCTCCTCGCTCATTCTTCGTATCTTCCGTTAGGGTTTCAAAAAATCTTGTCATAGATTTAGCTAACTCTTTTTGATCAGTATCATCAACAATTCGTGGTTCAATTTCTTCTTTCTTCACACTCACGACAACTTCTTGTGGCGGAGGTGCTACCGGCGGTGGTGGAGGTGCTTCTACAGGCTCATCTTCCATATTCGCTTTATCTTCTTCCATTTCTTTATTCATTTGTTTTATGTCATCTTCAGTTTGATGAAGAATATGTGTGCGGATATAGTTGATTGAAAAATATTTACCGACATACGGATCAATTTCACCCAAAAGTGCCATTCTTTCTTTCATAATTTCAGCTTGCTTTAGTTCAACAAAATGAGAATCGGAAATGAAATCATAATTGATTTCTTCTTTAAGTTGAAGCCACTCATTTCGTGTACATACACCTTTCAATAACAATTGTGTTTCTAATATTTTATCAAATAAATGTGTAAATCTCAAGCGAAGTCTTGTTACAAACTTTGAAAATTTTAATTCATCTCTACTAATTTCACTTGCACGACCTAGAGAGAATCCATTATCTGCTTCTAATCTTGAAATTGGTACGTTCAAAGATTTGTAGAGTTTCTTTTGAAAGTATAGAACGTCTTCAATTTCACCTAAGTTCTGGCCCGCAGGAAGTGTAGTGATTTCAGTTCCTTTGCCACCCTCTCTTCGTGGCAACCAGAAATCTTCAAGCATTGTTTGAAATCTTCTATCGTCACGAATCTCACCTGTTTGTGCATCATACACTAATTTGTTTTTGTATTTCTGCATAATTTCACGAAGATATTGTTCAGCTTTTATTTTTGGTAAATTACCTACATCAATGTAAAAAATTCTACGTTCAGGTGCTCTTGAGATTCTATAGATGACTGTAGCATCTTCAAGCATACGCAGTTGATTGAGTGGTTTGATTGCTTTGTGAAGATGTGAGATGACAACTTTACCACCTTTATCAAAAACACCAGAATGAACATAACACACTGAGTCTGCTGCAATCTTTAAACCCTGTGCACCATCTTTTGCAAAACCCTTGTCTGAAAAAATATAATATTCATTTGGTTTAGTATAAATCTGTGCAACACCTGTCGGATCTTTTTTCTTGACTGCTTCACGAACTTTGCGAATCTTTCGTGGATCAATGTAACGAATTTCACGAAGGCCAGCTTTCGGATTCTTTTCATCAATAATCATGTGATAATAAAGTCTTCCGTCAACATACCATCGTCTGAAGATGTCGTAGCCTTGATTATTGAAATCTAAAAGTTTCATAACGTGATCGTATTCATCACGAATTTTCTTTTTAACTGATTCAGGTTGCTTCAAATTATCTAGAACAATTGAAACTGGATATCTATGTTCTTCGTAAACAATCGCTTCATTGACAATATCGTCAATCGCCAAATCGCATTCAGGCTGCATAGCCATTTCACGATACTTATTGATGAGTTCAGAGTCAGACCGAATTTGACCTTCTAAATCAACATAAGTTCCGTAAACACCACCCGCTGAAATAGCAACTGCGCCATCATCTTCTGCTTTAGGAACAAATGATTGCGGTTGTGATTGTTCTGGCTCATCTTTACCAATTTTAAAACCAAATAGTTTTATTGCCATTTTTTTCTCTTTTACATAAATTGAAAAAGGGAGCGTAATAGCTCCCTTTGTTGATAACTATTACGCAACTATTTATGTTACTCGCCCTCCGCCGCATCCATATCAGCATCATCCTCAAATTCAGTTTCGCCCTGAAGAGCATTCATGTAATGATATTGGAAAGTTACTGTAAATTCTGATAGAGCGTCTGTTGAATCAAAAGAAAAATCAATTGAACCGACTTCTGTTGGAAAACACTCATATAATTTATAACTTCTTGTTACACCACCAGCAGAATTTAATTGATAGACGAACAAATCTGATGCATAATCGTATGCTGTATTATCATTCGATCTTATATAATTTTGTTCATAATCTGATGTTTTCATATATTCTTGCCAAACTTTGAAAGCGAATCTTAAAGAATGCGCTTCGTCGCTTAGAAAAGTAACAGTCCAATCCGTAAAAGTTCTATCGCCAGGAATCTTGACGCGCCTTCCACCGCGAGTTGGAACCTCAATAATTCCAATATTCATACCGGGTAAAGCTGCTGATTTGCATAGAATATTTTGTTTTAGTTCAGCAGTTCCAGTTTTTCCAATTGATGATTTTGCCTTTTTAATATTTGCAGCAAAATTTGCATTAGTTGCTAATGCTGTGGGCCAATCAATTGCAACTTTAAATAAATTTGGTCTAGCTCCGACTGATAGTGCGTTTTTTAGCTCAGCTATCGTTCCTAATTGTGATGTTGTTCCCATTTTCTCTCTCCTATTACACCGATTACAGTGATTACACTAATTAACTATTTATATGATAGTCGTAGGTCCACGTAATTGTAAACTCTTCCACTGTGTCTGTAGTGTCATATGAAAGATCAATTGCTGAAATATCACTTGGCCAACAATTAAATAATTTTACTTTTCCACCGGTGACATCATTTCCAGTCTCACTCAACTGAAATATTTCAAGAGTTCCTGTAGTTAAAGGTACTATAGCTGCTCCATTCGCATCTTTACTGGAAACTGTTCTTTTACCAATTGACGATAAACCAAAATTAGTTTTAACCATGTCGTTTTGCCACTTCTCAATATTAGATCTAATTTTAAATCCATCATCATTCAATACTGTTGTTGTAAAATCAGGAAAAGTTCTATCTCCAGCAAGCTTCAATCTTCTACCAGCAGCCATTGGAATTTCAATGAGACCCATTGTGTCTGCAGGAAGCGACGCAGACCTACACAAGTAATTAAAATTTGATAATGGATAACCACTTGGCGGTGTGACAGAAACTCTAAAGAGATTCGGCCTAGAGCCAGCACCTATAGCCTCTTTAAATGCACTAATATTAAAATTAACTGCCATTTTAATCTCCTTTTATTTTGATGTTCGTGCTTAATTAAGCTGCAACTTCAGTGAAGTTAGCAGAACCTCTAACGGAGACAAAATTCAATTGAATAAAATTAACGGAACCAATGGGCTGAATGAAAATATCACATATAAATTCATTGTTATTTACCACACTTTCTGGATTATTTGTCGTGTCGCATACAACTCTAAAATTAGAAACACCTCTTCTAGCTTGAACACTTCTTAGATATGGTATAACTAGATTTACAAATGCAGTTCTTGTTGTGACATCATTTTGTTCAAATAAAAATGTTTCAGCGACAGCACCAATTGTTTTTTGCAACTCAATGAACAATCTACGAACGTTGATACGATTTGTGGATTGGTTCTTCAAAACAAATGTCTTGTCACCAAATAAAACTGTTCCGCGGCCAGTTTGTGTGAAAACTGGATTTATTCCTATTTTATATAAAGTATCACGATCAGCTTGTTTTGGATTCCATGAAAGTTTTAGCACATTTGAAATATTTCCTGATGAGATTCCAGCGGGAGAAATCCATGGATCACGATTTGTATCATTTCTAGCCATACATCCTGCAACGTCAGCGTTTAATGGAACATAAATGTATGTGTCGTTGTAACGATCATACTGATATTTCCAACCACTATCAGCAAAAGCATAAGTTGACCGAGTAATTGTGTCTGCAAAAGTTAAAATGTCTGTCACTTCATTACCTGTGTTATTGACAACATTCGCTCTAAGTGGTGAAAAACAAACAATACAATCTTTTCTTGTTTCGCAAACATCAGTGATGATAGAGTTGATTGTTGCAGCAACCGCTTGGCCAGCAATGATTACTGAAACTGGCACAGTCTCTTTTACTGAAAGATATGTTTTATAACCTGTAGTTCTATCACCAGATGATAGTCCATAGCCGTCAGAACCGCCAGCAAGACTGTATTTTTTCGGTAATGTGACTGCTGTATATGTTGTACCTATTAAAGTATTGCCCCAATTTGAGCCAGCTGCATCATGATCTGTCCAGTAAATATACGACGATAATTGGTTGATGACGTTTTTATAGTAATTAGATCCTCCGTTAGGTGATCTAGCGTCGCTACCCTTAGAAACGCCTTCATATTTTTCTAGAACAGTTCCTATACCGTTTGTAATAGCGCCGTCTTCATCAACAACAATGATATGCATTTCATCATTAGATGCTCCCTTAAGAGTTCCGTCGTCAGACGTTCCTGGTGCGCCTGAAAATTCGTTAAAGTATTCCCAACGGCGCGTACCTGCTGACGATGTTATACCCTCTAAGTGCCCAGAAGCAAGTGTAAAATGTGTAGTGTTTGTAATTGAAGCAACTTTAATTGCGCGATTGCCGGCGACAAAATAATCACCAACTGTGAGTTGTGTATTTGCTGCTGAACCAGCGCCCACAACTGTTGTGGAACCAGCTGCAATTGTAAATGTTCCAGTGAGACTTGATGACCATGCATTTGAAGATGGGCAGACAGAAACTTTCAATGAATTTCCTAGTTCACCTGCATATCTTGCGGCCCAAGGACCAACGTCAAATGACGCTGTATTATCATAAGATGTTCTATTTGAAATGAGAAGACCTGTGCCAGTATTCCCTGAACCTGTTGTTTGTTCTGCTGTAGCGTTTAGAGCTGTGTTTGCGACACGAACAACAGATAAATTTCCAGAATAGTTCAAGAAATTCGCAGCAGAATAAAAATCAACTGCATTCGTCGCGTTTGGCTTACCGAAGTTTATTACTAGATCTGATTCTGAGCCAATTTGAGTGACTTCATTAATAGGACCCCAACGAAATTGCCCAACAAAAGCGCCGGCAGTTCTTGATGGTGTCTGAGAACTGGAAATAAAATCTGTTTCTGTGATTTTAATTCCTGGTGAAATTAGACTGATTGCCATTTATCTTCTCCTTGAATATAATGTTTTTCTTATCAATCATCTATATGATTATTTCAATTTATTTATAAAAATCGCGTTTTACATCTTCATGAATAAATTATCACTGATATGTTTTTCAGAATCTTTATCTATTTCCCAAACTTGACCAGCACCATCAACAATTTTATTATCTGAGAGACCATTATCAATAATTCCAAACGGCGCAATTTCATCTTCAATCATTTTCATTCTTTGTTCATAAAGTTCTTTTCGTATGTTTGTGTTTGTCAACTCCTTAAAATAAGGATTTGTTGTTAGCCAAGAGAAAAGAACTAAAGGCATGACTAGATCATCATGATATCCTTCATCCGCAGCGTAACTATGTCGTTTTTCTATGAAAGTTGAAATTTCAGCAATTGTATCTGCATCTTGAATCAGCAATTTTTTACCTTCAATCAAAGATTTGAAATTCATGCAACCTATTCTTTTGATTTTTTTGTCTGTGTTTACACCCAACTGTGTTTTGCCACCGCCAAAACCACCTGAAACAACTTGGCCTTGATTTGTTCTATTTATGAAAATGATGTTTTCATATTCATATTCACTATGTAGAATTTCTGCAACTTGCTCTGACGTATTGATTTCAATAAGAGTCCATGCTTCATTATACTCTTTAGCAACTTTGTATATTATAGATGGATATAGCAGCGGACTGATCTGATTGTCTCTAAATTTTCCTACTTGCCGATATGGCATTTCATCAATTCTTATGACTGTAAATGCAGAATAATCACCTCCGACACCTTTTGCAACATCTGCAATCAATGCGTATGCACCATTCTTCTCCACTTTTTCGTAAATGTCTAAGCCATCTTTACTGTATATAGGCTTAGATGCTGACATTTGCGCTATAGAATCTGCTGCAATCAGTGTCAGACTTGATCCCAAGAATGCACAAAGAATTTCTTGATTAAATTTAAGTTCACCAAGCTGTCTTCGCTGCTCTTCGGCCCATTTTTCATCACGGCCAGGTATTTTCCAGTACGGTATGAACAATGGTATGAAATCATTTCTATCATTTTCAGCGTCATTCCAGAATTTCCAGAAATGATTGTAGCCGAGAGGTGTTGAAGAGAGAAGAATCTTTGTCGTAGAACCAGCAGAAATGGTAGGTGAAACTGCGGTGAAGAATTCTTCTGCTATATTATTTGGTATGATTGCAGTTTCGTCAACATACAATAAATTGACAGACTTACCACGAATACCTTGTCTGCTTGTCGCTGCTGTGAAAACAATTGAACCGTTTTCTAAAGCAATGTCACCTTTGTTCCATGTCTTGACGCCTTGCTGAAGCCATTGAGGAAGATTTTCGTACATCAATTGATAACGTGATAAAACTTCTCTTGCTGCTGTCGCTTTGTTTGCTAGGATTGCTACAGTTTTGCTGCCTTGAAATAAAGTATACCAAAGTATATATGCTGCTGAAGTTGTTGTCTTTCCTTGCTGCCGTGGCTCCATGAGTATAACTTTGCGATTGTTATGTATAATGTCCAACTTTTCTTTCTGACAATCATAGAGATTGAACGGCTGCAAGCCATAATCGAGCGTAACAATTTTACAATATTTTTCAATGAAATAAATATAATCTTCAGAACATTTAATGTACTCTTGAATGTTCTCTTTTGTAAATGGTACAGAAACTCCAGCAGCTTTGAGTAGCGGATTTCCTAAGTATATTTTTTTAGCCATTACCTTTGAGTAACTTTTGTAATTCTGCTGTGCTGCCAACAAATAAAGCGTTCGTCACATGAGTTGGTTGTTTTTCTTCATCTTTTTGTTTGAGGTCTTTCACTTTTTTAGAAAGTTCTAACAAATCTTTATTTGTCTCAGACAATGTTTTAATCAGCTGGCCGATTACTTCGTATGCTCTAGGAGATTCCATTTCCTTTGCTACATAAATGATTTCATCCATAGCTTCTTTACCTTTTTCAATAAAGTGCTTAAGATTTTCTCTAGCGTAGAGATAATCGTCGTCAATGGAATTCTCTTGATTTTCTACAGCAGACGCGACAGGATATTCTTGAGAAGGCTTTTCGTAATAAGGAATATCCAAGGCATCGCTTATCTTTTCGTCAATTGTCTTTTTCATGTCAGTGTCGTATTAAATCCAAATTCTGTATTACCAGTTAAAATTATTGTTGAAAATGTAGAGTGTTTTTGTTCTTCGTTTAGACGAACTACTGCATCTGTGATATACTTAGCCTTTGTAATCGGTCCAAAGAGATATCCTTTTACATTAAATGCTAAATCCCAAGAAATAACTCTTCGTGTATCAAAATCACCTTCGTATGTATCATCTGACGCAACTGACAATAGTTCTATTGGAACATCTAAATTTAATGCTATGTCAGGCAGTGCTTTCATTGTAACTGTGAAATCTGGTGTAAAGAACGGTATAATTTTTTCAACAATTTGTGTTCCATCTTCAGCGTTTCTTACAAGCGCACTCAAAGAAAAACTCATATCATAAGGAACAGGTGTGTAAACACTTGAAAAATCTTCAGTAGAAGAATTGAGATTCTTTTTCAATTTAAGACCTGTGTTTAATTTTCTTCCTGGTGCATATGAAATTGAAGTCATTTCAAAACCCAATCTAGGTAGCTGTGTGCTAAATTGTTCCCTACCTATTTGAGGATCTGCTGTGACTCTTCGGATGAACTTTTGCTTAGGACCATATTCAATTGGAACATTTACTTTTTGTATAACGTTGCCGCTTGAGTCATATCTCTCAACTTGAAGTTCATTAAAGATATTACCAAACATGATAATATATCGTCTTAACGTTCCGTGATAAAAATCATGGCCGAACATCATTTTACCACTCCCGAGTTAAAGCAAAAGGGTTTGCTTCACTAAAATCTAGCACATCTTCATCTTGAACACTAGATGTAATGAAATCATTGTCTGCTGTATTCGCTCTATTTTCAAACACATCACCTTCAAGAATGATCGTATTTGAATCTTCAAGGAGCATCTTGTCACCGATTTCATCAAGTAGCTCATCAAGAGCATTTGTAGCAAGACTATATAAATTTTCAGTATCATCAATTTCTGAAACATCTGTATCAATGATCTCTGAAGAATAGTCAAATCTATCACATCGCAATTCGTATGTATAAGTTTTACCTAATTGAAAAAAATATTCATTGTCTTCACAAAATTTGATTTCGTACATAGACTGAACTAAAGGCAACCATATGAGATCGCCTTCTCGTGGTCTGTATATACCAGAGTAATCGTAATCTGCGATTTTTCTACCATCTGTTGCAGACAACATTTCATTCTGATATAAAAGTTCATCACCATCTTCCATAATTAAATTATAATTATATTCAGTCATTAAGCATGACTTCATTGCTTGTTGAAATCTTTTCTTTACTAAAGAAAATGTAATTTGTTCATCAACTTGAAGACCAAATTTAGATATGAAATCTAGTTGGCCCTGAAAACCGTCAAAAGTTTTAATGTACATTTCAATTTCTATAGCGTCATCAAAATACATAGATCCATCTTCACCGTAGAGTTTATCTAAATTGACATGCGTTCGTGGAAGATAATATGCCGGAACACCATAGATTTTAATTGATTCGATGATTAAATCTTCATAAACATTTTGTTCTGAAGTTGTAGAGTATTGATTAAAATAACGGTTACGTGCCATTATTATCCAATCATATCTGATATCGGGAGACTATATGAGCTAATCATTTCTTCCTCTAGCTTCGTAATTTCGTCAGTCGCCTCGTCCCATATCTTCTGACCATTGAAAGTCAGACCGCCGGGCATTTGAAGCCCTTCAAACTTTTTCAGATTTTCACCCCACTGTCTTTTGATCAATGCTGTGCAATATCTTTGAAGCCATCTATCATTCCATACATCAGAGTATGTGTCCGGATCTAGTTTTTGATATGCTTCAACAATGATATATTCACCTGTAGCAACTTTAGCTTCCCAGTCCATATCTATATAAAGTTTATTGACGTGCCGATTGTACCGAAGACTTTGCCGACCGACAAAAAGTTCTTCAGCAAGTGCTACATTTTGGAGGGCCATGTAATAAGGTGCAAATGGTCCGTAATTGAATGCGAAAAGATCATTCAATGCGATTTGATATCTTATATTGAACAGATTGTTGGTAGAATAAGAGTCACCAATATCAAAAATGTTGATGACGCCTATGACAGATTCAGGAATTGAAAGGTATTTGTTTGATTTATCTTCTGCTGTAACTTGATGCGCTAAAAAAACTTTTTCAGTACCATCAAAATGATAATCGTGATAGTATGATAAAGCTTCTTCAATCCGATCTTCAACTTGGTCATCATCAACATTAATTTCTAGAACGGGTTTGCCTAGTCTGCGTAGACAATGCTCTTTGAATTCTTCTCTTGATGCTGGTTTGTGAGTGCTCATTTATGCCCCTTGATGAAAATCTTTACCTCTATTTATCATAGTTGGTATTTCGCATCTTGCTTTTTCATACTAAATAGTGTATAATGTTTATTATTTGTAACCTATAGTGAGATATAATATGCAAAGATTAGAAGGTATCGTGAATAAAGCATGGGGTCGAGAAGTTATCTTCGCAACTAACGACAAATACTGCGGCAAACTGCTGTGTTTCGATAAGGCAGGCGGTAAATTTTCCCTACATTTTCACACCGAAAAAGATGAGTCTTGGTACGTCTTGAATGGGTCATTTGAATTAGAGATCATCAACACACAAGATGCATCAACGATGAAGAAAATCCTTGCAAAAGGCGACACTTGGAGAAACCCACCAAATCTACCACATCGACTTGTCGCATTAGAAGATAATTCCATTATTATTGAAGTTTCTACGCCAGATAGCGTAGAGGACAACTACCGTATTGCGCCAGGAGACTCTCAGAATGGGTCGGTTTAATTCGGATACTGCGATAGCACAACCCACTACCGCAAGGACAAGTTCCATCTTATGGTGGATCGCCATACTCTAGTGGCTGGCACAATCATTTCCAGCAACAAAATCAAATGTCGCAAGAGCAAATGATGAAGATGCAACAAATGCAGGAGATGCAAAAACAATGGCCTACTGTATTTCCTAACCACATCATCGGATTAGATAGAGATGGCACAATCAATGAAGACATAGGTGAGTACATCACCGACCATAGTCAGATTCGTTATATTCCAGGTAGCCTTGACGCGATTCGTATGATTCGTTTGAAAGGTCATCGTCTGATGATTCTCACAAATCAAGCGGGGATTCATAAAAAATTACAAACTACAAATCAAGTTGATGCAGTACATCAAGGTATCATGAGTGATAATACGCTAACGCTTCATCAATTCGATCTTCAACTTGGTCATCATCAACATTAATTTCTAGAACGGGTTTGCCTAGTCTGCGTAAACAATGCTCTTTGAATTCTTCTCTGGCGACAGGTTTAGCCATTGCTTTTCCTCAAAATAGAACTTGACTATTTATAATTAGAACATATATAATGCAGTGTCCATTGAAAAAAAGGAGTTATTATGGGTGGTAGATTTTCAGTAGAAAGAAGTACCGGGAACTATACAAATTCAGTTCCTCAACAACAGCAACCATTTCAACAACCATATACTGTTCCAGATTATAATCAACCAGTTTCATATGGTCAACCTCAAATGCCTCAATCATATGGAATGTCTCAACAGATGTCTCCTGCGAACTGGCCAACATTCTTTCCTAAAGAAACAATTGGTATAGATCGTGGAGTATTTATGGATGATACTCAATCTATTCTAACTCCAAATGACATTAGAATTATTCCAGGCTCTTTAGAAGGTATTAGAACAATTAGACTAAAGGGTTATAAATTGGTTATATTTTTCAATGAGCCTTTGATCGGCCAAAGAAAAATGACTCAGCAAAATGTTGATGTAATTAATCAGCAACTTATGAACATTTTCGGCCAAGCTGGCATCTTCACTATAGATGGTATGCTATATGCTACAACAAACATGAAAGAAGATATATATGCTATGCCCAATACAGGAATGCTAAAGAAAGCTGAAAATGACATGCGCCTATCATTTAAAAATGGATATTTTGTCGGCGATAAAATTTATAATTTGAAAATAGCTGATACAATGAATGTGAAGCCTATTCTAATTCAAACAGGCAATTTTTCAGATACTCAAACTAAGCTTGATTCATTTGCAAATAAAGAACTAAAAAATAAAGTTAAAACTTATAGTAATTTACTAGAATTTGCAAACAGTCTAGAATAGAAAAGCCCGCTTTTAAAAGCGGGCTTTCTTTTACATTTCTATCATATCATTTGTCGTATTAATTACAATCTTCTCATCTTTAGGATCTTCAATAGTCTTCTCAACGAGAAGGCTCAACTCAGGCAAATACAAATACTTTAATTTAGATCGATATAAAGTGTCTAGAGCATCGTCAAGTGTTTCTACAAGAGGATCTCCAGCAAGATTGAATGATGTATTGAACAATACAGGAACACCAGTGATATTCTTAAACTCTTTAATTAATTCGTAGTAATGTTTATTAGATTCTTCGGATACTGTTTGAACTCTACATGTTTCATCTACATGCGTAATATTAGGAATCTCATGCACTTTATCTGCTGCGACATTTACAGCATACATCATGAATGGCGATTCTTTCATTCCTGCCATGTCGAACCAATCATTTGCGTCTTCTACAAGACATGATCCTGCAAACGGTCTAAACCATTCACGGCCCTTAACGGTATTTACAGTTTCTTTACCATCAGGATCACGTGGATCATATAGAATGGACCTATTACCTAATGCACGAGGACCTGCTTCAGAGCGACCCTGAAAGATTGATACAATATTTCGATCAGCAATCATCTGTGCAATCTCATGTTTCGTGACAGATTTTGTAGCAATTTTGTTTGAATTTTTATCTAATACAGCCTTCAATTCATCCGCCGAATATTCTGGACCGTAGTAGATGCTTGTTTGAGGGCGAATTGTTTCATCTTCACGCTCAGTGTGCCAAATTAACTTCGCCACACCAATTGATGTTCCGCCATCGTGTGCAATTGGATCAACGTAGAAATTAATATGAGGAAATCTTTTAACGAGATAATAATTTGCTACGCAATTTAAACCATACCCGCCTGCAAATACGACATTTGTCACATCAGGAACAGTACGTAATGCATTCTCAACATAATCACCGACAAGCTTTTGAGTGTCGTGTTGAATTTGCCATGCTAAATTCTTTTCAACATCAGTAAGTTTTTCTGGGCTTCTATGCCAATCTTTTGGATCTTTATTTTGTGCAAGATATTTGATTCTAAATTGATCTACATACGCACCAGCAGGATATGACGGCAAGAAAACATCTTTAGAACCACGATTTCCTAAGAATAGTGACGGAATATTATCATCTTTTCTACCGTACGGTGCTAATCCCATCGTTTTACCTGCTTCAATAAAGCCAAATCCTAAGTATTGTGATACTGCTTCGTATGCTTTAGTAATTGTTACCGCACTGTCAAAAGAAAATGCACCAGTGTCAAACTTTTGACCAGAATTGTTTCCGTAAGCTTTATGAATAAGCGAAAATTTTCCTGGATATTCACATAACCAAACAGATTCAGCTTCAAATCCTTGAATTTCCATTTGCTCATTGATTTTTTCAGTCTTTAATGATCCTGCACCATCTACAACTAGAGCGATTGCTTTATCAAAACCTGAATTGTAAAATGCGCCTGCTGCATGGCCTAGATGATGTTCATGCCCTAGTCTAATCACACGAACAGCAGGATTAAATTTTCTTACTAAAGCTGAGTAAGCGTCTTCACCTGTCCATGGAAGTCTATGCTCTTCTTGCCCTGTTCCCGCAATAACTAGAACGTCAACATGCCAATGTTTTAAAACTTCCAGCATTCCACGGAATGGATTGCCATCATACTTCATTCTTGTTAATCTTTCTTCCTCAACGTAGAATACAACTTCACCATCAGAGATAAGTGCTGCTGATCCATTATGCCCAGGATTAATGCCTAGAATATTAAATTTCATTATTTACCCACCTTTTTTTCTATATCTTTAACAATTGACATAAACAAATCATCTATGTCTTTATCAGTTAGATCCATACATTTATCATTGTACCGATCTGCTAAATGTGAATCAAGCCCACAAACACGAATAGGAGAATACTTTCTTTCTGCTCCTGGTTTTTCGTACATATTAAACCAATCAGGATATGACACATTAATTGTATAAGTTGATCCAATAAAAACTGTGCCCGGTTTATTGAATGCTCTAGCCATGTGTTGACCGACTGAATCACATCCTACGAAATAATCGCAAGCTTCAATCACTGCTGACCACATTCTCAAATCCATTTCAGGTTTAAATGTGAATGTATCATCTTGCTGCCAGAAAGGCTTCTCTGCAAAAAGTATAAGATTATATTTTGTAGAAAGTTTTCTGACGAGTCTTAGGTATGCATGTGAATCAAGACCTCTTGAACTATCATCAATGATATCATTTCTATCAACTCTTGCACTTCTTCCGTAAGGTTGAATGACAATCGTTTTTTCTTTCTTTTGTTGTGACTTCACATCTGCAATCAAATTTACTGCATTCTTTTCTTCCGCTTTGCTCACATACAATTTAACAGGAGGCAAGTCTGAATGATCTGTAGTATTATTGATTAAAGCATCAAACGCTTCAGCTAGTGAGCACTTTTGATTGTAGTACGCAGGTAATCTGTAGGGTTCAGGTGAAATGGTTTCATCAGCATCTTTAATGAAACCATCAAAGATACCTTTTGTATCAGCATTGTATGTAATGTCTTGAAGAAGTGTGTTTCCCCACACTAAGTTGTCCCAACCAAAAATAACAATCCGAATATCGTCTTTGTTTTTGCTATTCTTTACTAATTTTTCTAATGCTGGTATTGCTGCAATCGCTCTACCAGCGCCACCATCGATAAAAATAATTTTTCTCATATGAGCATAATTCCTTCAAAAGAGTGAATAATATAGCGTTCAAGCTACTGTACTATATATTTGTCAAAAAGTCAAGTGTTTGCGATTTCGGTGTTGGAAACTATAATAATATTTTCGCTGTTTGAGACTTCGGTGTTTGAGACTTCAGTGTTTGAGACTTCAGTGTTTGAGACTTCAGTGTTTGAGACTTCAGTGTTTGAGACTTCAGTGTTTGAGACTTCAATTTCAGGCCATGCTAAAACAGGCAATTCAGCCACTATATCAGAAAAACTCTCAACAGGAGGATCTCTGCTTTCATCGTTCATAATTTCATAAAACTTCACCCAGGTGTCATCTCTAATTTGTATTGCATATTCAGCTTCATTTTTATATGCATCAATGATTGAATTGATATATGTTGTAGCGATACCTATACTACTGTATCCTCGTGTTTTTGCAAAAAAATCCAATCTAGCTTCAACAGCAGATTCTAAAATTTCCAATAAAGTTTTTTCTGGAATTTCTACCTGCTCAACTTCAGGTGGAGCAGGTAGTGTTAAATTTCCATTTTGATCAACGATATAATCAAATGCTCTAGAATCATCAAAATCTTCAGGAGCAAAAATCCACTCATGAGGACCATCATATTGGTCAGTTAAAGTTGCAATTACACGATTATTTGATATGATAAGTTTCATATGGTTTATCTTTTAGAACATATCAATAAATCTTAGTTTAAATGTACATGTTGTATATGTTGCTCCGTTTGCATAGAATCCGGAACCGCACAACAAATGCCCAAATGCAATGCTAGGCATTGAATTTGCAGTGCATACGAATCTTGGCGCAAGCGGCGATATTGTATGGCTAGTGCCAAGTGTACAAAACGAAAACAACCTTGGATTGCAAAGAACTTTACATGTCCATCCATAAGATCCGCCTCGAAATGAACATCGACCAAAATCATCAGCAGAACTAGGAGACGCAGGATTTGCTCCCAAACATAAAAGACATCCCACCGAATTATAACAATAAAAATCTGTACATGTTATTGTCGTGCCTGCTGAAGTATTAGCGCCCCACGGTGCACCGTAATTGCCTCCATATACAACCGCACACGGCCAGCCTGCTATAGCGATTGCATCACTTCTAGCACAAAGAGTGTAAAATGAATTGCAAAATGCCGGCATAGGACAACCAGGAATTCTATCTCTTAAGAAATTCGCGCAACATGTCATCCCAAAGGTGGGACTAGTAACAGCCAATCGCGGGCTACAAAGTCCCGTAAGTAAAATATTACAAAAGTTTCTTGGTCCACATGTATTAAGGCAGCAATAATAACTACATGCTGCTGCTACTGCTCCAGCGCAATCTGCTCTTCCGTATATCGTGTTTGCGTTGCTTCCGTCCGTTGGATAATTATATAATATTTGCGGTGCAAAACTACCACTACTTGAATATTGACAATAATGATGCATCAAAGTCGCAACAAATGTATTATTATTTGCGTTTAATATTACGGAATAACCCTGATCTAGACAGCAACCGGTTATACAGGAACCTTCATAAGACATAAAGTAGCAGGGTCCGTAGCTTGCCGGCAAATACCCCGCACCAAACAATGGCAATGAAGTATTATTGTATGTAGTAGAAGAATAGCAGTCAAAATAACTACAAGCAGGAGTATATCTGCTACTATTAAACATATTATAGGCCCGGCCGCAAGTCACACTTAAAAATGTACAATAGGCATCAGGAGAACACGTTGTACAATTTCCCCAAGTAAAATTACTACATTGCGCTCTCAACATACATAACATAGGACTGCAATGATAACAGAAGTAAGTAGGTGTACCAGGTTCAATACATACGCAATAAGCTGTCCACGATGACACATACAATACTGTATTTGCGAGAGGTATAACTGCGCCAATAGTTAAAATAGTATTGTCTGCATGAGATAAATTACAATTCCTAGGAGAACCGTTATTCCACTCTATAAGATTACAATGGGCGTGATAGCCTACAACATCAAACGGCTGGCATTGAGTAACATTGTAAACATACGTTCCGCAGGCTGTATAGCACAAATCATGAAGCTGAAGCATCCATGCTCTAATATTATTAGGGCATCCGTAGACACATGTCATAAAACTTATCACAGGCATTTTTGAACATAAGTTCACACGATCCTGAAAACATGACATAATGCACCAAAAAGGATTATTTAAAGCACAGCAGCACGCAAAACATGCATCCACACAGACACCTCTTAACACTTGTGTAAAAGGATTACAGTTACATCTAGAATTGGCTCCAACTAAACAAAATGCACATGTGTTAGCGGAACCAGTCATTTTTCCTATAACAAATCTTGGTATATGTGCTCCCCGATAGTAACAATTGCCAGGACCATTTGAATATCCTGCATTAAATAAGCCTGCGCCTGTAAAATTTGTAGTCACACAATCTCCACCGATACCTGAAAAGTATCCGCAGCAGAATGTTGTAAAATAAAACGGAAATGATCCTAAACAAACTGTCCATGCACCGGGCGTATTATTTGCTTGAACGGTAGCACACGCATATCCCCAAACGCCGTGACTCTTACAGCAAAGATTATTAATTCTAAAACCCTGCCAAATTGATCCTTCGCATGTAAATCCACCCAAAGCCCATTGAATTTCAACTTTTCCGCATTGGCCTGCGGTACATGCATTATATAAAAATCCATCACAGCATACACATGTGAAGAACGTGTTGGGAATACAGAATCCAGGAACTCTGTAAAATATACAACCATCATTATTTGAGTACATCATTCCTGGGCAACACACACAAAAACCATTTGTTTTTACAGTATCATGAACTGCTGTACAATAGTTTGCTGTTTCAATACACAGACACAGTGGTGTTCCACCACTGCTGTAAAGGGGCACATTACCAGGAACTGTATATCCGCCGCCAACCAAAATGAAATTTCCGTTGTTCGATGATGATACAGAATCTTTATATTGACACCAGACACAAGCATAATATATAGATTCAGCAGGAGTTAAAAACGATTCAAGACATGGAGTTCTAATTCCTAAACTATCTACGGAGATACTATTTAAGTCAAAACTAGAAAAAGCTGATGCTGCGCCTGAACTTGCAGTATTCCAAAAACAACTAAATTTATCATTAAATGGAGTTGTCGCACGATAATAGCATCGAATAAAAGACGCATTGCACGTTGTTAAAGCGCCCAATTGAGCGCAAGAATTCAAATTGAAAACCTCATTAATAAATCCTGTGTTACCACTAATATATTCTGTTGTTGCACAAGGAATTCCGTATGTAGAATTAGCAAAACATGTGAAAGTGCAGCTAGTGCCTAGAGCACAGCAAGCAGGCAAATTAACTAAAGCAGTATATGCACAAACGTTTCTTATGAATGAATTTGCTGAACTTGCTTGAGTAAATGCATAGGGACCTATACAAGGATCAGCAAATATTGAACATGTAACTCCAGGCTGTAAAATATAATTGACATAAGCAGTTCCTGCAAATGCATTACATATCGCAGTCGCACCGCCGTATGTGGTAAAACAAGCTGACGCAGTTGGATCAGAAAACAAATATGCCACAATGTTAGAATTGTTAGCTAAACTTGCCATTGCAGATGGATTTCTAAAGATACAGCATGTCGTAATTGGACAAACAAACATTCTTGACAAATTAGTATTTGATGCTACAACACATTGAATGAATGACGTTCCAGTTGCGAAAGCGCAAGACATTGTTAAATCTGAATTTGCAAAATGCTTTAGTGTGTCATTACTTGTCAAAAAGTTATTAAAAGCATTACCTGAATACGCAAAGTTATTTGCAAACGCAGGCGTCGAATAGTAAATACATGCACCGATTGTGCTTTGACCTAGTGTATTTAATGCAGTGTTTGACCGAGTGACTGCGTAAGTAGATGCGTTTGAAGATGCTGCGAGACAAGCAAATCCAGGAGATTGCAATATGCTAATGAAATCATTTTGTCTTGCCGGACATGTCATCAAAGTTTCTAAACATGTGCCTGAAATATTACCTGATTCAAGTGAGTTTAGTAGTCGTAATCCTCTAACTAACGGCATGGAATTTCCTTTCTTTAATTATTTTTTTATTTATGCTTTTTGAACATATACTAGCCATTTACAGACGCTAGAAAAATTACCGCAAGCTGAAGTTGAATTTACACGGGGTATTGATCCAATCAACATTACACATCCTGTAGCATTATTATAATTTGCTCTAATTTCTCCTACATAAGCACATCCACAATATGCTTGAATTTGATAAAAATCATTAGGTGCTGCACCAGGAATATTTACATTCTGACACACAGGATTTGTAACAAAACATCCAATTGAATTGTCAACTAAAACAGTATAATTTCTACCTACTCTTTCAAATTCTGTGTATGCTCTAGTTGTTTCCCATGTGGGAGCAGTTAATACCCAAGTTCCAATTTCGGCAATAACAAAAGATGTTTCATCATCGTCAGTGTCTATTACGCCTAAACTAAATTTAAAATATCCTAAATCTTCAATAAAAGCTGTCGTGCCATCATTGGCAGTTGTAAGTGTTCTAAGAATTCCACGATTTTCGTATGGATACGAAACTATCGTTGCTGTAGTGGAAAAACTTGCGTTGGATATACTATCCCAAACAGTTGGTTGCCCTGGACCTTGAGATTTTAAATATTGACCTGCGGTGCCTTCGTTACCGCAGACTAGTCCCACTGAACAAATATTGGTCAAACATTTGGTATCATTGATGACGGTACAACCGCCTACTTTGATTGCCATCGTCGCTCCTTTTCTTAGAACTCGGCTTTTTGTTTATTTATGTGATTTTAATTTTTCTATCTGTTCGTTTAAAGCTTTGATAGATTCAATTAAAAATGCTATAATGTTTAGATAGTTAATGCCTTTATTACCATCATTTCTTGTCATTACAATGTCAGGTATAATTTTCTCTACATCTTGTGCTGATAGGCCGTAACTTATCTTCCCCGTATCTTTCCAGTTAAATTTAATTCCAGACAATTTTGTTATCGTTTCTAATGCATTATCAATTTCGATTACATTATCTTTAAGTCTAATATCTGAAGTAGAATTTAAATCTGTGACTGTAATATTATTTGCTGTGAATGATCCTGAAGCATCTCTAGCAACAATCGTCGATGCACCGTTAGAAGATGATGCTGTTGTTCTAGCATTAGAAAGTGTTCCACTTGAAACGTTTGATGCATTCAGTGTTGTTAGCCCCGAACCCACACCGTAAAATATGCCGTTTGATGTAATGTTGTGCGCTGTAAGATTTGCAATTCTAAATTGACTATTAGCCGTGTCAATGTTTGTATTTGTGCCAGGTTCAATTGGATAATTATCAAAAAACTTCCAGATGCCATCTGAAGCATCTCTAAACAAACCTGCATGGGCATTTACATTGTCGGACGTTCTCTTATAGTGGCCGATAAATCCTAAGTCTACAACATCAGTATCATTATTTTTTCCAATTTGAATAAGATTATCTTGAACGACGAGATTGTTTGCTGTTACTGAAGTAACGTTTCCTGTAAATGTTACGTTTCCTGTGGCGGTTAAATTATTAAATATGACGTTTGCGGATGTGTCTAGGCGCTGCCCGATGCTAGCGAGAAATGAAGTTCCGCTTGAAGTTATAATCTGAAAATTTGCATTACCTGTGTGATAATTAAATTGACCAACACCACCCACTGATACATTTGCTATGCTGGTAACTCTACCTTGATTAGTTACGGTAATGACAGGAACTAATATTGAACTGCCATAAGTTCCTGGTGTAACTCCTGTGACAGCATACAGCTCATTGACTTGAGCAATTACATCATTTGTCGTTGAGCGAAATTGATTAAATGTGTTCGATAAAGCTACGTTTGCGATTGCCATTATTATTTACTCTTGACTAAGATTAGTAATAATTCTTTTATTTCACACATTTCATTTTTTAAAGTTGCAACTTCATCACGCATTTTTTCTATTTCTGTATTATTGCTCATTTTTCGTTTTTGAATTTTATATTTTAAAAGCGAATCAACATCAGTATTTAAAAGTGCTTTAGAGTTCACGTCCCTTTCAGTGAAGCCGCCGACAACTTCTTTCATTTTAATTTTTTCTACTTGATATTTCATGCTAGTGCAATCGCCTTTAGATTTTTGATTCTAGGTGCAAATGAGTCATTGTCTGATAAAAACACAATCTTAACTGAACAATATTTAAATCCTGTAAACGTTCTATTATCAGGCGTTGTATATTGAATTGCATTGTTCAAAACTAAGAATGCATCTAAACCACTATTCGAAGAAGGAAATACACTTTCAACGGACAAGAATGTATTATTTGAAATCGATGAAACGACCCTTTCAATACGACTTGTTCCAACAGCAATTGTGTCTCCTATTTTAACTTCTTCTAAGAATCTTGTTGAAGTTCCTACAACATTTGTATTTGAACTTGATACTAAAACATTACCAGATAAAAGCAAATTACCGCCAGTTTTAATTGATGTAGGCATAACATATCTTTCTTCACTATAAATTTTTGAATTTTGATTAAATATTTTAGTTCCACTCAAAGTCATTTCTTGATAGAACTTATCATCAAAATTATCATTATCATTTTCGTTTAATATTTTATAATAAACTTTAATGTCTGTTCCTGCAGGCCTGTTCACATCAATATAAACATTTAAATCATTTGCCTCAAAACCATCATTCAGAGCAATTCGTCGTGTGATATACCGACTTTCAGATGTATAAGGAAGCCCAGGATTTTCTTCATTTTTAATTGTAATCAATTGACTTGAACTGTTTGATTCTATAAAATTTGTAGCGACTGTCATGTATGTAGCATTCACAACATTCGCAACGAGTCTATATTGATCACCAAATTTTGCGTATTGGCCCGGAGAAATTTGAGTGTTAAATGCTGTAGCAGTTCCAACAACAACATTTGATCCCGCTGAATATGTTACCGTTCCAGTAACCGATGTTGATGTTGAATTATTAATAACTAAATCTTCAAGCGCAACGTTGCCTCGTGTGATGTCAATGTATGGGCTAATATATCTACTTGACGATGTTAGTTGCGCCAATACACCAAATGAATTAAATGATTCAGCAGTTTCATTGATTGTATTTGAAATTTGTTTTTGTGAAGATAAAACAATACGTTCTAAATTTTTAACTGTAAAATAATCATCGGTTGTGTATGTGCTATCAGCAGTCCGTACCTGATAATCAATTGAAGTTTGAGATGGCACCAAATCTTCAATATTTGTTTGAAATGCTGTATAAGTGACATTATTTCCGCTGATTGGAGCATTGATAAAAGCTGCGGTTCCTGTAGATGAAAATGCTGCAATTCTCATCTTAAATTTTACGTCAAGATTTTGTTTCGCACTCCATGTGTAATCATTTGAACTTGTAAAAAGAACACCTGCAATCAAAGCATTGTTCTTATCAATTCTCACGCTAACATCACTATTTGTAATATCTATCTGCCCCAATTCAGCAGTCCAAATTTGAAACTCATCCGAATTGCCGTCAGGCTTTGCTACGAAGCAATACTCAGAATCAGGCAATAGATAAATTGGATTTGAGAAAGTGAATGTTGTGGCAGATGATGCATCTTCACTTATTGAAATTGCTGAAGAAAGAACTCTAGCTCTTTCACCACCTATGACTTTACGAGTTGGAAATCCGTTTTCCATTTCACGAATTTCTAGTGTAACTCCTAGTGCATTATCTCTAGATTTAGTTTTAAAATATAAATCTAAAGATGTGATGTAAATACCATCAGGATATAACGCCTCATCGATATAAAAACTTTGTCCTACTGGATCAAATCTTGGTGGTGGCGGTGGATCAAAAACCTGTGTAATTGTTCCTGTTCTTACAGCATTAACAACAGAACTGCTTGTTGAAGTTACTTGTTGTCTACCGGTAAATGTTCTTAAATTCGGACTATCAAAACTTACACTTATGGGTCTGGTGTTTATTGATGTTGTACTCTTGGTTTGAGATATACCTAATGCTTGAATAGATTCTTTTGCGTATGTTGTTGTGCTGCCATCAGAATTTGTTGGACTATCAGTTAATTTGAACTCCCTAGTTCCAACGTTAAAAGTGTTTGCTGGTACAGTAAATACACCTAAAATTGTATGATCCTCATTGACACGCATAGAACCATTGGAAACTAGCACATAATTGGTGTTATTTGATGATGCTGGAATTTTACCGTCATTATTCATAGCATCAAATAAATTTTGCAGCGTTTTTCCTGTAGGTATTCTAATTTGTTTGCAATTTGCAGTTACATCAACACCATCAAAAAATGCATACAATCTTGCGCCAGATTTCATACCTGTTGCTTGAAAAATAAAATCACGGCTTCTCATGTTATGCGCTATAGATATATCTACAACACGATCAGCAGTAGCCCTTGTTGTGGATGGCCCAGTAGTAACTTGAGCGTCTTGAATAAACTCTCTCTGGATATTTTGTGTTACCGTTCTAGTTACATCAAAAATACCCCAAGTCACAGATTGATTTGTAGAACTTTCAAATTGCCACTCGCTACTTCTAGTTGTTGCTGAGGTTGTCTCTCCTACCCAGTGTCTATTTAAAGGAGCAACTTCAGTATTCCATGCATTTGCTAACCGTCTCCAATTATCAGCTTCTCCAGAATTGTCAATAACCAAATTGTTTGATGTATCTCTGGTTGTACTTAACCAGTTATCTGTTGGAGGTAAAACTTCAACATCACCAACCCACGTCCATGTCAATTCTTGTGCAAGATTGATTGGCGTAGATGCATAAGGCTGATCGATAAATGTTTCTTCACTATAAGAAAGCATAATCTTATTGCCTGAAGTTCTTACTACACCTGAAGATCCTGTAGATGTATATGAAATTTTAATTTGATTTTCATTATTAGCATATGCTGTAGCATATTTTTCATCACGATTAATTGCTGCGCTATAAGAATTTGATGATACGTCAGCGATTGATGATCCTGTAAACGCATCAACTATAATACCATTCTTAAATCTATCTAATCCATCATCGTCTAAAATAACTTTATCTGTCGCTTGTTTCTCAAGCAAACTTAATGCTGTATAATATTCAAGTTTATTTACTCTCTCTTCAATTTTACCAATATCTTTCATTGTATATCGTTTGTTTTTCATCAAACGAATATTAATCTCAGATGGTAATGATGGATATGGAGGAATAGTTAACTCTGCAATGTCCATTCCATCGGGAATGGAAGGCGGTGAAAGAGGATTTGGATATCCAGGTGAACCGTCATTAAAATTCAGTGTGCCTTTTTGATCCAAATACAGTTTACTTTTTCTTCCTTTGTAGAAAATAAGATCAGACTGAAAATCTGAACCAGGCGTAGGAATGTGAATTCCTCCTGTTGCAACTTGAAATGTGCCTGGATCTGATGGGTTCAATGCTGTATTTGACGTTTTGATAGGTCTAAAATCTAAACAGTTTCTTAAATCGAAAGTTGCGCCAGTTCTTACGCTTACATATTTTGGTATTGATGCTGTCGTAATTGTTGTATTGGATGCTACAGAATCGTTTACGGGATAAGAATCGACCGATAGATAACCAACGCCTTGTGTTGTGTCATGTGTAAAGAAATCATAAACGACATGTAAACGGCCTGTAGGAACTACACCAACTTTTGGTGTGATTGTAGCATGTTCATAGCTGTTATCACGTTGACCATTATTAAATATATAATTTGACGTTACGTTTGTGTCAGATGTTGTGGCATTTGCTGAAAAATTAGCTGCCTGATAAATTCCACGAAGTTGATAAACATCGGCTCTACCGAGATTATATGGGCCAACTAAACCATTCGGATGTGTGCTAGGATTTAAATTTGTATTGGCAGAATAATTTAGAATCTTCGTCATTTCTCTAGCTTCTGCTCTATCCATTGTAGCAACAACTCTAGCAGTAAATGTTGCATTTTCTTTGATATCGATCTGAAGTGTTCCTGGAGAAGAAACCGAAACTGTTCTGGTTGAGCCTGTTCCTCCATTTCCGCCTAAGTAAATGGGCGTTCCTGTAGGAAGAATTTTAGTAAACGTATTTGCTGATGCGCCTGTTGTATGTGCGCTATCAAGTGTTAAAAATGATGTATTGGTAATAGATGCAACTTTTCTTGTAAGACTATTTACTTTAATTAAGTCGCCGACATTTAATTGTGTCGTAAATGATGTACCACTACCCACAACATTAGTTGATGCTGCCGATATAGTAACTGTGCCAGTTAATGTTGACGTTTCAACGTTTGCTCCAGAATTGTTGATAAAGACAAGATAGTTTTCATTTTTCTGTGCTGTTGATAATGATCCGGTGCCGACAAAAGTTTCAGTTGAATCTGTTGTTGAAATTGTAGCAATTCCGCCTGTAAACGTAACTGAAAAATCTTTTTTGAATCTATAACCGTTTTGAACGTTTCCGCCAGTATCACGCAAAGTTTTTATTGCATTATAAGGCAACTGAAAAATTGCACGATCATAAGATTGTTCTTGTAAAATTGCATTTCCGTTTGAATCCAAAACAATGTCAGCAAATCGTTTAGGCGTTGCTGAATCATAAACAGCTCTAACATCTGAAAAGATTTTGCCAGAATTCATGACAACATCAAAAAGATACAAATAATATCTCGCATCCGCTGTGCCTACGTTACCACTTACATATTCAATCGCTCTAACTTTTGCAGTGCCTATACTTGTGCCTGTTACAGTTGCAGTAGAAAACGAATTATTGCTAATAACTTTTTGTGCTGTATCATACAAATCAATTGAAGTTGCTTCCATGAAATCCCAAGAGCCTACAAGCTCCTTCACTTCAACATAGTTTCCTGTATTGATTTGCGTTTTGATTTGCACTTCAGATTGTGTGAACAAACCTTTTTCTAAATTAATTCCTTGCTTTACTAAAAATTCATTTCTATACCCACTCACATATGATGTGAATGGATCCACTTCAACAAACAGTAAACTGCTGTTACCACTCTCTAATGCTGTATATCTACCACCGTTTCCTGATTGTGACAAGTGTTCACGGACATTTAATCTCGTATCTGAAAGCGTATAATTGCCAGACTCCTCAAATGTTCTTTTTGCTACGGCCTCTTCGAGTTTACTCTCTATTTGAGTGCTCTTTTTCTTTTTAATGATACCGCTTTCAACTTCTAAAATAGCAATAAATTCATTTTCATCTGTTGTTGCATTTAAAGCAACTTTAGTTAGACTTGTATCTATTTTAAGTCTATCAGCACCAGGCGCTTGATAGTTGGGTGTGCCTGCTGCGTTATCAACAAGTGACGTATCTCCAAGATAATCTACATAACTTTTTACAGGAACAAATCCTATTTTATAGGATGGTATATTTTTATACTTGTCTAAAATTAACGTCTGTGATGAATTTTTAACAAAATGGTCTGCGATATAAACAACACCATCACCTATGGTGACTTTTGATCCTTTTGTATATACTTTTTCCGTTGACAATCCAGCATCTTCTGTATACTGTGTAGCTTCAGATATTGCAGAGTTTGCATAAAATCTTGACGTTGTGTTTGCTGTAAAAAGTAATTCTGAATTTTCAAATATAATGGATGATCTTTTATCGGTAATTCCTGTAACGTTTAAAGTTTGTAGACTACCGTCGCTAAGATAAGTATTGGCCGTTGTAGTTGTTAATGTGCCCGTTACGTTTGCAACATAAAGTGTTATACCAGAACTAAGAGGATCAGTTACCCACGATCTGATTGTTGCAGTATTTCCTGTTGAAAATGTGATTGTATTTCCGACAGTAAGTGTTGATGGTGCAGTATTTACTGTGAGTAAAACTGCACCTGCTGTTAAGTAATTAATGAATAATGTTTTGGGATCAGTATCTTCTAAATCGGAAACGATGCCAACATAAGCTTTTATACCAGTATTTGCGCCGACAATTTCTTTCAACTCAAAATCTGTAACGTCAACTTCCACAGAATTATATGTGGATTGAAGTTTGACATACTGCATTGACAAATCGATAGTTTGTTCACATCCGTCAACAATAGAACCTTGTTTGAAAAAGTAATTAGCAAATCTTTCGATTTGCTTTTGCTGAAGTGTTTGCGATTGTGAAAGTTCACGGGCTTGAACTGCTCGCCCAGGAACATAAAGAACTCTTACAAATTTTTTATCTTCGTCATAATCATCATAGTATGGGCTGACGTTTAAATTCAGCCCACCTGGATTTGTATTAGCCATATTTTACGTTTCCGAGTTTAATTAAAACTGAATAATTAATTTTACATCTTCAATTTGGTCTGACGCTCTAGAGATTGGACTTCTATGTTCAGTATAAATGATATCACCTGAATATGGTTGAATTCCTGGATTATTTATCGCCGTAATTAAACCGTTGGCCGCTGAAGTTCCGCCAACGGCGTATGTAGCATTTGCAAAATCTTTTGGTAGAGGTTTTGTTGTATACAAATACTTATTTGTTGCGTCCCATTCAACAACTGTAGCAGTATTACTTCCAATCGTGATTGTCTCATCAACAGCATAATTTGTTGTTGGTGATGGTATTGTATATCTATATGTTTGTCTTACGTTAGTTCCTGTATGGCGAACTGTTGTGCCGTATGAATAAGGATCACGAATGAGACCGACTTTTCTAAAGTCGTTTGCGGTT
>Ga0214923_10001017_pt1 | contig 40935 bp, 34 predicted proteins | sample LL1510_MetaG_FD_177993 | JGI IMG/M metagenome (GOLD analysis project Ga0214923, IMG submission 177993) | Freshwater microbial communities from Lake Lanier, Atlanta, Georgia, United States - LL-1510 | ecosystem: Environmental > Aquatic > Freshwater > Lake | place: USA: Georgia | collected... | reverse complement strand
TGACGATGTTATGCTAGTGACCGGTGTGTATCCGCCATTTGACCTGATGCGGTATTTGTCAGGCGAAATTACCCCGGTTTTTTTTGGAAGTGCACTGAATAATTTTGGCGTTCGTGAAATTTTGGACTTTTTTGTGGCCCATGCGCCTGGGCCGAAACTTAGAGAATCAACGACCCGAGATGTGAGACCGATCGAGGAGAAATTTAGCGGATTTGTCTTTAAGATTCATGCCAATATTGATCCTAAGCATCGTGATCGCATTGCATTTCTACGTATTGTTTCTGGAGTATTTGAACGGAGCAAGCGGTTCTTACACGTGCCGTCGGGGCGGTTAATTAAATGTAATAATCCGACCGCGTTTATGGCCCAGGATAAGTCGATTATCGACGAGGCGTTTCCCGGAGATATTATTGGATTACATGACACAGGGACCTTTAAAATTGGGGATACATTGACTGAAGGTGAAGTCTTTTCATTCAAAGGTATTCCTAGCTTTTCTCCTGAAATGTTTCGATATTGTGTTAATTTAAACCCGTTGAAAACGAAACAGCTGCATAAGGGATTGGAACAACTTTGTGAAGAGGGGGTTGCTCAATTGTTTACGATGCTGGACGGCCGAAAAATTGTGGGCACCGTCGGTGCACTTCAATTTGAAGTCATTCAATATCGCCTTGACAATGAATATGGCGCCCAATCGCGATTTGATGCACTGGATTTTGTGAAAGCGTGTTGGATTCGGTCCGAGAATACCACGAAACTTGCCGATTTTGTTCGCTATCGGCAGTCTCAGGTTGCTCAAGATAAAGACGGTCAGTATGTCTATCTTGCCCAGACTCGTTGGAGCCTGGATCGAGAGGTAAAAGAAAATCCTGAAATCGAGTTTTTGACCACCTCCGAATAATCCTGATGATGGTTTTGTTGGGATCAGTAGCACCCTTGTCCAATTCAGGTTACACTAATTGGGTCGCAGGTGAACAACCGCTGGCGGTAACGCCGGAGGAAAGTCCGGGCTCCACAGGGCAAGATGCCTCCTAACGGGAGGACGGGGTAATACCCGATGGAAAGTGCCACAGAAAAGATACCGCCATCTTCGGATGGTAAGGGTGAAAAAGTGAGGTAAGAGCTCACTAAGTTCTCGGCAACGATGAACTTCGGAAAACCCCATCTGGAGCAAGATCAAATAGGAGGAGAGAAACGGCCCGTTTCGCGTGTATTCTCGGGTTGATCGCTGGAGCTAGTTTGTGAAAATTAGCCGAGACAAATGGTTGTTGTAACAGAACCCGGCTTACGGCCTGCGACGATCTCAGACTATCGCGGCCCTACATTGTAGGGCCGAACCTAAATGAGCGATCTACCCTATACTTACGTGTTTACTATGAGTACACCCATCGCGGTGTTTACATGTAGCTGATTGAGCATTGCTTCCGCTGCGTTTTGGGTTCGAGCGATTTGCGCATAATACTGGGCAGTGTGTTTGGGGTCTAACTTCGGACTATCGCTTGAGGCCCCAAAAATAGCGTATGTTTTGTTCAGAGACAGGTCGGCTACGAATTCGATTTTACTCAGGGATGTCACAGTGGTATCGATTACTTTGCCAGATTGACCGACTGACGATTTGAATACAATGGTGGGCTTTACTAGATCGAGATCGATGATCGTAAAATTTCCGACTCCAACGACGTTGATTTTTTGCTTCGGTGTTAAGGTTGAATTGAGTGAAACGAACTGGGTGGGGCTGGATATTGCCGGTTCCAATGCGGCAAGACTGGCTTTAACAATATTTGACGGTACGGATTTCATCATTTCTGGAAGGGTGTAGTTTAGAAACATGCTCCCCATAACACTGGCGCCTAAATAGTCGGTTGGTATTGCGTTTGGTGGGGTCGCCTCAACAATAGGTTGTCGCGCATTAACTGAACGAAACATGACTAAATATCGGTTATCCTCGCCAAAGGTTGCGGGCATGGAGAATCCCGTTGATCCAGCGAAACTGAACGCCTTGTCCATCGGATGCGGGCGTGTAAGTAAGGTAATCTGGTCGTCTTGCAACTGCTTCAGAGCTTCCGGGTTATTTCTGGCGGCAAATGCGCGACTGATCACATCTTTGGGTGACCGATCAATGACCCCCCATAGTCCAGTTGTTTTCGGTGTTAATTGGGCAGGTACCCTGGCTACTATTGGTGGACCGACCGTGAGTTTTTCTGGGTAGGTTCTAATCTCATTTGAAGCTAAAATTCCAGTTGTTCCAATCCATTTTTCATAACCAAATCCACACGGTAAATATCCATTACTTGGTGTGATCGCACGGCCGCCTAATCGTTCGCCGTAAGCTAGTTGATGAATGGTTCCCGTTTCAGGTTCAAGTGTAGATTGAATTTTGAGGGGGCCTCCGAGGAGCCAATCGATAATCCCGGCCGATTTGGGGATGTCTGAGTCAAATCGACGCCAGACTTGAATGAAACCGGATTCAGGCATTGTCTTCCCCAGTTTTTCTGACATTCGGTCTTTGATAATTTGCGCAATTTCGTCGACGCCAAATGATGAATGCTGATCTGCTATTGAAATAAGGGTTCGGTCTGAAAACGTATTTTTTACTTCTTGGGACACCATGATGCTCCATCCCGCGCCAAATGGTGTCGAAAATTTACTGTATTTGGCCGCTTTATACTGGTCGGTGTTGCCGACACTTTTTCCCCCTGGAAGTAACGACCAAAATGTTGATTGGTCAATTATTTTTTGTGCTTTTGACACAGTATTTCCGTAGGATACCCGATTTGCAGTGACCGTTTTGGATTGAGTCATCGAACCACTGGCGGATATGTTAAATTTATGGATATGTGGGTCATCTAGTGGTTGATCTGAGAACAAGATCGGTACCCTCGAAATAACCCCGGCATACCACCCTGATGCAGCGACTTCAAATCCAGCCGTTTTAGCGAGCCGTTCGAGTTCCGGAATGGCGTGGATGTGATCGTGAAACGTTTGGACATAAGCTTCTAACCGTGCGGCAGCGTAGTGCCCGTGAAATTCGTCCGTATTTTGTCGTGCGAGCCAGACTCGGGAATAATCGGCAAATATTCGCACCATATCCAAGTCGCTTTCGGAATGGGATGTCGCCAATTTTGCGGTAATAATGGTGGCTGTGTTTGAATCAGATAGTGGGACAGCACGGTAATTTCCCCACGTCACATAGCCGCCTTGAGGAAATGCATTGCCGTGATTAGGGATGGATACGCCTCCGTTAGGGGCGAAATAAACGGTGTCTCGAAGCACGTTTAAATAGGTGTTGATTTCGGCGGAGGAGTCGATAAACGGCGTTACTGAATTTATACGATCGGTATTGGCAAAATAGGATCCCAGTTGATTGGGTGTTCCTATTTGGGACATGATGTCGCGATACCCTTCCACAACAATCTGCGACGCCGTGAGATCGCTTGGCGATAGGTCATGAGTGATAACTTTGTCGTTGGCGTCATCCATAAAGGCGTCGATATGTCGTTTTCCAATTGATGAATGAATAATCACGGCTTCCCACATTTTCCGGTTCAGTGCGTCGATTTCGGGACCATTACCATTGGGCGCATGTTTCAGGTATCGACTCGTTTTAGTTGTCGTATTGCCCGTCCTTAACTGATGAAACGAATGGGCGATTACCGTGGGGGACGACGATTTGATTATCGGCGATAATAATTGAATTAGCTCCGATTCGATTGCTTTGTTTCCTTGGGATCCGAAATCCTGATTTGCTACGATTAGCGCCAAATGACGAATTAATATGTGGATCCCGGCTAATTTTTCGAAATATTCCATTTCTGAGTATATCTTTGCACCGACCTCTGACGCGAGATCATTTATGGTTTCAGGGTCGGTTTCAGGGTTCGTAGTTACGGGGACATAGACCCCATTGGTTGATGTAGTTGGTCGAGTAATCATCGTAGCCGAAAACCTCGGCGCCCAATGGGCCATGTGGCCTCCACCTGAGGTTTCAAAATACTTTCTAAAACCTGCGGAACGCTGCGTGATGATCGCGTTTAAGATATCGGGGTTACTATGAAAAAACTCTTGTCGTGCATCGGATGTCGACAAGTCGTGGCGGCTGAGACGATCTACGATCGAGCTTATGCGTTGCTGTTGGTCGAGAATTACCGCTGAAACAACAAGTTGATCCCTCGAAATCGAGGGCGATGTTTGTAGTGATGTTAAGAATTCGGCTTGCTTCGCCGATTGGTTATTCGGAGGTGAACCAATCCGTAACGATCTTAACGTCGTTGATAGTGTCGCTTCGGCTTTCGCCAAATCCGTCGCGTTAATCGTATTCGATTTTGGGTTGGATTGAGTGTCGATAGTTGAATGTAACGAATACAATCCAGTCGATGGTTGTTTTTCTGGCACAATACGAACTTGTCGAGGATTTATTTTTGAAACGGTAGTTACTGGCATTACTGAAACTGGGGTAGAAATTAACATGTGTCCTCCGTGGGTTGCGGGACCGATAACGCGTTTCGTGTCGATTCAGCGTTTACGACGATAATCGCTACGAGTGGATCGATAACGAAATGGTCCGGTGACTTGAATCTCCTGGCACTATGTCTCGGCAGGCGATAGTCGGTTTGTTTTTTGTGGAATATTTTCCGATACTAACATTGATCAAAAATCGACTCAACTTCTCCAGGAAGCAGTCATTGGGTGCTACCCAAAACAGGTTGTTATTCGTAAAATATACAATCTCGAACCGATCCCGGCGTAACTGAGCCGCAAATGCGCCGCGTGCGGGCCATCCCGTGTGGTAATGGAGTTGAAGGGAAAACGTCCATATCATTGGGCCAAAAACGGAAGAGAGAGCCAGAGTCGAGACCGACCGGAGGTCGCCCGAAAAAATGTAGTCGCAACCTAGGTTGAACCGACGTTACGTAAGACTCGGATACTTCCTCGGCGTCATTGAATATTTGCTCCAAAAATCACCGACCAGCATCTGTTTTTTTAACCCATCTAACACGATCTGTAATTTCTGGGTTGCGGTCCATTCTCGTCGTTTTATTTTAGTCGCGTTAGGCCACATGTTATCGCCGTTTCCGACCACCCTAAAGCCCCCATATTTGGGGGCTTTAGGGTCTAGGTGACTCTCTATCCTTTGGGGAGTTCTGAACTGCGCGCAGTATTATTTCAGTGTTCCAAAAAAATAATTGAAATTTTTTTTCAAAAAAATACGATAATAATATATAAGCGATTAAGTTCGCTTAACCGCCTAAGGACTGAATAAGATTGTTAGAGTTCCCCCTTAGCTCAACAGCCACTGTTCAGTCCTCCCATTTTACAGTTAGGTGGTGGATATAGGCCCTTCTGACGCAGAACCCAGATCGCTTCAAGATAGTAGACGGAGGTGGTATTCCTTGTCACCAATTGTCAACGATAAGTCCCCCCGGCTCTAGTGTTTCACTTCAAATATCTAGCATTTCGCCATAGTTCGCGATTCCAAGTGCACGACTTTAACCCTGCTTTTGTGAATATTCCTGCACATCAGGGTGTATTGACGGAGTCCGGAACAAGGTATGGTGAGACCGACGACTCGACTGTAGCGGAAGGCGCTCGAGGGCGGCGCGCTAAAATATGCGGCTTCGATTGGGGTTGTGAGTGGCACTGACATTATTCTCACGGGTAATGAATACCTGGCCTTGCGACAATTCTCTTGGATAATAACTTGGACGCTTAAAATTCGGTTGTGCCTTGACTATAGTCACCGTACACTGACTTAACGAAGTCTAAATTTCACGGCGATAAACCGCCGATGTTTGGGCAGTTATTTTTGAAAAGGTGAATGATGTCTCAGCGATATGATATTCAGACTCGGCGTCGATTTAATGCGCCGATAGATACGATGTGGGAGGTATGGACGGATCCGAATCAACTGGCCGAATGGTGGGGCCCGAAAGGGTTCAAAAGTACGGTATCTCAATTTGATTTTTGTGATAATGGCGGATGGGAATTTGTGATGCACGGGCCTGACGGTACCGATTATCCCAATTCGATACAATTTCTTCGAATTGAACCTAAAAAATCAATTCGATTTCACCATTCTCGCGAGCCAAAATTTGACGTAAACGTATCATTTGATGGATCCGGTCATGGCCGGTCTACTTGGGTACAATTTGATATGCAATTGGAAAATAGGCAGCTCGTTCCGATTATTATGGATTATGCGATATTTGGTAATGAGCAAATGATGGCGCGGCTTGAGACGTACTTGGCTACTAAACTTGGAACGGTGGTTCCCAGCCCATTTACAGACACTCGGTGGTTTAACTGCTCACGTGAAATTGTTTGGGGGGTATGGACATCGCCGGATCACATCAAACAATGGATGGTGATGGACGGTACGTCGTGGGGGCAGTCAGCGATGGATTTTAGGCGAGGCGGCCAATATCATTACAGCACCATTGATCCGACTGGGCGGGAAATGTGGGGCCTCAATCATTACATCGATATCGTACCAAATGAACGGTTATTGTATATCAATGGCTTCTCTGATTCCGACGGATCCTTTTCTGCACACCCGACGGCGAATCGTTGGCCGAAACAGGTGTTAAATACAGTGACCTTTTCTGATGAAAATAATGGGACTCGGATGATGATCGAATGGACTCCGATTAATGCAGGTACCGACGAAATTGAATTTTTTAATTTTTCTCATGAGGGTATCGCCCAGGGATGGACAGCTTATTTTGATAAAGTTGAGCGGTATCTGAGTCGACTAAAAGTAGGTGATCCAAATAAACGGTTTCCCTCGTCCAAATAATGGGTTCGATCGCGATAGTTTATCCCGGTAAACAGCCGTTGCCATCCCCTTGAGGAGTAGGTGGTTTGTTGTATCTATTTAGGGAGGGTGCCCTCAATAAATAGCTCATTTCCGTTGGTACGTATTTCGATAGCGCCGGATGAATATGTGCCCCATTCATTGATCCCGTGTCGGTGAATACGATTTAAAACAGCAGGATGTGGGTGCCCGTATTTATTGTGTCGGCCGGCACTGATTATGGCAAATCGAGGCCTTACCGTATCTAAAAACACTTCCGAACTCGATGTCTTGCTACCGTGATGGCCTAATTTTAAGAGGTTGGCGCTTAACGTTGAACCTAATGTTGACACAAGATGATATTCTCCTGGAGCTTCTAAGTCACCGGTCATTAGCATCGAAAAATTGCCAAAGGTCACCTTCGTGACAATCGAGTGATCGTTTTCGTTTTCAACCAATGCGTCCATTAAATTGAAGAGGTCAAGCTTTACGCCGGAATCTAGTGTCAATGTTGCAGAATCAGGACATGTGTTTTGAGGAATTGTTCCAAAATTCCACTGGGGATAGTTGGTGTTATGCCCATTGGTGATTATTTGACCGATTGGAATTCGCCGCATTAATTCATAGGTTCCTCCAATATGATCTTGGTCGAAATGAGTAATAATAAGGTAATCAACTTTGCGGATACCGTAGTAATTTAAAACAGGAAGTATCCGTTCTGTGGCGGCATCGAAGATGACCCTATGGCTCAGGCGATTCACAATCCGATTTCCGGTGTCGATCATAATAGTTTGGCGTTCGGGTGTGATGATTAGCGTACTATCACCTTGATCGACGTCGATACTGATCACCTTTAAGTATTTTGGTGACGTAATTTGTACCAAAATATACACGAGTAATACACCCCCGGACCCCAATATTACCCCGCGCCTAATCTGGGGATTGGGTATCAACCCATCGATCATCCATCCGGATATTCCAAGGCCTAAAATACATGGGATTGTAAACGGCGGATGTCCTAAATAGGCCGTCGCCAACGGTAGCTGGCTGCTGATTGATGCCACTGAATTTAATGCCCAAATCCCGCTTCGACAAAATTCTAGCCCGATAACAAAAATTGTCGGAAATACTAGCATTCCGAGTTCCGAAATTATTCCAACGACGACCAACACCTCGACGAAGCCGATGACAATCACATTGGTGATTAATCCGATGAGAGACACGGAATAGAATTGGGCCCATAAAATCGGAAACGTTACAAGAAATGGTGCGATCGAGGTGCTGATCGGCAGTACGATCCATTGTGGCCAATTCGTGGGAAAGCGTGCTGACAGAGTGGGTACCCCCCAAATGAGTGCCCCGGTTGCGGCAAACGATAATATTGCTCCAGTATCGATGATTAGTGTTGGATCAATCATGAGAAATAAAATGAGTGTCACGGACATCAGAAAAAGTGGTGACGTTCGGTTTTTTAGACTCCGATTGACTATGCTAATTTCGGACATGATGATGGCGCGTAGAACCGATGCGCCCCCGCCGCAAAGAAAATAAAAAAAACAATTTGTTAGTGTCAGGAGTCCTGCCTCAAAAACGATTGGGAGTCGCATGCGACCGAGCAGGTGTGATGCGATCCCAAGAATAAGTGCGACTTGTGATCCTGAAACCACTAATAGGTGAGTTAGCCCCGCTAATCGGAAACTATCGAATAGGGTGTCGGGTATTTCCACTCCGATTTCACCGAGCGTTAGACCAATAATCATGTCAGAGTAAGGGTGGGGTATTGTGTGGACGACTCTCCGTACGATTTCCTCTCTCATGTGCGCTGCAATCGAAATCAACGGATTAGTTGAATTTTTTCCGATTATTTGAAAACTGTCGATAATCACCGGAGGTGCCTGCCGTCGTAACGTATATCGTTTTTTTGAATCGAATTGACCAGGATTGGTGGCTGGTTTTAATAATAGGTTATGGCCTGAAAACTGGATGATGGAACCGATTTCTGGGGCCATGGTTTTAAATAGGAGTAGGACATTTCGTCCCTGTATCGTTGCACGAGCTGAGCTCGTCGATCCATGAATCTGCGGTACGGATGTAATTGTCGCCAATGAGTTGGCGGTGAGGGTTAATGTGCTGGGGTCGGGTATCGATTGGACTCTGATCACACCGCATCCAATTCCCAATGTTACAATGGCGGCGCCGAGGGCTAACATGGGACTTGGGGTAACAATTAGGGTACTTACGCCAGCGATTGCGATGGCCCACGGAATACTTATTATTCCTAAAGTGGTTAGAATTCCAATCGTTAATCCAGTTACAAAATATACACTAAATCGTTCCACGGATACCTCCGCTAATAAATTGGTATCCGTAATCTTCTATGAACGGTAAAAACACAGTACACTAGGGGATCATGTCGTCGTGAAGATAGTGGTTTAACTATATAACATCGGTTAAAAGTGGGAAATAAATATGTCATATCCTCGAGTTTATATTGGCGTGTTTTTAATTGGCCTTGGCATCGTTTCTCAGTCAATCGACGCTCAAACTAAATCGGGGGCGTCAGTGACCACTCGGTTTGTCATACACTCGGCGGTTACTACCGCGTCGATACGACAATTCCGTGCATTGAAATCAAGAGGGGTAATTTCCTATAGCCCTCAAATTCCAACATCTACCATTCAAGTGACATATAATCCCAAGCTGTTGATTCCTACTGACATTGTAGATGCGTTTCGTAACGGTGGCACCGTTGTGTCGGTTGCAAGCCAAAATCAGCTTAAAGTCAGTAATTTTGTAATCCGATCCTTTTGACGGGTTACTGTAGGGACTTTGGTTTGCCGGCGATGGAAGGGTTTATATACCGAACTCTTCTGCCAGTCTCCGGTGTTCATTTTTAAGCAAAGTCTCTTTCCCGGTTATGACCATGATTCCCCGAATCCAACGATTAGGTACGCGGGACATTTGCTCGACGCTGACCTCTGTCAGGTTGGCCGTTATTGACCGAATAGTGTAGTTCCATGTGCTATTCATCGAAATTGAATGTGACTCGATTTCGATCGCAACAAACTGAGTTGGATTTTCAGACACTATTCTATAGGTAACGAATTCGTTGTGATTCATCAATGTTTTCCACCGGGGGAGGCCTGTTGTCGGATCTTTTGAGAGGTTTACTAGGGTAACTTGCTCTGATTTGGATGGTTGTGTGGGAGATGTTAAGTACGCCCAAATACGTTGTTGGGAGGCATGATATTTTCCAGATCGGTGAATTTTAAACGTACTAGGAGTCACAGTGCCGGCTAGAAATATCAATCCCAAAAGTATTGCAATAAGACCCAACGTAATAACTAAAACTTTTTTTGCCATATATGTGTGAATGTAAACGTAACCTGTTTGCCCGAAATTTTAATTTGTGGCTCCCCCGGTAGGGCTCGAACCTACAACCTAACGGTTAACAGCCGTTTGCTCTGCCATTGAGCTACAGGGGAATTTTTACGGACTGATGAATTATAGGTGCAGATTTGTAATATTTGCAAGTCTGCACCTCGATCTTTTAGGGATTACGGAGATCGTAGCACTGGCTCTGAAGCGATTTAATTGTGTCCGGACTTATTCAGTCGTTGAAACCGGAGACATAGGTCAGATCAATACCATTAGGTTACGCCTTGTCAGATCCGAGAATCGAATCCTTTGCTTTTTCGACTCCGAGATTCATTGTTGCATAAACGGCAGCCAGAACGCTCGCTCGACTTAAGGATGCGATCGCGGTTGGCCGTGAAAAAAACGGGGTTAATTTTTGCCCATTGGCAAAATTTTGAAAATTACTTGCAATACTACCGGTGCTCATTCCTGCGATCGCTCCGGCAACTACTGGGACGGCGAATTTGGCTTCCGGGGTATTGCGGGTTGATTCGGATAAATTTGACGTAATAATTGCCATTGAAAAGAACCCAGAGCCGGCACTAAGGAAATTTCTTGCAAATATGAGGGGGTATCCTCGGACCATGGATTTTGGATCGCTGGCAATGCTCTTGAGTACCGAACTGATTGAGGATTTGTGGCCGGGTGCCTGCGTTTGTATGATTAAATTTTTCTGCTCCCATGCATTTAGCAAAAGCGATTCGGTAGCGGCTGCAATTCCGGATGAAATCAACGTTCCACTATAATGGATCCATTTTTCTGGTAGAGATGTATTTTCTTTAATAAATCCGGTTACTACGGGGTTTACCGTCGACATAGTTCCGAATACGGTAGTTCGCGATACCACTCGTCCCACCAAGGCCAACTTTAAGCCGGTCAATGGATTTCGGGATACCGCGTCTTTAAGTGGTTCACCTTTAATCATTCGAGCGGCTACTGTCTCAATTGGGTATAACGCACTAGACACTACGGTCCCTAATCCAATTCGTAGTCCGAGGTTGGACAGTGTTGGGTAGCGTGTGAAAAGGGCGCTGGGGGACCACTCTGAGTTGTGTGAGGTAGGGTCGTTGAGGGGCGTATCGTTACGGGATAAGCCGTGTATAGTTATTGGTGGATATGTTGGAGTCGTGTTTTGTTGGATTCCGGGTTGGATTGATGAAATGGGGAGGGTTGGGCCAGGTTTTTGGGTGGGTGCTGGAACGGATCGATGTGGGTAAACAAGTGACGATATGGATTCTATGAATGATTTCAAGATGGCCCTCCTAGATAATTTGTCTCCACCCCATATGCCAATCGTTGCGATTAAATAGTGTCCGTTATCGAAACAATATTCTGGTGTTCGTCCCTGCCCAAGGGCCGATTTACCGCATTTAGAGACCTTTGACTTGCTCATATCATCAGCCGTGCCAAAACACCTTTATCTTCCTGGGGGGGAACTGAAAATTCAGTAGCAATGGGGTAATGGCTGGCCTATTTTCAAATTAAATATTCAACAAAAATGTTTCAATTTATTTAATAGTTACAGAAATGCCTTTTTTACACTTCTAATTGGTCGCCGTTTGACTTAAGTTACTGGCGGCATCGGTGGGTGGTTGATGGGGTTATCACATAATCCATCGGGACATCGTTGGGTTTTAGGGCTATATGGTCAAACAGTTGAAAATTGTACCCAATTCCAATCTTAATACCCATGCTTTGTGCAAGGAGGCGGTCGAAGTATCCGTTGCCGAATCCAAGTCTACCGCCATTTTTTCCAAATACAAGTCCAGGGACTACCCAGGCTTCGATAGCGCTCTTAGCATCCATGATATCGATCGGACTCGCGCTTGGTTCTGCGACATCAAATCGACCTTGTACGGTTATCGTTCCATATGGGCCTGCCCAAGGGGCTACCGAATATCCTACGGTGTCTGAAATGAATTTTGGTGCAAATATCGCGATCTCATTGAGTTCTAGATCAGGATAACAACTGACTACATTTATTTCGTTTTGAATCGGAAAATAGATGGCTATCGATTGGATGCCTAATCGAACGACAAGCGGAAGTAATTGACTGAGGACTCGATGGCTTTCGGATGCAACGGTGTCAATGGAAAGGCCGAGGCGACGGGCCTTAATTTGATTGCGTAACCCTAGCATTATCACGAACCAAATTGGAGACCATTGTTCCGATATCAGATGTCGAGTAGCCCATTTGAGCCGCTGCCATTGATTTCATTTTTAAAATCACTGCTATTTTTGCGGTTTCAATGGCCCGAGCCGCCTCTTGAAAACCCAAATGCTCTAACATCATATGTGCTGCACCAATTGCCGCCATCGGATTTATTTCGTTCCGCCCGGTAAATGCAGGGGCTGTTCCGCCAATTGGCTCAAACATTGATACGCCAAGAGGATTTATATTTCCACTGGCGGCGACACCCATTCCGCCTTGAGTTACCGCGGCCAGGTCCGTGATAATGTCGCCGAACATATTTTCAGTGACTATCACGTCGTATTTTTCGGGGCATTCGATCATGTAGATACACATGGCATCAACATGAACATAATCAGTTTTAACCTGGGGAAATTCGACGCTCAATTCAGATACTACGCGTTCCCAAAGTCCGAATACATGCTGAAGTACATTGGATTTGCCACACAACGTAAGTTTGCCGATAAATCCTGATTGACGATCGGCGTGTGATAACCCCCTCCACGGGGAATCGGAATGCCGCTTCATAACATACTCGAATGCAAAACGTACGCATCGTTCGACTTGCGAGTATGAATATACCATCGACTGAATAGCTACTTCTTGGGAGGTTCCTGTCATCGAGCTTCCACCAACACCTGTGTAAAGCCCCCCGGTGTTTTCTCGCACAACGACGTAATCAATGTCGTGATGGTTTTTATGTTTTATCGGCGTTTCTACGTTTTCATACAATTTGACCGGTCGTAGGTTAATGTACTGGTCTAATCCGAAACGTAATTTGAGCAAAATACCTCGTTCCAATACCCCTGGCTTAATATCGGGATGTCCGATGGCCCCCAAAAGAATTGCGTCAAACTGTTTAAGTTGATCCAATTCATGGTCTTCGAGTGTTTTGCCTTCGGTTAGGTAACGGTCCCCATCATAATTTAAGTGAGAATACGATAGAGCAAAATTATAGTGTTTTTGAGCCTCATCCAGTACTTTTATGGCTTCTCGAATTACCTCGGGTCCGGTCCCGTCTCCTGCAATTACTGCAATTTTTTTTGTCATAACTCGTTCCTTGAATTTTTGGTTTACAGGGTCGGTTTCACTCGGGTTTCATTTCGATTGGCGACCATTTTGTTGATGGCATGAAGGTATGCTTTTGTCGAGGCAACTAGGACATCAAGCTCTGATCCCCGCCCCGTAAAGATGTTGCCCCCATCTTGAATGCGCACTGTGACCTCGCCTAATGCGTCGGTTCCTCCGGTGACCGAATGTATTGAGAAATCCAATAAGTTGAATTTCTCTTGGATGATGTGATCGATAGTTTGGAAAATAGCATCCACCGGCCCTGCACCGGTTTGGGATCCCTCGATCGTTTCGCCATCGACGGTAAGTTGGACGCAGGCGATCGGACGAGTTGTGTTTCCGGCGACAATTTGAACATATTTAAGTCGGAAAATTTCGTCTCCTTGGTAGATTTCATCGGATACCAGTGATTCGAGGTCCTTGTCCGACACTTCTTTTTTGGAATCGGCGACTAATTTGAACCGGTCAAATGCTTTGTTTAAATCATCGCCATCTAATTCGTACCCAAGTTCCTTCAGTTTTTGTGAAAAGGCGTGGCGACCCGAATGCTTTCCCAGTACCAATTTCGCTTCGGACAGGCCAATGGTTTCGGCGTCCATTATTTCGTAAGTTCGTTTTGCCTTTAACACTCCGTCTTGGTGAATGCCGGATTCGTGTGCAAATGCATTTGCCCCAACGATCGACTTGTTAGGCTGTACGAATGATCCCGTTATATTTTGAACCATTCGCGATGATTTCATAATTTCTTTTAGGGAAATATTTGTGGTTGCGTTATACAAGTCGTTACGAGTGTGTATCCCCATAACGACCTCTTCAAGTGCGGTGTTTCCGGCTCGCTCGCCAATTCCGTTAATCGTGCATTCAATCTGAGATGCTCCGGCCAAAACCCCGGCCAGCGAATTAGCGGTTGCTAACCCCAGGTCGTCGTGGCAATGGACGGATACGTCCACCGAGTCAATTCCAGTCACCGAATTCATTAAATATCGAATCAAGTCGCCGAATTCATCGGGTGACAAATACCCGACCGTATCGGGTACGTTGATTGTTGTTGCCCCGGCTTTTATGACTTCAGAAAAGACTCGCGCTAAAAATGCTCGGTCCGATCGACCGGCATCTTCACAGGAGAATTCGACTTCTTCGACTCTTGATTTGGCTCGTTTGACCGCTGCGACCGCATTTTCTAATACTTGGTCCGGAGTCATGCGTAACTTGTGTTCCATGTGAATGGGGGATGTCGCGATAAACGTATGGATCCGCCGGCGAGCAGCGTGTGCGATTGCGTCCGCAGCGGCATCAATGTCTTTGGGGACGGCCCGCGCTAGACTGCATATTACGGGTTTTTTGATTTTTCGTGCTATGGCTTCAATTGATTCAAAATCACCCTTCGAACTAATCGCAAACCCCGCTTCGATAATATCGACTCCTAGTTTTTCAAGCTGAGTCGCAACTTCCAGTTTTTCTTCCTTGTTCATCGAACATCCTGGAGATTGCTCCCCGTCTCGTAATGTAGTGTCGAAAATTTTTATTGTTCGAGTCATGAGGTTCCTTAGCGATTAATGATTACGTAATAATGCCCGATTCTAGCGAGTCGAGGGTAACGGTAGTGTCACTCACTAAAGCTTGCTTTAGTGACAAACTTAGGATCAAAGATTAACCCCGATCCTAACTTAAAAAAGTATACCCTGGCGTCAAAGTCGGGTAAAGGTAGATCTCCGTTGATTTCGGCCCCAAATTTCGTAAAAACTGCCTCAAACCTCTTGGCGTTACCTGGGATAGCTGGGTAGTATTCTGTAATGGGCCTGTTGCAAATAATTACGGTGGTGAGTGATCGTGAAGTTGATGAGTTGGAATGTGAATGGAATCCGATCGTGTTTTAATAAAGGGGCTTTTTTTGACTATTTGAGGAGCGAAATGCCGGATATTGTGGGGCTGCAGGAAACAAAAATTTCTGAAGATCAGTTGACCGATGAGCTACTGAATCCCCTGGGGTATTATTCAGTGTGGCATAGTGCTAAAAAACGAGGATACAGTGGGGTGGCAATTTTTACCCGCCTTAAACCACTTTCCGTGACTGAGGGATTTGGTGTTACCCGATTTGATGACGAGGGTCGGGTAATTTCAGCCGATTTTGGTGATTTTATATTTTTTTCCGTGTATTTTCCAAATGGGCAGATGAGTGGGGAGCGGTTGACCTATAAATTAGACTTCTATTCCGAATTTTTTGATCACGTAAATCGTATTGTATCGACCGGTCGCCATGTATTTATCGCTGGAGATTTTAATACGGCTCATCGGGAAATTGATCTGGCTCGCCCCAAAGATAATATGGATGTTTCCGGTTTTTTGTCGATTGAACGAGAATGGATCGATCGGATCTTGTCGATGGGTTACGTTGATACGTTCAGGTGGTTTAATAATGATCCGAATCACTATTCGTGGTGGACTTACAGATCGGGTGCCCGGCAAAGAAATGTGGGTTGGCGAATTGATTATATTTTTTGCAATGCAGATGCCCTACCGATGGTCACCGGTGCGACTATTGCTTCACACATACTTGGATCCGACCATTGCCCAGTCGGAGTTGAAATTAATTCCTGAGCACTTTGTTTTGTTGACATTTTGTTTTGAGATTTTGAATCTGCACTGGTATAATCACCCTAAATTACCATCCATCTCCGTTTAGCCCAATTAAATTAGAAAGTTGATGAACATAACCATGCGTAAAATTGTATCTTTATCGCCGTCGTATTCACCTGTATCCGTTACTGAAATTGGGGCTGATCGGATGTCACTTCCCTCGAGCCTCAATATTCCTGGATATGACCCATTCCCTGTTGTGTTTGAGTGGCCGGCCGATGACCGATTTGCTGCCAAGGCGCTACCGTCCAACATCGACCGTATTCAGGCGAACGTCTTAGATCGATTTAGACGCTCAGGGGTGCTAGGCGAACGAGCAGAGGACGGAAAGCCGACGCGATCTGAGAAACGGTTTGAACGCTCACTGTTCTCGCACTTGGTCGGGTACACATGCCCAAATGATTCTGAAACTGCAATCGAATTGGTTGTCGATCATGTGGCACATTTGTTTATGCTTGATAATTTTTTTGATGAACCAACAATGATGATTCGTTCGGGGGAAACTTTAGATCCTCGAATGGTCACGGATGCCCTCTACCAAAGCCTCGTAAACGGTTTAACTGGCGGTGGCTCTGATGGCGGTGAGATACATCCGTATGTCCGTGCTCTGTCGGAACTCAATCAAGGCATTGGGGCTAGGGTTAACACTAAAATTTCGGGGCGGGCTGGGGGGGGCGAACCCTTTTTGTTTCGTTACAATGAGTATCTTAGCGCTATTTGTGCCGAAACTAAATTTAGATCGTCTGGAATCTGGCGCTCTCCGGAGGGGTATGCCACCATGCGTGCTAAAACAAGCGCGGTTGTGGATGTGTTAGAGTTGATTTGGCTAGTCAACGGAATATCGCTTGAACCTAAAGTTCGTATTGATGAAGAATTTTCGGGTATGATTCATAACTGTAATCGCCATGTGTCTTACGTCAATGACCTTTTTTCGCTTGCCAATGAAATTCAAGAAGACACCAGGGAGAATATGGTGCTGGTTGAGCATCACTGGCAGGTCGAGAGCAGTCGGGACTTGGGTAAAGCCATCCAATCCACAGTGACTCGGGTCAACCAAGCAGTGGCCGATTTTGTGATATTGTATAATTCCTATTTTTCGGATCCACGTAACGGTCAAAATACGCCTCAGCGCAAGGCCATTCAGTACGCAATTGATTTGATGATCGGTAATTTAGAGTGGTCGAAAGAAACCGGACGATATCGGCCGGAGTAGGATTTAGGTTCACAACAAAAAAAAAAATCGTGATCGGCCTCGATAAAATTTACGTTATGGTTTGCTATGAATACGATCGATAGAGTTCCGATTTTATCAGCCGTCGTAAATGCAGGGGTTTCCGATGATTATCCGTACGATTTTAAGCGTCAAATCGTGCTGATAAATCAAGTGTCGCTAATGTTTTCGGTTGTTGCCATTCCGTATTTTTTTATTTTTTATTGGTTGGGACTTCGTTGGATGGCCGTGTCTGTGGTTCCGTTCGTTGTTGGATTTTTGATGGCGATCGTATTTAACTCGTTTCGGTTGCATTATTTTTCGAAATGGAACTTAGTGATGGTGTCAAACTTGGCGTTGTTATTTTACGACACGATGCTGGGGTATCAGTCTGGGATTAATTTTATTTTTTTTTCATTGGTGATTATTCCGTTCGTACTGTTCAAACCACATGAAAAATTGGAGTTATATTTTGGTTTTTTTCTACCGGTGTGTTTGACCTTGGTTAGTAATGTCTTAGGATACTATGGTCACACAGGGGTGATACCGTTGACATCTGACTATTTGTGGCTGATTCGTGGAACTATTACCGTCGTTACCTTTGTAATGTTAGTATTCAGTGTTCGATTTTATTATAACGCAAACCATAGAATTGCACATTCACTCGAAGTCGCACTTAATGATTTGAGGTTGTCCAATACTCAACTTTCGAATACCAACGCGTCACTCTCTGATGCTGTAAATGAACTTCAAAAATCGGCGAATGTGATTCAGTCACTCACGCAGCAAGCTGTATTGGGGGCCATTATCCGAGGTATTGTTCATGAAGTAAAAAGTCCGCTGACGTCGATACGCGCAATTTGTTCGTTGATTCTCACGGATAATTCGCTAACTCCCTCGGTTCACGCCGACGTCGAAAAAGTACTGTCGCATACTCGGCATTTGAGTGATTTGACGAAAACTTTGTTGGCGGACTCTGGCTCGATAGTTTGGATGGATTCGCCGATCGATTTGAAAAAATTGATCGGCCAGGTGTTGGGACTTGTTGAAAATGAAGGCTTCATACGTCAGATACGAATTGACCAATTTATTCCTGATGATATTCCAGTTGTTAAAGGTGCCGCAGCGTATATTTCTCAGGCTTTGATTAACCTTTTGGTGAACGCCATTCGATTTTCTCCGGATAATTCCGTAATCGAAGTTCGGGTAACTCTTGAACCCGAATGGGTAGTGATATACGTCCGCGATTTTGGTAGTGGGATTTCACCTGAGATTCATAATTCATTATTTAATGAAGGAGTTACGACGTCTGCCCCTGGATCTTCGAACGTTGGCTTGGGGCTGTATTTTGTAAAACGTGTACTAGATGCCCACAATGGGGTAATAAAAATACACGATACATCGGCGGACGGAACAACGTTTGCGATGTATCTTCCGGTTGATCGGGGATCTAGTGCTTAAACAATATCGAAACGAATCACATCTTAAACGACGCGTTCGGGCTCAACAGGTCTTCGATATTCTGGTGAGACACTATCCAAACGTAACAACCTTTTTGAATCATGGGTCCCCGTTTCAATTGTTAGTTGCTGTAATATTATCGGCACAGTGTACTGATGAAAGAATTAACCGGGTGACTCCTGATCTTTTTGATACGTTTCCGACAGCGGAGTCTTTAGCGGGTGCTGATCCTGATCATGTCGAACAATTGATTCGATCCGTCACTTATTATAAGACAAAAGCTAACCATCTGGTGGCAATGGCGTTGAAGTTGACAGAACAGTTTTCTGGACAGGTGCCCTGTGATCTTGAGTCGTTGGTCTCTCTGCCTGGTGTTGGTCGAAAAACGGCTAATGTTGTCTTGGGTCAGGCGTTTGGCGTCCCAGGTATTACGGTAGATACCCATGTCAATCGACTATCGAGGAGATTAGGGTTTTCCAAACGGTCCGAAGCGATTGGAATTGAACGAGACCTAATGGAATTATGGCCGCCGGAACTATGGACGCCATTTTCGACTCAATTAATAGTCCATGCACGTGCTGTTTGCCCGGCAAGGTCCCCAAAATGTCAGGTGTGTGCGATTCGCCATTTGTGCCCGAGTGCTTCGACTACATAATGACTTTCTAATTTTCAACATATGCGGTATACTATCGACCCTATTTACTGTCTAGGGAGACCCTTAAATTATGCAAACTGAAGTAATTATTGCTGAATCTAGAACAGCTTTAGGTAAAAACAATGCCAAAGCAATTCGAAAAGATGGACGTGTTCCGGCTACTGTTTATGGAAATTCCGGAGAGGCGCGATCGGTCATCGTCAGTTCCCGCGATCTTATTCGCATTTACCGAGGTAAATTGGGGAAAAATACCCCAATAACGTTGCAAATCGGTAGTGATAATTCTAGTGAGACTGTTCTATCATACCGGGTGGATCGGAATCCCTTGTCACTTGCGATCGAACATGTTGATTTTTTGCGCATTACCGATGAGAGTCGAGTGAAAGTGCGGGTTCCATTAAAGCTTATTGGCTCAGCTCCAGGAGTCAAGCTAGGTGGGATGATGATGCAAAGTATATCCAGCATTATAATTGAAGTATCCCCAACTAAGACGCCTGAGTTTATTCCTGTTGATTTGTCGGGACTTGGTGTAAATCAAGTAATTAAAGTCAAAGATTTAGCCAATGAAAACTACGTTATTAAGTCGGAATTGAATGCCATTGTTGTATCGGTTACCGCAAAAGGCAAAGTGGAAGACGAAACTTCTCCAGGTAGAAAATAATTCAATGGATCAAATTCACCTTCTAGATGCTCTCAAATCGGTTGCTTATTTAGAAGGTGAATTTGTTACTCGTGCTGGGAAAGCTACTAATTATTATATTGATAAGTACCGGTTTGAAACCCAACCTGATATTTTATTGTCGATAGCCCGCCACTTGTCTACTTTGCTCCCCCCCTCTCACGAATTTGATTGTATTGCGGCCCCGGAGTTGGGAGCTGTCTCAATTGCTGCTGTCTTGTCGGTTACTGTCGGAAAACCTTTTGTAATTGTTCGAAAACAATCGAAAGAGTATGGGACCCAGCGGATGATAGAAGGTGTGTATTCCAAGGGCCAGAGAATGGTTATCGTTGAGGATATTCTTACTACTGGCGGTGCCGCCTTGAAGGCCTTTGAAATCTTGAAATCTGAAGGTGTGGTTGTTAGTCACATTATTGGAGTCATCAATCGGGAAGAGGGCGCGTTTGAGAATATTAAGAACGCAGGCGTTGAACCCGTTGCCTTGTTTAATCGGACCCAACTACTTGCCTCATCCAGTCGTTGATCAACTGCTGCTAAATCAAAGTAGATTTAATACCCATGTATGTGTCGGACTCGACCCCGACATCGATAAAATGCCCAGTTGTTTCTCTCGAGATGTGGAGGGGGTGGGTCTGTTTTTATCGGAGGTTATCAAGGCCTCTCATGGTCGATGTGTTGCATTTAAACCGAATATCTCATTTTTTGAAGCGATGGGTATTCCCGGTTTGAATCTTCTGTTGCGGTTGAGAAGCAAATGCCCGAGTGATACCCCTTGGATTATTGATGCAAAGAGGGGAGATATCGGGAATACGTCTCGGATGCAAGCCAAGTTTATTTTCGATGAGCTTGGGGCTGATGCGACAACCGTTCACCCGTATATGGGCTGTGATAGCGTCGATCCTTTTTTCGCTTATGAGAATAAATTAACATTTGTCCTTGCCTTGACGTCAAATCCAGGCTCTAATACGTTTGAAAAACGCTTGATGCAGGATGGCGCTCCGTTGTGGCAACATGTTGTCAGAGAAGCGACTCGGTGGAATTCAACATACGGTAACGTTGGGTTAGTGGTTGGTGCCACTCATTCCGAAATAAGACAGATTACGGAGTGCTCCGGTGGCTTACCATGTTTGATTCCTGGCGTTGGGACACAGGGGGGCGCCTATGGCGATGTGATATCGACTATCTCTAATCCCGATATGGTATCTATTGTTAGTATGTCTCGATCGATACTGTATTCAGATTCAAGTAATAACTTTGCCACGAAGATCCGAGAGACCTTGGACGATTTTTCGACGCAGAAATATCCTCAAGGTTAGTTCCGGAAGTATCTCTCTTATTTAGTAATTTTAGGGTGTGGGCTTTTGGCGAGAGCCACACCCTAAAATTTTACGATGCCGATTTTCGGAAGGAGTCTAATCGGCCTCTACGAGTCGGATGGCGTAACTTTCTTAAAGCTTTCTCTTCAATCTGACGGATGCGTTCACGGGTCACGTTGTATACCCGTCCAACCTCTTCGAGGGTGCGTGGTCGGCCATCGTCAAATCCGAAACGTAGTTTTAGTATCATTTGCTCTCGTTCAGTAAGAATATCCATCGCGTTAAGTAATTCTTCCCTTAAAATATTCCTCATCGTTACTGATTCAGGAGCTTCTAAATTTTTATCTTCGATAAAATCCCCTAGCTGAGATGAATCCTCATCTCCGATCGGCATTTCTAAAGACAGAGGAATTTGGGAATATTTTCGAATTGCGACAATGTTTTCAAGCGGAATATCGGTGCGTTCTGAAACTTCCTCATCGCTTGGCTTGCGGCCCAATTCTTGCATCAACATTCGTGATACTTTTTTAACTTTGTAAATCGTCTCAACCATGTGAACAGGTACTCTAATTGTTCGGCTTTGATCTGCAATTGCTCTGGTGATACCTTGCTTGATCCACCATGTTGCATAGGTCGAAAATTTGAACCCTTTGGTGTAGTCAAATTTTTCTGCGGCTCTGATAAGCCCAGTATTCCCTTCTTGAATCAAATCAAGAAAGAGTAGCCCTTGACCCGTATATTTTTTTGCGATGGATACAACAAGTCTCAGATTCGCGTTGATCAATCGCTGTTTGGCTTCGTCGTCGCCGGCGGCTACGGCTTTAGCCAATTCAATTTCTTCTTCTTGAGTGAGTAAGTTTATTGTTCCAATTTCACGTAAGTACATTTTTACAGAATCGTCGAGGTCCAGCGATTTGTCTATTTCCGTGGCTACGGTAGTTTCTTTTGGAACTTCCTCTTCTGACCCGTTAGTGTCCGAGGTGTCGACATTTGAATCAAGAATTTCTTCCATGTCGTCCATTATTGATTCCGGCCGGTCAAATGTTGAAAGGATATCGTCGGGAGAGAGGAACCCTGACTCCTCGCCAATTTCTTTCAGTTGATTCAGCTTGGTTCGTGCATCCGCTTCATCAAACTCCATTGTGATTTCTCCTAACTTGGATTTTGGGGCAAAGTGTAATTATAACCTTCGCTTTTATCGGGGACAAGGATCCGTTTCATGTGTTTAAATAGTGTTGCGAGAGTGTTGTTGTTGCTGAATAATCCGTTAATAATTCGGGATTATCTTTAGGTTTTTACCTCTGCATATAGTTATCGGTTTTTTTTTATCAAAAATTTCAAAAACTTTTTTAAGGAAATTATGTGAGTTGCAAGATTTTAGATGGTAAAGTAGTGAGTGAATCGGTTCTGTCGGGACTATGTAGCGAGATCCGGGCTTTGTTGCTTTCTACTGGTCGGGACCCCGGGTTGGCGGTTGTTTTAGTTGGGGACAATCCCGCATCGAAATTTTATGTCGAATCAAAGAAAAAAGCATGCCAGAAAATAGGGATCAATTCCTATGATTACCGACTTCCTGCGACGGCAAGTGAGGGGGAGTTGTGTGAATTAATCCGTCACCTTAATAACGACCCCGAAATCCATGGGATTTTGGTTCAGTTGCCGTTGCCCAACGGCTTCGATGAACAGAAAATTGTCGAACTAATTTCCCCCGAAAAAGATGTGGACGGCTTCCATCCAGTTAATGTCGGTCGAGTGTTACAGGGAATATCTGGATTTAAGTCGTGTACCCCTTACGGTGTACTTGAGCTCCTCCGATACTATGATATCGATGTTGCCGGGAAACATGTTGTAATTGTTGGTCGATCAAATATTGTTGGCAAACCGTTGGCGTCGTTATTAATTCAACGCGGGCCCGGTGCCGATGCCACTGTAACTATTTGTCACTCGAAGTCGGAGAATGTTAGAGAATTAACGGCGCGGGCAGATGTGGTTGTATCGGCGATAGGAGTTCCTGAATTTTTGACCGCTGAAATGGTGAAGCCTGGAGCGGTCGTGGTCGACGTTGGAATCAACCGCGTGGATGATCCAAATGCTAAGAATGGATACCGAATAGTCGGTGATGTGAATTATGCCATGGTTAAAAAGAATGCGTCTGCGATAACACCTGTTCCGGGAGGTGTTGGGCCAATGACGATCGCCATGCTGATGAAAAATACAGTAGAATCATTTAAGAAAAGTCTAGGAGGATTACAATGATCGAGCGCTTTTTCAATGAATCCATAGCCGTTAAACAGAATATTATGAATGACGTCGAGTTGATGGGGTTGATTTATCAGGCCGCTCAAGCCTGTACTGATGCACTTCGCAATGGAAAAAAAATTATTTTTGCAGGGAATGGTGGAAGTTTTGCAGATGCCCAGCACTTGGCGGCTGAATTAACTGGTCGGTTTTTGCTCGAAAGACCATCTTTACCGGCGATTGTGTTAGGGGTTAACAGCTCATCGATGTCCGCTATTGGTAATGATTATGGTTTCGAAGACGTATATGCCCGCGAATTAAGTGCTCTAGGCCAGGAGGGGGATGTGTTTTTAGCTATTTCCACGAGTGGAAATAGCCCCAATATCTTGTCAGCAGTAACCGTCGCTATCGAAAAAAATGTGACGGTATTCGGATTCACAGGGTATACCGGCGGAAAATTGGCGACAATTTGTCCGTGTATTCAGGTTCCGTCGGGGTCGACTCCGCGCATTCAAGAATCACATATATTAATTGGTCATGCGATCTGCGGATATATTGAAGATCAATTATATCGAAAATAGCGAGGGTCGATAGCGTGAACTGGAAAGGTATCGTTTTAGCCGGTGGAACTGGAACACGCTTGTATCCGATTACACGTGCTACATCAAAACAATTGCTACCCGTTCATGATAAGCCGATGGTGTACTACCCCCTTTCGGTTCTGATGTTGGCCGGTATTCGGGACATTATTGTAATTACAACTCCGAATGACCAAGATCGATTCAAAAATTTGCTTGGAGATGGGGCCCAATGGGGGATCACAGTCGATTACGTGGTTCAACCTACCCCAGGTGGCATTGCCCAGGCCTTTATGGTGGCTGAGGACCTAATTGCTGATTCGAACGTTGCGCTTGTATTGGGGGATAATATTTTTTATGGCAGCGGTTTTGTTCAATTATTGCGGTCCTCGACCCTGAAAAATCAGGGTGCAACGATATTCTCATATTTCGTTAAAGATCCAGAACGATTTGGTGTTGTTGAATTCGATGAGAATAGAAATGTATTGAGTATCGAAGAAAAACCGATTGCCCCCAGATCATCTTATGCCGTGACAGGCTTATACTTTTATGATCCAACGGTTGTCGATCGTGTGAAACAATTGACACCTTCAGCTCGCGGCGAACTGGAAATAACTGATTTAAACGCGTCGTATCTTAAGGATCGTCAACTTCGAGTGGAGTTACTGGGTCGTGGGTTTGCGTGGCTTGATACTGGAACTCACCAGAGCCTAATGGATGCCTCGCACTATGTTGCTGCGGTAGAAAATCAACAAAATTTGAAAATTGCGTGCTTGGAAGAAATTGCCTATCGAGCCGGTTGGATTAGTCAATCTCAGCTGTTAGGGCTGGCAAAGGAACTCGATAAAACAGACTATGGGCAATACCTATTTCGTATAGGAGCCGGATCGTGACAATATTAATTACGGGCGGGGCGGGGTTTATTGGATCTCATTTTGTTCGCCAAATGTGTGAAACATATCCCAATGATCGTTTTGTTATTTTGGATGTTATGACCTACGCGGCATCGATTGATTATCTAGCCCCTGTTCAATCACAGATCACACTCGTCAGGGGTGATATTTCCGATACCGAATTAGTTGGCCGGGTGTTTTCTGAATGGGATGTCCGGCGTGTTGTCCATTTTGCGGCTGAATCACATGTGGATAACTCCGTTTCGGATCCAAGTTTATTTGTTCGAACCAACGTTGTAGGTACCCAGACTTTGTTAGAAGCGGCTCGTCACCGATGGATGGAATCACCCTTTGTGTGTCGAGCCGGTTACGAATCGAGCCGATTTGTTCACGTGTCGACCGATGAGGTGTTTGGTACTTTAGGGAATGAGGGAGTATTTAACGAAGACACGCCGTATGCCCCCAACTCCCCGTATTCGGCTACCAAAGCCGGTGCTGATTTTTTGGTTAGAAGTTATTTTCATACGTTTGGGTTGCCGGTGGTCACGACTAATTGTTCGAATAATTATGGCCCTCATCAGCATGATGAAAAACTAATTCCAACCATTATCCGATCGGCTTTAAACGAACACCCGATCCCAATATACGGGACCGGGGAAAATATCCGAGATTGGCTGTTTGTTGGGGATCATTGTTCAGGTATCCACCGAGTGCTAACCGATGGACGCCTTGGCCAGACGTATTTGATCGGAACTCGAAATGAGTGGAACAACATTACTATCGCTCAAACCATTTGTCAGATATTGGATATTTACAGGCCCCGAGTTGATGGGAAAAAATACGACGAACTAATCACATTTGTGTCTGATCGACCTGGTCATGACTTGCGGTATGCAATCGACCCCTCCAAAATTGAAACCGAATTGGGATGGCGACCTGTGACATCATTTGCGGATGGGTTACGAACCACGGTCGAGTGGTATACGGATAAATATTTATATGTTACTCGGAGTTAATATTGACCATGTGGCGACCTTGCGGCAACAGCGCCGGGAGGATGACCCCGATTTGGGTTCAGCGGCCATTGAGGCATTGTCCGGCGGAGCAGATGGGATCACGATTCATCTTCGTGAGGATCGTCGGCATATACAGGACATTGACGTTGAAACCATTCGTGAACTGGTTCCACGATTAAATCTAGAAATGGCCGCATCAGACGAAATGATTGAGATAGCGTTACGATGTAAACCGAATTATGTATGTTTAGTTCCGGAGCGACGTGAGGAACTGACCACTGAGGGCGGTCTTGATGTAATACGAAATGAGGCACGCATTAGTGCCAGTGTAGATCGCCTTCAGTCTAACGGTATTGATGTCTCGTTGTTTATTGATCCTCAGATTGCTCAAGTTCAGGCCGCCCACCGTACGGGTGCGATTCTCGTCGAGCTTCACACTGGCTCCTATTCCGTATCCTCGACGCCACGTCTGGAATTAGCCGAGATAAAAGCGGCAGCAAGTTATGCTAAAATGATGGGGCTGATTGTCAATGCAGGGCACGGGTTAAAATTAGGTAATCTGGCGCCAGTCGCGGCTATCAGTGATATCAGCGAGTTAAACATCGGGCACAGTATAATTTCTCGATCAATTTTTGTTGGACTACGTCAGGCGGTTGCCGAATTTAAGCGGCTTTTGCCCGCAACTTGAAATCAAATTGGTATATATGCAGTGAGTTAAAGCAATGTGCCGTGCAAAATAATGGCCGCTACTGAAAAATAAATAATTAAGCCCGTTACGTCGACGATTGTGGCAACAAATGGGGCCGATGACGATGCTGGATCCGCATTAAATTTTCGCAGAATGAATGGCAACATACTACCTGAAATTGTTCCCCATGTGACAACACCCAGGAGTGCTGCCCCGACAGTTATGGCAATTTCCAACCAATGAGGTCCATACAGCTTAGTAAATCCCGAGACAAATACGACTCGGGTAAAGCCAATTACCCCCAGAATACTACCTAATGCAAGTCCAGATAATAATTCTCGTTTTAATACTTTTGTCCAATCGGCATTTTTGAGTTCGCCAAGAGCCATAGCGCGAACAATTAGCGTCGAGGCTTGTGACCCGGAATTGCCACCACTCGAAATTATCAATGGAATAAAGAGTGCTAGAACGACGGCTTTTGATATTTCGTGTTGGAAAAATCCCATGGCGGTGGCGGTCAACATTTCTCCAATAAACAATACGATTAACCAGCGCGCTCGTTTCTGGAGCATGACCCAAAACGGTGTTTGCATGTATGGATCATCCAACGCTTCGACTCCTCCGAGTTGCTGAATATCCCGTGTATCCGTTTCTGCCACAATGTCGATGACGTCATCGGCCGTCACAATTCCAACTAAAAATCCATCCGAATCGCAGACGGGTAAGGATGTCCGATCGTAGCGTCTAAATTTGGTAGCAGCATCTTCTTTGTCATCGGTGACAATTAATGCGACAAACGAATCGTTCATTAAGTCACTAATAAATGTCGTTACTGGCACGGTGAGCACCTGATTAATCCGGATATCATCAACTAATTTTCCCAACTCATCGACCACATAGATCACGTCTAAAGATTCTTTATCGTGACCATGTGTCCGGATATAGTCGAGTGATTGCACGATTGTCCATTCGGGTCGAACCGTAATGTAGTCCGGCGTCATTACCCGGCCGACACTATTTTCGGGATATCCCAGCAGTGTTTGGGCGATTTGACGTTCCGTTGGAGATAGAAGATCGACCAATTGTTTTACCACCGGGCCCGGAAGGTCTTCGAGTAACGCCGTACGATCGTCGGGTGACATCTCGTTTAATAGTGCTGCTACCTGGGATTGACCAAGACCTTTGATAAGTTTCGTTTGGGAATCAATATCGAGATATTCGAATGTCGTAATCCCAAAATCTCGAGGCAAAAGTCTAAAAATAAGGGCTTGGTCTTGTGTTGATATATGTCGAAGTGAATCAGCTAGTACAACCGAATCCAATTCAATACAGTAATGTTTCAACCCCGTCCAATGTCGCTGCTGAATTAGATCTTCTAATACCGCCTGGATTTGTTCGAGCTCTACTAATTCATTCGTTTCCATGCCGGGTTGTCCTAACCAAAAAAATACCGATTCATAATCGGTGCAGAGAAGAAAAAAATCAACTGATGATTTATTTTAACGAAGAGAATATGGCGATTTCGAAAATGAGTTAGGCCTGGCCGACACTGGGCCTGGATCTCGGCAAATCGGCGAGTTACGGGGTTGTTTTGTGGTCGAAATTCTCAACACAGCGCCGATACGCCTCCGGTTTTTCACTACAAATGCGTATCATGGGGCCTTTTTCGCGGTCCCAACTACGCGATATTAATGATGCTTTTGTGAATATCCCCGCAACTAGTTATTATATTCTGATGCTGTTGTGCAAAAAATCACTAGTTACTGAACACCGTAATCGCTGTGTCCCAGTATAAAATTGTTTCGGTGCGTCATGGATCCACCGTCCCATTTCGGTCGGATTACACCCGATTGGTAGGCCAATTTAGACAGAAGCTTAAAATAATTCAGGCCGCATCCAGCTATCTTAAATTATTCCGAAATGAAATTAATACGTACCCTGAAACAATTTCTCCGGATGTGGGGATTAAGCTTCAGGCGTTTCTTGGACTGTGTGGAATTGACCATTCGGGTCCGATGCCAGGCATGCGGCACTACAGCGAATTAAAAGCTCAGGCGTTACATACTATTTCTCTGCTGATCTCTTTGACCTATATAATCCGTCCAAATTCCGATACTACAATCGAAATGTTAGATAAAAAGTACGATGCGTTGAATCACGTCGACACCTTGATCAAGGCCGACCTGACCGACCGTTCCACCATCTCACGCCTGACGGAAGAAATTTGGAATATTGACTTTCCGACAGGGTCGATCGACGGTCAAGTCGAGGCGTTACTGACAAAACGTCGGGAATTAGAAATTAAACTAACTCACGAGCGGCAAATCAAAACGTCAGAGATGATGAACTCATTACTTATTGGCGCGTTGAGGGGTAATTTCGGGGAGATGCTGCTGGCAATTAATGATCAGTCGATAGTTTTAGATGTAGCGGAACTTAATTCCGTTGCCCGGCAAAATGTGTCTATTTTATACCAAGCGCTGGATGCGGAGTCGAAAAAGTCCTCAGTTAATGATCAGTGGATAGCAATTGCGAGCAATGTGTTGGGACTGTGCGTCGATGCCTCCGTTTTAGAGTATTTGATACCTAATCCCCCACTTTCCAGTTCCGACTGTAATCGAGTGTTAGACCGATTGCCGGAAGCGATTCGAATTCAGTTGCGTGGCATTTTAGATCATATTGGCCGAATGGCCTCTCTAACCGATGACGAAACACAGATTCGTTGGACAGGCGCGTTATCTCGAATTCATGAGGCATTAGGTAGTCTAACTCAGACTGATCTATCGACTGTCTCACACGATAGCGTACTTGAATGTTCCGAGTATGTTAGAAACTGGAGAAACGATATTGAACAATCCTGTTCGGTCGGGGTAGATCTTCGTTCGATGGAATTTTGTGCCGGTTTTATAAATCGGATGGTAGTGGCACCCGCCCATGTTAACCGACTTGAACAGCTTCAGGAGCAGCATTTTTTTCAATCGTTGGTAACGTGTAAACTTCAACAATTATTAACTGAAATATCAATTCCGATGCCATTTGTGAGTGACGTCCACCATTTAAACCTTGTAATGCAGTTAGTGTTTAATGGGAACCAGGCATCGGTTCCTCGACCTATTCTCGACCCCTATGTGGCGGGATTGGCCGATCGTATTCAGGCTAATTCTGTTCAAATTCAAACACGTTTTTCCAATCCTGATTGGTTAATTGATGGGTATATTGCGTTTTGCGGGGGCAATGGAAGGTCACTACCTACGTTTGGTGAGTTGCGTGAATTGTTACCGTTTTTGAGGAGTGATCCCCATCGGATGACACCGTCACTCCAAGCTAAAATAAACGTAATTGAATCGGTGTTTAAAGTTAAATCACTCCCTGAATTAGACCCCCTCTTTGCCGAATTCGACTTGGATGCCATTCATTCGGACATTGGAGGACATGGCGTATTGAGGATGGTTGCATTATCTGGAAGGCACGACGTTTTTGAGTGGCTTACCTCTAAACTCACGACTACTGATCGTCATTGGGAGCAGCGCGATACTGCTAATCTGACTCTGATTGATTATGCCGTCTTGGGTGGCAATACCAAAATTTCTCAGCACCTTTGGGATTCCGGAAGTCAGTCGGGTTGGCTACGTTTTATTGCCGAATCTGCTGGATCCACCACCACGCCGTCGTTGATGGCTCTTGCGGGAGAGTCTGGAAATCCGGAAATGATTCGGTACGTTTCACGAATATCCGGAGAGACTGCCCCGCGGATGATTTTGGCCTGCGATGTCGGCGGGCATACTGCGATGATGAGAGCCGCGATGAGCGGCAATCCGTTGGCTGTGGACACCCTTCTCGACCTGTGTTCGGATCTTGATATTAGCCATCGATTGGTGATAAATGCGAGTAATTCGGCGGGCCAAACCCCATTAATATTGTCTATTTGTCATGCAAAATCCAAAGAGTGTGTCGCCGTTTTGCTAAAAAATGGAGCTAATCCAAATGCCCAGATTCCGAGTTCACGATTGACCGTTTTACAGTTAGCGATGATTGAGGGTAACTGTGAAATAGTGAAGCAATTATTAAGCCATTCCTCAACCGTTATTTCGGACGATGCGCTGACAACCCCGTCAACCACTGAATGTATGATTGCAATTTATTCGACGGCGTTGGATTCGCACCCCGACATATTGGCTAAACCCTATGGTGCGACGTGTATCGCCAACTGGTTGTCACAAGCGAATGCGCCGACGTTAGTTCACCTGATGGCCGATAAGCCTCCTAAATTTGTACGCACTGTGTTGACCGCAAAGGGTTTAGATAATCATTCGGTGGCGCACAGCCTTGCCCGATATGATAGCTCGGCCTTAGCTGAAATTTTCAAGGGAAAATCGGAACGATTTATTGCACGTATATTGAGCGAATCAAATGGGTTTTTCAATGTCATGCAGTTGCTTGGCGATGCTGATCCCAGTTCATTGAAAACGATTTTAGGAGGGAAGTCATCTGAATTTGTGACCCATGTATTATCGAGTCGAAATTCCCAAGGTGGTCGAATGGCGCATTCGTTAGTGAAAAAAGGGACAACCCTAGCTGAAATACTAGAGGGGCAACAGGCCCACACCGTTCGAGAGATATTGGCATTGGAAACCAATGACGGGTTTAGTGTTGCTTTTCAACTACTTCAACATAACTTGCCGGCTATTCAGACAATTTTTTTGGCGATCGACGAACCCACTCTTTACCAAGTTTTTAAAATTGCGGACGCATCGGGAAAGTCAATTGCGGCCTGGTTGGTATACTTTGATTCGGATGCATTTTTAAAAAATATCGGTAACAAATCGGAATGGTTTATCAATTCCACCCTGTGTTTTTCCGATTCGTCTGGAACTACTGTTGCCCATCACTTGGCGCAGAATTCTCCTCAATCGTTCTTGGGACTTCTAGAGAAACTCCCCACTGGTGCGAGGCAAGCTATTTTAGATACCCACGATGGGTATGGGTTGACTGTAGCTGACTACATGGCGATTAAACCTTCGGCGAGTCGTCGAGCATGAGAGGTCATTGAGTTATGGGCTACTGACGACGCCAATAGCTGCGTCATATTTCTTCCCCACCGACCTTGAGTGCCGCCCGAAATTCCGATCGCCGATCTCAACATGCCTTACTCTCGACTTGGGCAATCAGATCCGATGTAACGGTATATTCACAAAGGTATGGGTTACCTAGTTACTCGATTGGCAGGGTCTAAATAAAGATCGGGGGTGCTATCATTCCGCCAGTATAGCGGCTAAATTTATCCATAAATTGTTGAGGCGCAATTGGACCATCGATAATGCCTTCAACGATCAGCAATTCGGTCTCAAAGTCGTGACGGATATCAGTGAGATTGGGTGGGCACCCATCGAGTATTCTCAAATATTTAATGAGTAAATCGAAAAGTGCTGGATGCGGTTGATAATCGACCGTTATTTTTCGGGCTAAATTTAAGAAGTACATGGATAGAGTTATTTGATTAAATGATGTGCGGATATTTAAAAATGATTCTGAAACTGATGCATCCGTCATCGCCCACATCGTCGGCTTCCGATTGACATGGGCTTCAATAACGGTAGTGGGTTCCAGTCTTCCTCCGAATCGTTTTGAACTTCTGACGGCGTATTTTGCAATCGCTGTGATCCGACCCAAGTCCCGGGAAAACAGGTGGACCCGTTTATCATTTTCGAAAATCGGCTTTGCATCACATACAATTCCAGTGATGACTGACGTGTTCATCCCCGAACTTTACGTCACACTGACTAATGTGTACACTCTTTCTGCTATGAAAATACATGAATATCAGGCCAAATCGATCTTAAAAGAATATGGCATTCCCGTCCAAGACGGTATTGTCATAGAATCCAAATCTGAGGGTAGGGCAGCAATTGATCAGGTAAGTAAAGAATTTAATGCATCTCAATTTGTTATCAAAGCGCAAATCCATGCGGGTGGTCGGGGAAAAGGTGGGGGAGTTAAGTTTTCTCCAACCGCCGAGAAAGCTCTCGAAAACATCAATTCAATTTTGGGTATGCAATTAATTACTCATCAAACCACCCCAGAGGGGCAACTGGTTCGGAAAGTCATGGTTGCTGAAGCCATCGACATTGCAAAAGAGTATTATGTTGCGATTACCCTAGATCGAGCGACGGGTAAGAACGTCATTATGGCGTCCACAGAGGGTGGGGTTGAAATCGAGGAGGTTGCGGCACATTCTCCCGAAAAAATTATTCGTGAAACAATTGATTCCGATGGACTACAGCCGTTTCAAGCTCGAAAAATTGCATTCGCTCTTGGCTTTGAGGGCGAACAATTCAAACAAGCTGTGAAGTTGTTGACCAACTTAGTCACCTGCTACATCGCCACGGATGCATCGATCGCTGAAATTAATCCGCTGGTTGTCACTGAGCAAGGCAAGTTGCTGGCTCTCGATGGTAAATTTAACTTTGACGATAATGCGTTATATCGTCATCCCAGGATCAAGGAAATGCGTGACGTCCACGAAGAGGATGCAACGGAAGTCGAGGCTGGGAAATTCAATCTCAACTATATCAAGCTTGAAGGAAATGTCGGTTGTATGGTCAATGGCGCTGGATTAGCCATGGCGACGATGGACATCATTAAGCTTCAGGGCGGACAACCGGCCAACTTTTTAGATGTCGGTGGTGGTGCAAATGTCGAAACCGTTAAAAATGGATTTCGAATTATTTTGTCCGATCCGAATGTCAAAGCTGTCTTGATAAATATATTCGGTGGAATTGTTCGGTGCGATCGAGTAGCCAATGGGATTATCCAGGCGGTCAGTGAATTAGGTCTGAGTGTACCTGTCGTGGTACGACTTGAAGGAACTAATGCTGAATTAGCTAGGGAGTTACTAGCTACATCAGGCGTAGATATTATTCCGGCTGGATCAATTGAAGACGCTGCTCAGAAAGTTGTAGCGGCGGCAACGCGTTAGGGAGTTTCGGATGTCCATATTAGTAAATAAAAATTCAAAAATTATCGTTCAAGGAATCACCGGGTCGGAAGGATCATTCCACGCCGGGCAGTGTTTTGAGTACGGTGGGAATGTGGTGGGCGGAGTGACTCCTGGAAAAGGTGGCCAAACGGCTCTGGATGGCCGGGTTCCAGTATTTAATACTTGTGTCGATGCGCGCCTTAAGACGGGGGCAAATGTCTCACTTATTTTTGTTCCTCCCGCCTTCGCAGCCGATGCAATTATGGAGGCCGCTGAGGCGGGCATCGAGCTCATTGTGTGCATAACTGAAGGGATTCCTGTTTCCGATATGGTCAAAGTAGCGGAATATTTAAAAACGACCAGTTCACGGTTAATTGGTCCAAATTGTCCGGGATTGTTGACCCCGGATGAAGCTAAAGTTGGAATTATGCCTGGATTTATTGCTCGCAAAGGGCGAGTTGGTGTTATTTCCAAGTCAGGAACATTAACCTATGAAGCCGTGCATCAACTGGTTCGTGTTGGGTTAGGCCAATCGACTTGTGTTGGAATTGGTGGTGACCCGATTATCGGTACGAAGATGAAAGATCTTGTTCAAATGTTTGAAGAGGATCCTGAGACTGATGCTATCGTTATGATCGGAGAAATTGGTGGTTCTATGGAAATAGAAGCGGCACACTATATTAGAGACCATATCAAAAAGCCAGTGGTAGGGTTTATCGCCGGTCAAACGGCACCTCCAGGACGGCGGATGGGTCATGCTGGAGCGATTGTCTCTGGGGCTGATGAGTCGGCGGCGGCTAAAATGAAAATCATGCGAGAATGTGGAATACGAGTGGTCGATTCGCCCGCCAATATCGGTGAAACTGTTAAAGAGGCATTGGCTGTACGAGTCTAGATCAATCCATTGTGGCCGGCAGAAATGTCGGCCTTTTGTGTTCATTAAGAGTTATGCTTAAGCCGAGTGCCGTCGTTGTAGTTCAGGAGTGTCGACGGCTCCTCAGTCGTTCATTTAGGGTCTGGCTGTTGTTACTAAGGGTAATGATTCCTGTATCAATAGCTGTTAAAGTCGTTCAGGAATTGGGGTTATTGTCATATATTTCTCTATTCTTTTCGCCGCTCTTAACACTCATCGGATTACCTGGATCGTATGGTATTGTTTTGGTGAGCGCTATGTTAACGGGTTTGTATGGAGGAATCCTAGCCCTTTCTCAGGTGCTCGGGGATCCGTTGAGTATCGAACAGGTGACAGTATTGACAATGTTTATGCTTAGCGCCCATGCGCTAATTGTTGAATTAAATATTGGTCGATTGGCGGGTCTTCGTCGTCGCTACTTGTTTTTTTTGAGAATAGGATTTGCGTTTTTTGTTTGTTCAATGATTCATCATTTTTGTCAGATATTTGATGTGTTTCAAAGTCGGTCATCGGCTGTGTGGACTTTAACCTCATCGACCGGTTTTGAAGGCTGGCTTATTGCTGAAATATGCCATTATTTCAGCATTGGTAGTATTGTGGCCGCCTTGATATTTACCATGCGCTTCTTAGAGATTGTCGGGGCCATGAATTGGGTGCAGAAACGTCTAAAACCACTGTTAAGTCCGTTAGGTATGAGTGATGGGGTGGCGCCACTGGTGGTGGTTGGCATGACCCTTGGCTTAGCCTATGGAGGTGGATTAATTGTTGATGAAGTAGCGAACGGCCGATTAAGCCGATTAGATGTGCTGATGGCGATGTCGCTGGTTAGTATGTGTCATAGTTTAATCGAAGATACGATATTGATGGTGATGATCGGTGGTGAGTTTTGGATTGTTTTTTTTATGAGAATTTTTGTAACTCTCCTGTTAACATGGGGTCTATTCAAGTTAATTCAGAAAATTGGGGCTAATCGGGCGACACGATGGCTGATGATCCCCAATAAATGAGGGCATTATGAAGAAAGTATTTATTGCAGCAACTCGCCAAAATGATGGGAAAACAATGGTGTCCTTGGGCCTGTTTAATGCATTTAGGAAGCGGTTCCAGGATATCGCTTATATGAAACCGGTAGGGCAACAATATCGAATCGTTGATGGTAAAAAAATAGATAAAGATGCGGTGTTGTTCAGTAATGTGTATGGACTTACCGATGAACCGCTGGATATGAGCCCGATTGCTGTGTCTAAGGGATTTACGGAAAATTATATAAAGCAACCCAATCGCCAGGGATTAGTAGATCAAATCACGGCCGCCTATAACCGGTTATCCGAACACAAGGATTTTATGTTGTTCGAAGGTACCGGCCACGCCGGTGTTGGGTCGGTATTTGAGATGTCCAATGCGCATGTTGCTCAGTTAGTGGGGTCTAAAGTTATTTTGGTGTCACTCGGTGGAATTGGTCGCGCGATAGATGAATTAATTTTGAATAAGGCGTGCTTTGATTTACTCGGCGTCGAAATTGCGGGTGTGATTATTAATAAGGTCGAACCGGAGAAATACGACAAGATAAGCCACGTTGTGCGGGCGGGTCTCGAACGACAAGGTATCGATGTGTTAGGCGTCATTCCTTACGTAAATTCATTGACTCGGCCCACAGTGGCCGAATTATATGAGGAGCTGGGAGCGGAATTGCTCAGTGGGGAAGACAATTTAAATCGCAATGTTGGGAATTTTATTATAGGGGACATGCGACCCCATGATGCCTTAGATTATTTTCAAGGTGACACATTGCTTATTTGTCCTGGAAATAGGGAAGAACTCGTCATGACCGCCTTGTGTGGTAATTTGCTGGAGACAGAAATGAGCTACAACGTTGGGGCCATGATTTTTACCGCTGGATTGCGTCCCCACGAGAAAATGATGAATCTTATTCGATCCTCGAATATTCCCATTTTAATGGTGGACGAGGATTCGTTTTCCGTCGCTACCAAAATAAATCGCATGTTATTCAAAATACACGCCGAAGAATCTCAAAAAATTGCAAAAATACAATCGCTCATCGAAGATTACGTCGATGTTGATCGTATTATTTCTAAATTATAGGAGGGGATTTGTGTGCTTTCTCTAACCAATTCGTATACGGATGATGATATGCGGCATATTGATCGTGAAATACGTCGCGTTCTGACTCCATTACGGTATTCAGTGACAATTCGTTCCGCGTTGACGACGTTGTTAGATCATCCCGGAAAACGATTTCGACCCATGCTTGTGACATTAGCCTATCGACTCGTTAACCCGTATGATCTGCAATTGCCCGACCCCGTGATCAAACTTGCCGCAGCGATTGAATTAATTCATTCTGCCTCGTTAATACATGACGATATCATCGATTCGGCTGAATTGCGCCACGGGAGACCTGCATTTTATAAAGAATTTGGAACGGAAGTCGCTATTCCTGTCGGCGTGTTGCTGTATTCAGTGTCGTTAAATTTACTTGCTCAGATCGGTGACATTGACGCTATTCGGCGAGTGAGTCGGGCGGTGGATCAATTGTGTGTCGGGGAACTTGATCAAGTCATGTCAAGAAATCGATTCGACTTAACCGTTACCGAGTATTTGTTGGTGTTAAAGAAGAAAACCTCCGCGCTATTTGCCTTGTCTGCATGGGGAGGTGTTCGACTAGCGGGTGGGGACATGGTGTTATCTGGAGATGCATTCCAGTTCGGTAATTCGTTAGGACTGCTCTTCCAAGTCTCTGATGATATGTTGGATTTTAGCGGTCAGGAAAATGAGCTAAATAAAGATGCATTTCAAGATTTTTTATTGGGTGAAATTACGTTGCCGATGATCATGTTGCTTCGTTCAGTCGGTTCGGATGACAACCATGAGATACGGCGTATTATGGAGACTCGTGACTGGGCAAAATTGCCTTGGCTGATTGAGCGATTCATGGCGTCCAAGGCAGTCGATCAATGTGCTGAATTGGTCGACGTGTATGAATCACGGTGTGTCACATTTTTAGAGAAATTTGAGAAGTCTCCAATTCGCGATGATCTGGCTCGGATCGTCGGGTATATATCCCATCGGGCTGGGTAGCCGTTGGCGGCCACCCCGTTCCTGGAATTATAATGTTTCTAAATATGATTTGTATTCATCGGCGGTCATAAGGTCGTCGATTTCTTTTTCGTCACTAATACTTACTTTGACTAGCCAGCCATCATCGTAAGGCGACTCATTCAATGCAATGGGATTTTTTTGGAGGTCCGTATTTACTTCGATAATTTCCCCGGTAAGCGGTAAATAAAGAGATGAAATGGTTTTAACCGACTCAACGGAACCAAACTCATCCATTTGGCCAATTTGTCGACCGACTTCGGGTAAGTCAACAAAAACAATATCGCCTAACTCGTCAATAGCGTGCTGTGTAATACCCACAATTGCTTTGTCGCCTTCAAGTCGAATCCATTCATGTTCTTCGGTGTATTTTAGATCCGATGGGATCATATTTAGTCCTCCAGCTCGATAATCTGAGATTTTGCCGGCATTATAAAGGTTTTTTGTCGGTTGTAAAACCAACAAGATCGGTTTTATAGTGAGGTTCAAAATAATTCCTTTCGGCTATTTTTTTTTGAGTTTTGTTCAATTGGAGGATTCGATGAAGCGGCTATTAATAGTTTGGGTGGTAATGGCTGGGGTGTTTGGGGTAATGAACCCTGTGTTCGCGGGGTATGTGGTGAGAAATCAGCAGATTGTGCCGAGTCAAGGAGGTCGGTCACTCTCAAATGACGAACTTGCTCAGGTTATCATGTCAACTCATGAGGATGTCGATCGACTTCAATCCGAGGTGTCTCAATTAAAAAATGAGAATCAACGCCTACGGAAGTCGATTGAGGAACTTGAGGCGACCCTCACACAATTTAAGAATATGTATTTTAGGAGATTTTGATAATGAATCGATTACTGGTATCCATACTTACGGTAGCGGTTATGTGGGCGTCTGTTGGGTCGGTAACCGCCGCGGAAATCAACGGATCTGGGGCCACCTTTCCCGCCATACTCTTGCAAAAAATGTTTGATCGGTTTCGATACGAAACGGGTGTAACGGTCAATTATGTGCCCAACGGGAGTTTTACAGGGTTGGCGGATTTGTCCGGGAAGCGCTCCCAATTTGCAGTCTCTGATTTTCGAGCCAAGGACGTCAATTTTATGGGGTCCGATCAGTGGGTTGACCTTCCAATCACGTTGGGAGGAGTGGCAATTGTGTATAATATTCCGGAAGTGCCACTACTCAAACTCTCATCCTCCGTGTTATTGCGAATATTTAAAGGGGAGATTACCCGGTGGAATGATCCTGACATTGTGGTACTCAATCCAAAGTTTACACTCCCGGATCTATCGATTACCCTCGTTGAACGGTCGGATATGAGTGGTACAACGGTGTTGCTGAATCGATATTTGTCGGCCAGTGATTCGGCCTACCACCCGACCTCTGATTGGAAAATTGATGGAGAGACCTCCCGAAAGGCGTCGGGTAACGGTGAAGTTGTTAATGCGGTCCAGGAGATACGAGGGGCAATCGGGTATACGGAATGGCATTATGCCGTTCAAAGTGCCTGTAAAATTGTGGCCTTAGGAAATCCGTCAGGACAGTATGTAATGCCGAGCGTTGAAAGTATTTTGGCGGCTCTGGAAAATGTGTCCGTTGACGATATTGGCACTGCGGGGATGAATTCGAAAAATGATTTTGCATACCCCATCGTTGGATTTTCATGGATATCGACCTATGCCGATCAAAGCCACTTTGGTGACTACGCAGCCGCTAAAACAATGATTGATTTTTTGTGGTGGTCGACTCACCAAGGGCAGTTGTTTGCCGAGGACAACGGCTTTGCCCCATTACCTCCTGCCGCGATGCGATATGCGACCCAGCGGTTAAAACAAATTAGGTATGATGACGTGATTATTCGGTAGTAGTGATGGCGGCAATTTGTTTGGTGGGCATGCCGGGTGTCGGGAAATCCCGAATTGGTCAGTCCTTAGCCAAACATTATGGATGGACGTTTATTGATACGGACAAGGTGATGGCGGCATCCACCTCGGAATCCGTTTCTGATATGTTAAATCGACTTGGCCGGGATCAATTTATTGAGCGCGAAAACGCAGCGTTACTTCAGCTGTCACCGGCGGTTGATCAAGTGATTTCTCCGGGTGGTAGTGCGATTTATTGTCGCGAAGGACTGTCTCATGTCGCGTCCTTTGCAACGATTGTGTATTTGGCGGATTCCGTCGATCGGATATTAAAACGGGTGACGAATATGGACTCACGAGGCATTGTATGGACATTTCCAGGCCAACGGTTTGACCAGTTATTCAAAGAACGCGATTCGTTGTACCGCCAAATTGCAGATATTATTTATCCCTTGCCCCAGGGGTTCCCTTTTTCGACGACCTCCGACGATATCGCGGGGGATTTGGCGCAGTGGCTCAGTCGGCGAATCGCGCGATAGTGAGACGAGGGTTATGGGATCGGGGTGGACACTCGGTGGTGAATCCCATTCGATTATTGTATATTAATCCGATTGGTGAATCAGTGCTTTACATACGCACCACTCGAAACACGATTTAGTCCAAGGGGGAACAGATGAATGCACCCAAAGGGTCGACACATAAATTAATGGCATGGCTCGGGCTGTCGATCATGCTGACGATCACGGGGTGTGGCACCGCCACTTCACTCTCGTCGGAGACGACAATGTCAATCGCCGAACGGCAGGAAATATTGAATGCCGTTTCACAAGCGCTGAATGACAGCAATCGAAATCAAACTACTTCCCAATCAAGTAATTCTACTCCCAATGAGCACCTCTGGTACTATAAAGAGGGTTCTAGAAAGGATCTAGGAACCACTATTCATGTTGGGATGGATGGAAAAACTCGAACCTATACCGGATATGTTGATACGGTTTTTAACTCAGTTACGCCGAGCATATTAGCCACAGAAGAAGTATGGTCCGATAGTTCAAGTATTGAAATTGGTGATGGGAGTTATTTCAGAGAAAATGCTGTTGATTTTACATAGGCCCTGCTGACGCAGGGGTTTTTAGTATAAAAAAGATAAGAAATCGAGTATAAATAAGGGAAATGGGTGGAGGGGAAATAAAGGACCCAAGTGCACGGTTTGTAGCTTTCAACGGAAAAAAACC
>Ga0214923_10001016_pt1 | contig 40939 bp, 54 predicted proteins | sample LL1510_MetaG_FD_177993 | JGI IMG/M metagenome (GOLD analysis project Ga0214923, IMG submission 177993) | Freshwater microbial communities from Lake Lanier, Atlanta, Georgia, United States - LL-1510 | ecosystem: Environmental > Aquatic > Freshwater > Lake | place: USA: Georgia | collected... | reverse complement strand
CACGACAAACTGCTTTTAATCATATTGACGAATTGCCACCTCATACATTAGAATGGGGACTAGGATATATTTTTGGTTTTACTGGGTGGTAACTATGAAATTACGATACCTAAAAACTGAAACAAAAATCAAAGGAGTTGAAACTTGCGAAGATATGCCTAAGTTTCTACACTGGTTGAGAGTTATTCCATTTTTTAGAGACAAGGAGATTACTTATATTCGTATGTCATATAAACTTCAATCTCTTGAAAATGGTAAATGGATTGATGTCCCCACAATTGAGGTAAAAGAATGATGAAAATGACTCCTGAAAATAAGTATGCTCTCAAAGAGTTTATGCGTGGTGCTGGTGTATTTGCTGCTACCGCTGCTATCCTTATTGCTGTTCTGATTACACTTGCTTATTTTGCTTCAGGTGATAAACCATTGGAACCATCATTTGAGGTAGTTGATAAGTATAAAGGATGTGATGTGGTAAGATATGCACCACATCAGGCAGCAGAATACAAATACTTTCTACACTGCCCCAAATGACACTCCCACCAGTTTTTGTTGAAATCATTATTCTTATAGTATTAGAGGTTTGGTTATGGGTTCTTCTCACGACAATCAACAAATGACAGTCTTTGAGCAAACATCAAATGAACCTTATCTTCGTCACGATTATAAGGTAGTTTATAGTGACGGCACTTATCAAGTATTTGACAACTATGAAGAAGCTCAACTATTATGGTGGAACCGTAGTGGGAACTTTTTGAGTCACATTGAAGTTCTAGATAGAAAACAAGAGGCAAAGGGGTTCAAGTAACTTGACAAATTGTTTAATGTCAAGTATACTACAAATACCAAACAACACATTATGGGAAGACCAAAAAAAACCGAACAAGTGACTTTTTACGATAGAGAAGAAGAGTTTCCGTTTGATCAATTTCCTTATAAACTAGTTCATAAAGATGGAAACGAAACTCGTAAATGTTACTTTCAAAGTGAAGATCATCGCCAAAAACACATTGACCGATACAATTTAAAAAAGAAAGACATTAAATTGAGCGATAAGTATGAAACACCTAATTAATGATGTTTTTTGTGTTGAACAAAAACGATTGGACTCTGGTATTCTACCAATAAAAAAGGCAATGGACTTGTCACCAACTTATGATGGGAAAGTGGGTGGAAAAATCTGATTATCCATATCACGAATTAGATTCTACTACTCCCTGGATGGAATTTATTCAATACTGCGAAATCTGCCACCAATTAAATGTTCCTGGTCAACCAAGTGTAGGTAGGTTTATGGCATATCGTCGCTATTTAAAATCTGTAGGTGTATTATGAAACATCCAAAATATCCAAACTGGTTTCAAAAGAAATGGGGCAGATTAGAAGAAGTCTCTATAGATCTTCTTCAAAAAAGGTTGTCTGATTTGGAAACTGCAGTCAAAAAACTTGAAGAGAAGTATTCAGGAGCACTTGCAGATATTAAAAGACTTGAAGAAGAAAACATTGAAACAAGTAATTGCTTATATGAACTCTCTAATCAAATAGATGCAGTTGATGCTCGTATTGACATTTTGGTGGCAGAACCCTATACTACAAATCAATTTACTCTTGGTGACAAATGACAACATCAAAAGCACAACAAGCAAAGGAAGAGTTTTTATATCCAACTCCTCCAATGAACCCAGATGCTGATATGAGTTTTCTGGACATTGCCACGATTAACAATCTGAATAACTTTTCTCATCACGTCTCCTACTTGACGAATATGGCAATCGGTGGTAAGATGACTGCTGAAGATGCCTATCAAGAGATTAGAAAACTCTATAAGGCAATGAAGGAATCACACAAATCACTTAAAGGTTCTTGGTTCTGATGGAAGATTCATTTAAGATTGTTGAAAATGCTGATGGCACATTTTCGATGGAATGGGACAGGCAAGACCCAAAATGGTCTTGGTTGAATAATCTCACTAGTAAAGAGATACAAGTGATTGTAGAGCAAGCAATCAAAGACAATCTTGAAGATAAATAATAATGCTTTTGTTTGTGGTTATTCAGAAGCAAGAGATTGGAGCAGAAATGCTCCTTTTCTCATATAAATAGTATTACCACAAACAAAAAGCAGATGAAAGAATTTTTAGAAGGTCTCAAAACCTTTGATCCTGGCGTGCCCGATCCTAGTGAGTTTATTTGTGTTTTTCCTCCTCACAACAAGGGCATAAAACTAACAGAAGATGTAAAAGAAAGGATAAGTATAGGTAGAAAAGGTATTCCTTCATATCGTCCTGGATATAGTCACTCTAAAGAAACAAGAGAAAAAATTAGAGAGACAAATATGGGTAAAAAACACACTAAAGAAACTTGTAAAAAAAATGTCCAAAAGTAGAATAGGGCATCTAACAAGTAAAGAGACTAGGAAGAAAATTGCCAATGCTTTATGTAAAGATACATATTTACTAAAACATATTTCTGGTAAAGAGGTTGTAGTTAATAATTTTACACAGTTTTGTAAGGATAATAATCTACATTACAGCAGAATGATGGATAGAATAACTGGAAAAGTTAAAAAACCTTACAAAGGATGGACTGGACAGGTTATGAAATCTGTGCTATGATAGATTCAAGCAATCAAAGAGGAACTTCAATGTCATGACTGACTACAAAAAATACTCACTTGGACAAGTTGAGAACTTTCTATATGATGCGATGAGTACAGAAGCAACGCCACAAGAAATCTATGATGTGATTAAAGGTGTTGTTCAGGACAACTATTATACCTATAAAGCACAGACACAAAAAGCAAACGAACTTCTTGCACTGTTGAATGGTAATGGTAAGGGACATATTGGGGCATATGATGATATTGTTGGTAAAGATAGTCTTTTAAGAAAAGATCGCAATAGTAATTTTCCAAATGAACAAAAAGATCATTCGGAACATTATTATGATTATGATCGTAATCAACCAGTAAAAAAAATCTGCGATGAAAATGATTCCTCATCTGAATATAAAGGTGCCTGGAATGATTTCTGGGAAAAACATCAGCAGTACACAGAAGAAGAACTGAATGCAATGTGTGATGCTACAACTTCAGCAAAAAAAGGTAAAGAAAATAAATGGGTTCTTCCTGTTGAAGCTGATGGCCCAAGTGGCGAATACTTTGTTACCTTCCCTAATGATTTGCTTGAAGCAGAAGATTTAAAAGAAGGTGATCAAGTTTATTGGATTGATCGGGGTGATGGGTCTTTTTTCTTAGAAAAAGTTAATAGAGTAAAAGAAACTCCAGTTGATGAAAATGACTGGAATAAAGATTACGAAGTTTAATGAATAGTGATAAATTAATTCATCCAAAATATCCAGTTCTTAGTTGGTTGAGAATTATTGGTAATATATTTTTTATTATTGGATATGCAGTAATTTTATTTAATAGCGTTCAAATTGGAATCTATTGTCGTTTATTTGGAAATCTTGTTTCTTTTCCATACTTTTATAGAGTGAAGATGTGGGATATGATGACAATTCGTACATTTTTTGCCATTATAGAATTAACAAAACTTATTCAAATTTTATTTTTTGGAGCACATTGATGGCACTATCTAAATCTGTTGAAGACAGTTTGAAGGAAGCAGAAGCATCTCTGCGTAATGCATTAGCGTATGCTGCCCGCCAAGAACGACCGATGGTTTGTAGTGTCATTTCAGATCTTATTCATCGTATTGAGTCACTACAAAGCACCGATGCACTCTTAGATAAACTTGAAAATCGTAAACCAGGAGATGCTGGTTTCTTTGGCACAATGTTTGGAGAGTAACACAATGAATGAAGAAAATCCAGTAGTAAGTTCGGAAGAACTACAAAAACCAAATAATCTTGGTAAATCTCTACAAGAATGGTGGAATTCTGATGCTTATAAAGAAATGCAGAAGGCACATCAAGAAAGTCTAGAAAAAGCAGTAGGAAAGTATTTTATGCTTTCTGAGTCTGATAAACTTGATATGGTTCAGGCAATCTGCTATATTATGTGTAAGGCAGAAAGTGAAGGAACCAGTCATCGTGGTCTTATGAATGAACTGGGAATCTATCCTTCTGGTTTCTGGATTGATCATCTGATGGATGTTCACAATTCTCTTTGGTCTTATTATCACGATAAAAAAATTGAACAAGAACTTGAACAAGATGTAAATAAATTAAAGGCTTTCTTGGAGAATAAAAATGAAACGCCTAATGAGTCGGGAGATGCTACGGGAACTCATTGATCTCGTAGAACCACAAAAAGAAGAACATTCAGAACTCTATAAGTATCTAACAATTACTTGGACTGCCTGCCACTATAACTCAACATTATATGCATGTAATGTTAGTGGTGCAATTTGTTTGCAAAGGCACCTTTCGGAGTTTGAACCTGATATTATGAGATTTTATGAATCTGAAATGAATAAGATACAAGATGTTAAGCAATCCCAAAGAGAACATTAAGTTTCTACATAATAATGAATGTAAGTGTTAGAATCAACACAATCATACTTGAGGACTATGACTCTTTCTAAAACCAGCACAGAAAAACTGACAACAGAAGAATGGGATGAACTTGTTGCTCTAAAAGAAGCAATTAATGACAATCCTGCCAATGTTCATCCTAATAAAATGGAAAAATTCACCGAATTGCTTGTAAGGTCTTGGGAAGGTAAATGTGATCCTCCTGAACCAAAAAATTGGAGAGGTAGTGCTTTAAGTGAATGAAAAATAAATAATTTATCATAAAAATACAATGCAATGAATAATATCGATCAACACATTCAGAGAGACGAAGATCTTTTAAATGATCCTATGATCTCTGCACAAGCATGGAGACATACCGAAGAGGAGTTAAAAGCACTCAAATCATATAAAGAAAATCATCCAGAAGATTCGCACGATCCTACTCCACTAGAACTTTATTGTGATACTCATCCTGATGCACCAGAATGTAGAGTATATGAAGATTGAGGACAGTTGACAAACTGGCACACAGGGGGTTCTCAGGGCACTGGGGACCCTTTATAATATGGAGGTAATCAACAAAAGCCCCCAATGGCAACCCGCTCCCGCATCGGTCTTGAACTCGCTGACGGTTCTATTTTGTCGGCATATCATCATTATGATGGTTATCCCGAATGGTTGGGTCGTATCCTGAATACTCACTACAATAGCAAAGAACTTGCCGCTGAACTGATTGATGGTGGCGATATGTCCTGCTGCTGGACTGATGACCGCTGGGATAATAGTGCTGACGGTTCTTATGGACCCAATTATTCTTATGGACCTAATTATTATTCCTATCGTGGTGAGAATTGCCCTCCTCGCCTTGATGCTGACCTGTGTGAGTATCTTCTTCCTGATAATAGTGAAGAGTATGCTTATGTCTTCCGTAATGGTGAATGGGTGTGCTATAATATGAATCAGTTTGATGATAGTAAACTGCCTGAAATTGTTGAAATTCCCACTGGAGCATTAATGGTATGATTCGCATAAAGTATTACTATAAAGAATATCCGAATACTACTCTTTCGGTGTTTCTTAAAAATGAAGAACAGGTAGAAGCTTTTAAAGCAAAACACCCCGATTATGTTTATATTGATGAATAAGTAATGTTTAACTTTATTTTTGGTGTAATTTTTGGTATTATTGCTGCAACTGTTGGTTTCACTCCGATTGCTAATGTCTTAAATCAAGGTATGACAAGTTTACAAAAAACTACCATAGAAGCAGCAAAACCACAACTTCCACCGCCACAAAACTAACTGGCACACTACTCACCCACAAAGCGGGTTTTCTGTTATAATAATCAGGTATCTGAGGGTTTCTTATGGATCTGTCTGAACTGATTGACGAACTGCGGGAAATTGCAATCTATGAGTCTGATCCCCAAGATTGGATGGGTTATATGGAAACTGATGACTTCTTGGTGCCAGATTCGGAACTGGCATACTGACTTTCTGAGCGGTGCCTAGGTGCCGCTACAATAAGCACATACACAATCAACCAATGACCGCTAACCACTTGGAGAACTGGCACAGTGGGTGCTTCAATGCACCCCAGATGCCTTATAATAACAAAGTAATCAAAACACCCCCAATGAACGACACCATCAACGAACTGACCATCACCAAGTCTCTGCGTCTTCTGTGCGATGGTTTTAAGAGTGAGTTTGCTACATCTGTCTTTGCAAATGAGCGAACGACTGAACTCTTTGCCGAACTTGCAAGTGAGTTTGTAAATGCTAACATTCCTGTGATTGATGAAGATAATCAAATGGAACTTGCGATGATGCTGCTAGAGTCTTTGAAGATTACTGTTTATTAATCATCATAAAAATGAAAAAACTACTCATTCTGATTCCTTTAATGTTGTGTTCTGCACCTGTTATTGGAAAAGCACAACAAACAAACATCTATCAGGTTTGTCGAACTTATCATGAAAACTATGCACCTGGATATTATGATCAGTACGGTAACTATGTGCAAGGTGGTGTGAATACGCAAGCATACAATACAAACTGCAAGAACCAAACATACTATCATTCCAACAATGGTGGTTCTTATTATGCCACTCCAGTGATGCAACCAGTTGCACAACCAACTTGTTCGGCAGCACCATTAGGATCAATTTTAGGTGGACTTGGTGCATATGCAGTAACAAAAAGTGTACCAGATCGTTGGTGGAGCATTCCACTTGGTGTTGTTACTGGTGGTATAGTTGGTAGTGCAGTCTGCAACTAAAATGATGGTGTTTTTACTCTTTTGGTTTTTTTTATCCATTTTTATTGGTATTATCACTGGTCACCTGATTGAAACTCCCGATGAATACGACTGACAAACTCATTTTTATTTCCTCATTTTTTATCTTTATGAACTGGGGAGTTAGAGTCACTCAAACAGTGATTAATCTGATCTACTAATCTAAGATGCCGATTCTCATTAAACAGTTTTACAATCGCTGGTATTTGTACTGGGCAGATAATGGGCAAAAAATCGCATCATTTGCCACACAGTTTGAGGCTTACTCTGCCCGAAGATTTATGATAGAATATGGCAAGAAAGAAAAACTCTACTGATATTTGATTGATGAAAACTTTATTAATTGTGGCATTACTTCTATTGGGAAAAACCACATTTGCACAAACTACATTTCTTACATCTAAAGAATCCAAAATCTACAAACCATTTCGATATGAAACTCCCTGTCATCTAGAAAGTAAAGGTCAAATCTTTGAAGATACTTGTGTGGTAATTGAAACCCGCGAAACTGGTGGAGGTCTTCGCACTCGTAATATTTTTTCAAATTTGTTTAAACTAATCATCAAAGGGCGATTTGATAAAACTGCTGGATATATGACTTGGGACAACTACAATCAATACGAATACAAGTGGGATTATGTGGCATCTAGAGATGGTTGGACATATGTAATGCCTGGTGTAACTTTAAAAGACGTTTCTTGGGATTAAACAAATGACTGATATACAAGTAAATCTGAATGTACACGAAATTGGAGTGATTCTATCTGCACTGCAACTTGTAAATTTGCCCGAAGAGCAAATCATCGCAAGAGAATATGGAAGTGTTTCGGCACTTTACAATAAATTTTATACGGTATTTGAACAAATGGATCGATCCAGTATATTATTGAAAAATGATGTGACTCCTTCATTCTGATGTATGAATGAATCGAATGTGCCACTCATCAAACTGGCACGGCACACTCGTGATGAGGAGATTCTTCTTGTATAATACAGAGGTAATCAAGGAAATCACCGATGATCACCGATACCATCACAGATGCACAACTGCGCCGCACAATTCAAAAAACAATTGAGCAGGAAATGTCTATGCGCCTGCTGAAGCGCATTGTTTATGAGGTGCGCTGTGAAGAACTGGGCATATGCCCTGACGGTTGGAAACTCTATCCTGAGGACTGATTTATGAAACTGTACCATTTGATTCTTGTTGGAATTGCTTTTATTCTTGGATGGAATGTTTTTTTGATTCACCGTGATTCTGAGATGTTCAGGGCATATGATGCCTGTGCATCATACACTTTTCATCCCGACTGTCCTCATCACAAATGAACAACGAAAACATTCAACAGTCTATGACCGCATTTCAAGACTTTATGAAACATGCCGAGCTCGAACAGTTCAGTCATAGTGCCTGGACTGTTGCAAAACAATATGCCGATCAGTATTATGAACAAAAAGCGGCAGAACTTGAGATTACGGTCGACTATTATATTCAGGAGTTTGTTTGACTTATGATTCGCACAATACCAGTTGACAAATAAAAATAATCATACTAAAATCAAAAAGTAACTTACACATACCGATGAAATCTCTTTACATTGTTGACTATTGGGTTCCGTTTCCATCTTCTGAATATGGTGGCGTGATCTCTCTGATTGCCGAAAATGATACAGAAGCATTCAAACTCTTAGCGGAAGAAAATGGTTTTGATGATCGCTATCAAAATCTGATTATGCCAAATATCGTCAAGGCACAGAAGTTTGCACTGGTTGATGAGTATAAATCTGGTATTATCGATGCATTTACGACATGAAAGAAAACACAGAACAACGGCAACAATCAAACGGAGAAGTTCTATCTCTCTTCTCTTCTCCAGTTTTTGTGACATCATTTGAAAAAAACTTTTCGAATACTTCAGAAGTAATTGATCAGATTGTTTATTTTCTAAAAAAACAAGAAACCACAAGCAGTTCGACAATTCATATGCGTAAGGGAGATCAACTGCATCTTCTGGACGAAATGTCAGACTTTTGTAAAGGTATTCTTGAACTGGGAGAAAGCATTTGTCAGTTCAATCAACTGGTTTATGATGAACTCTATATTACCAGTATGTGGGCAAATTTTTCGACGTCCGAAACCTATAGTCATGTACAACACATTCATCCCAACTCCTATTTGAGTGGTATTATTCATCTGAAAGGACCAGAAAACTGTGCTGGTACGACATTCATTGATCCGCGATCTGTTACACAGGTTTTAGAACCAGACTATAAAGAATCGACTGTATTCAATATGAGTCGTTATACGGTTCCTTTTCAATCTGGAAATGTTTTGATTTTTCCTTCCTGGTTGCCACACTGTGTGTATCAGTCTGAAATGCCATTTAAGAATGATGATGTTCGGATTACACTCAGTTTCAATCTGATGTTCAGAGGAAAAATTTCAAAAACATCTGCTCCATTGGAACTAAAATAATGTCTGAACAACTTTATCGTATTGAAGAACTGTCGACCAATGGTTGGGAACTGACAGAATCAACGGATGTTCAACTTTCCAAAGAACAGGCAAAACAACGTCTTGAATTTCTAATCTCTGAAGGATACAATCCAAATCGCCTTCGTGCCGTTCCCGATCATGCATTCTGAGTTTTCTCACTGCTGATCACAGGGAATTTCACTGGAAAATGCATTTGTATGAAAACATCTTTTGCTCAGGGTATCATCGTTCAATACAAAGATTGGGTGGGTGAAGTTCGATTTGTTTGTGATGAATATATCTCTGTTTGTATTGATATCAGAGATAATCGTATGAATGATGTCTGTGTTCTTGTGTATCGAAATGACTGGAATCAAGTTAAACTTCAGGAATGCAAAGAAATCGAAACAATTTCGATTTTTAACTGAAGTACCACCAGTAACCTTTCCAACTATAACGTCTTGGATTTTTTAGACTCTTTAGAATTCCTTGTTTATCGGTTCCTTTCAGTCCACGAACAGCGGCATTAATACTTTCAAACTGAACTTCAATTTGTTCGGTTTTTTTATTGACACCAAATACTGCTTTTTTCTTTTTCTTGTTTTCTAGTAACTGCCATCTGTGACCATATGCGATTCTATCTGTTCTGGCGGCAAGTAGTATATTAGAGTTGTTTCTGGGATTACCCGTGATTTGTTCTGCAGCCACTCTTGCATTCTCATAGTCTGTACATAGACCAGTCTCTAGATTCTTTCCTCTTATCTTTAATCCAAAGTGTTTACCATTTCCTCTATTTTGTTTATTCCATTGTATGAGATGTGGTGGTGATGAATAAACTCTTGGTTTTTTTTCAATTATTGGAATCTCTTTTACTACAGGAGTAATAGGAGGAGGATTGTATTCGGGTTTATATTTTTCAATCCATTCATTAAGTTTATCATCTAAACTGGTATTATCATATTCGTCCAGTTCTTTCATCATAAAGTTGTGTAGTCCATATTCTCTGAATGCTTTGTGTAGAGGTTTAGAAGACATTCTTTTTGAACGATCTATGTGGTGTGCCCATTCTTTATTCATTGCAAGTGTGGTGTTTCCCACGTACTTGTGTCCGTTTTTCTTATTCAAAATGAGATAGATGGTTCCTCTTTCCATTGTATATGGTATGGTATTATTTTTGTTACATTTTATGTATTGTATGGTATATATGCTTTATTTCATGGTATAATAAATTTTGTATTCTGTAGTGTAAAATACTGTTTTGAGTTAATATTTTATTAAATATATGTGTGTACTATAACATTTTCAATAAGTTTTGTATTATTGAGAATCAAGTGTATGTGGTGTTGAGAATATTTTATGTATTCTTTGAGTTTTTATTACTGTTCGATTCTTATTTATTGAATGTTTATCACTATTTAATCTTATGTGTTGAATATTGATAAATGTCTGATTCTTATGTGTTGAATGCTTATAAATGTCTGATTCTTATGCAAGCTAAGCGAGCGTATCATAAGACGCGGAGTTTGTCAAGTCCACCGCCCGCCGAAATACTTCCAGACCCACACAAGACTCATAAAATCTTGACATTCTTATAAGTTCGTGATAGAATCTCGTCGAGATATAACGAGAATCATAAAATCTTGACATTCTTATAAGTTCGTGATAGAATCTCGTCGAGATATAACGAGAATCATAAAAACTCGACGAGCTTGTATATATACTGCTATGAATCTCGACGAGAACTCTATTTAGTCTAGATTGCATCTCGACGAGTTTTTATGATATAATACGAAAGCGTTCACACAATCTCGACGAGCTATGTACGACGATTACGACATCGACTACACATACACTAATGATTACGCAGATCTCGAAGACTATCATGTACTAGGTGCATTAGATCTCGACGAGGATTATGCACGTGACGGGCACGATTATCAAGATCTTGCCTATCGTCATTATGCATGATATAATATCTACACATCACATCTAGATACCCATGATTGCACAGAAACGTATTGTACAGGTTACACTCGACATCATGTGTTATGATGATCTAGATCTAGATCATATTAATTGGCGTGAGATATTGGAACTCGAACCAGGCGAAGATCTCCATTATAAGGTAAAGGAGTACGATCCGTTCGAGTAATGTGCCAGTTATAAGATTGGTTCTGATTCTCAATAAGACTCTTGTTATTGAGAATGAGGACAGTCAGGAAACTGGCACAAGACCCCTGGTGGAATATTCCGTAAGGGATTATGTTGGTTTCGTTCCTCAGAAATCTCATGACTTCTGCTTTTCTCACCAAAGACTTCAGTGCCTACTGTGCTGAGCGTGATGCTGTGAATACTCTTCAACTGAATGTTGTTAAGTATGTGTGGCAATTCTGTGATGCTCTGCGTCATGCTGCTCCCGAAGGTTATGATTATATCTTCGAGTCTGGTCGTAAGTATCACAAGATCATCATGATTGACTCTAGTGGTGCTCGTTCTGTGCATTGCTTTGTTGATAAAAAGACTGGTGAGGTTTATAAGTCTGCCAGTTGGAAATCTCCTGCCAAAGGTGTTCGCTATGATCTGCGTTTGATTGAACAACGAGAATGGTTGTTTCAGAATGCAGATTGGAGTGGGGGATATTTGTATAAGTAACCAGTTGCCAAACTGGCACAAAACCCCTTGCAGAAATATTTGTGAGGGGTTATTCTACATTCGTTCACAAGAAATCCAATGGTTTTCGCCATTTCCAAACTCAACAATTGCACCTACACTCTGGATGCAAACAATCAAAGAGTTCTGATGTATGCTCCAATATTGCCTGATGGTTCATACGAAACCGCAGGATCCGCCTATGATTGGGTCGAATGGGATCGACTGGATTCTGATACATTGGAAGAAGCAGATCGTATTCACAAACTGTTGCTGGCGGAGGTGAAGTGATGATGGAATTCATTCGTTATGTCAGGTCCTTCTATGGTCCTGGTGGCATTTATGATATGGGTGCCACTGATGATGATATCATTGAGGCGACCTTTAAATACATTCAATCAGGTGCAAATTTCTGTGGTGATAGTTTTGATCGTGAGCACGTGCGGGATATTATGATTGATCAGTTCGGGTATGTGCCAGTCTGACTAGTGGCACAAGGGTGATTGCGCTTCTCTCAAATTCCTGATATATTGATTTCAGGTTGAGGGGGGCACTAAGACCACCCCGCCACCGCCAACTGGTATACTGGGCATTCGCCTGGTGGCAAACCTCAACCTTTCCCATTCTTTTCTTCAATCCAATGCTGACTGGTTCTTCCCTGCTGAACAAAGTGAATGAGATGCAGGCACAAAACCCGCCTGCTAAGATGTCTGAAATCGTTCGTGCCTGTGGGTATGAACTCGAAGGCAAACTTCAGTATACTGCCTTTTATACTGAGTTGCTGACTGTTAAGGGTCTGATCAACAATGAGACTTTGGAGAATGAGATCTCCGAAGAGAATCAGGAACTGTATCAGGAACTCTGCAATCGTTATGGTGCAGATGCAATTGATGCATTTCTGGAACTCTATGATGAGAATGATCTGGGTCATTTTGAAGATGCCTATCGGGGTTCTTATGATTCTGAGGCAGCATTTGCCGAAGAGTTTACCGCTGACATCTATGGGTTTGATGCACCTTCGTTCGTGGTAGTTGATTGGGATGCTACCTGGAACTGCAATCTTTGTTATGATTTTGATTTCGAAGATGGGTTCGTGTTTAACAAGAACTGGTAGGATCTCGACTAGATGATATGATGATCTCGACGAGACATACACAACTCGTCGAGATCACATACACACATATACGATATACACAACTCGTCGAGATCACATATACGATATATTATATGAGGAATGGGTTTGCCTCACATTTAAATAAAGTTACCCTCGTCGAGATGTAGTTTATATTCAATAGGCAGTGGATATATGTGGGCGAGCCTGGTGAACTCGCCCATTTTTATATGCGAGAACATATGTTTTGTTTATATTCTCAATAAGATCTTTTTTATTGAGTCTCAATAAGATTTTCCTTATTGAGAATAAGATCTAGAAATCTTAAATATTATAGATACCTTTGGTATCGTTGAACCGAAGGGTATAGGAACTTTAAAGACCCAAAGGGCAACCGTCAAGATATCTTGTGCCAGTTGAGTAAGTGGCACAGGGGGGGTTGCGAATCTCGTGATCCCCTGCCATACTATAAAAGTTGAGAGGGAAGAAGCAAAGGCGGTTCCCAACCACCCCGACAACTAACTAGAAGCGGGGAAATGTGGTTGAGGTAAAAGCAATTACCGTGCCCTCTCAACACACATTTGTTCCTGAGGTTCAACCGTGACTGAAGTTAAAGTTCGGGTCGAAACTTACGATGGTTGCGTTACATTCTGGTATGAGAAGTCCAGAGTCAAGAACCCCACCGAAGTTGTCTGCAATCGTGTCACAAACCAGTTGATGGGTCTTAACATCAAAGAGGTGAGTGTGACAGTCGCCTAAGTGGCACAAGACCCCTTGCAACCCCAATCAAATCCTGATAATCTACATTCGTGGTTGAGGAGATCTCTACACTTAACCTCCCACACCCCAAATGTAATGAAACTCTTTTCTGACAAATTCATTCAAACTCTGATTTTCAATGTTGCTACCATCTCCGCAATCATTGTGGGCATTATACAATTTAGTGTTCGTGCTTACAAAGAAAACAACGGCAACGAAAAAGTTCGCAAGGTGATTCAAACCGTGCTGCGCTTCATGCATACAATCGTGACTCAATTGCTGGCAGTTGTTGATACCGATGTGCCAGTTGTGAAAGTGGCACAGAAAACCACCAAACGCCGCTGATCCCTGATACATTACATTCGTTCCTGAAACATTCACCAATGCTTGACACCGATCTGCTGCTACGGTTTGAGGAAACTGGTCTGGATTCTGATGATGAGGTGATTACACTTTTTCAGCAGATCTATGATACCAAAGCATACACTTGGTTGCAAGGTTTTTATGGTCGATTCCTTCGTGATCTGATTGAGGAAGGTCTCATCAACACTAGTGACAGTTGAGAGAGTGTCACAAGGGGGGTTGCAATGCCCCCCAGACCCTGATACATTACATTCGTTCACCTGAAAGACACCCCAATGTTTGATGAACTCTGGTCTGAGATTCAAGATGCTCCTGGTGAAATCTTCGACATTCCTGAACTGAATGATGAAGAGTTTAACCTGAATGAGTATCTCGCCGCCGATTACGATTACTGATTATGTTTGAAGTTCTTGGAATCAATCAGGCAGAGATTCGTGCTCTCCTGGATCTCATCGAGTTCCATGATGATTGGGATGAGGTGAGTGAGATTGTGGGGGTGGATGTTGCCGCCCTCTATGATAAAGTTTCTGCACTGGTAACCTACTGATGATTACTGCAATTCTGGGTGGTGTGATTCTCACCACCTTTTCAATTCTTTTCTACCTTGAAGATCGTGAAGGCGGTGGACTTTATGATCCCGATCCTTCCGCTTCATTCCGTCATCGTAACCGCAACAAATGACACCTGAAACTTACAACTTCGTTGGCGATACTGTGACAGTTCTCGGACTGGTCGGTGTCATCTCCACTGGCATCATTCTGGTGCTATGCTTCACTCGTTACTTCAATTCTCCTCTGAGAAAATGACTTACAAAGAACTTCTCTCACAACTTCAACAACTTTCTGAAGAACAACTCAATCAAGATGTTGCTATCTGCTCTGAAGATGAACCAGATGAGGTATTTCAGGCATCTGTAGAGTTAGTATTTGCGACTGAGGAATGTGATGTCCTCGATGTTAATCACCCCATTATTCGTTTCTGATAATGACTAACACACTCAAAGAGTTTCACTTCACTGACGAACAGATTGATGTCCTTTTGGAGGCACTGATCTGGACGATTGACAACGGAAACTATTCTGAACAAGAGTATGAATGTGCCCATAAATTGTATGAAACCATACGGCAGAGCGTATTCCAAAAATGACTGACACACTCAAAGAGTATCACCCCACCAACGACTGATGGCACGAACACTTCAACAACTCAAAGAATCTGTTGAGCGTATGATCGCTAAACAGGGCGAAGATGCTCCTGTTGCTGCATTTATCTTCACGGGCGAAGATGTATTCGTGATGGATGAAGATGGAGAACCAGTGACACAATCCCGCGAGATTGCAGCACAAGTTCTCAACAATGTGGAAGACGATTATGATTACCTCTATGAGGAAATCTTCAACTGTATTGAAAACGAACTCCGCGAACTGAACTAATCATGTCTTACACTGTCTACGTTACTGAAACTAACACGACTGCTGTTGTCTTCGACACCAAAGAAGAAGCAGAGGAATGGATCAACGAACCCGACTACGATTTGTGTCGTTATTGGGAATGTGTTGATTCTAAGTTTGATCTTGTGGAGGACAGTTGAGCAAGTGGCACAGACCCCGTAGACCTGGCACTCTGACCCCCTATACTGATCTCAGTTCAGACAACCCCATGGCACTGATCCGCTACGAAGTCCGCTACCAGGTCCCATACAATGCCTGCGAGTGGCGCTCTCAGTTCTTCCGCACCTATGATGAGGCGATGCGTATGGTAGACTTCTACCGTTCATGTGGTTCCCCCGCTCACCTGGCACCATGACTGTTGGACTCCTGATGCTGTTGGCATACGTCCTGGGATTCTCCCAGGCAATGATCGTCTCCCGCCTGAACCGTCGCTGATGATCCGCTCCCTGACCCGTTCCCGCTCCCCTGAGTTCCACCGCGCTACCATGCTCCGCCTGACCGTTGGTGCTCTGCTGCTGTGGTTGCTCTGGGAACCGATCCGCCCCGTGAGGGTTGTGACAGCAGACGCACTGTCCACTGCTGCCGACCTGATCGCCCGCTGACCCCTTATACTGATCTCAGTTCAGAGGACACCTCATGAAGGTTCAACCCATCGGCAGCAATCAAACCCAGGTCTCCCTGGCAGACGGGACTGAGGTCCTGTTCTCCTACTCCACCCCAGTCGCCGCCCTGGTGCCTGGTAGGGGGTGGATGCGGACGGAGCAGACCTACAGCACCACGACCACCAAGCACGTCAACCGCTGGTTGACCGCCAACGCCAGCACCTATGCTAAGGTGGCGCTTGTGCCACAATGGGATCTGGACCAACTGGTGGCGTTCTGAGGGGCGCCACCCCTTACAATACATTCAGTTCAAACGACCCGACCATGAAATTCTACGCCGTCATCGCTGGCACCGACTACGAAGGGGAGGACTTCAAGACCCTCCGCCTGTTCGATTGCCGCTCCACCGCCAAAGCATACGCTGAGCACCTGGAGCAGCAGATCGCCGTAGACTACGCCCTGATCGAAGAGCGGGAGATCAACTTCGATTCCGCCCTGGCAACCGCCTGAGGCACTGGCACACTGGGAACGGCAGCGCCCGAAAGACTGCCCTACAATACTCTCAGTTCACTCAACCGAACCCCAATGCGCTACAACCCCGCTACCGACCGCGCCGTGAGCATTGATGAGATCGCCGCCCAGTGCAAAGCGGCAATCCTGAAGGCACAGGCACCTGCCCCTGCTGTTGACCCCTACGCTGAGATTCTGCACTTCTACCGCTGGGAGGATGATGTGCTCCGCCTGATTCCTGAACCCATCGCCGCCTGATGCAATGGGAACGGGAGCGCCCTTAAAGACTCCCAGCACACCCTATCCCATTTTCAACTCATGACCGCCGACCTTGCTCTCTCCCTGCTCCGCCGTGGTAGCAATGGGGATGAGATTCTGCAGATCCTGGAGACGATCGCCTCCGCTGAGAGCGATGCCACCGACCAGGAGATCCAATTCTGATAGTGGCACAACGGAGGGGCATTCCCCTCCCTTTTGCCTCTATACTGATCTCAGTTCAAAGGAAACCGATGACCCGCTACGACGTGATCTGCCCCTCCGCTCCCTGGGAGAACACCACGACCGATGAGGACCGTGCCTGGGATCTGTGCCTCTCCCTCTCTGAGGAGTATGGTTACGCTCAGGTCCGCTGCAATGGTCTGATCGTGGGAGACTACACCAACGGGCAGTGACCCGCCTCCGATCTGCTACAATACTCAAGCAACCGACACCCCTCCGATGACCGTCCGCACCAACGTTCTTCCCCTGGACCTCTGCACTGTCACCCTGACTGAGGCACAGTGGAGCACCATCCGCACCGCTCTCCTCTGCCTCGCTTGCGATTGCCGCGTTGCTGGTAAGGGGTCCGATGCCGACTACTACCTGAACGCCTACAACAACCTGAAGGCGGCAATGGGGATGGAGTGACCCTCCCCTGGGATCTGCTACAATACTCTCAACCGCAACGGACCCATGCTGCTCACTTCAGGACAGAAGCAACGCCCCCGCCTGGCACAGCAGGTCTACCGCTTCATGCTGGATCAGGAACCCCTCCTGGGCGCCGCCACCATCACCGTTCACCACCGCCGCCTGATCGCCTCTGAGGGTGTGGTGGGTTGGCAGCAGCAGGAGGACGACCTGGAGTTCCTGATCGATGTTGAGCGCGACTTGCCCCATCTGGAGTATGTCACTACCCTGATTCACGAACTGATTCACTGTCGCCAATCCCTGGAAGGCAACCACGACGACGATGCCCGTGAGGAGGAGGCGTACCGCCTGGAGCAGGTCTACGCCGACCGCTACGTCGCCGCCTGATCTGCTACAATACTCTCACCCGACACCCTCTGATGACCTTCTCCACCTTCCCCGAACTGCTGGAATCCTGCACCGATCCCAGCAACGGGACGATCCGCTGGGGCACCGCCTGCCAAGCAGCAAAGGATCACGGACTGTGGGACGACTTCCGCACCGACTACGGAACCACCGCCCGCTTCGGTCCTGTCGACGCTGGTGAGTTCCTCTCCTGGTTGGGGTACTGATCCCCCCCTTTCCGATTCGTGCCACAATCAATCCGAACCGCAACCAACTCTATGACCTCCACCACCATCGACGGCATTCAGTTTAAGGTCACCCGCCTGCCCGTTGCTCATGGCGCCAGCGCCAACCGTTGGGCGGATCGCATCAAGGGTGGCAGCACCAGAGTCCGCACTCATGGCGGCGCCGCTGGTAGCAGGGGCACCAGCATGAGCACCACCGCCAGCGCCCTGGGCGACGTGCGCTGAGGCAGGTGCCCTATTCGTTCGTTCGGGACAGGCAGTCGCCCCGTTATGTGGGGTGGCGCCGCCCGCCGCCGTGCGTGGTTATGCCCCCCGTAATTAAATTCGATAGGATCCCCTAAGCTATAAAGTGTTACCCAAGCGAGATCATTATTCAACAAGACTTAAAAAATTTTCCCGCCATAAATTTTTTCCTCACAAGATTTTTCATATAATCTCATATAATCTTAAAAATTTTCCCGCCATAAATTTTTTGCCTACAAGATTTACTATATAATCTTAAATAGTTTTACACACATACACTCAAAGTAATAAGAATGAAAAAATTCGAAGACAATATTCAATCAATTCAGGCTGATCCAATCAGTGGAGAATATTACTTAGTGATACCAGAATGTTTAATGAATGAACTGTCCTGGTACGAGGACACACAGATTTGTTTGACGCTCGATGGTGATGATATTATACTATCGGAAAATAAAGATGACTAAAACATATCAAATCTATGCAAAAGATAAGTGTTTATTTGATTCAATTTCAGAGGACGAGTTTCGTACAACTTGGAAAACTCTGAATAATATGGTAGGGCTTATGAAAACAGAATATACTATAGATGATCTCTCTTATCAGGAAATTATTCTGGATTGACATCTGATATATAATATTGTATGATATGAAAGTAACAACACTAAGCTTATGTCTAAAGGATTTACTGTAAAAGCAAAAAGCCCAGTAGCACCCAAAACAGAACAAGAATGGGACTATAATCTGGCAAAAGAAATGGTGAAAGGAAAATCTCTTGTATTTTGTTTACCAGGAAGAGTAGTTTCTTATACATTCCTGAAAAACTTTGTACAACTCTGTTTTGATTTAGTTTCGGCGGGTGTGAGTATTCAGATCTCACAAGACTATAGTTCAATGGTCAACTTTGCACGGTGTAAGTGTTTAGGTGCAAATGTTCTTCGTGGGCCTGATCAAAAACCTTGGGACGGACAACTAAAATATGACTGGCAACTATGGATCGATAGTGACATTGTTTTCGGCACCGAAAAGTTCTGGCAATTGGTTCTGATGAATAAAGATATTGCCTCAGGATGGTATTGTACAGAAGATGGTCGAACAACATCTGTTGCACACTGGATGGAAGAAGATGATTTCCGTAGTAATGGTGGAGTGATGAATCACGAAACTCTTGAAACAATGGAAAAGCGCCGTAAACCATTTACTGTTGATTATACTGGTTTTGGATGGGTTTTGATTAAGAACGGAGTCTTTGAACACGAAGAAATGAAGTATCCCTGGTTTGCTCCAAAGATGCAAGTCTTTGAGTCTGGAGAAGTTCAAGACATGTGTGGAGAAGATGTAAGTTTCTGTCTAGATGCGAAAGAAGCAGGATTTGAGATTTGGTGTGATCCTCGCATTCGCGTTGGACACGAAAAAACTCGGGTAATCTGATGTCCATCGAATTTTATAATATTTACTGTAAGGGTAGAAAAATATACTCTGACCTTACAGAAGAAGAATATTTCAATATTATGGAGGATCTGTCGATTGAGTACTATCGGACAGGTTCTCCAAAACCTGAAGAACTTGAAACTGAAATTATTGGAGAATAAAACTTATGGCAGTTAAAGCAAAATCTGATCAGAATAAGAGCTCTTATACTCTCGATACTCTCGGTTCTCCTAAAAAGTCTCGCCAAGGCAATGGAGGGGGAACTAAGTACGCTGCGTCTTCTCGCAATGAGGCTCGTAAACCTTATAGAGGTCAAGGTAAATAATACCATTGATTGAAAGGATAAAAATATTTTTATCCTTGATGAAGATGAATTATCAACCATTTATCATTAAAAAATGATTCAATTAAATCCACAGATTCCTGTTATTACTCCCAAAGGTAAAGGGTGGGCATTTTTTTTAATTGATAGATCTCAAGAACATGATCTAGAATGGGTTGTTTTTCTAGATGATGGTGGAGAATGTTGGACTTTTAAAAATAATGAGATTAGAATTCAAAAAAATTATACCCTTTTTCGTAAAAATATCTCTAATTTCGATAAATAAATAGACTTTTTAGTATTCTGGTATATTGGAACATTTTTCAATGGGTAAACACCTACTTTTAGAAGTGTATGATGTTGACTTTAGTCTTCTAAATGACGTCATATTCCTTCAAAAAGCAATGGAAAATGGCATAAACCGTGCAAAAATGACAATTTTAAACGTTTATAGTCACTGTTTCATGCCTCAAGGATGCACAATCATGATTGCACTTGCAGAAAGTCATGTTTCTTGCCATACTTGGCCAGAAAAAGGTGCAATTGCGATCGATGTCTATACATGTGGACAAGGAAATCCGCGATTGGTTGCTCTTGAAATGCTAAAATACCTCAATTCAGACAACTATTCTCTTCGTGAGGTCGACCGTTAAATAAAAACAAGGAGATAGCAACCTCCTTTATAAAAGTTCTGTTTTATTCATAAAACAGGAGCTAAAATGTCCAATTTACCCGTTGATAGAGATGTAAATTATATGAATCAGATGTGGGGAACCACAAAACTGGTGACTGATTACAATCCAAATCCACCAACAAAACGTGTTATTCAAGAAATTATGCACGATTCTGCGCCAAAACACGATTTTGATAAGCAAGTTGAACTTCATGAAAAAATTCGTAATGATGAAGACTATGATGACTGGGAGTACGGTACAGAACCAATCTATGGATCTGGTTGGTAGTAGGTATAAATAATGCAAAATATCTTTTTGTTCGATGGAATTTAAGAAAATATCCCGATCATTTAAAGATATTAGTCTGTCTTTTGATCCACATCCTGTGACAAAAGATCTTCCCATCTTGTCAAATGAACGTGCAATCATCAGATCCGTTCGCAATCTAGTCGAAACCATTCCAACCGAAAGGTTTTTTAACTCGATTCTTGGATCTGATGTTCGTAAAAGTTTATTTGAGTTTGTTGATTATGGTACGGCATCAATTGTTGAAGATCAAATCAAAATAACGATTAAAAACTTTGAACCAAGAGTTAAAAATCTGCAAGTCAAAGCAAACCCTATTCCAGATAATAATGCGTTTGAGGTTGATGTCATCTTTGATATTATTGGTCAAGAGTTTCCAACTCAACAATTTACGTTTTTATTAGAGGCAACCAGATAATCAAATGCCTTTTACACAGTTTACTAATCTAGATTTCGATCAGATCAAAGCATCCATTAAAGATTATCTCCGTGCAAATTCAAATTTCACAGATTTTGATTTTGAAGGATCTAATTTTTCTGTCTTGATTGATACTCTTGCGTATAACACTTATATTACGGCATTTAACTCAAATATGGTTGTGAACGAATCCTTTTTGGATTCTGCAACTTTGAGAGAAAATGTTGTTTCACTGGCAAGAAATATTGGTTATGTACCCCGCTCCAGAAAGGCAGCAAGGGCGTCAGTTACAATCGAAGTTCCAACCACAACAACTAGTCCTCTACTTACCTTAGAAGCGGGCCTAGTGTGCGTAGGATCGGTTGAAAATACATCTTATACATTTTCAACTTCCGAAAGTATCACAACAACTGTAAATAATGGTATTGCAAAGTTTGGATCTTCATCATCTCCAGTTTATGTTTATGAAGGAACATTATTAAGAAAACAGTGGACGGTAAATACAGGAATTAATCAGAAGTTTGTTATTGATAATGCTAATGTCGATACATCAACAATCGTTGTTTATGTAAAAGGAGTTAATGACAGCGGTTTAGGTAGAGAGTATTATAAAGTTAATAATATCTTAAATGCAAAATCAACATCAGAAATCTATTTCATACAGGAAGTTCAAGATGAAAAGTATGAACTCATCTTTGGTGATGGATATTTTGGTAAGAAGTTAGATAATAATACAGTCATAACAATTAAATATATCATCACAAACGGAAAATCTGGAAACGGATCATCTTCATTTGATTTTAAGGGTGGACTAGTTGATGCTTCAAATGTAAGAGTCATTCCATCAAATGCGGTTACTGTAAATACAATTTCCGCCGCAGCAAATGGTGATGAGATTGAAAATATTTCATCAATCAAATATTATGCACCTCGTTTATATTCATCTCAATATCGTTCAGTAACTTCCAGAGATTATGAGGCAATCATCAAAGAAATCTATCCAAATGCAGATTCAATCTCTGTTGTTGGTGGAGAAGAGTTAAACCCCCCAATGTTTGGAAAGGTTATTATTAGCATTAAACCCAAAAATGGAAGTTATGTATCTGATTTTGATAAAAATTATATTCTTAATCAACTTAAAAATTATTCGATTGCAGGAATTAGTCAAGAAATAGTTGATCTTAAAGTACTTTACGTTGAGATTGATTCCTCCGTATATTATAACTCATCTCAAGTTTCAAATGTCGATAGTTTAAGAACATCCGTTATCAATTCGCTTTATGATTATTCGGAAAATATTGAAATAAATCGATTTGGTGGGAGATTTAAATATAGTAAATTAATTCAGGTAATTGATAGAGTTAATAATGCAATTTCTTCTAATATTACCAAGGTTATTATTAGAAGAGATATGAAAGCACTGATTAACAGGTTTGCTCAATATGAACTTTGTTTTGGTAATAAGTTTCATATTAATTCATCTGGTTTGAATATTAAAAGCACAGGGTTTTATGTTCAAGGAGAACTTGAAAAAGTTTATCTAACCGATGTGCCAAATAAAGATGAATATGGAAATCTTGATGGCAGTGGAAAAGGGGTAATAAGTATTATTGCGAATATTAACGAAAATAATAACTATCGTGTTGTCATTAAATCTGTGGGGACAGTTGATTACAATAACGGAGAAATTAAAATAGGAACCATTAATATTACTTCTACAGATAAACCCAATAATATAATTGAAATACAAGCATATCCAGAATCTAATGATGTTGTTGGATTAAAGGATTTATATTTGAGTTTTAATGTTGAAAACAGCAAGATAAATATGATAAGAGATGTTATTAGTTCTGGAGAAGACACTTCAGGAAGCACATTCATTAGAGATTATTACACTTCAAGTTATTCAAACGGAAATATAGAGAGGGAATAAAATATGTTTGAGTCTGATTTTGAGAAGAGGGTTCAAATCAATAAAATTATTGAGAACCAACTTCCAGAATTTCTTCTTTCAGAGTCTCCAAAGGCTTCAGATTTTTTAAAACAATATTATATTTCCCAAGAATATCAGGGTGGTTCAGTTGATATTGTAGAAAATCTAGATCAATATCTAAAGCTTGACAATCTAACTTCCGAAGTTGTTGTAGGATCAACAGTCCTTTTCAGTGATATTTCTGCGGCTACTGGAATTGTGACTGTAACATCGACAAAAGGATACCCATCCGAGTACGGACTTTTTCAAATTGATGATGAGATAATCACTTATACTGGTATTACCACAAATACCTTTACTGGGTGTATTCGTGGGTTTAGTGGTGTTACTAACTACACGTCTGGTATTGGAACACAAACCGATTTTATAAATCAATCACAGTTAGTTTTTTCAACATCTAAATCTAGCAATCATACAAAAGGTTCTTCAGTTAAAAATCTAAGCTCTTTGTTTTTACAAGAGTTTTATAAAAAACTAAAAGCATTTTTAACACCAGGTTTAGAGAACAATGATTTTTCTTCTTCGATTAATGTTGGAAACTTCATCAAAAATGCCAGAAGTTTCTATCAATCAAAAGGAGTTCCAGAGTCATTCCGCATTCTTTTTAATGTTTTGTATGGAGAAAGTGCTAGGGTAGTTGATTTGGAACAGTTTTTAATTAAACCATCCTCGGCAAAATATATTCGTAGAGAAGTTTTAGTTACTGAATTAGTTTCTGGTGGAGACCCAAATAACCTAGTTGGTCAAACAATTAAAAAATCTTCGGATCCAAGTACTCAAGCTTCTGTTTCTGAGGTTGAAATTTTAACCAGAGAAAATAAAACTTATTATAAAATTTCTTTATTTGTTGGATATGACGAAAGAAATCTCATTGAAGGTAAGTTCAGTATTTCTGGAAAAACTAAAGCTTTAGAAACAGTTTCTATCGGATCTTCTGTTATTTCTGTTGATTCAACTATTGGATTTGGTCAAACTGGAAATATTATATCTGGAAATAATAAGATATACTACACATCAAAAAGTGTCAATCAGTTTTTTGGATGTATTGGAGTAACTGAAAATATAGAACAAACATCTGATATCAAGTCTGATGAAGTTGTTTATGGGTATGAAAATGGAGATTTAAGTAAAAAAATTGAACTTAGACTAACAGGTGTTTTATCTAAGTTTGTTGCATTATCTGATATTTCTTTGGTTGATGAGGGAGAAAATATATCTGTTAAGAATATTGGAACAGTTATTAGAAATCCACAAACGAAAAAAACTAATACTGAAATTTTTGCCAATTCTTGGATTTATAATACTAGATCGTCATATCAAATTGACACAATAAATGGTTCTGTTTTAAAACTTTTAAGTAAAATCGATAAATCTAGTTTAAAAGTTGGTGATAAGGTTGATATTTTACAAAGAAATAGTAATATTATAGTAGTTTCAAATGCTAGAGTTGAAATTATTAATACAAGTACAAATGAGATTACATTATCTAATATTTATGGGTTTATTCCAACGTATGGTTTATACTATGATATAAGAAGAAATCTAAATAAAGCATCAAGTAGTGGATCTAGATTACAGTATGGAAATGATAAGATAATATCAGACGTTCTAAACGTTTATATAGATACTAATAAATTTGGTTATGTAGCTTCTAACTCTTTACCGAGTTACACTCTACAAAAAAATATTATCTCCGCAGTTATTCAAGAAGCAAATGGGTCATATTTGCAGGGATATAACACCAAAACCTTAAGATATTCTATTATTTCATTTGATAGTAGTGTTTCATTTTTGAATGGGGACAGTGTTGTTTATAAACCATCAAATAGATCTATTCCAGGTTTAGTTGCTGGACAAATTTATTATGTAAAACTGGTTGGTTCTTATCCCACAAATCAAATTAGAATTTATTCTTCTAGATCTTTTCTTCCTGGAAATAACTGGGTTGAATTTGATCAACTTGATCCTGGATCTGGAACACATACATTTGTTTTAGAAAAAGATCAATCTCTTAATATTAGTTCTAAAAATATTCTTAAAAAGTTTTCGTTAGAACAGTCATTAAGTTCTTCAAAAAATACACCAACAGATCAGATTCCTTCTTTAGGATTGCTTTCAAATGGTGTTGAAATCATTAATCCTAGATCTGAAGATAAAATTTATTATGGTCCTTTATCTAGTTTTGATGTAATCAATTCTGGTAAAGATTATGATATTATTAATCCTCCAAAAATAGAGATTTCCACTTCTGGTGCTGGAACAACTGCCTATGTGGTTCCAGTTTTGAGTGGAAATGTATCATCAGTATTTGTAGATCCTCAAAATTTTGATTTTGATAAAGTTATTTCTGTAAGTTTGACTGGGGGAAATGGTACTGGATGTATTCTAAAACCAGTTGTTGGGGAAAGATATAGAGATTTAGAGTTTGACAGTAGAGATATTTTCTTTAATGGTGGATTAGACTTTGTAAATGAAACCATAACATTTAAATCAGAACATTATCTTTCTAATGGAGATCAACTTGTTTATAATCAAAATGGTAATAGTCCTATAGGTGTTGGCACATTTAAAGGATCAAATCAATTTAATCCAAATTCAACTCTTGTAAGCGGATCAAAATATTATATAAAATCAGTTAATAATAAGACTATTCAACTTTATAATACTTTATCAGATTATTCAGCAGGTATTAATACTGTAGGATTAACGGCAGGAACCTATAATGGAATTCATAAGTTTAGAACTTTATCCAAAAAAACCTTAAGATCAGTACAAGTTTTAAATTCTGGATCTGGATACCAAAATAGAAAGTTATACGTTAAATCATCTGGTATTTCAACATATAACAGCACCATTACTTTTAATAATCATGGATTTAATGATGGAGATCTCGTAGAGTATTTGAATACGGGAACACCAGTTTCTGGATTATCAACTTCATATCAATATTATGTTATTAAAAAAGATAATAATGCATTTAGATTGGCAAATGCTGGTATTGGAACACCAGTAACTTCAGATTATATCCGCAAAAAATATGCTACTTTTACTTCACCTGGATCTGGATACAATATTTTTAAATATCCAGATATCAAGGTTACTATTAACGTATCTTATGGAAACACTTTTGGTGGAAACTTTTTCTTAACTCCAGTAGTTTCTGGAAAAATTATTGATGCATATTTGTATGAAAGTGGTTCTGGTTATGGATCGGATATTCTAAACCTAGAAAAGAAACCCCTGATAACCGTTAAAACTGGAAAATCTGCAGAATTAAAACCTATAATAACTAATGGTAAAATTGTGGACGTTCAGGTATTATCTAAAGGTTCGGAATATTATTCAATACCAGATTTAAAAGTTATTGGTAGTGGATCAGGTGCAATATTAAGAGCAGTAGTTAATAATAATAAGATAACTTCTGTGATTGTGATAAATGCTGGGATAGGATATTTGAAATCAAATACTATTATTGAAGTTCGCCCAAAAGGAAGTGGGGCACTATTTGATTGCCGAATTAGAAGTCTAACTTTAAACCGACAGTATAGAGACAATAGAGAGTATTTTTCAAATTCTAATGGTAAATTAACATATAATATTTTAGGATATTATCAAGATCTTGGAGAAAATATTTTTTCTGATGATGGATCAAAACATTCTCCAATTATTGGTTGGGCATATGACGGAAATCCAATCTATGGACCATATGGTTATTCTATATCAAATGACAATACATCCACAATTAAAACGTTAAAAACTGGGTATAGTTTAAATACGAGCAATGTTTATGATAGACCATCTGGATTTGATCCAGGATTCTTTATAGAAGATTATAAATTTGATAATTCTGGTGATCTCGATATTTGTAATGGTAGGTTTACAAAAACTCCAGATTTTCCAAATGGTATATATGCTTATTTTGCAGGAGTCTCTATTAGTTTAACTACAAATAAACTTGAACCACAATATCCATATTTTGTTGGTGATTATTACAAATCTCCTTTTATCGAAGAAAATTTATTATTAGATCAAACTTACGACTTTAATAGTTCTTCATTATCTAGAAATACTTTTCCATATAAAGTTCAAGATCCTTATGCTGGAAATTATTTTCTAGTAGAATCTAATGAGGTTATTAAGCAAACATCTACTATTGAATCTGTTACAAAAGGATCGGTTGATTCGTTAGAAGTTTTAAATGGTGGTGATGGATATAAAGTTAATGATTATACCATATTTGATGATAATGGATCTGGTGGTAACGGATTAAAAGCAGTAGTTTCTTCTATAGAAGGGAAGGATATTTTTAGTTTAAATACAAACTTACAAAGATATGAAAATTCTGTTTTTATTTGGGATGGAAATGAAAGAGTTCAGGTCTACCAATCACCATATAATCAACTGATTGACAAAGATAATGTAGTAATATCTGGATTGAGCAGTTCAATTTCCGCGTTAAACGGAACATTTACTGTCGGAGTTAGAACAGATATAGTAAGATTGTTTAAAGGAATACCATCAAATTCTTATCCCGATGGTAGTGTTGAAGATATCTACGTCTCTCAAATTCCAAATACAGTCTCTGTTGGCAGTAGTCTTCAGATTGATAATGAAATACTTTCAGTTCTTAACATTTATCCAACTGAATCTTGCTTAAGAGTAAAAAGATATGGTGTTGCAGCGGCTCATACTATGGGCACATTTGTAAATGTTTTTAACAATAGATTTGTAATAAATGCATCAACTCCCTTTTTTGATTCTAAATTGAATGATAAGATTTATTTTAATGGGATTCAATCTGTTGGAGTTGGAACAACCGCTGGGGCAGCATCTTCTGTAAATTATACAGTAGGAGAAACAACAAAATCAGTATCCATACCTACTCAAACGATTTATTTACCAAATCACCCATTTAAAACTGGACAACAACTAACATTAACTAAAAAACCAACCCAAGACTCTTTTATTGTTGGAAATGGTCCAAGTGGATCAACTTTCCTTTTACCAGATAACTTTACAGCGTCTTCCACAGTTTATATTATTAATAAATCAAAAGATTATATTGGTATAACAACATCTGTAGGATTGACTACAAATACAAGTGGATTATATTTTTATAGTAATGGTAGTAATGATTATGAATATCTTTTGCAATCAAATTATAAACAAGTAACTGGAACTGTTGATCGTATATTAACAACAATAATTACAAAGTCCAATCATGGTTTATATAATGGAGATGTAATAAATCTTGAAGTCAAACCGAATATTTCTGTTGGAATAGGAATTTCTTCATCAGTAAAACTAATATACAATTCACAGTTTAATAAACTTTTAGTAAATCCAATAGGATTTACATCATCTTCAATAGATACAGTTAACGATAAAATCACTGTTAGTAATCACAATTTAAAAACTGGAGATAAAATTTTATATTATTCAAATGATCAAATAGCAAGTGGACTTACAACTGGAACATATTTTGTATATAAAGTTGATTCTAATAATATTAAACTTTCCGAAACTTATTACGATATAACCTTAGATTCTCCAAATGTTGTAAATATTGTTGGGATTGGTGGAAGTCAACACTACATTTCTTTGATTAATCCTCCAATCGAGGTTATTAAAAACTCAAATTTAGTTTTTAATCTTTCAGACTCTTCTTTGTATGGATCAAAAGTAAAAATATTTTACGACAGAGGTATTGAAAATGAATTTTTATCAACAAAAGAAAGTGATCTATTTAATGTGATTGGTGTAGGAACAGTTGGTTTAACAACAACAGCATCTCTGACAGTTTCTCATTCCGAAAATATACCATCAAAACTTTATTATGTTTTAGAAAAATCTGGAAGTATAGTTTTCCCAGATGATGAAGTTAAAAATTATTCGGAAATAACATATATTGGTAGCAAATATAATGATTCTTATGTTGTATCTGGAATTGGATCGACTACCTTTAATATATCTCCAAAAATAAACCCAGAAAGATATTCTTATTTGTCGAGTGATTGTGATGTTTTATCATATTCAACTTCTTCAGAAAATGTTGAAGGAAGTATTAAAGATTTAAGATTTTTATCTGGCGGATTTAATTATAAAAAACTTCCTAAGTTTGTATCCGTTTCTTCACAAAATGGAAAAAATGCTAATATAATTCCTTCTTCGAAAACAGTAGGAAAAATAAAGAATGTAAGGATTGTAGATTATGGATACGAATACTCATCGGACAAAACTCTTAGACCTGATGCTTTTGTTTCTCCAATCTTAACTTTAAGTAAGTCTGATACAATCAGTAAGGTTAATGTTATAGATGGTGGCAAAAACTACTTAAAAGCACCAAATCTAATAGTTTTTGATCCAGTTTCAAATACAGTTGTTGACAGTTCTTCATTAAGTTGCAATGCCCCAAACAGTTCAATTTTTGAAGTTAATGTTATTGCACCAATATATGGATTAAATTATGAAAATCAAAAAATAGTTGCAATCAATAACTCCAATGGAATTGGAATCAACTCTATAGTGTCTTCTGCTTCTGGAATAGTAACATGTACATTATCAACTCCATTTGGGGGATTTAGAGTTGCACCATTTGCAGTTGGTGATAAAGTTTTTGTTGAAAATATTGAAAAATTTACCTCTTATGGATCAGGATTTAATTCTTCAGACTATAACTATGAGTTTTTTAATGTCGTAAACTATGAAAATACAGATCCTGCAAAAATAGAGTTTGAAATTATTAATCTGACAACAAATCCAGGATTGGCAAAAACATATCAATCTGGATATCCAACCATAGTTAATAAAAAAATCTATCCAGTTTTTGAAAATATTCAGGAAAGAGCTTTATTCAAAGAAGGTGAGCAACTTTATAGTGACATTGGTTCTGGTTTTTATGAAAGAGATCTTTTTGTAACAAAATCTAGAAAAGATTTTATTAAAATAAAGGGAACTTACCAAGTAACGGAAGGTGAAATAGTAAAAGGTAAAAAAACTGGAGTAATTGCCACGATTAAAGATGTTCAATTAAATAATTCTAAATTTGAAATTGATTATTCAACCTCGCAAAATTATCAGTGGGAAAATAACGTTGGTAAGTTAAATGAAGACACTCAAGTAACATCGGATAATGATTATTACCAAAATCTTTCATATTCTATAAAAAGTTCTATTGAATATGATAAGTTTATTGATCCAGTTAACAGATTGGTTCATCCAAGTGGTCTTAAAAACTTTGCTGATACTTCAGTTGAAACTAGTGTTAAAGCATCTGTTTCACTTGGTTCTACAACAAATCAAACTGTTATTTTAGATATATTTGATGAAAATAGAGTTGATGCTATTAATAACTTTGACTTGGGGTTAGATTATGATGCATTAAAAAATAAATCAAAATACGTTAAACTAAAAAATAAAAAATTAACTAGGTACATAAAATGTAAAACTAATAGAGTATTGATCATTGATGACATAAGTTCAAGGTTTTCAAGTAAAGGATTTCAGGACAGTTTTGTTGAGTTGGAAACCATCGGTGATAGTTTTGAAAAATATCTTATTCAAATAATAAATCCAGATACATTTGATACTGATTTAAAAGAAATCGTGGTTTTATCAAATCAAAAAAATACTTTGACCTTTGAAAAAGCAAATGTTTATAGTAAATTTAAAATTGGAGATATAGTTTCTGAACTTAATGATGAGGTAAAAACATTAAGATTTTATCCTGTAGATCCATATAATACTGACCATGATATAAAGATATTAAAGACTAGTTTTAATACAGATACTCCAACTATATCTGGATCTCAAACTATTGGGGCAGTTTCGCTAACAGGAACAAATCAAACAGTTGCTGTGGGAACTGCTAAAACAATCGCCAGTTACTCTCTGAACTCTTTTGGATCTTTATTTGCAAATGTTCAGTTATTGGATTCTGTTACTAAAAAACTTAACTACGTTGAAGTTCTTCTTGGATATGATGGAACAGATACGCATTTGGCAGAATATTATTTTGACGATGAGCAAACTTCAAGTCAAAAATATATTGGAATTTTTACCGCAATAACAAATCAAACAACAAATACTATCAGTTTACAGCTGATTAATCAACAATCTAACCCAATTTCAGTCAGAGCAAATATTGTTGGATTTGGATCTACTGCCAGTGGAATTGGTACATATAGGTTTAAGATTCCAAATCAATATGATGGAACAGAAAGAAGTGCTCGTTTAGAAAGTTTTGTAAGCACTGGTATTTCCAGCCTTACTGTATGTAATTCCAGTTTTTCCCTAGATCAAAGCGTAAAATCTTTGGTCAGAGTTTCTTGCGGAAAAACAAGTTCATTACATCAAGTTATGATGATTAATGACAAAAAAGATTCGTATGTACTATCTTACCCATATGTTTCGATAGGAACAACTAGTGGTATTGGAACTTTTGGTAGTGAAAATTTAAATGACACTTTATCGCTTAAGTTTTATCCAGATCCCATTTATACAACTCCTGTTACAGTTCAATCATACAATGAGATTTTATACACTCTGAATGATTTTGAGAATGAAAATCCACCAACTTCTTATGGATCCGTAACTCAATCTTTATTCTTATCTGCATATGATGGAATCAATGGCAACAGAGCAAATAAAACAGATTTTGATTTAAAATATCAAGGAATCCCCATCTATAGCAAAACATTTGATCCGACAAATATAAATCAAATAGATCCAGCTACGGGAATTTTTACTATAAAAAATCACTTCTTTAGCAATGGAGAAGAACTAAAATATATTCCAGATTCAACTTATGCTGGTATTGGGGCTACATCCGTTGGAATCACAACATCAGTAAACTATCTTGGAGTTTCTACAAATATTTTACCAAGCATTGTTTATCCTATAGTTTTGAATCCAAATCAATTTAAAATTGCAACCAGAAAAGATTATGCAGTTGCTGGTACATATGTAACATTTACATCTTATGGATCTGGAAATGCTCACAGATTTGAAATGAATAAAAAAGTTGAAAGAACTATTATTTCTTTAGATGGTATTGTTCAACAACCAGTAACTTATACTTCAATTGCACATAATCTACAAAAATCTGTTGGGGCTGCATCATCTATTATTAGTTTGAGTGGAATAGGTACAGTTCAACCTAGAGATGTTTTGAAGATTGATGATGAATATATGAAAATAACTGCTGTTGGAGTTGGGTCAACTTCATCTGGACCAATAACAGGCTCTGGTTCATTTAATCTTGTCAAGGTTATTAGAGGTTCTATCGGTTCTGCAGCAACATCTCATAATAGCGGATCTATTGCTAGAATATACAGAGGATCTTTTAATATAGTTGGAAGTAAAGTTTATTTCTTAGATCCACCAAAAGGAAACACTCGTTCTATAAGAGACAATAGTAATCTTCCTTATGTAAAAGCTGAATTTGGAGGAAGAACATTCTTGAGGCAAGATTATTCTTCTAATATTCTTTTTGATGATATATCAGATCGTTTTACTGGCATAGGAAAAACATATACATTGACTTCTCAAGGAATAAACACAACAGGTATTACTATTGGAAATGGCATTTTATTCATTAATGGAGTATTCCAAACACCAACGACTTTAAACAACTCTGGAAATAACTATAGTTTAATTCAGAATGCTGGTATTTCTAGTGTAGTCTTTAGTGGTATTACTTCAGCAAATGGAGATTATGTTGTATCTCCATTTGATATAAATCAAAATCAACTACCAAGAGGAGGTCTAATCGTATCTTTAGGATCAACTCCTGGATTGGGATATGCACCTCTAGTTGGGGCTTCAGTTACTGCAGTTATAAACCCCACTAACGGGAGTATTGTTTCAGTTGGTTTTGGATCAACTGATATTCTTGGATCTGGTTATAGAGGTCCTGTCTCGATTGGAATAACACAATATATTGGATTTGCTGGATCTTCTGCAATTATTACTGCCAATGTTGGTGCTGGAGGAACATTATCATTTAATGTTTCTTATGGGGGTACTGGATATACAAAACCATCTATCCAAATTCCACAACCATCATATGAGAACCTACCAGTTGTGGGAGTTTCTAGACTAGGATTGGGGCAAACAACTGATACTGGTGTAAATCTATTATTAACTGTTGATGTTGGAGCATCGAATACAACTGGTATAGGTTCAACTTTTTTCCAAGTTTCATCCTTTAAAATTTCTAGACCTGGTTATGGATTCAACGTTGGGGATAAGTTTAAAGCTGTTGGATTAGTTGCTGCAAAAGGATTATCCGCACCTCTTTCGGATTTTACTTTAGAAGTTGTTGAAACTTTCAATGATTACTTCTCAGCATGGCAATTTGGCGAACTTGATTATATTGATACTGTTAAGTTTTTGCAAGATGGATTAAGAAAAAGATTCCCATTATACTATAATGGAAACTTGTTAAGTTTTGAGATTGATCCAACTGATTCTATTTCATCAACGATAGATTTAAATGCAGTTTTAGTTATCTTTGTTAACGGTGTTCTTCAAACACCAGGAATTTCTTATCAGTTTGATGGTGGAACCTCATTTATATTCACAGAACCACCAAAAGCAAACGATAAAATTGATATTTTCTTTTACTTGGGTAGTAGATCAACAGATGTTGAAGATGTCTCAGTAAGTCAAATTGTTGAAATTGGAGATTCTATTCTCATAGAAAAAAATCCAAATTATTCCCAATCGGTTTCACAAGAATCGCAAAGAAAGATTATTGAGATTACAGGATCAGATTTGGTACAAACTGACATTTATGTTGGTCAGGGAATAGATGAAACTTATTATCGACCAATTAAATTTGAGAAACAAAAAGTTGATACGATTATCAATGGAGATTATGTTTATAAAGACAGAGATTCAATAGAATCTTTAATATATCCAACCGCAAAAGTAATTGGTGATATAACTTCTTCTTCCACTCAAATATTTGTTGATAATGCTGAGTTTTTTAACTATGAAGAAAATAGTTATGGTAAAACGATTGATAGTGTGGATGCTTTAGTTGTTGCTGGATCAGACCCAATAGCAGCTGCATTAACAGCAACTGTTTCTCCTTCAGGAACAATATCAAATGTTAGTATTAATAATCCTGGATATGGATATACTGGTTCTTCGATTAATCTAAGCGTTTCAAAACCAAAACAAATTGGAATAGGAATAGGAACGACTGCCACTATTTCGGCAAATATATCATATGGATCTATTTCTTCTGTAAATATTATCAATCCAGGTTTAGGGTATACAACTCCTCCACAAATTCTTATTGAAATTCCATCTTATAAGCATGAAGTTATTCAAAATATAACATATACCCAAGGATTTTCTGGAATTATTACTGGAATAACAACAGCAACAGGAGTTGGCGGTCATCCTTTAGCACTTAAGTTTTTCTTTAGAGCAAATTCTGCCACTGCAAATGATCTTTTATCGGGTTATCCAGTTTGTATAGTTGATACCAGAGTTGGGACTGGAGTTACTTCAGTATCTTTTTCCAATTCTTCTATAGTTGGCATAGGAACTTCATTCTTAGACAATATTTACTACGTTAATAGTATAAGTTCTTTGGCATCAAACGCAGAAATAATTTGTAATGTTGCCACATCTACAAATATTTCTGGAATTACAACATATGGATCACTATCTTCACCTTTGGGAAGAATATCTTGGGGTCGTTTATATTCTTTTACTCGTTCAGCAAATCCAATTTCTATTGGGGTCACTGGATTGGTTGTAGATTCTGGTTTGTCAACATTCCCAACAATTCAGAGAAGGAAATATGGATTAAGAAGCACTGGTGCAATATTAAAATCGTCTTCAACTGACTTGATATAAATATAAAAAAAAAGATTTAAGATGTCAGCAATTGTTACTGATCAGTTTAGAATATTAAACGCAAATAACTTTGTAGAATCTGTTAATAATGATGCCAACTCATATTATGTGTTTATAAGTCTCCCAAACCCAACAATAGTAGGATTTGGTAGATCTGAAAATTGGAATACAAATTCACCAGCACCAATTGATAATTTTTCCTATAACTCACATGCGGGTGATGTGATGATGTTTGGTAAAAAGGTTACTAACGCAAATGTAAAAAGAGTTATAAGAAAAATTGAATGGGTTTCTGGCAATAGATATGAAATGTATCGTCATGATTATAGCATTTTAAATCCTTCCCCTTTAACAAAATCTGCAAGATTATACGATGCAAACTATTATGTTATGAACTCTGATTATAGAGTTTATATTTGTATCGATAATGGTTCTTCTGGGATTAGTACTGTGGGTAATATTTCCCAAGATGAACCGACATTTACAGATTTAGAACCATCAAAAGCTGGAAATAGTGGTGATGGATATGTGTGGAAATATCTTTTTAGCACTTCACCAAGTGATATAGTTAAGTTTGATTCAACCGAATACATTACTGTCCCCAATGACTGGCAAAATAGTTCAGATTCTCAAATTAAAGCAATCAGAGAAAATGCAGATTCTTCTGCAAATGAGAATCAGATTAAAAAGGTATATATTGAAAAAACTGGAGCAAACTACTCAAATGGATTGGGCCAAGAGTTTGACATTATTGGAGATGGATCTGGGGGAAAAGTTAGAGTAGATGTCATTAACGGAAAAATAACAAATGCGATTGTTTCATCTGGTGGAAAAGGATATAGTTATGGTATGGTTGATTTGGGGGCAATAAACTCAGCATCTGCTGGAAATTATGCAAAATTAGTTCCTATTATCCCACCATCTAAGGGTCATGGTTTTGACATTTATAAAGAGTTGGGAACTGATAGAGTTCTGATGTATGCTCGTTTTGATGATTCAACAAAAGATTTTCCAATTGATACTAAGTTTGCTCAGGTTGGAATTTTAAAAAATCCAACTTCTATTGGATCAACACAAACATATTATGATTCTACTTTTTCTTCTCTATACTCGTTAAAACTTTCTTCAGTTTCTTCTTCACCAATTATCGGAGAAAAAATATTTCAAACTTTATCTACTGGCCGTGCTATTGGATATGTTGCATCGTATGACAGTGAAACAAAAGTTTTAAAATATTTCAGAGATAGATCTTTATTTGTCAATCAAACTACTTTAGACGAAACTGATTATATTGGAATATCCACTAATGGAAGAATATATGATTTTCAATCATCAACATCTTTAATCAAAGGTGAGACATCAGGATTTACTGCTGCTATCGATACTGGATTTAGTGGGATTACAACAAATCCTAATGGAACCAAATTAATCAATCTTGGTATTAATTTTACAAATGGGGTAGCAAATTCCGAAATAAATAAAGGATCGGGAGAAATAGTTTATATTGATAATCGTCCTTTGATTAATAGAAACTCTCGCCAAAAAGAAGATATTAAAATTATTCTGGAATTCTAAAAATGCCTCAAAAAACTAATTTAAATATCAATCCATATTTTGACGATTTTGATAAAGAAGATAATTTTTATAAGGTTTTATTTAAACCAGGTTATCCAGTTCAGTCAAGAGAACTAACTAATCTTCAATCAATCCTTCAAAATCAAATTGAATCCTTCGGAAGTCATATTTTCAAAGAAGGATCGATGGTTATTCCAGGATCCATAAGTTATGATAATAGATATTATTCGTTAAAAGTTAATCCTACACATTTGGGAATTGATGTTACAGTTTATCTTGAATATTTGATTGGAAAAAAAGTTAAAGGGCAAACCTCTGGTGCCGTAGCAACTATTAAAAACTATAGTTTACCACCAAATGATGGAGTTCAAGATATAACTGTTTATTTAAAATATTTAGATTCTGGTGATGATTTCCAAATATCACAGTTTTCTGATGATGAGATTTTAATAGTTCAAGAAAATTTTACCTATGGAAATACAACTTTTAATACTGGAGACACTGTTTTAACATCTTTGTCTAACAATGCTTCTGCTGTCGGAAGTGCAGTTGGATTAGATAAAGGTGTATATTTTATTAGGGGAACTTTTATCGATGTACCCAAAACATTGATTGTTTTAGATCCATATTCTGCAACACCATCTTATAGAGTTGGTCTGAATATTTTGGAAGAAATAGTTACTGCTAATGATAATTCTAAATTAAATGATAATGCCAGAGGATTTTCAAACTACTCTGCACCAGGTGCCGACAGATTAAAAATTTCTGTTCAACTTTATAAAAAACAATTAGATGATTTTGAAGATATTAATTTTGTTGAGTTATTGAGGATTGATAAAGGAGAGATTAAAAAACTACAAAATTCATCAACATATTCGGAAATTCAAAAATACCTTGCAAAAAGAACCTTTGAAGAATCTGGAAACTATGCAATTGATTCATTCACAGTTGATGCTTTAAACTCACTGAATGATGAGATATCTTCTAATGGAATTTATACAGAAACTCAGAAGACTGAACAGAGAAATATTCCATCTGACGATTTGATGTGCATTAGAATATCTCCAGGAAAAGCTTATATTAAAGGATTTGATGTAAGTTTAGATGGATCTAGGATTTTAGATGTTCCAAAACCAAGAGACACTAAAACTGTAAATGATTCTTTAATTCCATTTGAAATGGGAAATCTATTAAAAGTTAATAATGTTCTTGGGTCTCCATATATTGGATTATCAGAAACAAACACCGTTAAACTTTTTAATAGAAGAAGAGATCCTTCAGTAACTAATGCTGGAACAGGAACTCAAATCGGTGAAGCTCGTGTATATTCATTTTCAGTTTCTGATGCACCATATTTAAATGCATCTACATCTTTTAACTTGTATCTTTTTGATGTTCAAACTTATACAACTTTAACTTTACCAGTTGCTTTAGATGCAAACTCTTGTCCAAACACATCTTATATTAGGGGGTTGAGCAGCGGAGCTTCTGGATATGTTGTTGGAACTGCATCTGCCACATTAACACTTACACAAACTTCTGGAAACTTTATAGTTGGTGAGCAAATATTAATTAATGAAAGTACCCAAAATACTAGAAATATTCAAGCAATAACTGCATATACAACTTCAGATATCAAATCTGTTTATCAAGACACAACTTCTATAAATGCTAATATCCTTAGTGATTTTATTGCAGATACAGTTCTTTATAGAACTCTTCCAAGTACATTTAATGTAACTGATAAAATTAATATAACGACCAGTGGAGTAGTTACGGGATCAAAAAACTTTTTGAATATTAAAGTAGGATCTATTCTTAGATATCAAAAATCTGGAGCAACAACTGAAACATTTAATAGAATTTCAGAAATTTCTGCTGATGGATTGTCAATGAAAGTTTTGGCAGATTTCACAGTTTCTGGCATATGTGATGGTTCTCTTCCATCTTCAGCAACAGAAACAACAACCTTTTCTATTGGGATTCCTCAACTAAAAGATGTTGATAAAGCATCTTTATATTCACCTTTACCAAAACGAAATATATCTTCAGTTTATCTAGACAAATCCAACTTATTAGTAACTTCTCAAGCCATTCAAAAATCAGTAAATGGAAGTGGAAATCTAACTATTAATTTATCCGATATTGTTGGAATTACGAGTGCATTTTTTGATACTTACTCATCCTCAAAATATTCAATTTATTATCAAGATGGAACTATTGCTCCATTGTCAGATGGACAGTTTTCTCTAGGGTCAAATGGACAATCTGTAACATTTTCTGGATTAACTGCAAGTTCTTCCAATGTTGTTGTAAATGCAACATTGAAAAAAAATATAATTTCTTCAAAAGGAAAAGATTATATTAGAAGTCAACAATTAATAGTTGATAAAACTTCTGGAATATCGACCGATATTAGTGGATTAAGTACAAGTAAGTATTATGGATTAAGAGTTGAGGATAAAGATATATCTTTAAATTTGCCAGATGTGGCAAAAGTTATTGCCATTTATCAATCAACCGATACTAATGTTCCAACTTTGGAAAAACTTACTTTTGTTTCTGGATTAAATCTGGATACTAACTCAATTGTTGGGGAAAAAATTGTTGGATCAAAAAGTAGATCAATTGGACAAGTTGTTAATAGAAAATCTCCAACCGAGATTGAATTTGTGTATTTAAATACAAAAACTTTTGAAGTTGGAGAAACAGTAACATTTAAAGAATCCAATATACAATCCAATATACAATTGATTACAAAAGGTTCTTATACAAATTTGACAGATAATTTTGTTTTAGATAAGGGGCAAAAGGATCAATATTATGATTACTCCAAAATAGTTAGATCTTCTGGAGGAGCAATTCCATCTAAAAAACTATTAATCATTTTCGATTACTACAAAGTTCAAAGTGGAAATAGTGGAGATATATTTACAGTTAATTCTTATACAAAAGATAGATATACTAAAGATATTCCGATTATATCAAATAAAATTAGAGCAACTGATACTCTTGATTTCAGACCAAGAGTTAAACCATTTACTTCATCATCATCATCTCCTTTTTCATTCTCAAGTAGATCTTTTGAAACTATTACAAACTTTACTTTAAAACCAAACGAAAGTTCAATAGTTGGGTATAGTTATTATCTACCAAGAACGGATAAGGTAACTATAAACAAACTTGGGGAAGTCTCTGTAATATTGGGGACATCTTCAGATTCTCCAGTTCCACCAACTGATATTGATGATGCTATGGATATTGCTGAGATTTATCTTCCACCATATCTTTATGATCCTACAGTTGGAGTTAGGTATAGATTATTTGACAATAGAAGATTTACGATGAGAGATATTGCTTCTCTAGAAAGTAGAATTAAAAATTTAGAAATAACTACTAGTTTAAATCTTTTAGAGTTGGATACTAAATCTCTTCAGATTCAAGATGCTGATGGTCTCAGTAGATTTAAAACAGGATTTATTGCTGATAACTTTAAAAATAGTGATTTAATTGACATCGTAAATAATGACGTCAAATGTGATGTTGATACTATTAAAGGAGAAATGATTTCTCCTGTTGATTTCTTGTCTATTAGTTCTGAACTTGCTCTAGATCCTTCAATAGATAGAACTAAAGCAGATTATACAACAAACTTAAAACTATTAGATTCTAATACAAGAAAAACTGGAGATCTAATAACTCTAAAATATGAAGAAGTTGGTTGGATAGAACAACCACAGGCATCAAATGTAGAAAATGTGAATCCTTTTAATGTTATAGAATATGCTGGAGGTATTATTTTAGATCCAGCCGCAGATAACTGGGTAAGAACAGTTTACGTAGATGATGTAAGGACAGAATCAACTGGTGCTAA
>Ga0214923_10001015_pt1 | contig 40989 bp, 35 predicted proteins | sample LL1510_MetaG_FD_177993 | JGI IMG/M metagenome (GOLD analysis project Ga0214923, IMG submission 177993) | Freshwater microbial communities from Lake Lanier, Atlanta, Georgia, United States - LL-1510 | ecosystem: Environmental > Aquatic > Freshwater > Lake | place: USA: Georgia | collected... | reverse complement strand
CAGTCGGAGAAGTTGGGGGAGGGATGTTAAACGCCCTGATTGGAAGTGTCCTGATGGTATTTTTGGCAAGCGCTGTTGGAATACCCTGGGGGATTGCGACAGGAATGTATTTATCTGAGTATGGTCGAGGAAAATTTGCATTTTTAGTACGCTTTTCATCTGACATGCTTTCCTCCGTTCCTTCTATTGTAATTGGGTTATTTGTCTATGTTCTGGTTGTGAAACCGATGCATCGGTTTTCCGGTATCGCGGGTTCGGCTGCGCTAGCTCTCATTATGATTCCGATCGTTGCGAGAAACACGGAAGAGCTGCTTAAGCTCGTGCCTCAACATATTCGAGAAGCTGGATTGGCGCTGGGAGTTCCAAGATGGAAAGTAACTTTATGGATCGTGTTACGAGGCAGTTTAGGAGGCATCACGACCGGTGTTATGCTCGGGGTCGCGCGAATTGCGGGGGAGACAGCCCCCCTTCTCTTTACGGCTCTCAACAATCGATTTCTCTCGATTGCGCCGGATCAGCCCATGGCGTCTCTGCCAGTTCAAATTTATACCTATGCGATTTCACCTTTTGAAGAATGGAATCAACAAGCGTGGACTGGCGCTTTCGTTTTAATCCTTTTTGTATTTGTGTTAAACATCATTACTCGGACCATCTTGAGGCCGCGACGAGGAACAGCAAGGGACTAAATGTCAGAAAGTATTTTAAAAGTAGAAAATTTAAACGCTTGGTTTGGCTCCATCCAAGCGCTTAAGAATATTGATCTCGAATTTTCCCCCCATTCCGTGACTGCACTCATCGGTCCCTCGGGATGTGGAAAGTCAACTTTTGTTCGGTGTCTGAACCGTTTGCATGAAGAGGTTCCGGGTGCCACAGCCCAAGGAAAAGTCATTCTTCAGGGGAAAAACATTTATGATGTTACGGTCGACCCCGTTCTGATTCGTAGAAAAATAGGAATGGTTTTTCAAAAGCCCAATCCGTTTCCCTCTCTGTCAGTCATGGATAATGTGGTGGCAGGGCTGAAACTTGCGGGGATACGTCGCAAAAGTATTTTGATGGAAGTAACTGAGCGAAGTCTTAAGCAAGCAGCTCTCTGGGACGAAGTAAAAGACAAGCTGAATCAGCCCGGAACCAGTTTGTCCGGAGGGCAGCAACAGCGGTTATGTATTGCGAGGGCTCTTGCTGTTGAGCCGCCGATTCTTCTCATGGATGAACCGACGAGTGCTTTGGATCCCATTTCAACTGCCAAAATTGAAGAGTTAGTGATCCAACTTAAGAAAAACATGACTGTGATCATGGTCACTCACAACATGCAACAAGCGGCCAGGATTTCTGATAAAACAGCATTTTTTCTTCTGGGAGACCTGGTAGAATTTGGTGATACATCTACTGTATTTACAGTGCCCAGAGAAAAACGCACTGAACAATACATAACGGGGAAATTTGGCTAATGCAGAGAAGCTTAGATACAGGTCTAGGAGAAGTTAAAGCACAGTTAATCCAGATGGCTGGCTACCTGGAAGAGGCTGTGAAGTATTCTACTCTCGCTTGGAAAAATCGTTCGCGGGAAATGATTGATAAGGTCAATCAGATCGAAGCCAAAGTGAATCAGGCCCACATGGACATCGATTCGGCTTGTTTTAAACTTTTAGCAACTCAACAGCCATTGGCCTCCGACTTGAGATTTCTTTTGTCGGTGGTGAAAATAAATACCGATTTGGAGCGGATGGCAGATCAAGCAGTTAATATTGCGAACAACACAGAGTTCTACTTGAAACATCCTCCCTATCCCGATCTCGCAGATTTAATAAAGATGTCTGAAATTGTTCGAGAACTTGTAAAAGATGCTATTGATGCTTTTATCAATTCCGATTCTGTTCTAGCCAAAAAGATCCTTGATACGGATGACCAAGTAGACAAGCTGAAAGATAAGGTTTTTAGAAACGCACTTCAAAGTATTAAGGCAAATTCAATTGAAGCTGAACAAGGTCTGAATGTGATTTTGATTGCTAGAAATCTCGAGCGAATTGGAGATCACGCAACGAACGTTGCAGAAGATGTGATTTTTACTGTCTCCGGTAAAGATGTTCGCCATAGTCAGTCGAGAGATAAAGGTGTACTGAATGAAAAATAAGGTCCTCATTGTAGAAGATGAACGAGATATTGCAGATCTGATGGCCCTCCATTTAAAGCGGGATGGGATAGAAGTTGAAATCGCCGAGAATGGTGAGCAAGCTTTCCAAAGTCTCGAAAGTAAACACTTCGATCTTCTCATTCTAGATTGGATGTTGCCGGGCGTTTCAGGGCTAGATATTTGTAAAAAAGTACGGCAACCGAGTCACAAATTTGAATCAACCCCGATTCTTCTTGTGACGGCCAGAGCACAAACCTCTGACATTGTTTTAGGCCTTGAAATGGGAGCAGATGATTACATTACCAAGCCCTTTGATCTCTCTGTTTTTCTCGCTCGAGTAAGAGCTTTGTTAAGAAGAGCGGGCAGAACCATCCAATCCACGAGTGAGAATCGAATTCAAATTGGACGTTTGATTTTGGATAGCGAGCGACACGAAGTACGCTGTCAAAACCAGGTAATCGAATTAACTCCTTCAGAATTTAAGCTGCTTCACGCCATGATGAAGAACAGGGGAAGAGTCCTCACTCGAGAGAGATTGATCGAATTGGTCCAGGGAGAAGGTGTTACTGTGATTGACAGGGCCATTGATACCCACATTTTTGGATTAAGAAAAAAACTAGGCGAATGCGCTAACCTCGTTGAAACCATACGCGGAGTGGGTTATCGAGTGGCAGATACTTTATAAAATGTGATTTGTGCGTTTATTATCAAAACAATTTCCGTGGAGAAGCTTCTATAGAGTCGCTTTAGTACAAACTTTTCTCGTGTTTGTGGCGATTGGTTTGTCAGGGCTAGCCGGAAGTTATTTTTTTAAAAAAGTATTCCTAGAGCAGGTTCGAGCTCAGCTCGATGATAACCTGCAGGTTCTATCAAAAGCACTTCCCCCCACCGTCCCACCTTCTTGGTGCCGGGAGTTTTCTGCGGGCACTAAATTCCAATTGGCCGTGTTTGATTCCCACGGAAAAATCATTTGCGAGTCTTCAAGGGATTCCGCGGGTACGGCTGATGAGAGACAGTTGAGTGTTGTTTTGGACTTGCCTTCAAGATCGCTTTCTCTTCGGGCGTCTCTTCCGCTGGATTCACTGGGGGAAATGGTTCGCGTTTACAATACATCGTTGGGCTTGTTTTTGGTGGGTCTAACGTTGACACTCTTTTTAGTTGGGCTTTGGTATTCGAGTAGACTTGTCTTTCCCTTGGGAAGGCTCCTCGTCAAAACACAGAATCTAGTGGCAAGGCATCCCCGGGTATTAACGGAGGAGGATTTGGAAGAAGAGGCCTTCGGCGAGTGGTCTGATCTTGAATCAAGCATTGACGATCTGGGAAAAAATCTCGAATCGACCGTTCAGAGTCTAACGACTGAGCAAGTGGAGCTAGACGCCATTATGGGTTCCATTTCGGATGCCATTTTGGCGGTGGACCAGGATGAGATCCCTATTTTTTATAACAGCCGATTCGAAATGATTTTTGGAGGAGGAAAAGTCCGGCGAAATGTGAAGCTCTGGGAGATTCTAAGAGATCCTGAGATTCTGAAATCTTATGAACGGGCTTTGACGGAAGGTAAATCGGGGGGCACTCGGGCCTTTTCGCTAGAAACGGAGAACCAGCCAAAGCGGTATTTTTCATTGTCGGTTTCTCCTTTGAGACGCCACGGGGGAAATATTTACGGGGCTTTGGGAATTTTTCATGACATTACCGAGTTAAAAGCGGCAGAGCAGATGAGAATTGATTTCGTCGCAAATGTTTCACATGAGCTGAGAACGCCCCTGACCGCCATCAAAGGTTATACGGAAACGCTGATTTTAGATCACGAAAAGAAAAGGGGTGCTGAAACGGAACGAGAGTACCTCAACATCATCGCCCGAAACTCTGAAAGACTGATGAATTTGATGGGAGATCTCTTAGAGCTATCAGCTCTAGAATCAAGCCTTCTTTTGCAGAAGGAAATGATTTCGACACGAGAAATTAGTGAGCGTGTTTTGAAACAATTATCTCCGCGGCTCCAAAAGAAAAATCAAACTTCGGAACTCAAAGTGGATGCGCTTTCGGTTTATGCAGATCCCAATCGGGTCGAGCAGGTTCTGATCAATCTGTTGGATAATGCCAGTAAGTACACTCCTGAGGGTGGCAAGATTACGGTTTCGTGGGAGCTCGACCGCAAAGGCGGCCGCGATACTTTTTTGAAAGTTCAAGATACGGGACCTGGAATCCCGATGGAGCATCTCGGACGTCTTTTTGAGCGATTTTATCGAATCGACAAAGCTCGCTCGAGAGAACAAGGAGGGACGGGGTTGGGGTTAGCGATCGTGAAACACATCATGCAAAGGCACGAAGGGGCTGTTTGGGTTGAAAGCTCCCCCGGCCATGGTTCCTTGTTTACCTGCCGTTTTCCTGGATAATCAATGGCTTGACGCGATAAGCCACATAATTATTTTTTTTTAAGTTTAGTTCGCATCCTGTTAGTTTTTTGTTAAGGTTACATTTTTTCGCGGGGAAAAAAATGAAACTTCTCATCTTAGCGATCCTAAGTTCCTTAAGTTTTGCTTCTAATGAGTCTGTCCGCTTAATGCCGTTGGAAAAATGGCTTCCCCAACAAGAACAAATCGCACTGAAAAACTTGGTTCGAAATATTTCACCTGCGGGGGCCGTCAAAGGGGTTGTCGTAGCTTCCCCCTCTCGACAGGAACCGGACTATTGGTTTCACTGGGTGCGTGATGCTGCCTTGGTGATGGGGGTGATTGTAGATCAGTACTCCCAAACCTCGTTTGCCGACAAAAAGGCCTATTTTTTGGAAATGCTTTGGGATTACGTTGAGTTTTCTCGCTTGAATCAAATGACCGCTACTCCCAGTGGGGGTCCGGGTGAACCTAAATTTAACGTAGATGGGTCTGCTTTTGTGGGGCCTTGGGGCCGTCCTCAAAATGATGGGCCGGCACTTCGAGCTTTAACTTTGATTCGATTTGCTAGGGCTCTGATTTCCGATTCAAAAACGGATGAGATTCGGCGGATAGGTTCAATCATTAAGTATGATCTTGAATTTGTTTCCCATCATTGGCGAGATGCTTGCTTTGATCTGTGGGAAGAAATCAAAGGCCATCATTTTTATACTCTGATTAATCAATACCAGTCGATGATCGAAGGCTCGGCTTATCTTTCGCTATTAGGAGATCAGGGCGCAGCTGAGTGGTACCAAAAACAAGCCCAGGAAATGAAAATCGAGCTGAGTAAATTTTGGGATAATCAGCAAAAGTATATTGTCAGCACCCGTAATCGGGTGGGCGGTATCGACTACAAAAAATCAAATTTAGATTCTTCTGTATTGCTAGGGGTGCTTCACGCAAGCCCCGCTGACTTTTTCTCTGTCGACGATCCAAAAGTCGAAGCTACCGTATTGAAACTCAAGCACACTTTTAAAACTCTCTACAGCATCAATCAATCGGGGCCCCCGGGGGTCGCAATCGGGCGTTATCCAGAAGATAAATATGATGGTTATTCCTCCCAGGGAGATGGTAACCCCTGGATTCTTATCACCAATGGCTTTGCTGAATATTATTACCGGCTGGGTAAAATGTATTTAAAGCGAAAAAGAATCATGATTAGTCCAGACAATAAAGATTTTTTCAAAGAGTTAGGCTTCGATTTACCCTTGGGAATCATTGAACCGAGTTCTCGAACTTTCTCAACTCTTATTGAACGCCTTCAGACAGAAGGGGATGAGTATTTAACCCGAGTAAAATACCATCTGGATTCAGATGGCCAAATGTCTGAACAAATGAATCGTTGGTCTGGCTATCTCCAAGGTGCCCGAGACTTAACGTGGAGCTACGCTAGCTTTCTAACTGCTCTAGAATCACGCTTTTAAAAGGGCTATGACGATCTCCGACGAATCTATTACCCGCCAGAAAATTAGGCTCTGGACCCATCGACTAATCGAGGAATATCGCCACATTCAATTTACTTATAATTTGAAAACCAAAATTCCGGTTATTCAAATCGACAACTTAACTCGCCGCTGGGGAGCATGGGATTCGGTAACTCGTACCCTGTCGATCTCTCAGAGACTGATTGAAAGTTATCCTTGGGAAACGGTGCTCGAGATCTTCAAGCACGAAATCGCTCATCAACTCATCACCGATGAAGGAAATGATCAAACTATTCATGGGCCGGCATTTAAAGCGGCGTGCGAACGGCTAGGAGTCGCTCCCTGGGCTTGTCGAGCCGAAACCACTGAGATTCCGAAGGAGGCCCCATTAAGGTCAGGAGAAATATCCTCTGAAGAAAAACGACTTCTTGAGCGTGCAGAAAAACTCCTAAGTCTTGCCACTTCCGACAATGAGCACGAGGCCCTTTTAGCGATGCAAAGAGTGCAAGAGCTCTATGCCAAATACAATTTGAAGCGAATACAAGAAAAAAAGGAGGCTCATTGGGGGTATCTTCTTTTGAAGCTTAGAAAGAAAAGAGTAGAAAGGTACCAGTCGGTCATTGCTTCCATTTTAAACGAACATTTTTTTGTGGAGGTGATTCACACCTCTCTTTATGATTCTGATTCCTGCTCAGAGTTTAAAGCGCTTGAGTTGTTAGGCACTCGAGAAAACGTATTAATGGCGGAATACGTTTTCTGTTTTCTAGAGCAACAACTGGCAGGACTTTGGAAAAGTTATCAGTCGAGTAAAAAACTTGGGATTGCTTCTCGAAACAGTTTTTATTTAGGAGTTCTTGAGGGATTTCGAGAAAAAATGAATCGGCTGGATACCAATGCTGATAACTCTGTATCGTTGATTGTTCGGCAAGACGAGGGGTTAAGGAATTTAGTAAAAGGGCGATATCCAAAACTCAATCGACTTCGAGGGGGACACCGCTTGCATGATACCCACGCTTTTTCTGCAGGAAAGAAGGAAGGTCGTAGTTTGATCATCCGCAAAGGCATTTCCAAAACCGATGGAAACTTAAGGAAGTTACTACGTTAATGTTACTAGTTGGCGAGCTTACCGAGAATGAGATCGCAAGCAGATATTTTCCGAGTTAATTTTTTCCAAAAACTTGTTTTGTCCGCGTATTCAGCAGCCAAGTCAGTATTTTTTGAAAAGACCTGTCGGATGGCCCTTTCCGCTCGAGCCTTTAAATCTTGCGAAGAGTTTCCGAGTCTTTGGATAAAATCAGCTAGAAATGTGAGTTTTTCTTTTGGGGTTAGAGCAGGAGGAACACTCCGAATCAAGGAACCGAGTTCGTGCACTTGAGCTCGATTGTTCCCAACTCGAGAAAACCCGTGTTCTAAGAGAGCTTGAGCCAATTGCATTTCGGGAGAGTTGCTGGCCTGGGGACCAAATCGGGAAGCAAATAGATTCGGGATGTTCTCGAAAGCCTTCTCTCTTTCTTCAGTGGGACTGGTGGATTGAATAAAGGTACCCGTTCGGTTCAACCTCTCTAGGCGCTCCATTAACGCATCAAGGAAAACTGATTTGCTCGTCGTGTTTTCAAAAATCGATTTTTCAAGTTTATGAGTCAAACCGGAGCGAATGGATTTCACAGATTGTGCGGTGAGGAGAGTATAGCTATCTATTCGACGGAGAAGGTCTAAAGTACTTTCAGGACTTCTGCGACCCAGTTCACTTTCATGGGCCTTCAAAAACTCTTCAACCGCTTCCCATTCTCCGTCCTCTTTAGAGGTTCGACTGGGAACGGGAGAGAGGGGAGAGCGTTGTTTTAGTTGTTGAAACCGAGGAAGTTTATCAAAGGTGTCGGCACTAAAGCTTTTATCTTGCCAGGATTCTTCTAAGATACGTGAGGCTTCTTCTTTAGCTGCCTTTTTCTCTTGATTTTTTTCAACCACTCGAACTTGTTTCTTTTGGATGGTTTCCCAAGCTCGCTGAATTTCTTTGAATCGTTTCTCTGCCTCAGCTTTGGGTAGGGAAGAGACATCGGGATGCTCCAATTGAGCTTTGTTAAAGTAAGCTTTTTTGATTTCTTCTGGAGAGGCATCGGGGGAAACGCCCAGTATCTGATAGGGATCACCCCAAAGCTGTGAGCCGATGAGGAACAAAAAGCAGAAGATTTGAAGCGGGCGTGAGACCATCTAAATTCTCTGAAAAACTAAGAAACCCAGAAGACTAACCCAAGTCAAAACCGTCAAAGCACGTGTAAAACTCATTCCTTATTATCGGAATGCTGCGGCATTTCTTAAGGGGAGAGATACTTTGTGAGAAAACCTTCAAAAAGTCGCGTTTGACCTGTTTTGAGCAAGTAATCTGTTTCAGCTAACAGCTGAATTCCCCGATCTAATTCTCGATCGCTTTGGGATTGAGCCAATTCCTGGAGTTTTGTAACAAAGAACGGGTGGGTGCCTAGTTTGGGGCCCAATACTTTCGGATCTCGAACCCCCTGTTTCATCAATTTTTGACATCGAGCCACTAACCGAAACTGTCTTACGAGAATGGACAGAATTTTAATTTCTGACTCCCCTTCTAGTTGTAAGGCTTCAAAACCTCGCATCACTTGAAACTTCTTTTTACTGATGACATCTTCCGCAAATTTAAAAATGTCTGCTCGCATTGAATTAGAAAGAAGATCATCAATATCTTTTTGAGTGATGATATTTCTGTCGCCCACATAAGTTGCAGCTTTCTGCAGCTCTTGCCAAACTAAACTCAAGGACTTTCCAGAAAACTCGATGCATTTTTCCCAAGCAGGGCTTTCAATTCTCTTTCCGCATTTTTTTTCGAAGTATCCTTGCCATCTTGGCCATTCTCGGTCGTAGGGTTCGCTGACTTCAACCACCCCCCCTTTTTGCTGAACTGCTTTTACCCAGGCTTTTCGTTTATCAAGTTTAGAGGCAATGATTAAAAAGACTGAGCTATCAGAAGGGTTTTCAAAATAAGGCTTCAGAAGCTCGAGAGCCCCGGCGGAAAATTTATCAAAGCGATCGCAACGGACCAATCGCATACTCTCTGGGCCATCAAAAAGTCCCGGCAACATTTCAAGAGAGGCTAGAAGTTGTTCCGCTTTTCCTGTTTCTCCGTCAAAGCACTCATAACTGAAAGCTGCTTCTGACTCATTTTTAATAAAATGATTTTTTATTCGCGAAGTGATTTCTGAAATCTGAAAGGGTTCTTCCCCTACGATCAGATAGAAAGGGCGGACTTGATTGTTGTCCAACTCTTTAAAAATCTGAGCCGCTTGCGACATTTAAAAAACCTCCACCATCGAATCATAGACGTCACGCATGATATCTCGGGCAATTAAAGTGTAGCTATTTTCGATAATTGATTCCGTTGTTAATCCCAAGCTTGAAGGAGCATCTACGTCCATCATCCTATCTAAGGGAGCGCTAACTCTTCGATAAGCACTGAACTCTTTGGACCATTTCACGGCCTTGGTATCAGGATCCAACATTTCAACTAGAATAAAAACACGGATACCGATTTGATCAGGCACTCGTTGATAGGCTTGTAGTCGTTTTTGTCCAGCCGCACTTTGTACTTCTACTTCTCTTCTTACTTGTGAAACCGTTCCCCGAAGTTCGAGTCCCCCTTCTTTGCGTTCCGAGGCCACTTTTTCCCCGTGACTGAGTAGCTCTCGGATCAAAGCATTGGTAAAAACGATCTCAGATCCAATTTCTTGGGTTTTGTTGTGAAAAACCGGTACAAAAATTCCCCGGGGGCTTTTAAATGTATCTTGGAGGCGATGATTCAAGGTGTAACCACAGCCAGTGATGAGGCCCATCAAACCCATCAAGAAAAAGCCGAATTTCTTGCCACTTTGAGGGGGAACACAGTATTTTTTATGAAAAATCATTGGTCCGCAAACTTATATCGAGAGAGGGCTCAGAATGAAAGAAGTAGTCGTTGTTTCGGCCGTCAGAACTCCCATTGGAGCTTATTTAGGATCTTTAAAAGAGCATTCGGCACCCCAGCTAGCCGCTTTTGCAGTAAAGGAAGCTGTGCGTCAAGCTGGTGTCAGTGCTAGTGAAATTGACGAATGCCTGATGGGCAATGTGTTGTCGGCGGGGCTAGGACAAGCCCCGGCCCGCCAAGCCGCTATTTTGGGGGGACTCCCTCATTCCGTTCGATGCACAACGGTTAATCGAGTTTGTGGGAGCGGGTTAAAAACAGTCATGTTAGGGGCCCAAATGATTCAGACCGGGGATGCTGAAGTCGTTCTGGCTGGGGGCATGGAGAGCATGAGCCGGGCACCCTATCTTCTCGATAAGGCCAGAGAGGGCTATCGGATGGGGCACGGAAAACTAATCGATGCCATGATTCATGATGGCCTTTGGGATGTTTATCACAATAATCACATGGGAGACTCAGCTGAGCTTTGCGCTTCAGAGAAAAAAATCTCGAGAGCCGATCAAGATGCTTTTGCAAAAGCCAGTTACCAACGCGCTTTAACTGCCATCGAATCAGGAAAATTTAAATCAGAAATCGTCCCGGTTCCCTACACAGAAGGAAAAGAGAAAAAAACACTTGAGAGAGATGAAGAACCGTTTCGAGCTAAACTAGATAAATTTGGAGATCTCAAGCCCGCTTTTAAAAAAGAAGGGACGGTCACTGCAGCAAATGCCAGCAGTCTGAGCGACGGAGCGGCTGCGATCATGCTGTGCTCTTTAGACTACGCAAAGAAAAAAGGCTTAAAGCCCCTTGCAAAAATTGTGGCTCAGGAAAGCTTTGCAAGAGAACCTGAATGGTTCACCTTGGCACCGGTTGGTTCGATTCAAAAACTATTAAAAAAAGCTGGAAAACAAACTTCGGACATTGATCTTTTTGAAATCAACGAAGCTTTTTCAGTGGTTGCTTTGGGATGTATGAGAGAGCTGGGATTAGATGAAGCAAAAGTAAATGTTCGGGGAGGAGCCGTAGCGTTAGGTCATCCTATCGGAGCCAGTGGGACGCGGATTCTCGTCACTCTCATTCATACGCTTCGCCAGGAGAAGAAAAAGCTCGGTGTGGTATCTTTGTGTATTGGTGGGGGAGAAGCAAGTGCGCTTTTAGTGGAGGCTTGTGAGTAAACCTTCCTTTCAAGCCGATTTGCCAGCTTCTTTAAAAAAGGAGCTAGGAGCACGGATTGCCAAGCAATCCAAAGCGATAAAAAGGCGAATGAGAAAAGCCCAGCAAGTTGAAATGCAATATCATCCTGGTCGTATTTCGCCTTTAAGTTACCTAACGTTGAAGATTTTGTATGGTCAGTTTGGAGAAAGCTCTCAACCGGCTTTTCCCCTGGCGATTAGATTGGTTCGAAAGTTTCTTTTTCGCTCATTATGATTGCGATTCATCAATTTCATTATCGTGCGAGTGCGGGTGAAGCAATCACCCAGCACATGCTTTTCATTCGTGAATCTTTGGCTGAAATCGGTGTTGGAGGAAAAATTTTTTCTATGGAAAGAAAAAATCTTCCTCAAGGAAAAGTTCAAGCCTGGTCTCCTGATTCGGTTTGGGATTGTGATCTTCTCCTGATCCACCACTCCCAGTACAATCCCGAATTAAAAAAGATTCTTTCGATTGAAGTACCCAAAGCTGTTATTTACCATTCGCAACCCCCCAGTCGCTTTTTTGCTCATGACCCCTTGGCCCTAAAAAATATTGAGAAGGGGTTAAAACAGCTTCGGTTTTTGAAACGAAAAGAAATGATTGCTCTCGGGGTCTCCGATTTTTCTGTTTCCGGACTCAGAGACCTGGGATTTAAGTCGACTGGAATCCTTCCGCTGATACATTTAGAGCCGAGTTCAGTGGTCAAAGAGACGTTTGAAAGGGATGAGGCCAAACATCTTTTGTTTGTAGGGAAACTCGCTCCGCACAAGAAACAAGCTCTTCTCATTGAGACGTTTTATCATTTAAGAAAAGAATTGCCCCCGCACTCTCAGCTCCATTTGGTGGGAACCGGAGATCCTGTCTACACTAAATATTTAAAGCTTTTGATTAAGCAATTGGGTTTAACACAGTCGGTAAGTCTGACTGGAAAACTGACGGAATCAAATTTACGGGAATACTATTTGTTGGCAGATGCTTTTATTTGTATGAGTGAATATGAGGGGTTTTGCCTACCAGTCGTGGAAGCGATGAAATCGGAAGTGCCAGTATTTTATCGCCCCATTTCCGGAGTTAAGGAGACGATGGGGGGAGCGGGAGTCGAGCTTATGACGGATGACCCCGTTCAGAATGCCATCCTCTTGAACTGTTTTTTACGAAGTCCAGCCGCTTTAAAAGCGGTGGTGGCCAAACAGCAAACGCGATTAAAATCCCTGAGCGGCTTTCAGAATAGAAAGACAGTACAGAAAGTGCTGATGGGCTTGTGTCATCGCCAGTCAGAAATCAAAACCATCTTTTCGTCTATGAAGAGTTCTCATGATGCCCCACTCACTCTTTGAGGCTTTGGCCGCCTATCAAAAAAGGTGGTTCGAGAAATGGCATAATCCGTTTCATGAGGATGAACAGATTGTAGACAAATTTCAGAATCTTTTTTTACAGACCGAATCCCCATTCTCACGAGAACAATTTCCCGGGCATTTGACTGGCAGTTGTTTTTTGTTGAATCCGGCAAGAGATCGCATCTTGCTTCTCCACCATAAAAAGCTCGAAAAATGGCTGCAGATGGGGGGGCACTGCGATGGAGAATGTGAGACGGCTCATGTGGCGTTAAGAGAAGCAGAAGAAGAGTCGGGATGTAAGGACTTGAGTCTCCTTTCTCCTGAAATCACCGATTTGGACATTCATCTCATTCCAGCTAGAAAAAGCGAGCCGGAGCACTTTCATTACGACGTGAGATATGTGGGGATTTGCCATTCCCCTGAGAAGATCCAGCTAGCAGTAGAGGAGTCGAATGATCTTGCTTGGTTTTCATTCGAGCAAGCGTTTCAAATCGCCAAAGAGCCCAGTATGCATCGAGTGTTTAGAAAGATAGAGTTTTTACAAACCAAGGGGCTTTAGAGTCGGGACAGGGCCAAGTCTGAGAACTAATTTTAATTTGAGCAAAACTTTTTCGGTTGGAACGCTCAAAACGTAAATCCGAAAAATACAAACCGGTTTCGTCTCTCCAAAAAAACGGTGCCCTTGAGAATTGCAAAAAGTCTCTTACATCACAGTACCGGTCTTTCAGTTTTGTCAGCTCATTTTTCGAAACCAGGATTTCTTTCGACTCCGCTTCAAAAAAACGAAGTTGTGAGCAAACTGAGGTAGAGAAGAGGTTCGGAAAAGGAGCCACCATTTTCTTTTTAAGCCGTAGGTGAGTGGGAGATTCTTCCACTGTGACTGCAGTCCAGCAAAAGGGATTGACGGGTAACGGGGAAAGAATGGGGTCAATTAATCGATACTCCGAAGCTTGTGTAGATTCAGATTTTAAAATTCCCAGGGCTGCCCGATGGCCTAGTTGAAAAAACAGTAGCATCAAGCCTAGGGCCCCCCATGTTGCCCACACTTTGCAACGATCTTTAATCAAGCGGATGCTAACTAAGAGAAAAAGAGACCAAGCGGTTAAAACGCCACACATGAGGGAAGGGACGACTCCTAAACTCCAAGCTAAAGTAAGCCCGAGAAGAGCAAGACTGGCATAAAAAGTTTTTCCCTTTTTCGTTGGTGCGAGCAGAAATAAGAACGGTGTGAGAGTTGCCCAAGCCCAAGGCTCTAGGACAAAAACCCAGTCCCCATATTTCCAGGTATTATCAAGTGGCCAGAAGGGATGAACGCCGTAATTATTGAGGAAGTCGAGAGCAATATGAGAAAGAGGCGCTAAGAACGCCATCCAGAAAATATATTTCCATTCTTTTTCAAAATTGAAGCGCTTTAAAAAACGCTGAAAAAAAGCGCAGATTCCAAGCATCAACAAACTCTGAAGAAGGGCGATGGGCACCGTGTGTGTGTGGCCTCTGTGATGAAGGAGATTGCCCAATTGAGGATTGGCATGCATGAGTGGAGCATACAAGAAGTCGAGATCGGGCAGATTATTACCAAAGACAGAGGCAAGAAACAGAGCTCGTCGAGTTTGGGGCGCTAGATTACGTTTGGTGGTCTCAGGAAGAGAAACCCAGAGAGTCTCAGAAATCGTAGCGCCGAATAGAGAGTGAGTGATGTTGTCCATAATTCTAAAAGCCGAGCTGTCCTATTCTAGCACTAACCGCCAAAAGGTACGCCAAAAGGTAGGCCGTACCTTTTGGTGGGCAAAAAAAAACGGGAGGGCCGAAGCCCTCCCGTTCCACTAAGCACGAGGCTTAGAATTTGTAGACAGCTGACAGTGTCCAGTCGCTGGTGTTAACAGCAGTGCCACCATCATTTTGTTTTGAGCTGTTGTAAGTGTAGTTAGCACGCATTCTCAGGTCGTCTGTTAAGTTGACTTGAGGACCGACAGCCACTTGGAGTTGTGACCAAGCGCCGTTAGCTGTGTGCCAAGTTCCAGCTGAGCTAGCACCTACTTTGCTTAGGTAGTTCGGACGAACGCCGATCGACCACATTTTGTCGACAGCGTAGTTGATTGTTCCACCAACTCCGAATCCACTTTCAGCACCTGATAGAGCCACTTTTGTGAAGATGGCTTGAGCGTCGATTGTCCAATCGCTCATTTTTGTTCCAGCCATCACTTCAATGATGGAGTGGGTTTCAGTGTTAGCTAAAGCGTCTGTGCCAGGACCGTGCATGTACCAGCCAGCACCTACGTACATTGCATCGCGAGTCCATTTTCCGAGTAAACCGTACTCAAGTTTTTCTCCGGCATCACGAGCTCCGACCGTACCATTTTGACGAGATGCAACTCCCATCAAAGTAACAGGGCCTTGACCGTAAGTTAGCATCAACCCGTTGTGCATGCGGGGAAGAGCGCTAAACAGAATCCCTTGGGATGTGTAAGCGTTCAAACCGACGGTGTCGTTTGCTTCGTTCAAGAACGGAGAGTCGAAACGACCTAAAGTCCAACTGAGGCCGAAATCATAGCTCCAGTTGACGTAGGCTTGAGCTTTTGTATCGAAAGCTCGGAAAGCAGAGTCATATGGGAAATTAACCCCTGCAGGACCGTTTGTAAGTGGAATTGCAGCATTTGCAGCTGTGAAGCTGAAAGGCAAGTCGATCATCATTTTGCCGCGGCCCAGTTCTTTAGAAAGATAAACTGCAGCATCTGCAATTTGGGAGTTTAAAGATTGTTCAGGAGTTCCGCTTAATCGCGAACCAACCTGAGCGTCAATGAAACCACCGAGTCCTGCGAATGCGGGAACTGCTAACCAGCCCACCGCCACTAGTACTGCTGTTTTTTTAATACTACTTAGATGTTTATTCATGCTTGTGTCTCCGTGAAATTGGTAGCTACCAACCAGAGTTAATCTAAATTGGTGACCGCCAACTTTGGCAATCACCACCCCAGATCATCATTTCTCTTATGAAATGCTCTGGTTACAAATAGTGTGACAGATTGTTAACAAGAAGCAAGAGGGTCGCGTTAAAAAAAATTACGCGCGTTAGGAGGTTTTGTTGCTGTGAGCCATTGCGTCGCAAAAAAAATTAGCGAGCTTTTGCTTTTCCTTGGTGTGGAAGTTCAGGAGCTAAGTCTTGTCCAAATTTTTCGCCCCTGCGAGACATCTTATGAGCGGCATTGTGTCCTTTTTTCTTTTCGCGCTCTTTCTTCATTTGGTTTTCGATTTTCACAACGGCTTGGTCGATAGAAGCGTACAGGTCATCGCTCTTCGCGGTTGCGACCATATCGTGATACTCCGCGTGGCAAGTGAGTTCCACCACGTGTTCGCCGCGGCTGACACTTAAGATTGCGTGAATTTCCATGGGGTAGCTGATGTACTTTTCAAACTTACCTGTTTTCTTTTCTACGTATGCTTTGATGGCTTCTGTGGATTCGATGTTTTTAAAAGTGATGTTGAGACCCATGGCTTTCTCCTTCATGTAGTGAAACAGGCTAGTTACTTAAAAAAACGGCTTTCAGTGAGCAATTCTTTAGGGGAACATTGTGCTTCTTAGAACACTTTTTTGCGTTTTGAAGAGGGTAAAATCCCCAGCATTTCCCGATACTTAGCTACTGTCCTCCGGGCGATATTGATGTTTTCCTTCAATAGAAGCTCGACGATCTTCTGATCGCTGTAAGGGTTCTTAGGAGGTTCTTGAGCCACAATCGCTTTTACTTTTTCTTTCACACTTTCCGAAGCGACGTCTGAACCACTGACGCGACTAATGCCGCTATTAAAGAAGAACTTCAGTTCAAAAATACCTCGTGGCGTATGAACATATTTTGCCGTGGTGACGCGGCTGATAGTCGACTCGTGCATTCCAATATCATTTGCAACGTCTCTAAGGACCATGGGCTTTAAGAACGCAATCCCTTTATCAAAGAACTCTCTCTGTTGGCGGACAATGCTCTCCGTGACTTTGAAAATCGTTCGCTGACGTTGGTGAATACTTCGAATGAGCCAAACGGCCGAGCGGAGCTTTCCTTGCACGTAGTCTTTGGTTTGGGCTTGAGAGAACTCGCCTTTTTCGAGGAGATTCTTATAGAAGGAAGAAATTTTGAGTTTTGGAAGGCCGTCTTCATTGAGCATCACAACGTACTCTTCCCCCCGTTTCACAATATAAATATCGGGAATAATGTAATGGGAAGGAGCGCCACCAAAAGCTCGACCTGGTTTTGGCTCGAGCTCTTCGATGATTTTCACTCTTTTAATAATTTCTTCCATCGAAAGGCCCAGCGCTTTGGATATGGCCTGATAATTCTTCTTTTCCAGATCGGGAAGATGATTTTCTACGATTCTTTCGAGCATCTCATCTTCTCGTTTCATGTCGTAGATTTGAACGAGGAGACACTCTTTCAGATCTCTTGAAGCGACTCCAATCGGATCGAAGTTTTGAATCGTGTAAAGTACGGCTTCAACTTCATGCGGATCAAAATTTTCTTTTTGAGCCATCTCTTCAATACTTGCCGTTAAATAACCATCTTCGTTGATATTCCCAATAATGACTTCTCCGATAGCTCGTTCTTTTTCGGCCAGTCCGCCTAACTGAAGCTGCCACAGCAAATGGTCGGTGAGGTTTGCAGGCTGGGTAAGGGTACTCTCGTAAGAAGGAAGTTCGTCTTCTCCCCCTCGATAAACGGGCAGGCTAGGAGTGGAACGGACATTTTCTAAGTAATTTTCCCAGTTAAAGTCTTCAGAAGCTTGAGGGTTTTCCTCTACTTTAGAGCCTTCCGGCGCAGATTCTACTTCATTCATGGACTGCGTGGTGCTTTCCGACTCAGAGGACTCATCGAGCGTGGGGTTGTCTACTAGCTCTGTATTGATGAGATTTTCTAGTTCCATCCGCGAGAGCTGCAAAAGCTTAATAGCCTGTTGCAATTGCGGGGTCATCACTAGGTTTTGTCCTAGTTGTAAAGACTGCTTCATTCCAATGGCCATGTGTTTGCTCTCTTACAGTTTAAAGTTTTCGCCTAAATAAAATTTCCTAGCCGATTCATCACTCACAATTTCTTCCGGTGAACCGTGCATCCAAATTTTTCCATCTTTAATCAAATACGCTTCATCACAACTACTCAAAGTTTCTCTCACGTTGTGGTCCGTGATGATGACTCCAATCCCTTTTTCTTTCAGCCCCTTGATAATTCCTTGAATCTCAATCACTGCGAGAGGATCAATTCCCGCATAGGGCTCATCCAACAATAAAAACTTTGGGTTAAGAATCAACGCACGAGCAATTTCTAATCGTCGCCGTTCTCCCCCCGATAGGTTTACCGCTTTGTTTTTTGCTAGCCGCAAAATCCCCAAATCCGAAAGCGCTTTCTCCGCCCGGTCCTTTCTTTCTTGTCGGCTGATTTTCAAGTTCTCCAAAACGAGGAATAGATTTTCTTCGACGCTAAGCCTCCTGAAGACTGTGGCCTCCTGCGGCAGATACCCCAAACCTTGCCGCGCCCGCTCGAAAATCGGCTCTTCAGCTAAATCCACCCCGTCTAAGGTAACTTTACCAGAATCTGGCTTAACTAGGCCGACTACCATATAAAAAGTAGTCGTTTTGCCAGCGCCGTTGGGACCTAAAAGCCCAACGACTTTGCCGCTTTCAATGGAAAAGCTGACAGAATTCACTACTTGGCGACTTTTATAGCTTTTTGAGAGATTGCTAACTTCTAACTTCATTGTTTTGAACTCCCCGAAGCTTCTTCCACTTCAATCCGGTCATCATCCGTGTAAATTTTTATTCTCCGACCCTCAATTCGGTTATCTTCGGAGTCAATTCTGGCTCTTCCTTCTAAAATAATTTCTGTTCCGTTTAACTCAATGAGAGCGCTCTCAGCGCTCGCAATTCTTCCTCTGTTTTTAAGAAAAACATTTCCAGAAGCCGCTACTGTCTCGTCATCCTGATTCATACTGAGCTCGAAGACATCGCAGGTAATAGAAGTAGAGGGCATTCTAGCATTCACATTGCCCATAAAAACAGAGCGAGATTCATGGGTAAAAAACTGGCCCGAATCTGAATCTATTTTTAATAGGCCGGTTCCTCGCATTTTTCTTTCTGCTGAAACTTTCTTTTTTAAAAGAAATTCTTCCCGATTGATGTCTGCCTGAAGGCCTGTCCCCGTTAGACTCATGCTGGGCTTAGAAACATTTGGCCCTCTCATGCGAACCAAATCGTCAGAATTAAATTCATGGTGAGTACTATTGTAATTCATTTTATCCATTTCAAAGAGATAGCCTCGCTTGGATTGGATAGTAACGTGACCTTCTAGCTCAATGATGTTTTTATCGTTCCAAGATCTGCCGTAGTCACTTTGGGTTGTGACAACATTGCCCGTATTTTTAGCAAAAAACTCAGCTACGACATCTGTTAAGAAAGCGTAATTTTCTTTGCGATGAAGTTCTGCAAATTTTGATTCGATGTGCCAGTGTTTAACCCCTTGAGAGGACTCATAGTACCGAACGCCCGCTAATCCAAAATTTGCCTTAGTAGAGACTGACTTATAAAGACCCTCTCCTGTTTTGGATTCCGGGGTGCCAGATTCCTCATCGCCTTGGGGGTGGGTTGAGTTTGGCCAAATAATAAGCATTAGGGCCCAGCAACTACTCAGTATGATAATTTGGCGTTTAGAGATACCCACTCAGCCAAAATAGCACTAACTCCCAGCGCTTTGAACTCAATTCAATTGGGCTTACAATGTTAGCTATGCGACAAAAACTATCGACTTTTTGCTTGGTGGGACTTTTTTTTCTTTTTGGATTGGGAGAGGCAGTCGCTTCACCCACGCTAGACCAACAGTACGGCTTTAAGAACTTTGTCCTTGCAGTGCTTGCCTCTCCTCCGGAGCCCATCCATTCAACGCAAGTCGAAAATGAACTGATTTCCCAAGTTCAAAAGCGGATGCGGTTTAATTATCAAGCTGCCACATCGGCGGAGCTCAAGAAAAATCTGGAATCTGTTTCTGGTCCCAGTATCGGAGGCAGTTTAAGTGAGAGATTTGAGATTTATCGTCCGACACTCCAAGCTTTAAAAGAAAAAAACACCGATGCTGCGATTTTGGCTGAGCTCGTTCGTCGGGATGAGTTTTTCGATTTGACTTTGACCCTGGTAAATATCGAGCCGGGTGAAGTGATTGCCCAGGCAGTGCAAAAAATTGAACCTCCTTACGCTCAAGAAAAATTTGTACAAAAAACGGGGCAGGCTTTTCTCGACTTAGTGCAGAGCATTCCCTTTGATGGAACGGTTTTAAAAAGAGATGGGTACCTCGTTGTTCTAGATGGAGGAAAAGGCACTTTCACACCGGGGATGAGACTTCCCACTTACACGCTCGAAAAAGAAGATGGGAAACTTTCCTTTAGTGAAACGGGACAAGTCCTCATTCAGAAAGTTGAGGACAATATTTCATTTGGAAAAGTTTTGGTGGAGAAGAAGCCTTCAGAGGTGTTGAGTGGGAACAAAATTCGACTATCTGAAAAGCTAGCTACAAACGATGTGCCTGAACTGATTCAAGCGGTGAACGATGCGAATCGAGATCCGGCTTCCGAATTGGTCGCTGATTTTGAAGTCACAAAGGGTGAAATTGGAAGGTTGGCTGTGAATTTTGGAGCCGATCTAGTGGAATTTAGGAACCAAGCAACTACGGGAGATACAAATAGTTCTAACGTGTTCTTTCCGGGGGCTCAGCTCGAAGGTGAATTATGGTTTACAAGCCGTTGGTATATGGACACGAGTTTGGGATTTGGTTTTGGAAATTACGCTAACACCTTGGGAGTGCCTTCAGATAAACAATCTTCAAGTCTTACGAGCTTTCGGCTGCAGTTTGGTTACCGAATGAATATTTTGGCCCCTGAGCGAGGTCCAGTGATTTACGCAAAACTCGGCTATGGAAAACAAGCCTACAATTTAGGAACGGTTGAACCGGTTCAATTTACAAGCATTACTTACGGAGGCATGCTTCTATCAGGTGGGATTCGAATTCCTTATGATGATGCTTTGAATCTCGGGGCGGAGATCAATACCTTAGTTTTTCCTTCAATTGCTGAAGCTCCTTTATCTTCAGGATCTGACCAGAGTCAAATCAACTGTTGGGACTTTGTCTTTAGAGGGACCTATTCTTTAAATTCAAAGGTTGATCTAGAAGGCCGTTTGATTTTTAGAAATGCAGGTGCGAATTTCAGTGGCGACACCGATAATCCTAATCCCATTAGCCAAGCAACCCAAAGCTCTAAAATTCTTCAATTGGGTGTTTCTTATTATTTCTAGGAATCGTGAATCCCTTGATTTCAATTGTTATTCCTTGTTTTCGGTCAGAAAAGTTTCTGTTTCAAACATTGGAAACAGTGGGAGAGCAAACTTTTCGGGATTGGGAGCTGATTGTTGTTGAAGACGGCTCTCAAGATTCTACCGAGTCCATCGTAGAAAAGTTTCGTTCAAGAAATCCTGATCATAGAATTCAATACCTTCGACTAGAAAAAACTCAAGGGCCTTCAGCTGCCCGAAACAAAGGGATTAAAAACTCGAAGGGTAACTGGATAGCTTTTTTAGACAGTGACGATTTGTGGGAGCCCGTCCATCTGGAAACTCTTTGGGAGCGAGCAAGAAACCAACAGGCAGATTTGTGTTTCTGCTCCGTTGATTTCTTTAATTCCGAGACCGGATCTGCCTTGGGTGAGTGGGGACCCACAGAAGATGATCTCAAACATTTTCCAGAGACTCTTTTTATAAGAAACTACATCTCTCCTTCTGGTGTGCTACTGAAAAAAACAGCTCTGGGGGAAAATCTTTTCAATGAATCACCGGAATTCCAATCCTGTGAAGATCATGAGTTATGGCTGAGTTTAGTTCAGCGGGGCATTTCCTTTGCTTGGGTTTCTGAACTCAAAGTGAAGTATCGGAAAAATCATTCGGGAGCTGCGACGGCTAACAGAGAAAGAATGTTTCGGGCCGATCTGGCAGTCATGTACCGACATTTTGGAAATCCTTATTTTGGCCTTGCCACTAAGTGCAAAGGGATCTCTCAAAACTACGCTTATTTGGCTGAAGCCTTACTGGAAAAAAGAAACTGGAAAGCACTCAGCTTCTATTTCAGAAGCTGGTGTTTCAATCCTTTTCAACTAAAACAACTGAGGCGCTTGATTAAGGCTTTGGGAATTCTAACTCTTAAGTTAGCTGATTAGTGGTCCCGCCAGTAGAAAGAATAATTTCTTCTCTACGTTCTTCTGCTTCCATCTCAGCTTTGCAATTGATGCAAAGGGTGGTCACAGGGCGAGCCATCAGTCTTTTTACGGAAATATCATCCCCACACGATTCACAAACTCCGTAAGTTCCCTCTTCCATTTTCTTCAGGGCTTCGTAAACCTTACTGATAAGCTTGCGTTCGCGGTCCTTAATTCGAAGTTCAAAGCTTCTTTCGCTTTCTAAAGAAGCCTGATCATTGATGTCAGGTAAAGGCGAATTAGAACTGAATGAAGCTACTTCTTTGTTAACGTCAGTTTGAAGTTCTTTTAACTGACTCATCAGAACTTTTTTCAGCTTTTCTCTATCTGTTTTATTCATATTCTTTCCATCCCCCCCGGGATTTTCCCGAACAACCAGGATTAAACACAACCCAGGGAAAAGTCAAACCCTCACCGGATCTGACCTAAACATTTGAAAACACATAAAAAACCTTAATTTTCTTCAAAATGGATTTTTCAGCATCGGGGCAGTTCCTCCTTAACAGATATGTGCTTCGGGGCCACATATAGGGGGAGGAGGCAAGCTAAGAAAGAACTGCCTCGATACTTTCTACGTACAACATACGGTCCACAAAACCTTTTGAAGTCTCACCTATCGGTGAGTTCTGAACCCCCTTGGTATTTGATATTGGTTAGAGGGTAAACTTCCAGCGCTGATAGAGGGGGTCGCAGTTGGGACAGGAACCAAATTAGGATCGGTTCCGCCGATGCTTCCAGACCCACTAGAACTGCCTGAACCACCAGGAAATGTGTTTTCAAAAGTATTAACTCCGGGCTGAGGGCACATAACGGTGACATTGTCACAACCACCGTATGGGAGTGAGGGAGTAGTCGGAAAAGGCACTGAATTATCAAAAGGATTAGTGACCGGGGGAATAGCTGGGGTTGTGGGGATATAAGGAGGAGTGGGAGTGATAGGGCTTTGGTAAGGGCTGACGGGAATATAAGGATTGTAAGGGTTGTAAGGATTGTAAGGGTAATTGGGGTAAGTGACCGCCGGTGCGACGGGATACGAGCCCAACATCGGATTGTTCATCTGATTTAACAAAACATTTTGATAACTAATGAGTTGAAACAATTGTGAGTCTATCGATGGAGTTGTGGGTAGTGTTCCATACCCTCCAAGTCCTAAAGTGTCGTAACAAGAACCACAACTCTGAGTGAAAGTTCCGCAACCACCCGAACCCGTAAAGCTTGAGAGATATCCAGTGGGGTTACTAAGGTAAACTGGAACTGCCATTGGGGTAACTACCTGAGTGGGCATCGCACACGTAGCGACTGAGTTTAGGTTCTGTCCTAGAACATAAAGATTATAGCCCCCCGTATTATAAAGACCGCAGCTTCCACAGGTTTCTGCGAGTGCTTTTTCTGGGGCGATGAAAAACAAGCTTGTAAGGACGCTTGCGCCAATGATCTTTTTAATCCAGCTCATTCAATTCCTCAAAAATGAAATAGCACACGTACAGAAGAGTTAGAGCTTCTATGAGCAAGCGGTGTGCCATTTCTTTTGTGCTTAGCGCCGAGGTGGAAATGAGCAAAGGTATTTTCTTTAACGAAGTAGGCTTTGAGTGTACGGGCCGAGCCCTTTATTTATCGATAGATAGCCTGTAAAATTATTAAACAGGGCGCTCGACAAAACTTGTTTTCCCCGCCGTGTTCTTTTAGTGCCCCATCCTCTGAGAGGGAGGTTTCAATTGAAATTAAGCAAACTTTTTTATCTGAGTATTTTTCTGTTCTCTTCCTGGGGCTGGACCTACTCTGATTTTGTGCCCTTAAAGGAGCGGGCCCAAGGACATTCCTTAACTGGGGCTCTTCAGGGAAACGAGAGTGTTTATTCCAATCCTGCAGGAACTTTGTTTTCTGAAACGTATACGGTCGACGGCACTTTTGCTTTTCCAAAATCTTTTTCGGCTTCCATTGTTGATACGAGAACTAACTCGATTGGTGGAGGCATCGGGTATTTTAAAGAACAGGGGGCAGATTCCTCTCTCATGACCCAAGGAATTCGTGTGACCCTGGGCTCTCGAATTAATCAAAACCTAGCCGTTGGCATCGCGGGTAAAGCTGTTTGGGGAGTTCGTGCGGGAAGCGAAACAAATTTCAAAGATGCGGATGCGGGTCTTTTATGGAATGCAGATTTTGCTTCTGTTGGGTTGGTCCTTAGAAATCTCGGCGGAGGAAATTCCAACTTTAAACAAGAACGAGAAACTTCGCTGGGGGCAAGAATAGGTTATTCTCAAACGGTTTATCTCTCTGGCTCTGCCCATTTGAAGTTTGGGAAAGTTTCTCCTTACGAGTATGGTTTTGGCTTTGAATATATTTCTCCTTACCACTTTTCCCTTATGGGGGGATACCGATTTCAAGTGGGGGGTGAACAAAATCCCTCTTATTGGAGTACTGGGATCAGTTTCCTCAGCCCACGTCTTTCCGCTCATTACGCTGTCGAATTTCCTCAAATAAATAACGAAGAAGCGAGCCACTTACTGGGGCTCAGTATGGTCTTCTAAAAAAACTCATAAACCGTGATTAAATATTTTTTATTTGGCTTTCTTTTTTTTACTGCATCTGTACCAGCCTTCAGTGCAAACGGGCGATTGGGACTTGAGCTTTTGCCCAAAGGCCGACCATTTCGGTTGACGTTCGCCGATCCCAGAGAAATTCGAATGGGAATCAATTTTCAAGGAAACTCAGTCATCAATGCAACCGTCGGAAATTATTTTTCCATTTTAGGAATTGAACCTTCTGAAGCGGATCCTGAGGAGCCCAAAAGAATATTTCACATGGGATTGGAGGGGGCGGGTTATTTCACCATGCGACAAGCAGAAAAGAGATTTCCTTTAGAGACGGCTGATGGGCTCATTGGCGCTTATTTCGAAGGGGCTTATGGAGATTGGCAAGCTCAACTCAGAATGACCCATATTTCAGCTCATTTAGCAGATGGGAGCTCGGGGACTGCAATTGCCTACAGTAGAGAATTTTTAGTCTTGAGGTTTGGCTTTGTTCCCTACCAAGAGTTACAGGTTTTTGGGGGAATTCACTATTTGGTTAATACGATTCCCTCTTTGCCACCTTGGACTCTTCAGTTAGGAAGTTCATATTTTCTTCCGGTGAACTATTCTCTCGTTCCCTTCGCGGGATTCGACTTTAAATGGAAACAAGAAAGTTCAAACAATCCCTCATTCCAGCTGATGTTGGGCTTAGCACTCAATAACCCACCGGAATCCTATCGATCGTTTCGATTCTATTATGCCTATTACACCGGGGCAGACGCACGTGGACAATTTTATAACCAGGCTGTAACCACGCACACGGTTGGAATCGATATGCAGATTTAGTCGGTGCTGGTATAATTTTAGTAATTCCCTAAAATTTTAATTCTTTCTTTCGTCTTTTCTTTTTGTTCCCGGAGGACCCTTCATGCATCGATTTTTATGGAAACATATTTTTTTGGCTCTCTCTTTCTTCATTTTGAGTGGGTGTGGAGTTGTTCTCTATCCGGGGCAACCAGGAATGGTTTCTAGTTCTTTCGTAAAACTTGATTTAGAGATTCTAGAGGAACCAGGGCTGTATGTTTATGAAGCAGTTTACGATAACACCTCATCGGGGCAAGGTGTTTCAGCCGTCATCACAAAGCTCTATCCGAAAGCTCAAACGTACACTACGAACGTGAGAACCAATGCGGATGGAACGTTGTTCCGAGTCAAAGCGCAATACAATGGAGCTGAAATTCAGATGGTCTCCATGCCTCAACAAAATCAAGTCTATTTAAATCCAGGCCATCAAATTGCATTTCTTATTGATTATGAAAACTCAATTGATGAGATCGATGATAAAAACATCGCAGAGGAAAATCTGTTTAAGCCCTCGATGCCAGGGAGTCTAAGGCCCATCAGTTTTGAGACGAAACGAATGAAGTGGCAGCTAATCAAAGCCGCTCGGTTTCTAACCAATGGAAATCTGGGGTATGAGTTGACAGCGCTTCAGATGGGGCAGGCAAAATTTGTTCCCTCGCAATCCATTAGTCTAGAAACCTCTCTTGCACAGAATGCCATCAAGACCACTTTGAGTCCTGAAATGAAGCAGGAGTTCGCCCAATTTCTAGAATCAAACTTTCCGAGGGGATATCGAGGAAAAGTAGATTTTTACGTTAAAGATTCATTGAATCCAATTTCATTTAATTTGGGCGTGAACACACTGAAAACAGCGGAAGCCAATGGCTTAAAAGTGATTAAAGGGATTCCAGAAGGTCTAATGAGAAAGGTTCTCCAATGAAGTTTCCATTCTTGATTTTAGCTGCTGGAATGAGTCTAGCAGCGCACTCAGACAACTACGTTGTTTTGTTCAAGCAAGCTGAAATTTCAGTTGGGAGTTTGGAACACGGGGCTTACACCCAAGTGTTGCAAGAATCGAATCTGAAAAGCATAACTGACTTAGAAAAGTGGATCTCTCGCAATCGCATTAGAACCGAAAAAAAAATAAAGAATTTGTGGTTAGTCCGAGGGGCCACCTTAAGTGTGAGCCCAGAGGCGGCTAATAAATTAAAAAAAGAGCCATGGATCCACGGCCTCTATCTCGATAAAACCAGACCCATGGTGCCTCCCCAAACTAATTATCCCGCGGGTTCTTCATTGGGGGAAGCCGGCGAAGACGGAACCTGGGGCCTTGAAAAAATCGGTCTCACTCAAATCCGCCAAGAGTTTCCTTTCGTTGATGGAACAGGAATCTCGGTCGGGGTTTTAGATACAGGGGTTCAGAGCAAACACCCAGAGCTCTCCGGAAAAGTGACTCACTTCAGAGATTTTGTGAATGGACTACCCCATGAGTATGACGATCACGGCCATGGAACCCATGTGTCTGGGACCATTGCTGGTAAGGATGTGGGCCTAGCACCGAAAAGTAAAATTCTTATGGCGAAAATATTTGGTGCCGTTGGGGGAGGAAAGGACTCCACCATTTTAGAAGCCATGCAGTGGCAGTTTGATCCAGATGGAGACCCCACTACTGCGGATTACCCCCGGGTGATTAATAATTCATGGGGGGCTGATATCGAAGAGGGCATCCACGATATTGAAGAGTTTCTGCCGTATCACCTAGCCATTCAAACCTGGATCAATGGTGGCATCGTTCCCGTGTTTGCTGCTGGAAACTCGGGCAAAAGCCCCAATGGAATGCCCGGCGGATTGCCCGATGTGATCGCAGTCGGTGCTATCAATGCTAATTCGGAATTGGCGGACTTCTCGAGCATCGGGCCTAACCTTTGGAAAATTGGACAGACTATTATTACTTTGATGAAGCCTGATGTTTCAGCACCCGGTGTGGGAATCGCTTCTTCTCTCCCCGGAAACAAATATACGCAGTGGGATGGAACCTCCATGGCCACTCCCCATGTGAGTGGTGCGATTGCTCTTTTGTTGCAAGTAAATCCCAAGCTCACTGTCGCCGAAGTGAAGCAGCTACTCTTAGAAACTTCCGAAAAGAAAGCGGATAACCAGTTTGGTTATGGAATTGTGAATGCTTATGAACTTGTCAAAGCGGGCATTCAGAGAAAGGGAAAATAGTCATGAAACTCAAAAATTGGTTTCTTAGCCTTATGTGGGTTCTTCCGGCTCTGGGAGTCGTTGAAATTGGAGAAAAGGCCCCCGAGTTATGTTGGAAGAAAATGGACTCTAAAGAAATATGCACCAAAGAATTAAAAGATAAAGTGAGTGTTCTCGTTTACAGCACTGGCTGGTGTCCTGGCTGTCAGGAAGAAATGTCAGAACTCTCTGCTCGTTATCCCGAAATTAAACATCCCTTGCTCAAAATAGTTTCTCTCTCTGCTGAAGGGTTTAAGCATGGGCAAGTAGCTGATGAGGACTTTCTAAAAGCATGGCAGAAAAAATATAAAATCCCTTTTGAAGTAGCTGCTTCTCCTAATAATGCGGGAAAAGAATTTTTCAATCCGCCTTACTATATCCCTGCGACAGTGATTTTAGATAAAAATGGAGTGCTAAGATTTAAAAAAGTAGATGCTTCTGTGGATGAGATATTTAAAGAAGTAAAGGCACTCTTAACTCGGCGTTGAGAGGTGATTCTGCCAGGCTTTCTCAACAAAATCTGAGAAGTGTTTCAAAAAAAGATCCCGTGTAAAACAATAAGAGCGCTTAACGCAAGCCTCGGCCCAATGATTTTCCATTGATTCAAAATCTAAAATGGCTTGAGACAGACTTTCCACCGTTTGTTCATTAAAAAATAGCCCTGTCTCATTCGGGACAACCGTTTCAGTGACTCCCCCTTGATTAAAAGCAATCACGGGGGTTCCACTCGCCATGGCTTCTAACGGAGTAATCCCAAAATCCTCCTGCCCGGGAAAAAGAAGGGCTTTTGCCTCGGAGTACATTTCCTTCAAAGTCTTGAGAGGGGCTTTTCCCAAGAATGTAGTATTGGGTCCGGCTAGCGAGCGGAGATAACGCTCTTGTTGACCAGAACCAATGATAATCAGTTTCCTTCCTAGTTGCTCGCAGGCCTGAATCGCTAGTTCAATCTTTTTGTAGGGACCAAACGCAGATACCACTAAATAAAAATTCCCTTTTTTACCTTTGGTGGGAGAAAACTGTCCGGGATTAAAGAAGGGGTAGATAACCTGAGAGTTCCGGCGGTAATATCTTTGGATCCTCCCCTTCACCCAATTTGATAGAGTCAGAAAATGATCGACTCGAGCGCTGCTGGATACGTCCCAGATTCTTAAGTAGTGCAAAAAAGGATATAGAATGGGCTCGAGTATCGTCGTACCAAAATAATCCAGATAGCGGTCCCAGGCATAGCGCATGGGAGTAAATGAGTAACAAACGTGAAGGGCATTAGGTCTTGGGATCACCCCCTTCGCCACACAATGACTTGAAGAAATCACTAAATCAAAGCCATTCAGATCAAATCGCTCAATGGCCAAGGGGAAAAAAGGAAGAAGAAATCGATAATATTTTTCTACTCTAGGCAGTCGATTTAGAAAGGAAGCGTGAATAGGTCGGTTTTCAATTCGCGAATTTAATTTACCTGGGCTGTAGAAAAGAGTGAAGAGTTCCGCCTGTGGAAAGATTTCCAGAATCGCATCGAGCACATGTTCGCCCCCGCGCATTCCATTAAGCCAATCGTGAATAACCGCTACTTTTAGATTTTTTAAATCAGTAGGCATTGGGGTGAACAAAGCCTCGAAGCGGGGTTAGGATAAGAATTTTGAGATCTAGAAGAAGCGACCAGTTTTGAATGTAGAACAGGTCATGATTGATGCGTTCTTCTAAGGAAGTATTACCGCGCCAACCGTGGATCTGAGCCCAGCCCGTTATTCCAGAGCGCACTTTGTGTCGCAACATATACCTCGGCACCTGATCTCTGAATTGCTCCACAAAAACCGGCCGCTCGGGTCGGGGGCCCACAAGACTCATGTCACCTTTGAGCACATTAAAAAATTGGGGAAGCTCATCGAGACTGGTTCGTCTTAAAAATGCCCCTACTTTCGTTACCCGGTCATCATTCTTAACCGCCCAAACGGCGCCAGTTTTTTTTTCCGCGTCGACTGGCATGCTTCTGAACTTGTACATTGAAAAAACTTTTCCATCCGCTCCCATTCTCTTTTGAGAAAAAATCACAGGTCCGGGAGAGGAGAGCCGAACAAGAAGGGAAAGAATGCCGTAGAGTGGTGCAAACAAAATTAAAAAAGCCAGGGATCCCAAAATGTCTATCAGGCGCTTAATCGCTCTATCGGAGCCACCCATGGGGGGAACATTAAATTCTAAAACGGGTATTCCGAGTTCATGCCCCGCTTGATAGGTGAAAGTGCTAAATTTTCCAAAATCGGGAATCACTTTAATGCTGGCCAACTCATGAGAAAGTTGTTTGAGAAGAGTTTCGTAGCGATTGGGATCTTTTGATGGAAAAGAAATAACCACTTTATCAACTTGCTGCGAGCGGACTGTCGACAAAGCTAAACTGTCCTCTCCCAAATAAGGGATTTTTCCCATTTCAGACGAAGTAGCCTCGGGTCCCAATCGTCCGATCCAATGAATGGGATAGGGTTTCAAAGATTCAAACTCATTTAAATAGTATTTGAGTGGCTCTCCATATCCAATCAGGAGAACCCTTATAGGGGAGATCAATCGGCGTCTCGTGAAAATCCAAGCAAGCTGCAAAAAGAATCGACCCACCATCAAACCCAGAAAACTTAAAACGCCAAAAATAACGAGATAAAGTCTCGAGAAACGGGTGATCTCTGTGAAGTACAGGTAAGAGACCAGGACCAAGGTACTCAAAGTAGCGCCTTCTATTATCTTTTTAGCCGCTCTAAATCCAAATTTAATTCGGTCAGCTCGATAAGCCCCCACAACGTGGAGCACTGCGCTAAATATGAAGGCCAAGGGGAGAGAAACAGTGGAGTAAACATCTACCGAGGGAACCCCGTTAGCTACTGGAAAAAACTGAGTGGAGAATCGCAAGTACCAGCTTAGCCACCAAACAGCGACTACGATGGAAATATCAACCAACTTGGTTGCCACCGTAAAAAGAAAAAAAATCTGACTTAACTGCATAAAAAAGCCCGGAGCATCATAGCTAAAGACCTATTACAGGCACAATCTTTGTTTTTTATTTGATTGGGTTATAAAAAACCTTATAATAATAAAGTACTTAGCGTTCACCTTTTCCCCAAGGAGGGATCGTGACTAAATCAGAGTTGATAGAGACGATATCTCGCAAAGCCAACCTCACTAAGAAAAAAGCAGAAGAGCTCGTGAATACGATTTTTGACGGGTTTTTTATGTCGATGGTTAAGGGGGATCGAATTGAAATTCGAGGCTTTGGAAGCTGGTTTGTAAAAAGCTACAAGTCTTATGTGGGGCGAAACCCTAAAACTGGGGCAGATGTTTTTGTTCCTGAAAAGAAATTACCGTTTTTTAAAGTGGGAAAAGAACTAAAAAAACGGATTGATTCTTAAGTTTTAAAAAAAATTTCTTAAATAAAAAGGCCGTCGCATTTGCGACGGCCTTTTATATTTCAACAAATGAACTTAAACAGTCTGACCGACTTTGAAGCCCATTCGGATCATTCCCCACATCACAAAAAGAGATCCCGCTGAGACCAATCCAAAAATCGGCCAGCTAAAGTACCCAAAGTTGTTGGGGCCAATCATACAGAAGAGCATGGGGGCTGAAAGATAAGCATTGGTTCTTGAAAAGAGCAGAGCTCGTTTTGCAAGCGCTGGCATTTCAGGGGGATTTTGCCCACCTTTTACCCAAGTAATGATTTGTCTTTGCGCGGGCCAAATGATGAACCAAACGTTGAACCACATGATGGTTCCTAGAGTGGATCCCATCATGATCCACTGGGCGCGCCCAGTTAAGCCGCCATCAGCGTCTCTCCAGAGATTGCCTTCAGAACCGGGAAGACCGTATTTCGAAAAAAGAAGAACCAATCCGAAAACGAAAGTCATCATGGCACCCCAACGGAACCACCAAAGGGCTCTGGGAAGTAACAGGGGATTTACTTTTGGTTTAACTTCTTTATCGAGAACTCCTTGCAAAGGCACGTTCACGAAATTGAAGAAATACAAATGCCCGATCCAAATGATGCCCGAAAAAATATGACACCATCTAAGAAAGAAGAGCCACGCTGAGAATAAGTCACTTTGCATATTAAAAACCTCCTAAGTTAAAAACTTCACTGAACATTTCACCACCTTGTTTATTCTGTCAATAAATCGACAGAATGAAAATAAAGAAATTTCGGTTATTTAGAGTTAGCTCATCAATGAAGTACGGGACTTTTCCACCTGTCGAACTTTCGTCCAAATAAAAGAATCAAGGACTTAGTGTGAATACAACGAGTATTCACTCGTTGGCCGAAAGAATGCACCCTCTAGAGATGTTTCAATATGGTTTCGGGGAGAAAATGGGGAAAACCTTTCACATTTTAGTTTTTGCGTTCTTACTAGCCTTCACTAGTTTGCAAAAGGCGCATGCTGAAAATGGAGAAGTCCTTTTTGGAGCTGCGGCTATCACGGGAGCGGTGAGTGCTATGGTGGCCCCGGCCATTATGGCTCAAGCCCAGCAAAACATTGCTCAAACCAATGCCCAAACTTCGACCACGATTAGCCAGATCAATTCTCAACAAGCTCTATTTCAAGCTCGATTACAAGCTCAAACCACTTTAGCCAATGCTGCTTCCTCGATGCAAATTGCTAGTTACAACCAACAGAGTCAGACACGAGACCTGCTATCTCAACTGCAGTTTCTTGCCTACAAACGCGCTCTCGATTACCAGTTATCCCAATTTAGGTTGGCTCAAGAAATGGAAATGCAGAATAATTTGATGGCTCTTGAAATGAAGAAACAGGAGCTTTCGCAAGTATTGGCAGAGTCTCAGCAATTAGCTCGAATGGGCGCTCCCGTGACGACAACTCCCAATTTAAACAATTTAGGAACGCTGAATGCTGCGGCGACCAACCCCTTATCGGGTACTTTAGGAGCAAATGCGCAGTTAAATTCAGCTCGGTCTGGAATAGGGGCAGCTAGCTCCAGCATGAGTCTTAGAAGAGCTTTAACGGCCAGTGTTTCTACTGGTTCTACTCAAAACGGCCGACGGTTTGTAAATCGTGACCTTACTAATTTAATCAATTCAACGGTAGTTGATGCGACTACAGTCGATAATGGAGCTTACCGCAGACATAATACTGTTTCGCATTCTCGTTCACTGGCAAGTCACCACCAAAGATAACTCTTCGATTTCCCATTTCAATTGGCTCTAATTTTTCTGTCGTAAAATTTTTGTCTGGAGTTTATTTTGTGATTTCAGGGGTTTAATCGATGTTGGCGGTCCCTCCAAAAAACCTACACACCTGTATTCAAACTAGCCATCTTCACAATCAAGTCTTTTCAACGAGTTAAGACGAAAAGGGCGGCCGTATACTTGGCAAGACCTGTGCAGTCTTCACCTGTAGATGAAACTCGGAGTAAACAAATTACAGTTTCAAAAAGCTTTGAGCGTGACGCTTATTTATTCGATGCTCGCGCCTACTATCATCAGAGCTCAAGAAGATTCGGATGCTCCTAATGCATCTACTAAATCTGCCATCATGCAATTGGGTTCCATGCAGAAAGCTAATTCTGCTCTTCAAAATTTAAATAAGGCCATGGAGTCGGCCGCTCAAAATCCAAATGATGACTGGAGAAGAGATGAAGTACGCAAGGCTGTTCAAGCCGTGCCTGCAGCTGTTCAAGGGGTCGCAAGTACTTTTTCTGCCAGTGTCATGGGAAACAGCGCTCTTCCTTTTGTCCTTTCAAGTTTAGGTGGGGCGATTGATGTTAATGCACCTAATTCTTTTGATAAGTATTTGAAAAATCCAGAAGCGATTCAAAAATCTTCTGAAGCAGCGACCGAAAGCAAGCGCCCTGAAGAGTTAACTTACGTTGTGAAAGAAGAGCCCCAAGGTTTTGAGATCCCAGTTGTTAAATCTGAGATGAAAACTGCTCTTCCTGCTTCTGATATCGCTCAAGTGAGTTTCACTTTGGTTTCCCAAGAAGCCAAACCCGAGCCTGTTTCAGAGTTTTCTGAAATCGTTAGGCGGAAAGAATCTGCCGATGCCGAAGTATTATCGTCCAAGGTAGTTTCAGTCTTCATGAAGATATTGCGATTGCTGAAACCGCTTTGAAGCAAGCTGAAGAAGTTAAGCGCCGAGCAATTAGCTCCACTGAAGAGCCAGAATTTTCTTTTGAAAAAAACACCAAGAAAGACTCTAAAGCTCGCAATGAAAAGAAGTCTCGCCAATTAAAGCCGACTTCTTGGTTATTAGCTCCTGCATTTTACTTGGCTTCTTTGGAAAACGAAGCCCATGCTCAGAACGGTACTAATATCCCAAACGGTAATCCTGCAAATCCAGGAAATCAGCCTGGTGGAGGCGCTGGAGGCGTTCTGTTTGGAATCGCAGCGATTATCGGAGCGGTAGCTCCTATGATCGTAGCAAGCACCCAAGCGCAGTCCGAGCAAAATATTGCACAAACAAATTCTCAAGCTCAAATTCAACAAGCAGAGATTCAAAGCGCCACACAAAAAGAAATGGCACAGTTGAGCTCTCAAACAGCTCTGGCTCAAGCTGAAGCTCAAAGACAAGTGGCTCAAATGAATAACGATGCTCAAACTCAGCGTTTACAAATTAATTTGGCAGCTCAGCAACAGCAAAGAAATGAGCAAAGAAATCAAGAAGCAGAGCAGCTCGCTCTTCAAAAACAATTATCAGCTCAACAAATTGCACTTGCGATGCAAAAAGCCGATCAGCAGATTGCTATGGTGAGACAAAGCAATGAAGCTCAGAAACTACAAATGGCTTTAGCTGGCTCGTCAGCCAATACAGGTGCTGGACAAGCAGTGGCTCAGCAATCGAGTGCGACTTCGGGCAGCCCGATTGCCGCAGCGCTAGCTGCGCAAGCTGTAGCCGAAAATAATGCCGCAGCTAATGCCGCTCAAGGAACAAGAGGTCTTACGGACAACGCTGCAAAACCAGCTTCAAGAGCTCTGATGGCTCCCTCGAATCGTCTGCTGGCTGCAGTTGATAGCGGAGTTTTGAGCCAAGTGGAAAATATCCCAGCCATTAGAAATGCTTTGGCGCAGAATGCACGAGGCCTTAGAGGTAAGAACAAAAAAGGATTTCTCCTTCCAACCGCGAGAGGTTTTTATACTGAGAGATTAGCTCTCACTGCCAGGGGTTCTTTCTCTGGTGAAAGAGCGAATAGCCAGCGAGGTTTAGCTCAGATTTCTCAGACGGCAGAACAGAATCAGGTTGAAGTTCAGGTTTTTGAAGCCCGCCGTTCTGTAAGACAGAATCTAGGGCATTCATCTCACTAGATGAGTAAAAGAGTTTTTTAGTAGGGTCCGAGTTACCGGGGTACATCAGGCGCAATAGCTGAAAAAGCATTGCGCCTTTTTTTTCGCGCCTAGCATTGTGAAGAAATCCACATAATTGGAGAGTGGAAATACGGCTTCTGGAACTGGTACAATAATAGTTGGTCCCAGGCACGTATGCTACAAATCCATCTTTTCATTTTTACTCTTTTTCTCGGCGTTTTTAAATTCGCTTTGGCCGAAGATTCCAATGGAAGATTACGATCCACCGCTGTTCAATCCATCAAAGAGGTAGCCGGGGCATCGCAAGCTCAGATGGCAGTGAGTTTGATTCAATCCAAATTTTTTCCAGATGCCGACGGGAATCCCCCGGTGTGGAAAGTAGTTTCAGATCCGAATGGTTCTGGAAAACCCAGAGTAGAGGTTACTGAGTTTAATCCACAACGGACCTTAGTAAATTTAGCTTCGAGTTGGGGAAACTCGGATTATGTCGTGGATCAAAGTGGACTGGCTGCGATCAGAAAAACTTCCTCACTTACTGATGCGAGTATAGAGCAAGATGGTTTCATTGGTATTCCCAGTTTTTCTAAATTAACGAGTGCCCAAGTAGCGAATTATTTTGGGGGTGACACTTCCAGATTCCCCGCTTCGACCAATTCAGTAGAGAAAGTACCTGTCACCTTCAAAGACCTCAAGACTGGAACAGGAGAGTTGGCGATTTTAAATATTCAAGTGGGTTCGATGAATGTGGGGATACCCGTTCCCGTTTCTGGAGGCTGGTATCAGGAAGCGTATCTCAAAGCGGCGAATGGGGAGGTTGGGATTAAATCGTTGGATAGCGATGGAGATCATTTCGGCAGGAGCTCCGGCATTTCAGGCGATACGATCATAGTGGGAGCCCATTGGGAAGATAGTGGTCAAACTACAATTACTAACGGAACTTCGGCCAGCTCAGATAATAGTAAACCCGATAGCGGAGCAGTTTATGTCTATCGGCGGACAGGAACCCGGTGGACACAAGAGGCCTATTTAAAGTCGCCAAATCCAGACCAGGATGATCGGTTCGGGGTTAGCTCGGGAATTTCAGGAAATACAGTCGTGGTCGGCGCACGTTATGAAGATAGTAATCAAACTACGATTACCAACGGAACTTCGGCCAGCTCGGATAATAGTAAACCAGGTAGCGGAGCAGTTTATGTCTTCCGACGCACGGGAACACGGTGGGCCCAAGAGGCGTATTTGAAAGCATCCAATGCGGATAGCGGGGATGATTTTGGGTGGGTAGTCGCTATCTCAGGCGATAGGATTGTGGTTGGGGCGTGGCTAGAAGATAGCAATCAAACGACTATCACCAATAGCTCATCTGCCAGCTCCGATAATAGCGCCCCTGATAGTGGAGCGGCCTACGTCTTTAGTCGGACAGGAACACAGTGGGAGCAAGAGGCATATCTGAAAGCGCCCAATGCAGATGGGTTAGATAACTTTGGTTCTTCTGTAGCCATATCAGGCGATACTATCGTCGTAGCAGCCAAATATGAAGACAGTGCGCAAATGACCATTACGAATGGCACCACCGCCGGCTCCGATAATAGCGCTACTGATAGCGGAGCGGCTTATGTCTATCGGCGGACAGGAACACAGTGGGTGCAGGAAGCTTATCTAAAAGCTGCCAACGCTGAATCATTCGACACGTTTGGTGCCTCGGCTCTAGGAGTTGCCATATCCGGGGATGCGATCGTTATTGGGTCTGCGCTAGAAGACGGTAATCAAACCACCATTACGAATGGCACTGCCGCCAGCTCTGATAATAGCGCTACTGATAGCGGTGCGGCTTATGTCTTTAAGCGGATTGGAACACAGTGGGTGCAGGAAGCCTATCTTAAAGCATCGAATGCTAACGCAGGTGACTCCTTTGGCAACTATGTTTCAATTTCCGGAGACACAATAGGGGTGAGTGCCCATGGCGAAGATAGTAACCAAACTACGATTACCAATGGCCCCACGAGCAGCTCTAATAATACTTTGGACGGCAGTGGGGCCGCGTATGTTTTCAGACGAAAGAACAATACGTGGGTACAAGAAGCTTATTTGAAGGCTCCTAATGCTGATTCTGGAGACAAGTTTGGCCAATACCCAGCTATTTCAGGAGATACGCTTGTGGTTACTGCCGTCCTAGAAGATTCCAACCAAACCACCATCACGAATGGCACCACCGCAAGCAGTGATAATAGTGCCCCAAGTAGTGGCGCTGTCTACGTTTTTCGAAGAAGAGAAGTAGCGAGCACGCCGGCCATCAGCTCCGTCACTCCTTCAACTGCCTTTTGCCCCGGCAATAGCATCATTATTTTCGGTAGCGGCTTTATGAAAGATGCGACTGTGAAAGTGGGAGATATTCCGTGTCTTTCTAAAACCACTCAAGGCCCTAATGAGATTGTGTGTGAGTTGCCGCAGCAACCGAACGCGATTCCGGGAGATCTTCTCGATATCACCGTCACAAATCCGAATGGTGTGGAAGATGTTCTTCAAGATAGCTTCACTTGCGACGGCTGGTATCAAGAAGCGTATATCAAAGCGTCGAATGCGGACGGCGCTGATAGGTTTGGCAGAGCCGTTTCGTTGTCAGAAGACACTTTAGTTGTGGGAGCGGTTATTGAATCAAGCAATCAAACTACGATTACAAATGGCAGTTCAGCCAGCAGTAACAATAGCGCCTCCCAAAGTGGGGCAGCCTATGTGTTTAAACGCACAGGAGCAACTTGGTCGCAAGAAGCTTATTTAAAAGCAGCCAATGCTGACGCAGCCGATCGATTTGGAGTCACTGCTTCAATCTCGGGAAATACAATCGTTGTGGGGGCTCGTTCGGAAGATTCCAATCAAACGGTAGTCACCAATGGTACCACTGCAAGTTCTGACAATACTGCAACCGATAGCGGCGCTGCGTACGTTTTTAAACGAAATGGAAATACTTGGGTACAAGAAGCTTACTTGAAAGCATCAAACGCGAGTTCTCAAACAATCGCAGAATTTGGGTGGCACACTTCGATCTCGGGCGATACGCTCGTCGTGGGGTCTTGGTGCGAAGACTCCAGTCAAACAACCATCACGAATGGGACAACTGCCGGTACAGACTCAAACAGAGGGGATAGTGGTGCAGCCTATGTTTTTCGAAGGAAAGACTCTACTTGGGACCAAGAGGCTTACTTGAAAGCTTCGAATGCTGATGCAGCTGATAATTTTGGAGTCAATGTAAACATATCTGGCGACACGATTGTCGTTGGAGCTTGGTACGAAGACTCCAGTCAAACAACCATAACAAATGGAACGACAGCAAGTTCTGACAATTCTACGAGCAATAGCGGCGCTGGGTATGTTTACAGGCGAAGTGGAAGTGTTTGGGCCCAAGAAGCTTATTTAAAAGCTCCCAATGCGGGCCAGAATGATATGTTTGCTTACGAATTAGCTATTTCGGGGGACACGGTTATCGTTGGGAGCAGTTATGAAGATAGTAATCAAACGACTGTGACTAACGGAGCGACGGCAAGCTCTGACGATTCCGTCACTGATAGCGGCGCAGCCTTTGTTTTTCGAAGGACGGGAACTATCTGGGCGCAGGAAGCTTATTTAAAAGCATCCAATACAGAGGCAGGTGATCGTTTTGGGGCTTCTCTTTCGATTTCGGGAGATGCGGCGGTAATCAGCGCTCCTCGGGAATCGAGTGGACAGACGACTATCACGAACGGACCCGGTGCCAGTTCAGATAATAGCCAGCTGGCCAGTGGGGCCGCGTATGTTTTTCGAAGGACCGGAAATACTTGGGTCCAAGAAGCCTACTTAAAAGCATCCAACGCGGAAAGAGGATTGGTGGGTACCGTTGAGCCGGATCCCAGTCGAGGGGATATTTTAAGGTACCCTTCCATTTCGGGTGACACAATAGCGGTAGGTGCTCTATGGGAAGACTCCTCCCAAACCACCATTACCAATGGCCAAACGGCGAGCGCTGATAATTCGGCTCCAGACTCCGGCGCTGTCTACGTTTTCCGACGTCCTGAGAGATCTGCAACTCCTGATATTATTTCCGTCACCCCGACTCAAGCTTTTTGTCCTGGGGGAAATATTAATATTTTTGGAAGTGGGTTTATGAAAGATGCGATCGCCTCTGTGGACGGGGTAGACTGTTCTTCCACTACCGTACAAGGACCCAATGAAATTATTTGCACCACCCCTCGGGTCCCCTCTACGGAAGGTACTGCACTCACCATTCGCGTGACGAACCCCAATGGCAGAATGGATACTTTTTTGGATACGAGCGATTGGGTGCGCACGACTTCGGTTAATGCGACCAATTCGGATTGGATCCCTTCGGGAATTACCGTTGCGAAAGGACAATCCCTTCAGGTAACAGCCACAGGTGTGGTGAGTGATGGCGCGTACACTAACATCAGTCCCAGTGGAGTTCCCAATTCTGCTTCTACGGGTACTTGCAGAGTTAGTGGAACCTCATTTAACGGTTCTGCCCTCCTGGGAAAAATCGGAAAGTCTGGAGCACCCTTTTTAATTGGAAGTTCTTTCTCAACCGGTTCTGCTGATGCCTCGGGTGAATTATATTTGATTCACAACGACTCAAATTGTGCTTCCGACAATTCCGGTAGCTTCAGTGTCACCATTACCGCTCCAAAAGCTTTTAATTGTGATTTGCCGGAAGTGCCAGTTATTTCAATCAATCAACAGCCCGAAGATCAGTCGACATCTAATGGAAGTGCCACGTTCAGTGTTTCCGCTTACGCCACAGGGGGAGCGACGCTTCAGTATCAATGGCAAGTGAGTACCGATGGCGGAACGATTTTTAATAATATCAGTGGTCAGACGAGTTCATCTTTGGCTCTAAGTGGTTTAACAACGCCACAAAACAATAATAAGTATCGCGTTGTTTTAAACTCTTCCTCTGTACAGGTTCCAAGTCTCGGCAGTGTGAAAGCGAGTGAAGTGACGAGTGATATGGCGGGCTTGTACATTACGGTGGCAGGGGCCCCACCAGCACCTGGGTGGTCGCCCATGGCAGCTCTTCCGAGCGGCTACTACACCGGTGCTAGCCAGCCATCGGTCTGGACGGGGGAAAAACTACTCATTTGGGGATGGCGGTTGTTGACTAACATTCAGGTTCAATCCAACCGAGGGCATGTTTATAGCCCACTCTTAAATACTTGGAGCCCTATGTCGGAGGTGGGTTCCCCGTTATCAAGAACCAATCATTCACTAGTTTGGACTGGTTCGAAAATGATTGTTTGGGGAGGAGCCCATACGACGAGTAGTAACCTAACGATGTTCACTGGTGCAACAGGATACCCTCTTAATGACGGAGGTATTTATGATCCCGAAACGGATACTTGGAGAACAGTAGGCACGAGCAATGCCCCAACTGCCCGCTTCAATCATGTTGCTGTTTGGACAGGAACTAAAATGCTTGTCTGGGGAGGGACTACCAATTGGGGCAATTTCTACTCGGATACAAAAACGGGGGGCCTTTACGATCCTTTAACAGACACTTGGACTGCAATGAGCACAGTGAATGCACCCTCTGAAAGACTTTTTCCCCAAGTTGCGTGGACCGGTTCTGAATTAATTGTTTGGGGAGGCTGTCGTGTTTACAGTCTCTGGGCAACGGATTGCAGAGGAGATGGTGCGATTTACAATCCCACTACTAATAGTTGGAGAACCATCAGCCCAGTAAACGCGCCTAGCATTCGGGATGGAAGCCGTGGAGTCTGGACCGGTTCCCAATTAATTATTTGGGGAGGTTATATCAACACCATGAACCTAACGGGACTTTCGACGACTTCTGGCACTACGACCATGTACAACACGGGTTATGCGTATGATCCCTTAACAAACGCTTGGTCAGTCCTTCCCGTGGATTCTAATACACCCACTGCACGAGCATACGCCCTGATTGCATGGACGGGTTCGAAAATGATTGTTTGGGGGGGAGGGAAGTACAACAATATCTTGAACTTCACAGGAATTCAAAACGGAGCTATTTACAATGCTCAGACGAAAGCTTGGGAGTCCATGAGTTCTGTAAACGGCCCGAAAGTGTCTACGAGTTGGATTGATCAACCTGCCGGCATTTGGACCGGACAAAGTATGCTTGTTCCCACTACAGCCATGAAATACACCCCACCATAACCCCCAAAAGGTACGGCGCCGTAGGTAAAAGAATCCTTGTCTGCGTGGATAGAAAATCTAAGACCTGATCCCTTTGACTGTGCTTTTAAAGAGGCCAGTCCGAAAGATAAATTTCAAGATTGCAAAGACTTATAGAGGACCAAGGTCCCCTGTTTGATGGGAA